>QWCV01000025.1_pt1 | contig 174588 bp, 192 predicted proteins | sample 1972621 | NCBI WGS metagenome assembly QWCV01 (sample SAMN09866699, study PRJNA288562) | Human gut metagenome isolate pre2_stool, whole genome shotgun sequencing... | isolation source: gut | host: Homo sapiens | place: USA: California | reverse complement strand
CATTTATTGCTTAGCGTAAGTTAATAGTATAAGCAAAGGGTGTCCCCACTGGTAAAGATTTTGACCATTTATGGGTGTCCCTACTGGTAACTTTTTTATTTACTCCTATTTACAAACCCTCAATTTTAGGTTAAAATAATAAATGGAGGAAATAATTATGAAAACTTACACATTCACTTCACATAGTAGTAATGAAACAATGACTTTCGCCGCAAAATTGGCAAGCAAATTACACCCTGGGGACGTTGTTGTCTTATCCGGAGAATTAGGTGCAGGCAAGACAAAATTTACTGAAGGTTTTTTAAGCTATTTTGGTCTTGATAAAGAAATTTCAAGTCCAACATTTAATATTGTCAATGAATATAAAAATAACAATATAAAAATTTATCATTTTGATGTTTACCGTTTGGAAGATGTCGATGAATTTTATGCAATAGGTGGAGAAGAATATTTTTCATCCGGTATTTGCATTATAGAATGGGGAGAACTTATAGAAGAAGCTCTTCCAAGCAATCACATAAAAATCTACTTCGAAAAAGATTTGAATAATGAAAATCTTAGATATTTAAATATCACATTTACTGGTGAAAACACTCATTAATGAGATTTCACCACACAAAAAAACCATTGAATTACTATAAACATTTATATTAATTCAATGGTTTTATTAGTATAATACTTATCTTATACAAGTCATTGCAATTACAATTATTCCAAGTATAACTCTATAAATTGCAAAAACTTTGAAACTTCCTTTTTTCAAATAATTTAATAAAAACTTTATTACTAATAATCCAGTTATAAAGCTAAACAAAACTCCCATAAAAAATGCTAAAGTAATTTCAAAGTCTGTAATACTAAATAAAACAGCAGCTAATATTATTGGAGTTGATAATAAAAATGAATATTTAGCAGCACTTTCTCTATCTACTTTTAATGCTCTTGCAACAGTCATTGTAATTCCTGATCTTGAAGTTCCAGGAAATGCTGCTGCTATAGCTTGTGATATGCCTATTAAAAATGATTGTTTAAATGTCATATGTTCAAGGTTTACTTCTGATGATGAATTTTTATCTACAAAATACAATACAATTCCTAGAACTATAAGTGCTATTGCTATTAATATCATTTCTATTCCCAATTTGTCGCATATATATTCTGAAAATTTGTCTAGAATTAAACTTACAATTCCAGTTGGAATTGTAACTGCAACTATGTACCAGAAGATTTTACCTTCTGTTGATTTTTTCTTCTTTACAACTTGCTCATATCCACCTTTTATTAACCCAATCCAATCTTTAAAGAAAAACATTGTTATTGCAAGTAATGTTCCTAAATGTAATGCTACATCAAAACTTTCTGGCATCTCCCAATTGAAGAACCATGGTATTAAGTTTAAATGTGCTGAACTTGATATTGGTAACAATTCTGTTAACCCTTGAACTATTCCTAAAATTATTGCTTGATAAATTTCCATATTTTTTCCTTCCTCTCAATTTACACTTAAGAATACGCATCTTTGGTATCTTCTTACCATTAGGGATAATCACAAAAATTAAAGGGTGTCCCCTGTGGTAAAAATTTTTACCAAAAATGGGTGTCCCCACTGGTAAAAATTATTTATATATTTCTTTTATTATATTATTTATTGTTTCTTTTATAAATTCTGCAGATGTAGTTGGTGCAACTTTTCCTGGTAATGATAGTGCCCATACAAATTTAATTTTTTTGTCTTTCACTGCCTTTTTATCAATTCCACCTGGATTTGAAGCTAAGTCTATCAACAGGCAATCTTCTTTCAAATATTGTAATCGTTCTTGATTTAATATCATATGTGGTACAGTATTTATTATAATATCATACTGTCCCAAATTTTCTCCTATACTATTTATATTAGTTGATTTATGACCATAAGCTTCTATCCATGCTAAGTCTTCGTCCTTTCTTGCAGCACATGTTACTTTTACTGATAAACCTGCAAGCTTTCTTGCTAAAACTTTGCCAATTCTTCCAAATCCTAATATTAAAACTTCGCTCCCATGTAAAATTTTATTTGTATTTTCAATGGCAATTTGTATTGTTCCTTCTGCAGTCGCAATTGTATTTAAAACAGCTAATTCTTCTCTTTTCATGATATCTATTATCTCAATATATTCATCATTCGCCATACCATAGACTTCTGGACTAATCCCACCAGCTATAAGTACTTTTGCATTTATTACATGCATCATTTCTCTTACTGTTATGTCTTTTTCACTAAATGGTGCATTTATTGTAATTCCATTACTCGAAAATGGAATTGGTCCTATTACTATTTCAACATTTTGTATGGCTTTTTTTATTGAATCACAGTGTATTATATTTTGCTTATTTTTTATATCATCTGCTTTCTCTAATCCATATACATAAATTTCATTTTCCTCATTTGCTAGCATTTCTACTAACTTTATAATTCTTAAATCTCCACCTATAATTGCAAATTTATGTTTCATTCTGACCTCCTATATTATATTTTATATATAATAGTATATTAAATTTGCAATTTTTTATGAATTCTTTAATTTATTTTATTCTCTTTCTTTCTGATTTTCCATTTTAAAAGTTTCATTTTTTAATTTCTTATTTTTTCTTTGTATTCCAACATCATTGTATCCAATTTTTTTAGTTATTTCTACCATTTGCTCAAGATGCTCTTTTGCTTTTATTTCTTTTTTCGTTAATTTATGTTTTTTTTCTTCCTCATCTTCTATTTCTAAATTAAATGGTATTGAAAGTTTTGCAATTATTATCGCAAACGTTACATCATTTCTGATTTTTTCAACTATTCTTTTAGGATTTTCTTGTATTGCAACATTTGCATATTGTATTGCTTTATCTTTATCATTTTTTATTAAGTATATCTTTGCCAACTCTAAATATGCATCTGCACATAGTTCTTCGTCTTCCGTTGCTTGCAAGAAGTATCGTTCAGCCTCTTCTAATTCTTTATACATTATTGCAATCTCTGCTAAACTGTATTTTGTATTATATATTAGTGAATTTAATTCTGCGGCTTTTTCATAATATAATTTAGCATTTTGAAAATCGTTTAGCATTGTATAAACTATTCCTAAATTATAATTAATATCAAAACTTGTAGGATTATATTTTAAAGCTTCTGTATAAATATTTACAGCTTCTTTGTAATCTTCTTTTTCTATTAATAAATCTCCTAGTGCTACTGTTGCCTCTGTATAGTCTGGTTTTATATTTAATAAATTTGTTAGTATTTTAATTGCTTCATCATTTTTGTTCAAATCTGTTAATAAGCTTGAAACTTTATAATATGAATCAAAGTCATTTCTGTTTAGATCAATTGCCTGGGCATATTCATCAACAGCTTTTCTTTGACCACCTTCTTTTTCATATATCTGTGCTAAAAGTTTGTGTCCAACATAACTTTCTGGATATTTAGTTACAAGTTTTATTAATTTATCCTTTGCTGATTTAGTTTTTCCACAAGTTAAATAAATTTTTGCAATAAAAGTGTCTATTACTTCTGATACATTACTATTTAGCTTTTCTATCACTAGCACTAATAATGGAACAAATACTGATAATATATATATTATCACCTTTGTTATAGTTCCAATATTTTCTTTTGCAAAATATAATTGTATAAAATCTACTGCAATTCCGTAATGCCTGTATTGATAATATTGGTACATATTTTGTGTCATTCTTCTTTATAAGTTGATAAAATATATACACAAAAAGTATAAATGCTAGTATTATAAATATTAGTTGTTCTACTATCATATTTTTCATCCTTTATATTTATTTCTATCATCTTGTATGTTCATGTGTAACCATTTTATAATCATCTATGATACTTTGAACAATACTTTTTGGTTCTTCATTTCCATCGCTATTTGTCATTTCTCTATTAAATCTTTCTACAAGTTGTGGCAATGATTCACCTGTTTCTTCCATTAATTCACCCCATGTTGTTTCGGTATTTGGTATATAATCAGATTCTGTTATATCATAATCAACAGTTTGATTTGCCTCTTTTTGTGCATCTTCAATATTTTCAACTTGATGCGCTAATTCATGAGTATATTCTTTACCTTGTGTTTGAAAATCTCTTCTTACCTGCGCACTTTCTTGCTTATTTAAACCTTCGCCTTGTTCTCTTACTCCTCTTGCTATTCTTTCCTGACATGGTAATACATCAACAGTTTCTATATTTATTTCTCCATATTGCCCTATATTAACAGCAATTTCTTTGTCTGATCTATTTGTTTTCATTAGTGCATATGGTACTTTTTTTTCTATTTTTTCACCATTTTCTCCAATACTTATTATCGTTCTTAATGTTGTTTGTGCAGGTTGTACTTTGTCATTTATTTGCCATTGTCCTTCTGCTTGATTATTTTTTTCTAACATTACAAATTTATTTAATTTTTTCGAATAAGCTTGAGCATGTTCATCTGAATCCCCAAAAACTTCTGGCATCCTATCAGCAACATATTGGTCTTTAATTTTTCTTATATTTACCAATTCTAAATCTTGCCCTTGAGATTTTAAATCTTCTTCAATCTCTTGCGTTTCATCATTTTGTTTATCTGATTTTTGTTCTTTTCCATTTTGTTCATTCATTATCTTCTCGGCATTTTGAGTTTGTGTTTTTTCTGATATTCCTTTTAGTCTACCTTTTTCTATATCATCATTTTCTGCCATAAGTTCATCTACATTAATCTCAGCATCACCTAAATAATCTTTTAATCCTCCTGTTGTATATACCTTTCCATTTTTATCTACAACCAAATTTTCTTCAATTGTTTGTTCTCCATTTTCTCCTTCATGTATCCAACGAAAATGATAAGACATATTTTCTTGTTGATCTTTTTCTGCTGTTATAAATACATTGTTTAATGTGACTGGACCATTTTTTGTATTTACTACAAATTCAGAATAATATCTTGTTGAAAGTAGTTCCCTTTGATTTTTTTCTTGTATATTTTGTCCAACACTTGCTTCAACAATAGATATTTTTTGTAATGTTTCTTTTTCGTCTGCTCCAAAAGTGTATTGTTCAGTTGTTTTACTTTTTTCCATTACAATTTCTCCTTTCACAAATTACATTCTAAATTATTTAATTATTTCACCAATTAAGTCATAATCCTTAACTTCTATAATATGTACTTTTATAAATTGATTTACTAAATTTTTCTTATCCTGATTTTTCACATATATAATTCCATCAATATCTGGAACATCTTGTTTTGTTCTGCCTATTAAATATTTTCCATCAAATGATATATCTTCTATTAAAACTTCAAATTTTTGTCCGATTTTATTTTTTAGATTTTCATTTGAAATTTTTTGTTGAATTTCCATTATTTTATTATATCTTGATTTTTTAGTATTTCCATGTATTTGTTCTGGTAATTTTGCAGCTGGTGTTCCTTCTTCTTTAGAGTACATAAATGCACCTAATTTATCAAATTTTGCCGTTCTTACAAATTCACACAGTTCGTCGAAATCCTTTTGGTTTTCTCCAGGAAATCCTACTATTAAACTTGTTCTTAATGTTACATTTGGAATTTCTTTTCTTAATTTTTCTATAAGACTTTCGATTTGCTTTTTATTTGTTCTTCTATTCATCTTTTTTAATATCGAATCTGATATGTGTTGAATCGGTATATCAAAATATTTACAAATCTTTTCATTATTTTTTACTGTTTGTATTAATTCATCAGTTATTCCTTCTGGATATGAATACAAAAATCTAATCCATCTTATTTCTGGAATTTCTGATATTTTTTTTAATAGTTCTGCTAATTTGGGCTCCCCATAAATATCTATACCATATTTAGTTGTGTCTTGTGCAATTATAATTATTTCTTTTATTCCCTTATCTGCAAGAATTTTTGCTTCTTCTACTATTTCTTCTTGTGGTCTACTTACAAATGGTCCTCTTATATATGGAATTGCGCAATATGTACATTTATTACTACATCCCTCACCTATTTTCAAATATGCAAAATTTGTTCCCGTTGTTACAATTCTTTCGAAAAATTCATTACGTGTTGGCATTGGAAGTGGTTTTATTTCTGTAATTTTTTTGCAAGTATTTGTTGTGCTTATTTCAACAGAATCTTCTTTTATCAATTTTTCAATTTTTTCCCACATTTTATCATATTCATCTATTTTAATAAATAAATCAACTTCGGGAAGAGCTTTTATTAATTCTTCATAATATCTTTGTACTAAACATCCCATTACAATTAAATATTTACATTTTTTCTTTTTATATTCTGCCATTTCTAGTATAGTATTTATTGCTTCTTCTTTTGCTGATTCTATAAATCCACAAGTGTTTATTACAATTATTTCTGCCTTTTCTGGATTATTTTCTATTTCATATTTGTTGCTCTTAAAATGTCCTATTGCTATTTCTGTGTCTATTAAATTTTTACTACAACCCAATGATACAAATCCTACTTTCATTTATCATTTCATTCCTTTCTTAAAGTTTGATTTAATAGAATATAAGATTCTAGCTGTTGTGACTACAAATATGTTTTCTTGTTAGCTCCATTAAATTTAATTTTGTAAATCCTTCTACTTGTGTCTTCGCTCTATCTTGTTTTAAGCATTCTTTTAGAAGTTTTTCAATTTTATCTTTATTTTCTTGTTTTTGCATGTCTATATAATCTATTATTATTATTCCACCAATATCTCTTAATCTCAGTTGTTTTGCAATTTCTATGGTTGCTTCGTAATTTACTTTATATACAGTTTCTTCTAATGTGCTTTTTCCTGTAAATTTGCCTGAGTTTACATCTATAGCAATTAATGCTTCTGTTGAATCTATAGTTATAAATCCCCCACATTTTAGCCAAATCTTTCTTTGTCTTGATTTTTCTATTTGTTTTTCTAACTCATATTTTTCTAATAAATTTTGTTCTATTTCTATTTTAATATTTTCATGCGTTTCAGTTAGTATTTCCTTTATTTCGTCACTCTCTTCTTGATTATTAACAATAATTTTTTCTATTTTGTTTTCTGGCAAATCTAATATCAATTTTTCAATAATACTTGGGCTTTTAAATAATAATTGTGGCTTATTATCACCATTTTCAAATTTCAAATTTATTTTTTCCCATTTTTTTATGAGTTGTTTTAAATCTTCCACTAATTCTTTTTCTGTTTTGTTTTCAGCTGCTGTCCTTATTATTACTCCAGTATTTTTAGGAAGATTTGTTTTTATAATGTTTAGTAATCTTTCTTTCTCTTTTTCGTTTACAACTTTTTGTGATATTGTTACTATATTTGTTCTTGGCATTAGAATAACATATTTTCCAGCTAATTTTATATGTGTTGACGTCCTCGCCCCTTTTTTATCATTGCTATCTTTTTGTATTTGTATTAATATTTTTTGTCCACTTTTTATTACATCCTTTATTTTTAAATCAATTCTTTTTTCTATTTTTTCATCCACTTGTGGAATTACATCTTTTACATGTATAAAACCTTTCTTTTCTGTTCCTATATCTACAAATGCAGCTTGCATTCCTGGAACTATGTCTTTTACAATTCCTAAATATATATTTCCTTCATTTCTTGCATGTTTACTTTCTTCATTTTCTTCATATATCTCTACTAGCTTACCATTTTCTAATGCTGCTATTTTTTTTACATCTTTGTTATTATCTATTATTAATTCAATCATCTTTCTGCCTTTCTACTATAATTTGTTAACTAATTTAATTTATTCATTGCTGAATCTATTCCATTTTTCAATATTTCTATAACTGCTTCTTTTGCCTTTTCAATACCTTCACTTAACTTTGACATTTCTTCTTCTGGTATTGTACCAATAACATGATTTATTTCATCACCACTATATTTAGGTCTTCCTATTCCTATTCTAATTCTTGGAAATTCTTCTGTTCCTAACATTTGTATTATTGACTTCATTCCATTATGTCCACCACTACTGCCTTTTTTTCTAATTTTTATTTTTCCTGGTTCAATATCCATATCATCATATATGACTAGAATTTCTTCATGTGATACTTTATAGAAATCAGCAATTTCCTTTACACATTTTCCACTTAAGTTCATATAAGTTTGAGGTTTTACTAATATTACTTTTTTAGTTTCTATCGTTGCACTTTCATATACTCCTTGAAATTTATTTTTATTTATTTCAATATTGTATTGCTTTGCAATTTTATTAATCGTATCAAACCCCATATTATGTCTTGTTTTACTATATTCTTCTTCTGGATTTCCTAAGCCTACTATTAAATACATTTTTCTTGCCTCTTTTCTATTTTTGCTCCTTATATTTTACATTTTCTTTGCTTATTTTTCAAGTGTTTTGTAAAAAAAAGAACTGGCAACCATTACAATTTGGTTCCAGTTCTTTTTACTTAAGCATTTTCCTCTACTGGATAAACACTTACTTGTTTTTTATCTCTACCTTTTCTTTCAAACTTAACAGTTCCATCCACTAACGCAAATAATGTATCATCACTACCTTTTCCAACATTAGTTCCAGGATGTACTTTTGTTCCTCTTTGTCTAACTAATATATTTCCAGCTAGAACAAATTGACCATCAGCTCTTTTGACACCAAGTCTTTTAGATTCACTGTCTCTACCATTCTTGATACTACCTTGACCTTTCTTATGTGCCATTATTCTCACTCCTTTCGGTTTACTATAGTCTTATTATATTTCTCTAATAATAAAAATCAAATTTATATAAAGCTATTATTTTTCAGCTTTTTCTGTTTTTGTTGCTTTAACAGTTTTTTCTGTTTTATCAGCTTTTTCAGCTGTAGCTGCTTTTTTAGTTGCTGTTTTTATTCCTGTTATTTCAACTTTTGTGTATGGTTGTCTATGTCCTTGTTTCTTTCTTTCATTTTTCTTAGCTTTCATTTTGAAAACTATAATTTTTTTTGCTTTTCCATGAGAAACAACTTTTCCTTCAACTTTTACACCTTTTACATAAGGATTTCCAACTTGTACTTTTCCATCTTCTGATACTAAAATTACTTTATCAAATGCAACTTTTTTTCCTTCTTCTGCATCTAATTTTTCGAAAAATACTACATCTCCTTCTGCAACTTTGTATTGTTTTCCACAACTTTCAATTACTGCGTACATTTAAAATGCACCTCCCTTATTTGTATACTCGCTAATCCTTAAAAAAGGTAGTTATATTAATATTTATAACATTTTATCACCTTGACTAAGCGGATTACAGATACCTATTTTAACATACTTTTTAAAACTTGTCAAGATTTAGCAAGAAAATTTATAGTAAAAAATTGCAACCAATATATTCTTTTTTGTAATTATATGATATAATATAAATGTTACATATAATGTAAGTGTAGAAAAATAGGAGGAAAAACTATGATGGAAATAGTTTCAAAAAAGGGAATAGCTGGAAAACGAAGTACTCTTGTCTCACCCCAAAATGACAAGAGAAAAATTAAAATCGATAACAAAGTTAGTCCACATACTAAGATTCCAAATACTATGAATAGTTTACTCATAAAATGAGTAACTCGCACCTCTATCCCCTGAAGCAATAATTGCCTCAGGGGGATTCTATAAATTTTAGCAATTGAAACGTCTTTTTTAATATATGTATCTGATTGTGCTATATAACTTTCAGGTTGATAATAATCATAAAACAAAAAAAGAATCCTCATCATATCTTAAATAAGGATTCTTTTTATTAGTTAGTGTTACTCAAGGTCTAATGTAAAACTGATTGTATCTCCACCACTACCATCATCAATTTTCTTCGCTTCAATATCAAAATCTTTAGCGATTTTAACAGCTTTGGAAACAACTGAATAATCATATGGAGATTCCTTTCTGTTTTCCCAACTATCAATGTCAGATGTATAACACCAACATCCAATATTGTTGTGGAATTCAATTTTGAGAAAAGATGAAGTAGGATGTTTCTCATTAATTTTTCTAAATTTTGGAATTATAAATTCCTCAATCATTTTCCTTGCTTGTAATTCCAAATTTGGTTCTTCTACAGTTTGTTTCTTCCTGACCTTTTGTAAATTTGCTTTGAGTTCACTTCTTATAGACATAACTCAACCTCCTTAAAATAATTATTTTACATTTGGTGTCTATATATTAACCTGAAAAATAGGAAAAAAAGATTTTAACATAATCATCTTATCACTTTTTTCTTTATTTTACAATATTTTTTCTAATTCTTTAATTTTATCTCTAATTTCAGCAGCCTGCTCAAATTCCATTTTACTTGCATATTCAAGCATTTCTTCTGTTAATTTATTTATTGTCTCTTTTATATCCTCTTCTTTTTCAAATTTATATTCCACTCCTATATTCTCAACCTGAATAGCCTTAATAGAATCTCTAACAGATTTCCTAATTGTTTTTGGAACAATATTGTGTTCCTTATTGTATGATTTTTGAATGGCACGTCTTCTATTTGTTTCGTTTATAGCTTTTTCCATTGAATCTGTAAGTTCATCTGCATACATTATTACTGTTCCATCTGTATTTCTTGCAGCTCGTCCTATTGTTTGTATTAATGAACGTTCTGAACGTAAAAAGCCTTCTTTATCGGCATCAAGTATTGCAACTAATGATACTTCTGGAATATCTAGTCCTTCTCTTAATAAATTGATTCCAACTAATACATCAAATTCACCTAATCGAAGTTTTCGAATTATTTCTAATCTTTCTAATGCCTTTGTCTCTGAATGAATATAGTTCACCTTTACATCAAGACTTTTCAAATATTCTGTTAAATCTTCTGCCATTTTTTTAGTTAATGTTGTTACTAAAACTCTTTCTTGTCTTTCAACTCTTATCCTTATTTGTTCTAATAAATCATCTATCTGATTTGCAACTGGCTTAACTTCTATTTTAGGATCAAGTAAACCTGTAGGTCTAATAATTTGCTCAACCACATTATTTCCTGCATGTTCATTTTCATAGTCTGCTGGTGTTGCACTTACAAATACTACTTGATTTATTCTTTCTTCAAATTCTTTAAATGTAAGTGGCCTATTATCAAATGCAGATGGAAGCCTAAATCCATATTTTACAAGTGATTCCTTTCGCGCTCTATCTCCATTATACATTGCTCTTACCTGTGGAATTGTTGCATGTGATTCATCTATTAATAATAAGAAGTCTTTTGGAAAATAGTCAAATAGTGTAAATGGAGGGCTTCCTGGCTCTCTTCCACTTATGTGTCTTGAATAGTTTTCTATTCCTTGGCAAAATCCTGTTTCTTTCATCATTTCTATATCAAAATTCGTTCTTTCTTGTATACGTTGTGCTTCTATTAATTTGTTTTCACTCTTAAAATATTGTACCCTTTCTTCCATTTCTTGTTCTATTGTTTTTATGGCTCTTTCCATCTTTTCTTTTGATGTTACATAATGTGAATTTGGAACTATCATTACATGTTGTCTTGTTCCTATTGTTTTTCCTGTTAATGGATTTATTTCACTTATTTTTTCAATTTCGTCACCCCAGAATTCTACTCTTATAGCTGATTCTCCTTTGTCTGATGGATAAATTTCCACAATATCACCTTTTGCTCTAAATGTTCCCCTTTTAAAATCAATTTCGTTTCTTGTATATTGTATATTTACTAACTTTTTTAGCATTTTATCTCTTTCAACTGTCATTCCTGGACGTAATGATACAATCATATTTTCATAATCTATAGGATCTCCTAATCCATATATACATGATACTGATGCAACTACTATTACATCTCTTGTTTCAAATAATGATGCTGTTGCTGAATGTCTTAATTTGTCAATTTCATCATTTATTGAAGCATCTTTTTCAATATATGTATCTGATTGCGCTATATAACTTTCTGGTTGATAATAATCATAATATGACACAAAATATTCTACTCTGTTTTCAGGAAAAAACTCTTTAAACTCAGAGTATAATTGTCCGAGCTAGGGTCTTATTGTGTGCTAAAACCAATGTTGGTCTTTGAGTTTCAGCTATTATATTTGCCATTGTAAAGGTCTTTCCGTGAACCCGTAACTCCTAGAAGCGTCTGGTATTTCTCGCCTCTTTCTATTCCTTTTACTAGATAATCTATTGCCTTAGGTTGGTCGCCTGTTGGCTTGTATTCTGAGTGTAATTTAAACATATTTCCTCCTTTGTGACCTAAAAAATGACAAGTATCAGCAAAAAAAATTCGTGTAATTTATCTTTTTTGGACTTTTTGTTATTCATAAAAAATGCATTTTCACGAATTAGGTCACAAACTTATACTTTTACTAATTAAGATTAAATAAGTCTATATAATACTAAATAAGCTTCAACTTTTCCTCTTCCGCTATAGTATATCACATTTTTTGCCATCAAACAATCATTTATTAGCTAAAAATTAGGGTATTCCATAGTATTATTTAAAAAAGTTCTTTTATCTAAGTTCTATTAGGATTTTTATTTTCCTCCAAATATTTCTGATACATTTCATCCATACTTGAAATATACTGCATATCTTGCTTTACTTTAAATTTCTCATATTCTTCATTTGCTTTTTCTATTGCTTGTTTATGTGATATTCTACCAGAATCTTTTAATATTTCTTTTTTCTAATTTTAAAAGATTATCTGTTTCATTTATCCAATCTTCCATTTTCATTACTTGTTCATCTTCTGCCATTGATTCAGCATAATCTAAAAATAAATTTGTTAAATTATTTAACTTTTTCAATTCGTCTTCGTTTAAATAATTTTTAGCAACACTCACATCATATTTATATATCATTCCATCTGGTGCTTCTTTCCAAGTTGTAAGTCCCATATTTGTTTTTTCAGCATTTTAGGTTTTTTGGATCTCTTTTAGTCATTATACCATTTTGTAGTAAAAATTGCCCAGATATTACCTTTATAGGTAAATCTGGGACAATGGCTATTTGCGATAAATAATGTCATGCGTAAAAAGAAAACCTCTTTGTGGAATTAATTCCAAGTCATGTATTATCTTAATAGCATCACATTTGTTGATTGTAATTTTTATTCTTCCTTTACAGTCTGAAGAATTTTCAATGAGTTGGAAATTTGGAATATATAAATCCAATTTGGGATTATAGTTTTCATGACAATGGATTGCAGCTCCTTCATGCCATTCCTGCTTTATCCGTTCAACATCAATTTCGCACTCACCACTTAGTTGGTAGTTCAATAAAATAGCATCTGAAAACATAGTTATACCTCCAAAATTTTTTTCTAGATGAATAAGCTTATAAGAAAACACGAGGTTTATGAGTACTAACCTACTAATCTATTTTTATTATATCATAACTTAGTAAAATATGCAAATGAAACCCCGGATAACAACATGAAAAAATTTTTCTAACATTGTTATTCTTATTCACTTTAGTGTCTTGATCCACAAAGCAAGTCACAAAAATAGCACTCAATTCAGAGTGCTATTTTCTTCACACATTCACATTATTGTTCATTGCTTCGTTTCTTTTTTCCTTCTCCTTTCCAAAAGTACATATCTTTATCCGCAATTTCAAATGCTTCAAAAGCTTCTTGTACCTTTGGGTCAAACCTAGCTAAATTTAGTTTTTCTTTTTGTGTGAATGTGTATATTATAAAAAAGTTTTTTCAATATATTATTCTATAACAAAAATGCAAAAAAGTCTACGCTTTTTTGCATTTTTTCCATTTTAATATAATTTCACTAATTATTTTCAATCACTTCAGCCTCAATTTTTTTATCTTTGATTTCATTATAAAAATTTGTAATTGTAGCTTCAAAATAAGGTTTAACATATATATATGCAATTCCACCAGTAATCAAACACAATAAATACCATAACACAAATGATAACACCAAAATAAATAAATCAAGTTTGCGTCCATCCATTATTTGTTTACTTTCTGATAATGCTTCCATAGCTGTAAGCTTTGGATTATCTGCTAATATATATTGTGACATTGAATATGAAAAAGCTTTAATTATCCCAGGAATAATAAATAACAATGACCATAAGAAGGTAAACAATATTGTAAGTATGTATAACCATACTGCCTTTCCTGTTATATTAAATCCTTTAAAAGCATCTCCTACTGACACCTTTTCTCCCTTTGACAAATTTAAAAATATCATACATACTGACATTTCAAAAGCAGGAACAATTATAATTGCTGCAAACCATCCTATTACAGGCACAAATGTGCTTCCTACCTCTATCATTGTAATAATTAAGAATATTAAAAATAGAATTCCTATATTTCCTTTAATCTGTTCTTTTGCTTTGTTTTTTAATTCAACTCTTGTCATTTTTAATCCCCCTTATTTCTATATTATACTTTTATTCATAATCTACAACATCTATCCATTTTTCTAGAAATTCTTTATTTTCTGCTCCACCTTTTTTCAATTGAACTGCTGCAACAATTGGAACCCATCTTTGAATTCCTCTTTTTTCAAGTCCACTTTTTTCAGTAAATAAATTCAAATATTTTTCTGCTAGTTCAGTTTGACCATTTAATGAAAATAGTAAAAATGTTTTTGCTACATCTGCTGATGCATTTCCTTGTGTTGCATGTGCCCAGTCTATAATACTATATTCTCCGTTTTCATTTATTATTACATTACTTGGGTTAAAGTCACCATGGCATAATTTATCATGATTCTTTGTTCCCTCTAGTCTTTGTAATAATTCATATCTTGTTGTATCATCAATATCAGCTTCTGCTAATTTTCTTCTATATTTGTCTTTTAATCTATTTAAAGTTGGAACTTTTTTTGACATTATCTCTAATTGAATGTCTATAAATAAATTTAAATATTCATCTTCTTTTTCAGGATGCTCTCTCATTAAAACATCTAATGGTGTTCCTTCAATAAATTCTGTTACTAATGCCCATCTATTCTCTATTTTTGTAACTTCTAGCAATCTTGACATCTTCAAGTCTGTATTTTCTTCAACTCTTGATTGAATTAGTGCTTCATTTAAAATTGCTGCTTTTGAATAATTTTCTACAAATAATTTAATTGTTTTATTTCCATCTCTATATACTGTTTTTGTTCTTCTTTCTGCAATTGGTTGGCTTAAATTATATTCCATTTATACTCACTTTCCTTTCTTTTTCAATTATCTAATTTCCATAATATGTTTTTAAATAAATATCCTTAATTTCGCTAATCAATGGATATCTAGGATTTGCTCCTGTACATTGATCATCAAATGCTTTTTCTGACATTTCATCTAATGTAGCTAAAAATGTTTGTTCATCAATTCCATATTCTCTAATTGTTCTTTTTATTCCAATTCTGTCTTTTAATTCATCTATTTTTCTTATTAGATTTTCCATTTTTTCATAGTCATTTTCTCCACCTATATTTAAAGCTTCTGCAATTTCTGCATATCTCCTTAATGTATGTGGATGGTCATATTGTGGAAATGTTCCCATTTTATTTGGAACTTCTGCACTATTAAATCTCATAACATTATCTAATACAAGTGCAACTGTAATTCCATGTGGTAAGTGATGATATGCTCCTAATTTATGTCCCATTGAATGACATATTCCTAAAAATGCATTTGCAAAAGCCATACCAGCCATTGTTGCTGCATTTGCCATTTTTTCTCTTGCCTTTGGATCATTTGCTCCATTTTCATATGCTCTTGGTAAATATTCAAAGATTATTTTTATAGCTTCTAATGCTAGTCCATCTGTAAATTCTGTTGCCATCATTGATGCATATGCTTCTATTGAGTGCACTAAAGCATCTATACCTGATGCTGATGTTAATCCTTTAGGTGCATTCATCATCATATTTGCATCTACAATTGCCATTTTAGGTAATAATTCATAATCCGCCAATGGATATTTTTGTCCTGTAGTTTCATCTGTAATAACTGCAAATGGTGTTACTTCTGAACCAGTTCCTGCTGATGTTGGTACAGCTATAAAATATGCTTTTTCTCCCATTTTAGGGAATGTATATACTCTTTTTCTGATGTCCATAAATCTCATTGCCATGTCTAAGAAATCTATTTCTGGATGTTCATACATTACCCACATAATTTTTGCAGCATCCATTGCTGAACCTCCACCAACTGCTATTATACAATCAGGTTTGAATGCATCTATTAATTGTGCTCCTTCTTTTGCACATGCAAGTGTTGGATCTGGTGCAACATCAAAAAATGTTTCATGTACTATTCCCATTTCGTCTAATTTATCTGTTATTACTTTTGTATATCCATTTTCATAAAGGAATGTATCTGTTACTATAAATACTCTCTTTTTACCCATTACATTTTTTAGCTCTTCTATAGCTACTGGTAAACAACCTCTTTTTATATATACCTTTTCAGGTGCTCTAAACCAAAGCATATTTTCTCTCCTTTCGGCTACTGTTTTTATATTTATCAAGTGTTTTACTCCTACATTTTCTGATACAGAGTTTCCTCCCCATGTTCCACATCCAAGTGTTAGTGATGGTGCTAACTTAAAGTTATATATGTCACCAATTCCACCTTGTGATGATGGTGTATTTATTAATACTCTACATGTTTTCATTGTATTGTAAAATTTCTCTATTTTTTCTTTTTCAGTAACTGTGTTGATATATAGTGAAGATGTATGTCCTAATCCTCCATCTTCTATTAATCTATATGCTTTGCCTACTGCGTCATCAAAACTTGATGCTTTATACATTGCTAAAACAGGTGAAAGTTTTTCATGTGCAAATTCTTCTGATAAATCTACACTTTCTACTTCTCCTATTAATATTTTTGTATTTTCAGCAACATCTACTCCTGCCAATTGTGCTATTGTATGTGCTGATTGTCCTACTATTTTAGCATTTAATGCTCCATTTATTATTATTGTTTTTCTTACTTTTTCTGTTTGTTCTGGATTTAATAAGTAACATCCTCTTCTCATAAACTCTTCTCTTACTCTGTCATAAATTTTGTCACTTACTATTACTGATTGTTCTGATGCACATATCATTCCATTATCAAATGTTTTTGAGTGTATTATTGAATTTACAGCCAATGTTATATCTGCTGATTCATCTATTACTGCTGGTGTATTTCCTGGTCCTACACCTAAAGCTGGCTTTCCACTAGAATATGCGGCTTTTACCATTCCAGGTCCACCTGTTGCTAATATTATATCTGCTGATTGCATTAATAAATTTGTTAATTCTAGTGATGGTACATCAATCCATGATATTATTCCTTCTGGTGCTCCTGCTTTTACAGCTGCTTCTAATACTATTTTTGCAGCTTCTATTGTTGATTGTTTTGCTCTTGGGTGTGGACTTATTATTATTCCATTTCTTGTTTTTAATGATATTAATGTTTTAAATATTGCTGTTGATGTTGGGTTTGTTGTTGGTATTACTGCTGCTATTACTCCTATTGGTTCTGCTATTTTTTTGATTCCGTAATTGTCATCTTGTTCTAACACTCCACATGTTTTTACATCTTTATATTTGTTATAAACATATTCTGCAGCATAGTGATTTTTAATTACCTTATCTTCTACAACTCCCATTCCTGTTTCTTCAACTGCCATTTTTGCAAGTGGTATTCTATTTTGGTTTGCAGCTATTGCTGCTGCTTGAAATATTTTATCTACTTGTTCTTGTGTATATTTTGAAAATTCTTTTTGTGCTTTTCTTACTTTTTCTATTGTTTTTTGTAAGGTTTCTATGCTATCAACTTTTTCTTGTTCATTATCCATTTTTCGCCCTCATCCTTTCTTTTGATTTTCTAAAATCTTTCGTTCCATTTTATCATAACAAAAAAATAATAATTTATCAATAGTAATTCTAATAACTTCTACAAAAATATATTTAGTAATATTTATATAATCAAAAAAATATCATTTTAAAGTTTAACAAGGTGTTTAAAATTTGATGTAAGCAAATTTTAAATAGCGGATTAACCACAGTTAAACGATAAAATGATATTTTTTTGATTTTTTATATTATAATTTCAACATTATACACCTTTCCACTGCCATTAAGAATAATTTTATTCTCATGTTCAACTCCATTAACAAAAACTTTAGAAACACCAGTATTCTTACCCTCTGGATTTTTAACATTAATATTATAAATACTATTTCCAAACTTATATTTAATTTCAAAACCATCCCAAAACTTTGGAATACAAGGATTAAAACTCATAGAATTATGATAAATATTCATTCCAAGAATATATTGAACACCTGCCAAATAATACCAGCTACTTGAACCTGTGTACCAAGTCCAACCACCTGAACCAGCCAAATTTTGTGCACCATATACATCTGCTGCAATAACATAAGGTTCAACCTTGTATTTATTTGCTGCTTCTTTAGTTCTTGCATGTTCAATAGGTGTAATCATCTTATATAACTCAACAGCTTTATCTCCTTTTCCAAGCATTGCTTCTGCAATAACAGCCCATACTGCAGAATGTGTATATTGACCACCATTTTCTCTGACCCCTGGAACATATGCTTTAATGTACCCTGGTTCAAGTTTACCCTTTTCAAAAGGAGGATCAAGTAATTTAATAATTCCACTTTCATTGTCAACCAAATGATTTTCTAAGCTTTCAATTGCCTGCTTTTGTTTTTCTTCATCACCAGCACCAGAAATTACAGACCAACTTTGAGCAATACTATCAATTCTGCATTCTTCATTTTCCATACTTCCATAAACATCACCATTATCAGCAAAAGCTCTTTTAAACCATCTACCATCCCATGCATTTGTATTTAAATTCGTTCTTAACTTTTCTGCTATCTTTTTGTATTGTTCTACAGTCTCTGAATCATTCCTATATTCTGCAATTAAAATAAAATCTTTTAAAACTTCATATAAGAAAAATCCAAGCCATACACTTTCTCCATTTCCTTCAGGCCCTATATTATTAAATCCATCATTCCAATCACCTATTCCAATTTTAGGCAATCCATGTTCTCCAAAACTCCAGTCTGTATCACTTATTCCACAAGCTCTATTGATAGCTCTTTTACAGTGTTCATAAATATCTTCTTCTATATTAGATGATAAATATTGTTCATATTTTTCTTTTTCATTTTCTTGTAGTTGAGCTCCACTTAAATATGGTGTAACAACATTTAGAATTTCATAATTTCCAGTATGTCTGATATATTTTATAACCATATATGGAAGCCATAATAAATCATCTGAAAATTTAGTTCTTATGCCTCTATTATTTTCCTCATGCCACCAGTGTTCAACATCTCCTTCTATAAATTGGTGTCTACTGTGTTTTATTATTTGATTATATAAAATGTTACTATCTAAAAATTTTGTACCATAAGAATCTTGTAATTGATCTCTAAATCCATATGCACCACCTGATTGGTAAAATCCACTTTTTGCAAGTAATCTACTACAAATAGTTTGATACATTATCCAACCATTAAGCATTATATTTAAAGATTCATATGGTGTTTTTACTTGTAATTTTCCCAATAAATCATTCCATTTATTTTTAACCTTTACAAGTTCTATATTACAATTTTGAACTTTTGAATATTTATATGCTATATCTTTAGCTGAAACCAAATTTTCTTCTGCTCCTAAAACTATAGATATTTTCTTATCTGAAAAGCTTTCTATTTCAATTTCTAATTCTATTGCAATACAAGACTTCTTGCCTATTCCGTTATCATTATCAAGTCTGACTTTATTAACCCCAAATGTCTTCTTATTTCCTGTAAATGACTTTATCTTTTCACTACTAGAAACATATATTGTATCATTAAATTCATCAACATTATAAAGATTTTTAGCTACTATCATATTGGAATTTTCTTCATATTTAAGTTTAATATAACTATCTGATTTTATCTCATCTTCACCTATTACAGGTTTAACATAGTATAAAATTTTCAACTTTTTCTTTTTAGGTGCATTATTTTTTAATGTTAATATATTAATTTTGCAACTTTCCTCTTGAGGCACAAATACTTCTAATTCTTGCATTATATCATCACTAGAATGAATATATTTTGCATATCCAAATCCAAATATTGCATTATAATTTTTATCATCTGGCATAGGCATTGCAGTTGGTGTCCATATTCTTCCATTTTCTTCATCTTTTAAATATATTATTTCTGATGGAATATTACTACATGCACTATTTTGCCAACTTGTAATCCTATTTAATCTACTATTTTTATGCCAAGTATATCCTCCACCACTTTCTGTTACAACACTTCCAAATTTCTCATTTGCAATTATATGACTCCATGTTGTTGGAAGCTTATGATCTTTATTTACTCTTATAATATATTCTTTACCATCTTCTGAAAAAGCTCCATACTCGTTGTAATATTTAGGTTCCTGAATGTTATTTAAAATATCTATATCTTTTGTTGTATCTTCTTCATTCGTAGTTTCAACAGTATCCTCTATAACTCTATATTTATCTAATACATCTTCTTCCATATCTTTTATTATATTTTGTAAATTTCCTAAATGACTATCTATAACAAGGTTTGAAACGAATTTAATTAAATTTACATCTTGTACATCCATTTCACTCTTAGAAAGCACAAAAATTCCACCATAAATATTTTTCATATATGCCAAATGACTATTTAAAACTGCACCTTCAATTTCATCTTTTATATAATTTTCATAACTATAATTTTCTTCATCTATAATTACAAGTTCTACTTGTACATTTTTAGTTCTAAAAAATTCATAAGCTTTTATAATTTGTTTAACAACATAAATATCATTTATATATTTAATTGTAACTGTTATTATTGGCAAATCACCTGATATACCATATTTCCACAAATCTTTTTGTTCATAAGTTTTGTATGCTAAATTAGATTTATTTTTTAATGGATTATCAAATAAAATATATGATAATATTGTTTGATATATATCCATATCTCTACCTTTAATTTCTAGATATCTTGATTCTGCTTCTGTTTTAGCTTTTACAATTTCAAATTCTCTACTTACATTTTCCATAACCTTGTATTTTTCTATGTTTTGAATAGCTAATTGTTCTTCATACTCAACTGATAATATTAAATCAACATACACTTTTTGTTCTGGTTGAACTTTAATTGTATTTTTTAGTGCAACTATTCCCTCTGTTGTAAGACCTATCTTTTTAGATAGTGGTGTAGAATTTTGTATTGCTTTAGGAACTCCAAAATTATTTCTTCCAGCAAATTTTGCTCTATCTATTTCATATTCTGTTTCACCAATTTTTTCGCTATTAGTCTGCATTTTAGCAATTAAATATAATTCTTTTTGATTGCTCTCTCTTTTCTTTCTTTTTACTGTTAAATAATCATTTTCTTCATTATATCCATATATCAAAAACAAATTATTAAAAGATTGATGTGCATAATCTTGTTCTTTTCTTGATAATACTGGTTCGAAAAACGAAGTAATTTCAAATATCTTTTCTTCTCGTGTATTATTTTTAATTTCTAGCCTTCGTATCTCAACAGGCTCATTTGCATCCACTGTAACTTTGAGTTTTGTCTTAATCTGTTCATCATTTTCTTTATCATTATTAATCAATTTTACCTTTTCAAACTGATCTTTGTCAGGCATAAATTGAATTGTAAACTGTTCACAATTATCTTCTCCAGTAGCAGACCAAATCTCATTTGTTTGAATATCTTTAATGTAGAAAAATATACCTTGATTATAATCATCAGTTCTCTTAAATCTATTTATATAATTCTCTTCAAATTTACTTACTCCATTCCCATTTTGATTTATCGCTATAACATATTTTTCATTTCCAATTACATTACCTCTAATAATTCTTTCATCAATTTTATTATATTCTCTAACTGTGTAATTTTCATAGTCCTGATATTTGATTTTTTCAGGTTTTTCTTTATTTTCTTTTGTTAAAATAAATGTTTCTGGCATTCGTTCTTGTAACAAAATACTAACTGCTTCTATTTCAGGATTTTGCATAAATCTTTTTTGAAAAATTTGATTATTAAAAAAGTTATTTATTGATAGCAAAATTAATGCTTGATGATGTGCCATATAAGTTTTTACAGGCTCAGACTTTTTACCTTTTGACAATCTTTCTGGTGTATAATCTATAGACTCATAAAATCCATATTTACTATACATGCCTTGCTCTTCTAATACTCTCAAATTATCAACAACCTCTTTGGGCATATCAGTAATTGCCAAAACACTTCCATAAGTTGCAACAACCATTTCATCTGCCAAGCCTCTTTTTAATCCAAGCCAAGGAATACCAAAAGCTTTATATTGATAATTTGAATGCAAATCCTTTAAATTAAATGCTGCCTCAGAAATTCCCCATGGAATACCTAGACTTTGGCTATACTTTATTTGATTTATAATCAAAAATCTGCAAGACTCATCTAATAAACTTCCTTTATATCTAGGAATATTTATATTCGGCATCAAATATTCAAAAGCAGTCCCAGACCATGAAATAAGACCTTTATACTTTTTCAAAACAGTCAATGTTCTACTCAAATTATTCCAATGCTTTTGTGGCACATCTTTTTTGGCAATAGCAACCAAACTTGCTTGTCTCGCTTCTGATGCAAGTAAATCATAATACGAATCTGTTAATTTATTTTCTTCTATATTAAAACCTATTGAAAATAAACGCTGTTCTTCACTATACAATACACTAAAATCTGTTTCCTCTATCATCTGAGTCAATAAATTTTGCACTGGGCAATTTTGTACCGGGTACATTTTGTCCCTTTGTGGGTCATTTTGTACCGGGTACATTTTGTCCCAAAATGCTCTTACTGTATACATATATCCCACTAAATTTCCACTATCAACTGTTGATACATATCTTGGAATTAATGGTTGCTTAGTTTTTATGTTATACCAATTATATAGATGCCCATTCCATTTTGGAAGTTCATATACAACATTTATGATATTTGTTAATCTATCCATTGTTGATTCTAAATCTTCAAATCCTAAATCATAACTTGCAATTACAGCTAACATTGAAAGTCCAATATTAGTTGATGAAGTTCTTGGAACTATTATTTCTTTTCTATCTTCTTGATAATTATCTGGTATTAGATAATTGTTTTCTGGTGTTAAATAATCTTTAAAAAATTGCCATGTTTTCAACGCAACTTCTTTTAGGTATTTTTCGTCTTCTTCATTTAGTGTTTGTTCTTTTTTCTTTTCGTCTTTTTCTGATATTTTACTTATCTTACACATTATATATGGTGTTATTATCCACAATATTCCTATTATTGGCAATAGGCTGATATTACTTATCACCACCACAATTCCTAATATCACGTTTGGCAACATCATTCTATAATAGTTTTCCACTGTTGTTTTTGATTGCCTTTCCGCTTCTTCTGATGTCATCCATTCAAGTAAGTGCTTATGTGATATTTGGGTTCTATATATTGTTTTGCAAATTGATGTTAATTCTACATATGCTTTATATGGTACACATCCTAATGTAAGAATTCCTCTATATAATGCACCTTTAAAACCAACTATTTGTGGTGTAAATGTTTTTTGCTTTTTTTCTCCTTCTTTTTTTGAAGCTATTAAATTTAACATTTCAAGTAAAAATGGATATACTACAATTCCAAGCATTGGCCAAATCAACCAATTTGTTTTTATGAAAAATGCCCATATTCCAAACACAATGACTGATATTTCAAATAAACTTCTTCTTAAATTATCAAAAATCTTGAATTTTGAAAGTATATTTAGTTTACTTTTTAACCATCTTATTATTTGCCAATCCCCTCTTGTCCAACGAGCAAGTCTATTCATAAAACTTGCATATTTAGCTGGATATCCATCCATTAACATGATGTCTGTTGCAAGCCCACATCTTAGATAATTTCCCTCTAGCAAATCATGACTTAAAACTGTATTTTCAGGTATTTCATTTTTTAATACTTTTGAAAATACTTTTACATCATAAATTCCTTTTCCAGTAAAAATACCTTCTCCAAAATTATCTTGATAAACATCTGAAATTGCATTTGTATAATTATCTATTCCTCCTGCTCCTGCAAATATTTTTGTAAATAGATTTCTATGACTTGCATCTAAATTCACGCCTACTCTTGGCTGTATAAGTGCATGTCCATTTACCACAATTCCATTTTCTATTTCTGGTTTATTTAATATATGTGCCATTGCTCCAATTAGCTCAAATGCTGTGTTTAACACTAAATCCGTATCTGAATCTAATGTTATAACATATTTTATTTTAGGTAATTCATCTTGATTTATTGTATTTACTTTGAATTTATTTTTCTCATGTTTCAAAATGTATTCATTAAATTGTGTTAGTAATCCTCTTTTTCTTTCCCACCCCAAGTATTTTTCTTCTGCATTATTGTACTGTCTTTCTCTGTAAATAAAATGAAAAATTGGAAATCCCATTTTTGCATATTTTTTATTTAGATTTTTGGCATGCTTTAGACCTTCTTCTATAACTTCTTTGTCAAATTTCTCTTCTTGAGAATCACTTTCTGAGCAATCTCCTAAAACTGCAAAATATAAATTTTCACTTTTATTTGCCAAATAAAATACTTCAAGTTTTCTAAATAATTCTTGAACTTTTTCTCTTGTTTTTATTATTGTTGGAATTACTACAAATGTAGCATTTTCAGGTGTTATCCCATTATAAAAATCCATTTTGGGTATAAGTTTTGGTTTGACTGTTTTTCCTAATATATATTGAATTGATTGATTTACAAATTCTGATATTGGTATGATTAATAAAATTGTTGTGATTATAAATTTAGCTAAATTACTTGTTACTGACTTTGCTATAAGTATTGAAATAACTATTGTTAGTATACAAAATAATAAGATATACATTTGTGCTTTTGTTTGTTTATTAATTTTTTTTTCTTTATATTCTAATTTTTTATATAATTCGTTTTTTCCTTCATCAATTAAATAATATCCTATATGACTTTGTTTGCTTCCTACACTTTTTTGATTGCAAAGCTCTATTGTTTTTTTGGCCACATAAATTTCTGACATATTTGTTTTTCTTGCTATTTCTTTTATTGTATTTCTATAATATTCTTTAGTTTTATATTCCATATTTTCATAAATTCCTGCAGGGTCATTATTAAGAATCCCTTCAACTCCATTTATTTTCTCAAATATATCTAAAAAGTTTATTCTCTGAATCTTTTTTATACTTGTTATACAATTTCCCATTGAAATTTTTCTAATCGCTGTTGCAAAATGCTCTTTTTGTATTGCATCAGAAACTGTTATTCCAAGCTTTTCTACTTCTTCTTCTAATATATTTAAATATCCATATGCTTTTTTTCCATATTTTTTTAATGAATATGACATATATTCTATAAATGGATATTTCATACTTCTAAATTCAGTAGATCTGATTTTGAACCCATATGTTTGATTAAATTTAAGTTCATTTTTATCCTTTTTTTCTACAAGTCTTTCTATTATATTTTTTACTTTATATTTTTGAATTTGACTACTATATATTTTTTCACATATTTCAGAAATGTTTTGTATTATTGCAATTTGTAAAAATACTCCTATATTCCATATTTCTTCCATGTTTAATGTTTTTTTAGTTTGATATGCTTGTAAATATTTTTCTAAGTTTTCTCCGTCTATTTTATTATCTGTGTATGCTACAATTTCTGATGCTAATACATATATTCTTGCAAACCCTGCATATTTTCCATGTTGTATTCCAATAAAATTTGTATATTTTTTTACTGTCATTTCTTTTTCTATTTGCCTAACAGATTCTTCTATTATATAAAAATTGTCTAAAATCCATTCTCCTGCTGGATGTATACTTATTCCTAATTTGATATGTTCATTTAATAAATTATATACACTTTTTATTTTTTTATAATTTTCTATCATTTGTGGTATTGGATATGTGCTTTTGTTTGATTTACTTTTTAATGTGTGTTGTATCGCTATTTTTTCCATGTGTGCTTTTAGTTGCTCTTCATCTAATATCGCTCCTTCTATTTCTAATTTTTGATATTTTTTCAAAAAAATCCACTCCTTGCAAAATATGTTTTATACATATTGTTTGCAAAAAGTGGTAATTTATACATAAAAAGAAGACGTTATTAGCGTCTTCTTCTGCGGCGGTTTTTCTTTTTTGGTGATGATGCCAAATATGCAAAACCATAAATTGCAAGTACAAAGAATACTAAGTATAACACATATCGTATAATCTGGTTTGCTAAAATATATTCTCCATTTACATATACGGGAATAAATTTGGATGACAACCACATAAGGCAAATCATAATTATTGAAATCATCATCATAATTGTTGCTGTAATTTTGTTCATATGTCTTTCCCTCCGTTTTCTTGACTATATCTAGTCAATACATATACATTAATAGTTAACTCTATTATACTACTTTTTAAATTAATTTGCAAGTTTACATATTTCTAAGTTTGAATTCAAGCCCCGTATTTCTCTTTTTACTATCAACATTCTTAATCATATAATCAACAACTCTATCATTCCCAATAACAATCAATAACTTTTTAGCACGAGTCAAACCTGTGTATAATAAGTTTCTTGTAAGAAGCATTGGTGCAGCTTGTGGTACAATCATAATAACAACATCAAACTCACTTCCTTGTGCTTTATGAATGGTCATACAATAACTATGTTCTATTTGCTCTAAATCATTAAATTCATATTTACATACTTTTTCATCATCAAACTTCACACTTAGGATTTTTCCCTTTTCATTAATATTTGTTATTATTCCTGTTTCACCATTAAATATGCCATTTCCAGTCTCAACACCACTTTCACATAGTCTTTCCCAATACATATCATAATTATTTTTTATCTGCATTACTCTGTCACCAATTCTAAAAATAGCTCCCATACTACTTTTTTCTGCTTCACCTTCTCTATGTGGATTTAATTCTTCTTGTAATGCCTTATTTAGTTCCTTCGTTCCAAGTAATCCCTTTTTAGTTGGTGTAAGTACTTGTATATTTTCAAAAAAGTCATATTCTCCAAAATTTTTTAATCGTCCATTGCATAATGATAAAACTTCTTTTAAAATTTTTTCTTGATTATTTTCTTTTATAAAAAAGAAATCTTGATTTGCATCTTCTTCTAATTCAGGATCTTCCTTACTTATAAATCCTTTTCCATTATTTACTCTATGTGCATTTACGATTATTTTACTTTTGGCAGCCTGTCTAAATATTTTATCAAGATGTACTGTTACTATTTTTTCCGAAGCAATTAAATCTTTTAAAACACTTCCAGGTCCTACTGATGGCAACTGATCACTATCACCAACCAATATTAATTTTGTTCCTTGATATATACAGTCAAGTAAATAACTCATAATAAACATATCAACCATTGATACCTCATCAACAATTATTATATCTCCATCAATTGGTGCACCTTGATATTCATTATCTTTTTTAAATAATGATTCTTCATCAACTTTTCCTATTTCTAATAATCTGTGTAATGTACTAGCTTCTTCTCCTGTCGTTTCTGACATTCTTTTTGCTGCTCTGCCTGTTGGTGCACATAGAACAATCTTATATTTTTTCTGTTTATATATTTCTATTATACTTTTAATTATTGTTGTTTTTCCAGTTCCAGGTCCACCTGTTATAATTGTTACATTATTATCATTTATTGCTCTTATAGCTTCTTTTTGCTTTTCTGATAAGATTATATCTGTTCCTTCTTCAACAAGTCTTAGTTCTTTTTCTATATTTGATACTTTTTTTACATTTCTTGCTTTATCTAATTTTGTTATTCTTTGTGCAATTTGATTTTCTGCATTATAAAATGTATATAAGTACACCCATTCTTCTTCATCTCTATCTTCTATTACAATTTCATTATTTACTTTTAAATTGATTATTCCTTCTTCTATTACTGGTTCACTCACATTTAAAAGTGTTTTTACATATTCTATTAAATTTTCTTTTAATGTACAACAATGACCATTATAAGTTATTTTGATTAATGCATATTTAATCCCACTTTTAACTCTTTTTTGATTTTCTCTTTCTACTCCAAGTTGTATTGCCATTTGATCTATTTGCTTAAAATCAACGCCTCTAGATATATCTATTAATATATATGGATTTGCTTCTATTTCTGCAATTGCATTTATTCCTAACAAGTCATATACTTTTTTTGCACTTTCTGCACCTATTCCAAATCTTTCAAGAAATCCAACTATTTGCCATACTTCCCAGTTTTCTATAAAACTTTCTGATATTTCTATTGCTTTATCTTTAGTTATTCCTCTTATTTGTGCCAATTTCTCTGGTTCAAATTTTAATACATAGATTGTTTCCTCTCCAAATTTATTTACTATTTTAGATGCTGTTGCAGGTCCTACTCCTTTTATATCACCATTGGCTAAATATGTTTCAAGTGCTCCAAGTGTTTTTGGCATAAGTTTTTCAAATGTTTCTATTTTGAATTGTTCACCATAGTCTTTATGTTCTACAAATTTACCCACTATTTTTAATGAATCTCCTTTTCTTATAAATGGTAGATACCCTACTACTGTAAATTGTTCTTCTTCTGTTTCAAATACGCCTACTAAATAACTGTTTACTTCATTTTGATATATTATTTCTGTTAGTATTCCTTCGATTTCTTCCACTATTATCCTCTTTCCATTAATAAATTATTATTATAATAACACTTTCTTGTATTTTATTCAATACTTACATTTATTATTGAAAAATCAATTTATTCAGTTAATAAAAAATATCATTTTATCGTTTAACAGCGGACGCTTTGCTATTCTAAATTTGTTTAAAAACAAATTTAAAACACCTTGTTAAACTTTAAAATGATATTTTTTATTTCCTTATATTTATTTTTCAAAATAATTACTAATTCCTTGCAAATCCTCAAAATTATGCTGTCTTAATATCTCATAAGTAATTATTGCAACAGAATTTGATAAATTTAATGACCTTAATGTTGGCAACATTGGAATTCTTATTGTTTTTTTATCTAAATACTTTTCTAAAAGACATTCTGGCAATCCTTTAGTTTCTTTTCCATATAAAACAAATACTTCATTCATCTTTGAGTAGTCTATATCTGTATATTGTGTTTTTCCCTTTGTTGTAGCAAAAAACATATTATTTTCTTCTGGTTTATATTTTTCTAAAAACTCATTTAATGAATCATGTTCTTCTATATCTAATTTATCCCAATAGTCTAAACCTGCTCTTTTTAATGTTTTTTCATCTATCTGAAATCCCAATGGATGTACTAAATGTAATTTTGCTCCTGTTATTGCACATGTTCTTGCAATATTTCCTGTGTTTTGCGGTATTTCAGGTTCTACCATTACTATATTTAATTTCATATTTAATCACTCTACTTTCTATATTATTTCAATATTATACTATAAATTATAAATAAATAAAAGATATTTTTATAGACAAAACACAAAAGTAACAATATATTTTTTAAGTTGACATATTATAAAAACTCCCACTAATAAGTGAGAGTCCTATACTAACATTATTCAGTTTCTTCTTGCTGGTTATATGTCAACTCAATCGCTGCATACTCTTTAGAGTTTCCTTTTTCGTCAATTTCTTCTGGACAGTCGCAATGTATGACATCTGACCATGGCTGATCAATATCAATTTCTTGCTTATTACCGCACGCATCACATTTGAATATAATGTGTGCACTTTCACCTGTTTCCATATTAAAATTGACTTTGCATTTTTTTAACGCTAATTCCTTTCCTGATATTGTAGCATTTGAACCATTGACACTCTGAAATACATATGCCCGTCCATCAGAAGTTGTTATTGAAACTGTCGCATGCTGGTCATCTTTCCTGAATGGATTGTTACATCCTGTTAATGCCACTGCCATAACCATTATTGTCACTACTAACATAATCATTTTTTTCATAGATTTTTCTCCTTTTTTATTGTTATTGTTTGTGGTTTTGTTCTTTTATGTTTCATTATTCAGAGTCTATCATTGTCTTTTCCTCCTTGATGCTTCGTTTTCTAGTAACAATATATATATACAGGCAATTGCCTGGAATAAAAGGTTAGTATATTTTCACCTCCTAAGCTATTTGCTTATTACAATTAAAATTATAGCACATTTATATCAATTAGTCTAATTGATTATTTTAATATATAATATAAGTTTCACTTATATTATATATTAAAATTAAAAAGGTCATCAAATTCTTGACGACCCTCTTTAGATTCATCCCTCATTTTGAGCAAACGTCTGTATTTGTTCAAAAAGTTTTTCATCATCACAATTTGTCTGAAACTGGTACACACCAGCATCAGCTAATTCTTGGCATAACTCTCTTATCTGTTTAACTCTTGAATCCTCAGGAGCTTTTCCTTCTAGTTCAAATACTATTAATTCAAAACTGAATAGTAATACTTCATCTAGAACACCTAAAAGTTTCTTTTTGTTTTCTGCCATGTTGTCCTCCTCTTTTAACCATAAACAAGTTACATTGTTATTATACCACAAAAAAATATATTAGTAAAGATTTGTAATTAACTTCACTTTTCATTATTTTACGATTACAACAAAATCCTCTCACAAACTAGTAAGAGGCCTTGTTATATTTCTATTTTCCGCTTTCAATTTTAATCTCTAACAATTTATCCTTCAATTCACCTTCAATTTGTTCAAGTTGTTGTTCAGCTTCTTGTCTCTTAATCTTTCCATTTTCATGAATTTCAAGAACCTTATCTAATGTATCAATAATATCTTTATTAGTTTTTTGTAAAGTTTCAACATCAACAACAGCCTTTTCTGATTGTTCAGCAATATCTATTGTACCTTGTTTTAGAAGTTCACTATTTTTCTTAAGCATTTCATTAGTCATTTCATTTACTTGTTTTTGAGCACCTAATGCATTTTTAGCATTTGTAATACCTAATGCAATAACAATTTGGTTCTTCCAAAGTGGTATTGTATTTATTAATGAACTTTGGATTTTTTCAACTAATTCACTATCATTATTTTGAATTAAACGAATTTGTGGTGCCATTTGAATTGAAATTATTCTTGTTGTTTTTAAATCATAAATTCTTTTTTCAAAACGATTTATTGTTGCAATCATATCATTTACAGCTTGTGCATCTGCTTGTTCTTTTGTCTCTTCTGCAACTTTTTGTAATTCAGGTAATGTTACATTTCTTAATTCATCTAACTTCTTTTCACCTGCAATTATGTATAAAGATAATTCTTTAAAATATTGTAAGTTTTGTTCATACATAGTATCAAATATTGCAATATCCTTCATCATTTGAAGTTTGTGATTTTCTAATTGATTTTCTATTGTTGATATATTATTTTCAACTTTATTATATTTTGCAAGTAGTTTTTCCATTTGTTTTTTTGCTGAATTGAAAATACCAAGAATTCCTTTTTTTTCTTCTGTTGGTACATCAGAATCAAATTCTTTTATTTCACCAACTAAATTACTTAATAAATTTCCAACTTCACCTGTACTTCTTGTTCTTACATCTTGTAACACTGTATCTGAAAATTTTGAAATATTATTTTGTGCACTTGCTCCAAATTGTAATATTTGTGTTGTATTTTTTACATCTATTTTCTCTAAAAATGTATCAATTGCCTTTTTCTCATCATCTGTTAAAACATCATAATTTAATGATTTTTCTACAACTGCCTCATCTACTTTTTTTGTTGTTTCTAATGCTGTTTCAATTTCTTTAGTATCTACATTTGATACTACTTCTAGTTTAATTTCTTCGTCCATAATTTCCTCCTAATTTTTTTATTTTATTCTAAGATACATTATCTTAGATTTTTAACTATTCATTATTTCCTAAATATGAAATTAATTTTTCATATAAATTCATTTTTAAACTTGTTACTGTACTATCTATACTTTGTGGTATTCCATTTACATTAACTTGTGATACATCATAATTTCCACCAGTTACACCTGTTCTAAATCCATATTTTGACCAAGCAATTTGACTAATTTCTTTATCATTATAAACATCATAATATTTGTTTCCATTCTCAGTAAATGTTGCTATACAATGTGAATTCCATATTGTTGGTGTTGGATATAAAACACGAATTTTATCTTTAACTTGTTCCCATCCATCTGGATTAGAATTTGCAAAATCTATAACACTTTTTTCATAATCAACAATCATTGGCTTTCCACCCATACCAGTCTTTAAATATAATTCAAATAAATCTGCTGGTGTATTATTCATATATCCAGATTTAGTATAAAATTCTTTTAATTTTGGTAAATTTGCTTCAGCTGATTCTTCTGTTACATTTCCACCACACATAATTGATAATAATAGTCCATAATAAGTTGCACCTGGTGATGATGTTACTGGATCTGTTGAATCTATATTTATACTTCCATATAATGTGTTAAGTCCTATATCTGACCATTTTTTTCCTTCAAGTATATAAGAAATTAATTTGTTCATATCTGTTATATAATATACATTGTCTTTTTCTGTTACTATATTTTCTTTTATAAGTGCATCTACTACTGTGTCCCAACTGTATATTACTATTGGTGTATTTAAAGTTAATCCACCTTTTTGAACAGTATATCTTTTTGCTTCTCCTTTTGATGTATCTGGTGCTAATTTATAATAATCATAAAATCTCTGATCTGATGCAAACATTACATCATATTGTGTTCCATCTTCTCTTACTAATGGATTTTTTATAAGTTTACCATTACTCCAGGAATCATATACTACATTTAGTCCATATTTTTTTTTCATAACATTTATAACTTCTTCATCTGCTAAAAAGTTTTCTTTTCCTCCACCTGTTGCAACATATACTGTTGTAAGATCTTTATCTGATACTTCTCCTTTTTGACTTACTGCTTTTATACCTATTATTACTAATATTAAAATAACTAATATGCCTATTCCTAGTAGGACTTCTTTTTTTCCTTTCATACATGCCTCCACTTATTTCTTTGTATTAATATTTATATCATCTAAAAAGCCATCTGATTTAAGCATTGATTCAAATACTTTTATTTCTGCATCTGTATCAATCATTTCTGTTTGGTACATATTATTTAATTGTTCATTAAAAGCATTCTTTATTTTTTCTGTCATTTTTTTAACTGATTCCATAAATTCTTTACTTTCAGTTGTATTTAATCTTTGATTTTCTATTTCATCATATCTAGTTAATATTTTTATTGTTACTGGAAGATAATAATTCAAAAAATTTCGTGCTTGTCCTAGTTTATTAGGATTTTTAGATAGTGTATCTATTATCTTATTTGAGATATCACATATTTGTTCAATATTTTCAACTACTTCTTTATCTTCTATTTGTTTAGAAATATTACTAATTTGTAGAGTTTCTTCTTTTGCTTCTTTTAGTATATCATATAAATTCTTTTTATCAATAGATAAATCTAATTTATTTCTATCTTTAAATATTAGAGTTCCAGCTCCATATGCTACTGCACTTATTGCTAAAGATGGCAATAATTCTATTCCTAATGCAACATATGGTACTGCAAAAAAAGCTCCTCCTAAAATTGCTGAATAAATATAATTTTTTTTCAACGCTTTTCCTCCTTGATTAATTATATCCTCTTACTTGTTTAAATGCTTCTAATAAATTTGTTTTTCCATCAAATATCTTAGCATTTGTTAAATCTGCTATGTCTTGTAATTGCTCTTCTTCAGCATCTCCAAACATTATGCTGAAAATTGGTATATCTTTTTCAGTTTGTCTATAAAGTCTTGTTAGTTCATCTATTCTATTATAATTTGATGCTCCATCTGTCATTAATACTACTGATACATTATAAGTTTCTAAATCTTCTTGTGATAATACTTCAAGTCCTTTCATTGCTGGTAAATATATGTCTGTTCCTCCACTAACACTTGTTGATGTTATTTTATTTATTAAATCTTTTGTATCTACTCCATTTTCTGTTGTGTATGTTCCTAATATATTGTGATTAAATGGGATTATTGTAATTTTGTCTTTTGATGAAAATTGAAGTAAATTTTTGGATGCTTCTTCTTCATTTAAAATATATTCCATAGCTTTTGTTAATTGATTATTTCCTTCTCCATACATGCTTCCTGAATAGTCTAAACAAAATACTGTGTGTATAGGTTTTCTAAGTTCTGTTTGATATATACCAAGTGATTTTTTTATTACTTCTGTACTTGGATATTTTACCGGAACAATATATTTGCTTGTATCAATTCCCCAGTCCGGATTAAATACTGTTTTATCTGCATTTTCATTTGTTCCTCCATACCATACTCTTCTTCCTGTTTTTACAAGTTCTGCTTGTCCTTCATTACTTAAAATATATTTTTGTAGTTTGCTAAATTCGTCTGCTTTTTCTTCATTTTTATTATCTATATATGCAAATGGTGAATCTGATATTGATACTCCATCTTTTGCATAAATTATATATAATGGTTCTTTTCCTTGGCTCTCTAATTGTTTGTTAATATTTATTATTGATGTTTCATATGTTACAACTGCTTCATAATTTCCGTTTAAAAACATTTCTTCTAAGAATTCGTCACTTCCCGAAGAACGTGCCATTCCTGTATATAGTTGTGTTAATTCTTTTTTTAGTTGATCATTTTCTAAATCTTTTTCTGTTAAAACTTCTGGATTTCCTGCTAATGTGCTTACAAATCCTAAATATGCTGATGCTCCTGTGTTTGTTTGTGTTGGTGATGACATACTAAATTTTAGTTTGTTTTCCCTTATTGCATTTAATATATCTTTTGTATACACTTCTTTGTCTATAAATCCAAGTTCTTGTGCTTTTGATTTTTTGATTCCAAATACTACTGGATTAATACTTGTTGATTTAGAATTTTTTACACTTATTCCGTCATTTAACATATATAACCAAATTGAATTTGAACACCATACTGCATCATAATTTTCTCCATTATTTAGCTTGTCCATTATTTCAATTGTTCCTGCATAGTCTATTTGTAAGTCAATCTGATTTTCTTTTGCGTATTTTTTTAATATTTCTTCAATGTCTTTATTTTCTGTACTTGATATTATTTTAAATGTTTTGTCAGATGTTTTGTTTATTCCTATGTTTTTTATATTAACATGGTCTGATATAACATTGAAAAAATATACTAATACAAAATAAATAACTACTAATGCTATAATATAGTTTGATTTCTTTTTTTTCATATTTTATCCCTTCCTTTTATTTTTCTATAATTATTATATTATAAATAATTTTAAAAATAAAGTATTTGTAAAAAAAACTCACATTTAAATACAATGTGGACTGTTTCACCTGTTTTCAGGTTTAGTTTTAATTTGTAATCTTTCAATGCCAGTTCTTTTCTTGACAATGTAGAACTTGAACCATTAACACTCTGGAAAACATATGACTGTAAATTCAATCATATTATAGAATACGAAAAGACCCCCACAAATGAGTGAGAGTCTTAAAAATAACTAACCGAACATATTTACTTGTTATCAAAATCTCCGAACATTGTCTGTTCATATTTCCTTTTATAAAAAAGTTCTTCCTCCGTATAGTAGTTTATTTCAAATGCAATATATTCTCTTGCATTTCCGTTTTCATCCATTTTTTCTGGGCACTCGCACTGGATAACGCCTGCAAATGCGCTATCTATTTCTATTTCTTGTTTATTGCCACATGCATCGCATTCAAATACAATATGAATGGTTTCTCCTATTTTCATATCTATTTCTTTTTTGAAATATCTTAAAGCATATTCCTTGCCAGAAAAGATAGAATCTGAGCCATTTACGCTCTGGTAAACATACGCCTGTCCATCAGAAGTTGTTACTGATACTGTTGCATTGTCTTCATCTTTCCGATGTAAGTCTTGCTTATAGTTAATAAAATCAGGCAGAAAAAATCGAATTTCTTTCTGTCTGATTTTACAACTATTCTCTATTTGTAATTTCTTCTAAATCAAGAAGTTCTTGCCATCTAGCATCAACCTCTTTTTGGAACTCTTCAATCATCCATTCATTACCAGGTTTAAACATATGTTTAAAACGTTTTTGTGGGCGTAAAAATTCTTCAATTGGAAGTTTCTTAGCTGGTTTATAAGTGATTTTATATTTTCCATCTACAACTTCATATAATGGCCAATAACATGTATCAGCAGCTAATTTATTAATTTTCATCAAATCTTCTGTTGGATATCCCCATCCTCTTGGACATGGTGCCATTACATTCAAAAATGCAGGACCTTCTGTATAAATTGCTTTTTCAGCTTTTTCATATAAATCTTTAAAATTTGTCATTGCAAGTGTTTGAGCAACATATGGTATATGATGTCCTACCATAACTTTTGCTAAATCTTTTCTAACTTGCATTTTTCCTGGTAATACTTTTCCAGCTGGTGATGTTGTTGTATCTGCAAATTTTGGTGTTGCTGATGAACGTTGAATTCCTGTATTCATATATGCTCCATTGTCATAACATACATATACCATGTCATGACCTCTTTCCATTGCACCTGATAAACTTTGTAAACCTATATCATAAGTTCCTCCATCTCCACCAAATGCTATGAATTTTGTATCTTTATCTTGTGGTAATTTTCCTTGTTTTTTCATTGATTTATATGCTGCCTCTGCTCCTGCACATGTAGCTCCTGCACATTCAAAAGCAGTATGTATAAATGAATCTGTCCAGGCTGTATACGGATATATAAATGTTGATACTTCCATACATCCTGTTGCATTTGCAACAACAGCATGATCTTCTGGTTTTAATGCTCTCATTACCATTCTTCCTACTACTGGGGCTCCACATCCTGCACACATTCTATGTCCTTCTGTAAATCTTGATGGCTTATTTGCCATTACTTCTTTTAAATTATATGCCATTTTAGTTTTCCCCCTTTCTTAGTCCTAAATATCTATATGGTTCTCCTAAATTTCCACTTTGTACAATTTCTGCTAAGTCAGAATATACTGATTCTAATTGTTTTTCTGTTGTATCTCTTCCACCAATTCCATATACATAGTTTACCATTGGAACTTGTTTTTTATTTACATACATTGCTGATGTTACATCTTCAAATAATGCTCCACCTGCTGCATTTAAAGAATCGGCTTTATCTAATACTGCAACAGCTTTTAAATGTGATAATGCCTCTGCAATTTCTTCTGCTGGGAATGGTCTAAACATTCTTAATTTTAAAAGTCCTGCTTTTACACCTTTTTCTCTTAATTTATCAACAACAGCTTTTGTTGTTCCTGCAGTTGAATTCATACATACAATTGCAATTTCTGCATCATCTAATTTATATTTTTCGAAAAATTCATATTTTCTTCCAGTCCATTTTTCAAAATCTTCTGCAACTTCTTTTATAACTTTTTTAGCATTTTTCATTGCTTCACCTTGTTGTGCTTTATGTTCAAATAGATATGCTTGTAAATCTAATGGGCCTATTGCCATTGGTTCTTTATCATTTAATAAGTAATGTTCTGGTTTATATTCACCTACGAATTTTTTTACATCTTCATCACTTTCTAATTGGATATTTTCAATTGAATGTGATGTTATAAATCCATCTTGACAAATCATTACTGGTAATAATACATCTTTATGTTCTGCAATTCTATGTGCCATTAACATGTTATCATATGCTTCTTGGTTATTTTCTGAAAATAACATTATCCAGCCAGCATCTCTAACTCCCATTGCATCTGAATGGTCATTGTGTATATTTAATGGTCCTGAAACTGCTCTATTTACTAATGCCATAACTATTGGTAATCTTAAACTTGAAGCTATATATATCATTTCCCACATTAATGATAATCCATTTGCAGATGTTGCTGTCATTGCTCTTGCTCCTGCTGCTTCTGCTCCTATTGTTGCAGACATTGCACTATGTTCACTTTCTACAGCTACAAATTCTGTATCAACTTCTCCATTTGCTACAAATGTTGAAAAATATTGTGGTATCTCTGTTGATGGTGTTATTGGGAATGCAGCAACTACATCAGGATTAATTTGTTTCATTGCTATTGCTGTTGCTTCGTTTCCACTTAATCTTTCTCTTATACTCATTATTCAACACCTTCTTCCTTCATTTCGATTGCATTAAAAGGACAAGCCTTAGCACAAACTCCACATCCTTTGCAATAATCATAATTAAATTCTCCTCTATTCAAATCCTTTCCAACAGGAATTGAATTATCAGGACATACAGGAAAGCACAATCCACATTGTTTACATTTTTCTTCAATCCAAATAGGTTTCATACTTCTCCAGTCACCTGTTTTGAATTCTCTTGCATTTCCTGCATTATATATATTTCCACCTATTGTTAATTCTTCCATAGGTGTTTTTGCATCTATTTCTGTCATTGTTCATCTTCCTTTCTATTTGATGATTTGAAAATTATATCTTCTTTACCTCTTTAAGAGCTAATTCTAATGCTTTCATATTTCCATCTATAACTTCAGGCTTTTTAGCAAATTTATGTTTAAATGACCCCTTCATGTCCTCTAAAAATGCTTCATCACTCATTATACCTGTTACTTTTACTATTGCAGCAAGCATTGGTGTATTAGGGAAATACCTTCCAAGTGTTTCTTCTGATACTTTTCTTGCATCAATTGTATATACATCACCTTCATATCCTTTTAATAATCCTCTTAGTTGTTCTGGTGATTTTGTTGTATTTATTACAATTGCGCCTTCTTTTTTTAGTCCTGCTGTAACAGGTACTGATGTTAATAGTGTATCGTCTACAACTACAACATAATCAGGTTCATATATATTACTATGTATTGTTATTGGTGCATCACTAATTCTGTTATATGCTGTTATTGGCGCTCCCATTCTTTCTGGTCCATATTCAGGAAATCCTTGAATATATTTTCCCGTATTAAATGCTGCATCTGCTAATAATAATGAAGCTGTTTTTGCACCTTGGCCACCTCTTCCGTGCCATCTAATTTCAATTAAATTGTTCATTGAATTTAGCCTCCTTTTTGTTTTTTTGTTTATGTTATAAAACTTAAACAGCAAGCTTTGAGATTTCTTCCAAAACTTGCTTTCAGTATATTATTATTTTGTTGTAATGTCAAGTGAATTTTTGAACTGATAAGTCATTCTTAAACATAAGAAGAACCAGTTTTTACTAATTCTGGTTCTTCTTATACACTAAAATTACTTCTGCTTTTTTAAAGTTTTAAATACTTCTTAAAAACAATAAAAAAGAAAACGTATGCCTGATAGTCTACAAGTATAACAAATGAAAATCGAAAGTGGTTTTCATTATAACTTCCAAATATCCAGTCTGACAAAAAAGTTGCACAATTATTGTGGTCAATAGTTATATCATCATCGGCATTAAATACACCATCAAAATCTAATGGAGTATTAGATTTTACTGAAATAGTCCATATAATGTCTTTTTTCAGGACAATTTCAATTCCATTATATTTAATTTGAAGAATTGGAATTGTATCATCCCAAAATTTTGTTTCAGCAATAACCTTGATTTCAATATCTTCCTTATCAGCAAGAATACCATCGAATAAATACAATACTAAGTCATAGACTTCATTTGTATATTCCGCATGTTCCCGACAATACCACCATTCGCTAAATGTAACTGGATATTTCAGCATTTTTACCTCTTGTTTCATTTCATTTTTCCTCCTTGGGTAATTACCCTAATAATAAATGTTAATATACTACTGATGTAACGGAGATATACAACTGTTACACTATAATTCATTATAGCACAATTTAAAAAAAGTTGCAATTTTTTCCAATATTTTCACATTGTTCTTTAAATATTTCTTCTTTCATAAACTACATATTCATATTTCAAATTATTATTTGAATCTTCTGGACCATTTTCTCTACTAATTTCCTTCCAGATTTCATCATTTATTCTTGGAAAAAATGTATCGCCATCAAAATCTTTATCAATTTCTGTTACATACATTTTCTTTACATATGGCATCAATAAATTATAAATCATTGCACCACCTATTACAAAATTTTCTTTGTCATCTTCTATGTATTCTTGAAGTTGTAGCATTGAATGAACTATTTCTACATTTTCATCATTCACTTTAAAATCAGGATTTTGACTAAATACTATATGTTTTCTATTAGGTAATACTTTTCCTAATGATTCAAACGTTTTCCTTCCCATTATTATAACATGTCCTGTAGTTAATTCTTCAAATCTTTTTAAGTCATCTGATATATGCCATAACAATTTATTATCTTTGCCTATTGTATTATTTTTTGCTTTTGCTACTATTATACTTAACATTTCTTTCTATCTCCTTTATTCTGCAACTGGAATTTTACCAATTTTTATTTCTTTATTATAATCATAATTTTGTATTTCAAAATCATCTACATTGAACTTATAAAAATCTTTTGTAGTATTTTTTATTACTAATTTTGGCTTACAATCTACAGGCTTAGCTTCAAGTAATTTTTTTACAAGAGGAACATGTCTATCATATATATGACAATCTCCAATATTATGTGTTAGTGTTCCTGGTTTTAAACCTGCTATTTGTGCAAACATTGATTGTAATACTGCATATTGCATTACATTCCATCCATTTGCTGTAAGCATATCTTGAGAACGTTGATTTAATATTAAATGCAACTTTCCATCTTTTACTAACCATTGAGTTCCATATGCACATGGTTCTAAATTCATATCTTTTAATTCTTGATGATTAAACAAATTTGTCATTATTCTACGGCTTGCCGGATCATTTTTTAATAAATATATAACATAATCTACCTGATCCATTTCCTTTATTCCCTCTTTGGTTTTGAATTTATATTTTTTTGCTAATTGATATCCATATGCTTTTCCTATTGTTCCATCTTCTCCAGCCCATTGATCCCATATATGCGAATTCAATTCACTTACTTTATTCGATTTTTTTGCCATATCCATAATATTTCATCTATTGCATTTTTTATAGTTTTACTATTATTTCTAAGTGTTATCATTGGAAATTCTTTTTCTAAATCATATTTATTTTGTACTCCAACTATTGAAATATAATTTGCTTCTGTTCCATCTTCCCATCTAGTTCTAACATTTGTTCCTTCAGATGAATATCCATTTTTTAATATTTCTTCACACGTATCTATAAAGTTTTTATCTGCTTGCGTCATTTGTTGGACCTCCTTACATTTTTAATATAACATAATAAATTATAGTTGTAAATTATTTTTACAAAAAAGTTACATTGTATTTTTAATTAATTGTTTTATTTTTTTTTATTATATGATAATATAATTATATATTAATATTAATTATATAACAAATGAGGAGAAAAAATGGATGCAAACGATTTAAACAAATTATTAGAACAATCTGACAATAAGTTAAATATATTCGCTAATGTAGAATTATTAAAAAAATATAAATTTAATGCACAAGAATTATTTGATATGATTAGTACTTATTTGAGCGATAACGAAAAACTTAAACTATTTGATTATCCACACTTTAATCGATTTCCAGCTATTATAAAAAGTGGCATAATCAAAACTGTTTCAGATGAAAACATCATTTTACAAATGTTAACTAATGATATTATTACAAATAACTTTGATAATTATCAACTAACGACAATTATTGAAGATTTAAGTAATAGTTCCAAAATTGAATTATTACATAATCAGGATTTCATTACAAAGCGCAATTTTCCTGATTATCAATTGATGACTATTATTGCAAATTTAACAGACAAAGAAAAATCTGAAATATTAAGAGATGTAGATTTAGTTAGAAATACTTTACATTTATCAGATACTAAAATCACAGACTTAGCTCAAAATTTATCAACTGATAATGAAAAAGACACTATAATTCAAAAATATCAATTAGATGACTTTTATAAAAAAAAGGTATTAAAATCTTGTAGCAATAACTATAAAGTAAGTGTTTTGTTGAAAGAAAAAGATTTCACTAATTATGATAGAATTGATTTATTACAAACTTTAGATACCAAAACATTAAGCGATTTTCTTTCAGGACATAAAAATTTCTGCTCCGAAATTAACTTACAACCATACAAAATCATTTGTAACCTAAGTGCTGAACAACAAAAAGAATTTATTAAAAATATTGAAAATATCAATCTAACATTAAAAGAAAGAAAAGAAATTATTGCCACTTTAAAAGATGATGTTAAACAAAGCATCAATACAGATAAACTACCCGAAATATATAAACCTCTACTTAAATTTCAATCTAACTATGAAAGAATTATACCAGACTTTGAACATAATCCCAAGGATTATAAAGATCTTGATAATTTAATTGTTGTAAATCCTGAAAACTTTACAAAGGAACAAAGAATAAAATTTATGAAACTTTGCGATATTTGCCCAGATTTGGAGGTTGAAAATATATTAAATAATACTGTGAGATTTTACTCAACAGGAAGTGACTATAAAATTGCAGAAGAATGGATAGATTCTATAATTGATAATTTACCTGCCGACTATTCCAAAGCTCAGAAATTAGCAGTAATAGATAATGCAATAGGTAAAAAAATAAGTTATAGCCCTGATTTTGATACTGAAGTATTTGATCAACACGATTGTAGAGCATTATGGAAAATAATTAGTTCTGGATATGGTATTTGCAACGGAATTGCTAATGTAGAAAGATACATTCTTAATAGAATTGGTATAGAAACTGAACTAATTGGTGGTGAAGGACATGCTTTTTTAAAAATTAAAGATATTGAACTTCCGCTTGCAAATGGAGAAACAGTAAAAGGAAATACAATATTAGACCCTACATGGAATTTAGGAAGTCATAGATTTGGTGGAAGGCCAAATAATTTCTGTATTAGTTATGAGCATGCACGAAAAAATGATATTGATGAAAATGGAAAAGATCATAAATGTCATAAAAATGATGAACAATTACAAGATTCAACTTTAGATTTGGATGAAGAAAGTTTGAGAAAATTATTTTCCAGTGTTAATTTAGCAAAAGAAAATGGAGATTTTCCTGTAAAAGACTTATTAGATAAGTCAAAACAAATAGATAAAGTTTATGCAAATTATTCTGAACAGAATATCAGTAAACAATTATTACTACTTTCAAAAATATGTCCTGAATTTGCAACATGTCAAAATTCAAGCACGAGTATTTTAAGTGGAGTTCTTCTAAATAATAAGAATTTAAACTTTAACAAATGTGTTGTTAATAGAGTTTATCAAAAACATGATAAAGAAAAAAGACCACTTTTATATGTTTATATCAACTCAGATGAATTTGGTGGAAAATTTTATTATGCAGATAAAAGCCTTGGGAAATTTATAGGTTTACCACAAGAAGAATTTGTAGAACAATTTGAGTGTTATGAAAATGATTTAGAAAAAGAAAATGGAATAAGACCTTGGGAAACCAAATCTCAAGATAAACAAAATGCAGATTTGTCAATAAGCTCTGGAAAAATAATAGCTGAGGATGGTGACGAAAGATGAAATTTATAGAAAAAATTATCTTATTCGTAAAAAAAATATTTATTAAAGAAAATGAAGTTAAAAAAATTGAGGCTCCAAAAATCACTAATGAACAAAATCTAAAAAAGAATTTTATTAATTCTTTAAAATTTGATACAACAGAAAAGAAAAAAATTGAAACCTTAATTTGTAAAGGTGATGGACTAGGAATACAAAAAAAAATAAGTTATTAGAGTATAATTTGAAGAGATATTAAACTATTCTGATATTTAATGTCTCTTCAATTAATTATTTTAATTAATACTCCCACTTTGGTACATATTCTTCCTCATGTTCCCCTAGTTCCTGTATATATCCATTATCTAAATCTAATTCATATAAATAATTTTCAACTTCATCATACTCTTGCTTTGTAAGTTTCCTATTTATCTCGTCCAATTCTTTAGCTTTATATGTAGGGAAATATTGTGCCATTATGCTTACATATATATTATTATCTAAATTTTCTTTTATCCATTTTAAAACTTGTTTACTATTTTCTATTTGATTTGGTATAATCAAATGTCTAATCATTAATCCCTTTTGCATAATTCCCTTTTCATTTAGCTTAGGTGTTCCAACTTGTCTATACATTTCTTTTATTGCTTTTGTTACTATCTCAAAATAATTTTCAACATTTGAATACTTTTTTCCTAATTCATTATAGTAATATTTAAAGTCTGGTAAATATATGTCAATATATCCTTCTAGCATTCTTAAAGTTTCTACATTTTCATATCCATTTGTATTATAAACAATTGGTATATGTAACCCTTTTGCTCTAGCTATTTTTATTGCTTCTATTATATGTATTGCATAACTTGTTGGCGTTACTAAATTGATATTTTCTATACCTTTTTCTTGTTGTTTTAGCATTATATCTGAAAGTTCCTCTATTGTTATCTCTTTTCCTTTACCTAATTGGCTAATTTCGTAATTTTGGCAAAATACGCAGTTCATATTACAGTTTGAAAAGAAAATCGTTCCAGAACCGATTCTCACCTGAAATACATGGTTCTTCAAAATTGTGTGTTGAGTATAATGCTATTTTTATTTTGTCTGTTGATTTACACCTTCCTACATATTTAGTTCTATTTATTTCACATTTGTGTGGACATATGGTACATTTTTCTAACATATTTTTTCCTTCTTTTTATTAAAATTATTACTGCATATTTTATCAAATTTTGTCATTGCAGTCAACCAATATCAAATTTCTTCGTTTTGCTCATTTATATTATCAATAATATCTTTACATTCCTTCCAATTAGTAATTTTAACACATTCATAATCTACTGACATTTTGTCTATAATTTTCTTAGTTTTATCTGTTGAGTTTAAATCTGCAACTATTATATCTTTAATACATTCTTCTTTTCCATATAATATTTTAAATAACACCGAACGTAGAAATCCCTCAATTTTTTCTTCTTGATTTTTAACTGCAACTATTATGTATATCCCATCTTCTTTCATATTTGTATATGTACACATATATATAATTTGTTTAATTAATTCAAATAAGCCATAAAGAGCAAATGTCCAAAGTACAGAATTTATAATAAAATTTTCCATACATTTCCTCCTTATGGCTATTATATGTTTTTTTTATTTTGTTGTGATTAATTATTTTAGTTCAATTATCTTTTCCCATGGTAAGTCTGGTTTTCCAAAATGTCCATAATTTGTTGTTTTTGTAAATATCGGCTCACTTAATCCTAAGTATTTTATTATTCCTTTTGGTGTTAAATCAAAATTTCTTGTAATAATTTCTTCAATTTTATCTTCTGGAATAGTATTCGTTCCAAATGTATCTATAAATATTGACATTGGTTGTTCAACACCAATTGCATATGCAACTTGTAATTCACATTTTTTTGCATATCCATTTGCTACAATATTTTTTGCAATGTGACGTAACATATATGCAGCACTTCTATCTACTTTTGTTGCATCTTTCCCTGAAAATGCACCGCCACCATGACGCGCATATCCACCATATGTATCTACAATTATTTTTCTACCTGTCAATCCTGTGTCTCCTAAAGGTCCTCCTATTACAAATCTTCCAGTTGGATTTATATAATATTTTGTATTTTCATCAAGGTATTTTTGTGGAATTACTGCATTTATTACTTTATCTTTTATATCTGTTGTTAATGCATCCATATCTACATCTTCATTATGTTGTGTAGAAATTAATATTGTATCTATTCTTTTGACTTGATTTCCTTCATATTCTACTGTTACTTGTGTTTTTCCATCAGGTCTTAAATATGGTAATATTCCTGTTTTACGTACTTCTGTAAGTCTTTTTGATAATTTATGCGCCATTGATATTGCAAATGGCATATATTCTTCTGTTTCGTCAGATGCAAACCCAAACATTATTCCTTGATCTCCTGCACCTCCAACATCAACTCCCTGTGCTATATCAGAACTCTGTTTTGTTATATTTATATCTATTTTACACGTTTTATAATCTATATCTAATTTTGCATTATCATATCCGATTTCTTTTATTCTATCTCTAACTATTTTTTCTACATCTAATTTAGCATTTGTTGTCATTTGTCCCGCAATTGTTATTTTATTTGCTGATGCAAATGTTTCTACGGCTACTCTTGAATATTTGTCTTGTTTTAAAGCTTCATCTAATATTGTATCTGAAATGTAATCACATAATTTGTCTGGATGTCCTTCTGTTACACTTTCAGATGTAAAATAAAATTTTTTCATATTCACTGGATTTCCTTTCTTTTTTAATAAATAAAATTTTTCTCTAATTTGTTCTCTTTTTGCTAAAAAAAACTCCTTGCATTGCGCTAAGAGTTCTTTTTTAACAATCATCACTCAAAGCCACTGCTTTGCCGGTTTTAGCACCTTGCCATAAGGTAGGTTGCTGTGGGATTAACGAGCCGTTCTCTACTCCACTCTTGATAATTTTATATTCAATTTTATTAAACAAGTTGTAATATAGCAACTTCTGCTGCATCTCCTCTACGAGGTCCAGCTTTAATTATTCTTGTATATCCTCCAACACGTCCTTCGTATTTTGGAGCTATTTCATCAAATAATTTTGCTATTAAGTCTATGTTGTTTCCTTTTTCATCTTTTACTTTATTGATTTTTGTCATCATTTTTCTTCTTGCATTTAATCTTGATGGCATATCTTTTTGTCTTTTTTCTGTTTTTTCTTCTTTAACAACTTTTAAGTATTCTTTACCATTTTTGCTTTTTACTAATTCTGTAACTTTATTACCTTTAGAATCTAATTTTGCTTTAACTACTTTTACTTCTACAGTTTCAAAGTTGTCTTTTTCTTTGATTGCTAATGCTATTATACTGTCTACAATTGCTTTTACTTCTTTTGCTCTTGCTTCTGTTGTTTCAACTTTTCCATGTAATATTAAGTCTGTTGTTAAAGTTTTTAACATTGCATTTCTTATATCAGTAGTTCTACCTAACTTTCTGTTTGTAGCCACTATTTTCACCTTCCTTTTTACTCGTCTTCTTCTGCGAAATTTAGTCCTAATGAATGTAATTTTGCGATTACCTCATCTAATGATTTCTTTCCTAAATTTCTAACTTTCATCATATCATTTTCAGATCTATTTGTTAAATCCTCAACTGTAGCTATTCCTGCTCTCTTTAAGCAATTGAATGAACGTACAGATAATTCTAATTCTTCTATTGAAGTTTCTAATACTTTTTCTTTCTTAGATTCTTCTTTTTCAATCATTACTTGTGTATTTTTTGTTGCTTCTGATAAATCTATGAATAATTCTAAATGTCCTGTCATAACTTTTGCAGCTAAACTTAATGCTTCATGAGCTTTTAAGCTACCGTCTGTCCAAACTTCTATAATTAGTTTATCATAGTCAACCATTTGGCCTACTCTAGTGTTTTTTACTTGATAATTTACTTTTTTAACTGGTGTATAAATTGAATCAATTGGAAGCACAGATATGTCTTGATTAGGTTTTTTATTTTTTTCTGAAGGGGAATATCCTCTTCCCATATCTGCTGTCATTTCCATTATCAACTGTCCACCTTCTGATACAGTTGCTATATGTAAGTCTGGATTTAAGATTTCTACAGTTCCATCTGTTATGATATCTCCTGCAGTAACTTCTCCTTCTCCTTTAAAGTTAATTCTCATAACTTTTTCTTCGTTTTCAGCAAATTTTAGTCTAACATTTTTCAAGTTAACTATAATTTCTGGAACGTCTTCTACAACATTTGGTATGCTTGAAAATTCATGTAATACGCCTTCTATTTTAACACTTGTTAATGCACAACCTGTTAATGAAGAAAGTAATATTCTTCTTAATGAATTTCCTATAGTTACTCCATATCCTCTTTCTAATGGTTCGCATACAAATTTTGCATAATTGTTTGCATCATCAACCTCTAGACATTCAATATTTGGCTTTTCAAATTCTATCATTTCTACCTCCCTAATATTTTAAAAACTATTTAGAGTAAAGCTCTACTATTAAATGTTCTTCAACTGGGATATCAACATCTTCTCTTGATGCTAATCTTACCACTTTACCACTTAAAGTTTCATTGTTCAATTCTAGCCATGCTGGAATTGGTTTTGCTGAATTTGCTTCAACATTTACTTTTATTGCTCCATTATCTTTTTTGCTTTCTCTAACTGTTACTACATCTCCAGCTTTTACTAAATATGATGGAATATTTACTTTTCTTCCATTTACTTCAAATTGTCCATGGTTTACTAATTGTCTAGCTTGTGCTCTTGAAGCTCCAAATCCTAATCTGTAAACTACATTATCTAATCTACTTTCTAATATTTGTAATAAGTTATCACCTGTTATTCCTTTTTTATTAGATGCCATTTCAAAATATTTTCTGAATTGTTTTTCTCCAACTCCATAGTATGATTTTGTTTTTTGTTTTTCTCTTAATTGTGTTCCGTATTCAGAAAGTTTTGCTCTTTTTTGTCCATGTTGTCCTGGTGCATAATTTCTTCTAGAAATACTGCATTTATCAGTATAACATCTTGAACCTTTTAAGAACAATTTTTGTCCTTCCCTACGGCAAATACGACATTGTTCGTCTGTATAACGTGCCATTTTTTATTTACACCTCTTTCTATATTTCTACTCTATCTTGTTTATATACTCTAACGGGGACACTTCTTTCCCCTTAGTATTCCTTTGCGGACAAGAAATGTCTCGCGCAGGGTTAATATATTATTCATTATACTCTTCTTCTTTTTGGTGGTCTACAACCGTTGTGTGGGATTGGTGTTACATCTTTAATACTGCTTAATTCTAATCCTGCTGATTGAAGTGCTCTTATTGCAGCTTCTCTACCTGCACCAGGTCCTTTAACATATACTTCAACAGTTTTTAAACCATGTTCCATTGCTGCTTTAGCTGCTGTTTCAGCTACTTCTCCAGCTGCGAATGGTGTGCTTTTTCTTGAACCTTTGAATCCTAGTCCTCCAGCACTTCCCCATGATATTGTATTTCCCTTTGTATCTGTTATTGTAACTATTGTATTATTAAAACTAGAATGAATATGAGCTTCACCTTTATCAATGTTTTTTCTATTTCTTCTAGCTACTGGTTTCTTTGCAACATTTCTGTTAGCCATTGCCTTTATTTCCCTCCTTTAAATAATACATTTATCAAACATGTTATTTGAAGTTTGATTTTCTGTATTAATTATTTATACGATTTGTTTTATTATCAAAATCTACATTATTATTTTTTTGATTTGCTTACTAATTTTCTTGGACCTTTTCTTGTACGAGCATTAGTTTTAGTTCTTTGACCTCTAACTGGAAGTCCTCTTCTATGTCTTAATCCTCTATAGCATCCAATTTCTGTTAGTCTTTTTATATTAAGTGCTACTTCTCTTCTTAAATCACCTTCTACTTTGTATGATTCATCAATAACTTTTCTTATGCTATTAACTTCGTCATCAGTTAGGTCTTTTATTCTAGTATCTGGATTTACTCCAGCTTTTGCTAATATTTTATTTGAACTAGCAACTCCTATACCATAGATATATGTAAGTCCTATTTCTACTCTTTTTTCTTTAGGTAAGTCTACTCCTGCTATACGAGCCATGTTTTTTACACCTCCACATTTTTTTCTTTTTGAATTTTATAAAATATTGATATCGAACATTTCTGTTCTTTATAATTTGTCCTATTTATTGACTTAAAGGTGAAATGCATCTAATAAAATAATAATATTTTACAGATCTTTAAGTTTTATTTCAGACATATATATAAACACAAATTTGATATGTAAACTTTTTTAAGTTTAACAGCCGCTACCTCATTTGTGTTATAAACTTTAGGTTACCCTTGTCTTTGTTTGTGTTTAGGGTTTTCACATATAACTCTAATTACACCTTTTCTTTTTATTATTTTGCATTTGTCACATATTTTCTTTACTGATGGTCTTACTTTCATTTTATTCCCTCCTTTTCTAAAGTCAGGGGACACATCTTTACCATTAGCTCACATATAGGGATAAGATATGTCCCCTCCCCTTATGAGCTAGTGATGACTTTGTATCCTCAAACTATATTGTTATTATATATTTGGGTTAATTGATATTTTCTTTTTTATTTATTTTGCTCTCCAGGTGATTCTTCCTCTAGTTAAATCATATGGTGATAATTCAACTTTAACTTTATCTCCTGGTAGGATTTTTATATAATTCATTCTTAGCTTTCCTGAAATATGTGCTAATATTTGATGCCCATTTTCAAGTTCTACTTTAAAATTTGTGTTCGGTAATGTTTCTACAACAATACCTTCAACCTCTATTACATCCTCTTTTGCCAAGTTATTTACCTCCTTCTTAAGAGCTACTCTAATTTATTTTTCGATTTTAACTCATACATTATATAATACTTTTATAGAATTGTCAATAGTTCCGGCTCATTTTCTGTAATTAAAATCGTATTTTCATAATGCGCTGCCCAACTTCCATCTTGTGTCACAATTGTCCAACCATCTTCTAGCTCCCAAATGTCTGGTTTTCCTGCTATCACCATAGGTTCTATCGCTAATGTCATGCCAGGTTCTAATCTAATTCCTCTCCCAGCTTTTCCGTAGTTTGGTATTTCTGGTTCTTCATGCATTTCTTTTCCTATTCCATGTCCTTCAAATTCTCTTACTACTGAATACCCTTGTGATTTTACATATTCACCAATCGCATGTGATACATCACCTATTCTATTTCCTTTTCTAGCATATTTTATTCCCTCAAAAAATGCTTGTTTTGTAACTTCTACTAATCTTTTTGCTTCTTTTGATACATTTCCTACCATGTAAGTTCTTGCAGCATCTCCGTTATATCCATTTTTTAGTGCTACTAAATCTACACTTACGATATCTCCATCTTTTATGTATCTTTTACTTGATGGAACTCCATGTATTACTTCATCATTAATTGATATACATGTTGCAGCTGGATATGGAGGTACCCCCTTTATTCTTGGGTCATACCCCTTTTCAGCTGATATTGCTCCATATTTTTTCATTGTTTTTTCTGCTATTTGATCTATTTCAGCTGTTGTCATACCTGGTTTTATTGCTTCTTCTATTGCTTTATGTGTTAATGCTGTTACTCTTCCAGCCTCTCTCATTAATTCAATTTCTCTTTTTGATTTTATAGTTACCATTTTTTCTCCTTTCACCCAGTTCATTTTCTTCTTCTTTTTAGGAGATTTTAAATCTTCTATATATTTATTTTTTTAATTCTTTTACTATATCTTCTGCTACATCTTTTCCCATCCTATTTATTGATAAGCTTACTGTTTCGGTTCTTAGTACTCCCTTATTTTTATAAAATTCAACTAATGGGCTTGTTTTTTCTTCATATATTTCTAATCTTCTGTTTATCGCTTCAGGATCTGAATCATCGTCTCTTTGTTTTAGTGGTGAACCACATTTATCACAAATTCCTTCTTTTACTGGTGGATGTAGTTTAATATTATATGTTGTTTTACAATCTGGATTCGTACATACTCTTCTCGTTAACATTCTATCTATTAATTCTTCTTTTGGTGTTACTAGATTTATTACTAAATCTATTTTTTCACCTTTTTCTTCTAATATTTTATCTAATTTTTCTGCTTGTTCTATTGTTCTTGGAAATCCGTCTAATATTACTCCGTTTTTTGCGTCTTCCCATGTTAATCTATCTTTTACCATAGGTACTGTTATTTCATCTGGAACCAAATTTCCTTTTGATATATATTTATCAGCTTCTATTCCTAATGGTGTTTTTTCACTAATATTTTTTCTAAATATGTCTCCTGTAGATATTTGTGGAATTCCAATCTCATTGCTTATTAATCCAGCAACTGTTCCTTTTCCTGTACCTTGAGCTCCTAACATAATAATATTCATTTCTATTTCATCCTTTCTTCTCTCAAAAAAATATGTGCCTCTAATTTCTTAGAGGCTTTCTTTCGTATTACATTTTCTATTTTAGCCTATTTTCCTTAGTTTGTCAATTAATTTCATATTTTATCCATATTTTTTTATTACTATTTAATATTTTATGCAAGGAATAGCTTTAAATATAAGTTTTGAATGAAGTGACGAATGTGCATGGAGAAATTTTAGAAATTCTATGCAGTTTTATGGAAAGAGTTCACGAGAGTGGAAGGGTGCCATAAAACAAGTTAGAATTTCTTAAAATTCGTAATAAGCCAAGGAATGTAATGAAAAACTTATATTTAAATCTATTCTTACAGATCAACTAAACGGCTCAAAAAAATAGCACCTATCATATGATAGATACTATCTTTTTTATTCTAAGAAACCTTTATAATGTCTCATTACTAATTGACCTTCTAATTGTTGTACTGTTTCAAGAGCAACACCTACAACGATTAATATTGAAGTTCCACCAAAAGAAACATTCAAACTTGTAAATCTTAATAACATTGGTAATATTGCAATTACTGATAGGAAAAATCCTCCAAAAATTGTCAATTTTGTCATTATAGATGTTAAATAATCTGTTGTTGGTTTTCCAGCTCTAATTCCTGGTATAAATCCACCATTTTTCTTGATATTATTTGATACTTCTGCTGGATTAAATGTAGCATAAGTATAGAAAAATGTGAATCCCATTATTAGTAGTAAATATACTATTGCATTAGCTAATGAATATCCCCATCCAACACTTGCAGATGATGTTGCAATAGAGAATTTATAAACTCCTGCCCAGAATCCTGTTAGATTTTGTACATCTGCAAAAATTGATATTATCATTGCAGGGAATGTCATAAATGATGATGCAAATATTACTGGCATTACCCCAGCCATTACTAATTTTAATGGAATATGTGTACTTTGAGCACCAACCATTTTTCTACCTTGTACCTTTTTAGAATATTGAACTGGTACTCTTCTTTCAGCTTGTTGTACAAATACAACTCCTGCAACTAAAATTATAGCACCAACTATAATTCCTAATGCAGTAATTAATCCAATTGTACTAAATCCTGAAGATGTTACAATTAAATTCCAAATAGTGGTTACTGCTCTTGGTAATCCAGATATAATACCTATAAATATTATAATAGAAATACCATTTCCAATTCCTTTACTTGTGATTTGTTCTCCTAACCACATTAGTAAAGATGTTCCTGCAACTAGAGATGTAACTATTAAAATTCCTGTTAACCATCCAGCATTTATAAATATTCCTGAGCTTTTATAAGATAAATAGATACCAATAGCTTCTACTAAAGATAAGATTAATGTTATAATCTTTGTCCATCTATTCATTACTCTTCTGCCTTCTTCTCCACCTTCTTTAGCTAATTTTTCTAAAGACGGTATTATCATAGCCAATAATTGTACAACAATTGATGCTGTAATATATGGGCTTATTGACATTGCAAATACAGAAAATCTTGAAAAGGCTCCTCCTGAAATTATATCTATAAATCCTGCAATTCCATTTTGAGAACTCATAGCCTCATTTAATGTAATTGTATTTACTCCAGGTACTGTAATGTAACATCCTAGTCTAAACAATACAATAAGTAGTAATGTATATAAAAGTCTTTTTCTTACATCCGGTGTTTTTAAAGCGTTTTTTATCGTTTTAAACAACTAAATCACCTCTGCCTTTCCGCCTAGGGCTTCGATTTTTTCCTTAGCAGATGCAGTAAATCTTTTAGCTTTTACATTTAATTTTTTATCTAATGTTCCTGTAGCTAATATAACGATTCCGTCATTTACTTTTCCGATTATTCCTTCTTCTACTAAGCTTTCTGCTGTTACATCTGTAGCTTTTGACTTATTTAACATTGTTAATGTTACTTCTGTATAGTTTTTAGCATGGATATTTGTGAAACCTCTTTTTGGAAGTCTTCTATATAATGGTGTTTGACCTCCTTCGAATCCTCTTCTAACTCCTCCACCACTTCTTGCTTTTTGTCCTTTATGTCCTTTTCCAGAAGTTTTTCCTGTTCCAGATCCTGTACCACGTCCAAGTCTTTTTCTATCTTTTTTCTCAACAGCTGGTTTTAATTCTCCTAGTTTCATACTCTTTCGCACCTCCTTATTTCTTGTCAAGGGACACCTATTTTAAAATTTTGATTGCCCCTATAAAATTCTTCTTTTTTGGGTTATTCCCTTACAAAATATCTTCTACTTTTTTATCTCTTTTTCTAGCAACTTGTTCAATTGTTTGCATATTCTTTAAACCTTCAATAGTTGCATATACAACGTTTCTTGGATTGTTTGTTCCAATAACTTTTGTACGTATATCTTTATAACCTGCAAGCTCTAATACTGGTCTTACACTTCCTCCAGCTATAAGTCCTGTACCTACAGCAGCTGGTTTTAGCATAACTTTTGCACTACCAAATTTTCCAATATATTCATGAGGTACTGTTGTTCCAACTATTGGAACTTCTACTAAATTCTTTTTAGCTTCTTGAATAGCTTTTTTGATTGCATCTGGTACTTCAGCAGCTTTACCATTTCCAATTCCTACATGTCCTGCTCCATCTCCTACGATAACAACAGCACTGAATCTAAATGTTCTACCACCTTTTACAACTTTTGCAACTCTATTAATAGCTACTACTTTTTCTTTTAATTCTGGTGTTTTATTTTCTTCCATTAGAATTCTAAGCCTCCTTCTCTTGCAGCTTCAGCTAGTTCTTTTACAACACCGTGATATATGTATCCACTACGATCAAACACTACTGTTGTTATTTTCTTTGCTGCTGCTCTTTTTGCGATTAAAGCTCCAACTTCTTTAGCTGCTTCTATATTAGATTTTTTTGTTTTTATTTCTTTATCTAATGTTGAAGCAGATACTAATGTATTTCCTGCAACATCATCAATTACTTGTGCATATAAGTTTGTATTACTTCTATATACACATAATCTTGGTCTTTCTGCTGTTCCAGATACTTTAGTTCTAACTCTTTTATGTCTTCTATCTCTTTCTAGCTTTCTATTTGTTTTACTAACCATTTCTTACTCCTTTCCTAATTTTCATTAAATTTATTATATTGTGCATTTTTAGTAAATAATCAGGATGAAGATGTACGTTTGTACATCGAAGTCTGATTATGCAGCTAAAAATGTGCAAGATGATGAATTTAATGGAAATTTATTTTCCTGTCTTACCTTCTTTACGTCTAATAACTTCTTCAGCATATTTGATACCTTTACCTCTATATACTTCTGGTGGTCTCTTTGTTCTGATATTAGCTGCTGTTTGACCAACTAATTCTTTGTCAATTCCTCTTACTATTATAGTATTTTGGTTTGGAACATCAAATGTGATTCCTTCTGGTGCTTCAAATATTACTGGATGAGAATATCCTAATGTTAAGTTTAAGTTATTTCCTTGTTTTGCAACTCTATAACCTACACCATTTATTTGCAATTCTCTTGTAAATTCTTTTTCAACACCATCTATCATGTTACTTATTAAAGTTCTTGTTAAACCATGTAAACTTCTGTTTTTAGCTTCGTCATTTGGTCTTGTTACTTTAATAACATTGTCTTCTATTGATACAGAAATATTTTTGTGTATTTCTCTTTCTAATGTACCTTTAGGTCCTTTTACAGTCAATTTTTTTCCATCAAGTTTTACTTCAACTCCTGCTGGTACAGCAATAGGTTTATTTCCTATTCTTGACATTTTGTTTCACCTTCCTTTTTTATTGTTTGTTAATTACCATATGTAAGCTAAAACTTCTCCACCCATTCCTGCTTCTCTTGCTTCTTTGTCTGTTTTTAGACCTTTTGATGTAGAAATTATTGCTATTCCTAAACCATTTAATACTCTTGGTAATTCTTCTTTACCTACATATACTCTTAATCCTGGTTTACTGATTCTTTTTATTCCATCAATTACTCTTGTTCCTTTTTCATCATATTTTAATGTTATTCTGATGATTCCTTGATTTTCATTGCTTATTAATTCAAATGATTTGATATATCCTTCTTTAAATAAAATTTCAGCTATTGCTGTTTTCATTTTAGAAGCTGGTACATCAACTGTTTTGTGCTTAGCACTGTTAGCATTTCTTATTCTTGTTAACATATCTGCTATTGGATCTGTAGTATTCAATTTACTTTCCCTCCTTTTTTGATAGTGGACACATCATAAAATGATGATGACCCTTTATTCAAATTTCTTCTATTTTTGTTGCTATAGTATTACCAACTTGCTTTTTTAACTCCTGGAATTTCACCTTTGTGTGCTAATTCTCTGAAACATACACGGCAAATTCCATATTTTCTAATATAAGCATGTGGTCTACCACAAATTTTACATCTATTGTATTCTCTTGTTTTATATTTTTGTGGTCTAGCTTGTTTTACTTTCATAGATTTTTTAGCCATTATTTTTTCTCCTCCTTAACTATGCTTTAAAAGGCATTCCTAATAATTTTAATAGCTCTTTTGCCTCTTCGTCTGTTTCAGCTGTTGTTACAAATATGATATCCATACCTCTTAATTTATCTACTTTATCATATTCGATTTCTGGGAATATTAATTGTTCTTTAATACCCATTGAGTAGTTTCCTCTTCCATCAAAAGAATTTGCAGAAACACCTCTAAAATCTCTAACTCTTGGAAGTGCTACATTGAATAGTTTGTAAGCAAAGTCATACATTTTATCTGCTCTTAATGTAACTTTACATCCAACGTTTGCTCCTTCTCTTAATTTAAATGCTGCGATTGATTTTTTTGCTTTTGTTATCATTGGTCTTTGACCTGTGATTTGTGTTAAATCATTCATTGCATTTTCTAATGATTTAGGATTTTCTTTTATATCTCCTAAACCTATATTTATAACTATTTTATCAAGTTTTGGTACTTGCATAGTTGATTTATATTCAAATTTTTTCATTAATGCTGGAATTACTTCTTTTTCGTATTGCTCTCTTAATTTTTCCATTTTTAGTTATTCCTCCTTCCTTTTTACTTTATTACTGTTCCACATTTTTTACAAATACGAACTTTTTTATCATTTTCTACTTTATACCCAATTCTAGCTGGTTTTCCACATTTTGAACATACTACATTAACTTTTGAACTGTTTATAGCACATTCAACAGGAATTATTCCGCCTTCTTCTCCTTGTTTTCTAGGTTTGATGTGTTTTTTTCTAACATTTACACCTTTTACAACTACTTTTGAGTCTTTTGGTATAACTTCTAATACTTCTCCTTTTTTACCTTTATCATTTCCAGATAAAACTTGGACTGTATCTCCTTTTTTTATTTTCATTGAGTTTAACCTCCTTCTTTACTTATTATAAAACTTCTGGTGCTAATGATAATATTTTCATATAATCCTTTTCTCTTAATTCTCTTGCAACTGGTCCAAATATACGTGTTCCTTTTGGTGTTTTGTCATCTTTTATTATTACTGCTGCATTTTCATCAAATTTTACATATGAACCATCTTGTCTTCTTAGACCTTTTTTACTTCTTACGATAACAGCTTTTACAACATCACCTTTTTTAACAACACCACCAGGTATTGCTGATTTAACAGATGCAACTATTACATCACCAATGTTTGCTGTTTTCTTATATGAACCACCCATACATCTGATACACATAATTTCTTTAGCTCCAGTATTGTCAGCAACTTTTAATATTGATTGTTGTTGTATCATGATTTATTTTCCTCCTTTTTCAAGAATTTCAACTACTCTCCATCTCTTGTCTTTAGAAAGTGGTCTTGTTTCCATTACTTTTACTTTATCTCCTATTTCACAGCTATTGTTTTCGTCATGAGCTTTTAATTTATATGTTCTTTTAACTGTTTTTCCATACATTTTATGGCTTACACTTGTTTCTACTGAAACAACTACTGTTTTGTCCATCTTGTCAGATGTTACAGTTCCAACCATAACTTTACGAAGATTTCTTTCTTCCATAGGTTTTATACCTCCTTCTACTTTTGGTCAGGGGACACATCTTTTTTAATAAGGGGACACATCTTTTTCATAGGTATTCCTCTTAGGACAAGATATGTCCCCACCCATGATTATTATCTCAGCCTTATTAAATTATGACTACCCTTTTTATTTTTTACGCTTTAGCTTCTGCTATTTTTCTCTCTGTTAATACAGTATTTATTTTAGCTATATCTTTTTTAACCTCTTTAATTTTCATTGGGTTATCTAATCCGTTTGTAGCCAAACTGAATTTTAATTTGAATAATTCTGTTTTTAATTCACCTAATTCTTTTTCTAATTCTGGTGAAGACATTTCTCTAATCTTATTTATCTTCATCACAATCACCTACCTTGCTTTCAGTTTCTTTTGCTACGAATTTACATTTAATTGGTAGTTTATTCATAGCTAATCTCAAGGCTTCTCTAGCTGTTTCTTCTGATACACCTGCTATTTCAAACATTACTCTACCAGGTTTTACAGCAGCTACCCAATATTCAACATTACCTTTACCTTTACCACCACGAGTTCCAGCTGGTTTTTGTGTTATTGGTTTGTCTGGAAATATTTTAATCCAAACTTTTCCACCTCTTTTTGTATAACGTGTCATTGCAATACGTGCTGCTTCAATTTGATTTCCTTTTATTAACCCTGCTTCAACAGCTTGTATTCCGTATTCTCCGTCTGTTACTTTATTTCCTCTTGTTGCTTTTCCTCTATTTCTACCTTTTTGCATTTTTCTATATTTTGTTTTTTTAGGCATTAATGGCATTATCTGTCTCCTCCTTCCACTTTTTTAGCTGGAAGAACTTCACCTTTATATATCCAAACTTTTACACCAATTTTTCCGTATGTTGTATCTGCTTCAGCAAATCCATAATCTATATCAGCTCTTAAAGTTTGTAGCGGAATTGTTCCTTCTTTGTAGAATTCTGTTCTAGCCATGTCAGCTCCACCTAATCTTCCAGATACTGCTGTTTTGATTCCTAAAGCTCCTGCTTTCATAGATTTTTGCATACATTGTTTCATAGCTCTTCTGAATGAAATTCTTCTTTCTAGTTGTCCAGCAATATTTTCAGCAACTAATTGTGCATCTGTATCTACTGATTTTACTTCAACTATATTGATATTGATATCTTTTCCTATTAATTTTGTTAATTCTGCTCTTAAGCTTTCTGCTCCGGCTCCACCTTTTCCGATTATTATTCCAGGTTTAGCTGTGTATACATTAACTTTTATAAATTTAGCTGTTCTTTCAATCTCTATTTTAGAAATTCCAGCTGTGTATAATTTTTTCTTTAAAAATTTACGGATTTTTTGATCTTCAACTAAGTAATCTGCAAAATTTTTAGAATCTGCATACCATTTAGCGTTCCAATCTTTGATTATTCCAACTCTCACACCTGTTGGATGTACTTTTTGTCCCATCTCTAACTTAATCCTCCTTTACTTGACAAGGGACACATCTTTACTTTGGGTATTTCTATAAGGACAAGATATGTCCCTTACCCATTTGAATATGTGATTCCTCTTTTTATTTATTCTTTCTCCTTTAGAACAATAGTAATATGGCTTGTTCTTTTTCTTATTCTAACTGCTGAACCTTTTGCAGCAGGTCTTATTCTCTTTAATGTTGGACCTTGATTTGCATATATTTCAGCAACATATAAATTTTCATGTTTCATTCCATGATTGTTTTCAGCATTTGCAATTGCTGATTTTAATAATTTTTCTATAATTACTGATGATGCTTTTGGTGTAAATTTTACAATTGCTAAAGCTTCATCAACGTTTTTTCCTCTTATTAAATCTGCAACAATTTTAACTTTTCTTGAAGATATTCTAGAATATCTTAATGTTGCTTTTGCTTCCATTATTGCTGTCTCTTCCACTACAATTCCCTCCTTAAATTATTTTTTATTTCTTTGTAGTCTTTTCTCCTGCATGACCTTTAAATGTTCTTGTAGGAGCAAATTCACCTAATTTATGACCTATCATTTCTTCAGTAATATATACTGGTACATGTTTTCTACCATCATGAACAGCTATTGTGTGTCCAATCATTTGTGGATATATTGTTGAAGCTCTTGACCATGTTTTGATTACTTCTTTATTTCCATTTTCATTCATAGCTTCTACTCTTTTTAATAATTCAGGTGCTACGAAAGGTTTTTTCTTACTTGATCTTGACATATGATTTTCCTCCTATCTTACTTTCTTCTCTTTACTATAAATTTATTTGTTGTTTTCTTTTTATTTCTTGTCTTATATCCTAATGCTGGTTTACCCCAAGGTGTCATTGGTCCTGAATGTCCAACTGGAGCTCTACCTTCACCACCACCATGTGGGTGATCTACTGGGTTCATTACAGAACCTCTAACTGTAGGTCTAATTCCTAAGTGTCTTGTTTTACCTGCTTTTCCTAATTTAACATTTTCATGATCAGCATTTCCAACTACACCAATTGTAGCTCTACATCTTGCTAAGATTAATCTCATTTCTCCTGATGGTAATCTTACATGTGCATATTTTCCTTCTTTAGCCATAAGTTGTGCACTTTGTCCAGCAACTCTTACTAATTTTGCACCTTGACCTGGATTTAATTCTATATTATGGATTAATGTACCTACTGGTATGCTTGATATTGGAGCACAGTTTCCTGGTTTAATATCAACACTTTCTCCTGATACAACCTTATCTCCATCTTTTAATCCTTGTGGTGCTATGATGTAACTTAATGTTCCATCTTCATATTTTATTAATGCTATGTTAGCACTTCTGTTTGGATCATATTCAATTCCAACTACAGTTGCTTCCATATTATCTTTTAATCTTTTAAAATCTATTATTCTATATTTTTGTCTATTTCCTCCACCTTGATGTCTTACTGTTATTCTACCATATGAGTTTCTTCCTGCATTTTTCTTTTTCTTTGCAAGTAATGATTTTTCAGGAGTCTTTTTTGTAACTTCTGCATAATCAGAAACTGTCATATTTCTTCTTGATGGTGTATAGGCTTTAAATCTTTTTATACCCATTATTATCTCTCCTTTTTATTTTACGGATTTTTTCCTGCTCCGTTTACAGATATTCTTTATTTTCCGGGTTCTTTCCCGATATCTCTTGCTAATTTTACATTAGACTTTTCTAAAGCTTGTTTATTTTTTTGTTTTATTTTGTTTCTCCTTATTAACTCAAAGCTAGAATTTTCTAATATTTTTCCAGAATTTTTCTTAACTGATACTTTATTCGTTCTAGGAGAAATGTCTGTTCTTTCTAATAAAGTTTCTCCTAATTTTTTAATCATTTCTTTTTGTTCTTTTGACAATTCATACTCTGATACTCTTATTATATCAGCATATATTTCTAACAAATTAGCATAATCTTCATTATTGGTCATTCCAAATTAAGCTCCCATAAATTCATCTATTGAATCTTTGAACTTCTTAGAAGCTTTAACCTCTTTTCCACCTTTTCCAAGGTATGTTTTTTCAGCTGGATTCATATCTATTGTAACAATAGCTTTTTTCCAATCTGGAGTTTTTCCTTCTACATATCTAACTCTTTTTGTTTTTCCCTTAACAATCATTGTGTTAACATTTAATACTTTAACTTCAAATAATTTTTCAACAGCTTTTGCTATTTCAACTTTTGTTGCTTTTTTGTTAACTTCGAAAGTGTATTTTCCTGATTGCATTTCATCATTGCTTTTTTCAGTTATTACTGGTCTTACTATGATTTCTTCTGGTAACATTAGGCATACACCTCCTCTAATTTTTTAACAGTATCTAGTGGTAAAACTAATTTACTGCAATTTAATAAATCAAATACATTTATCATGTTTAATTGAATAGCTTTTACACCTTCAATGTTTCTACTTGATAAGTAAACATTTTCATTTTTATCTGTTAAGATAATTAATGTTTTTCCTGTTACTTTTAAATCTGTTAAAGCTTGTGCCATAACTTTTGTTTTTGGTTCTTTAACTTCTAATTTGTCAACAACTGTCAATTCATTATCTAATACTTTTGCACTTAATAATGATCTGATTGCAAGTTGTTTTTCTTTCTTATTAACTCTATATTTATATGAACGTGGTTTTGGTCCTAAAGCTATACCACCTTTAATCCATTGTGGAGCACGTATACTACCTTGTCTAGCTCTACCTGTTCCTTTTTGTCTCCATGGTTTTCTTCCACCACCACGAACTTCTGCTCTTGTTTTTGTACTTTGTGTACCTTGTCTTTGATTAGCTAAGTAGTTTACTAAAACACTATGTACAACTGCTTCATTTGGTTCGATTCCAAATACAGCTGCATTTAATTCTACATCACTAACTTTTTTACCTTGCATGTTATATACATCTACTTTTGGCATTTCGTATTTCCTCCTTTTCTATAACCTTAAGCTTTAATAGCTGATTTTATTTTTAAGATAGATCCTTTTGGTCCTGGAACACTACCTTTTACTAATATTACATTTTTATCTAAATCTACTTTTACAACATCTAAGTTTTGTATTGTAACTGTAACTCTTCCCATATGTCCTGGAAGTTTTTTACCTTTAAATACTCTTCCTGGTGTTGATGTTGATCCCATTGAACCTGGTCTTCTATGATACATAGATCCATGTCCCATTGGTCCTCTATGTTGTCCATGTCTTTTTATTACACCTTGGAATCCTTTTCCTTTTGATGTACCTTGGACATCTATTTTTTCACCTTCAGCAAATACATCTGCTTTTAATTCATCTCCAACTTTGATTCCTTCTATTGAATCTAGTCTGAATTCTCTTAAATGTTTTTTTGCTGTAACATTTGCTTTTGCAAAATGTCCTTTTTCTGGTTTGTTTAATTTATTTTCTTTAACTTCTCCAAATCCTAATTGTATTGCTTCATATCCATCATTTTCTAATGTTTTTACTTGAGCAACTACACATGGACCTGCTTCTAATACTGTTACTGGAATAACTGTTCCATTTTCATCAAATATTTGAGTCATTCCTAATTTCTTTCCGATTAATGCTTTTTTCATTTTTCTTTCTCCTCCTATTGGCTGATCTGCTAATTCTAAACTGCGTCTCGCGTTGTTAAGCTTCGTCGTCATTTTCTCACCGTACACGAGTACTGCCTCGAAAATTTCTCCTCGCTTGCCTAGCGATACTTGTTTATAATTACCATCTATTACTTATCAGCGTGGTTTTCGATTTTAATCTTTATATATTTGAAACTAGTTTTTGATTTCGATGTCAACACCTGCTGGTAGTTCTAGTTTCATTAAACTATCCATTGTTTTTTGTGTTGGGTAAAGAATGTCGATAACTCTTTTGTGTGTTCTCATTTCGAATTGTTCTCTTGAATCTTTGTGTTTGTGTGGAGAACGTAAGATTGTTACGATTTCTTTTTGTGTTGGTAATGGAATAGGACCTGATACTTTTGCTCCTGTTTTCTTAGCAGTATCTACTATCTTTTCAGCAGACTGATCTAAAACTACATGGTCATAAGCTTTTAGTCTTATTCTAATTTTTTCACTTGATACAACTGTTTTTGCCATTGTAATTTTCCCTCCTTAAAATAAATATAATTTTTAAATTACGCGTTGGCAAGTTATAACACGTCCGGGTGTTTCGTATTTACCCATTATAAAATCCCAAAACTCGCATGATTATTCTGGGATAAGTGCTTTGTATAATATTTAAACTTACCGCCTGGTCTAGCCAAGACATACTCCACTGAAGTTCCCTCCACTCTAAGAGTGTAGCCACATTCAGCTTCAACGCTACAATTCATGCTCATCTATTATATAACGGATTGTTACTTATGTCAATACTTTTAGAGCAAAATTTTCCATTTTTGTTCTTCATAGTTACAAATTTATAACAATCTCCTTTTTATCTCCTAATGTTAGCTTTTTATATGTAACACCACATTCATCAAACAATCTACGTGATGCGATATTATTTTCAGAATTAGCATATTTATCTGATAAATAAACAACTTCCTTTATACCAGATTGAATAATTATTTTAGCACACTCATTGCAAGGAAATAAATCTACATATATTCTAGCATTTTCCAAATCTTTTTTACTTCCTCTATAATTCAATATTGCATTCATTTCTGCATGGCATACATAAGGATATTTAGTATTTAAATTATCCCCTTCTCTTGCCCAAGGAAATCTTTCGTCATTAAATCCATTAGGTGCACCATTGTATCCTATTGAAAGTATTCTATTATCATTACTAACTATGCACGCTCCAACTTGTGTACTTGGATCTTTACTTCTCATAGCTGACAATTTTGCAATTGCCATAAAATATTCATCCCAACTAATATAATCTTTTCTTTTTTCAACATTAGACATACTTATTACTCCCTTTCTTTTGCAAAAAGACTATTTTAAGTCTCCCTAAAATAGTCTTCTTTCGTTTTTATTTTTCATTTTCTTTTATTACAATTAATACTGTTGCTATATACATACCAATAACAAGTATTGGTGTAAATCTTCCAAGTGGAATTCTTGCAATAGCAATAACACTTAATAGAAATAACTCTCCAAAAACAGGAATTGCTATTGTTCTAGCAAGAACTTTTAATATTCCTTTTTTATGATATCTAATAGCCATATATATTAACACTAAAACTCCTGATACAACAAAAGGAATAATATATTTTTTATACATATCTACAATTCTTGTTGCAGGTATTGTATTTATAGTTGTATCTTCTGCCGTTTGTTCAAATTCATAATTTTCTTTTATTTTACTTACAATATTGTTTTTTTGTTCATCAGTTATCTCTTTTGCCCTTACTGTAACCATATCTTTATATATTTCTATGGTTTGAACCATACTGTTTGTTCCAAGTACATCATGTACAATTCCTTTTATTTTAGTCTCATCTACAGTTTTTCCTACATATATATCTATACTTTGACTTTGATCAAATCTAAGTTCTTTTTTAAATCCATATATTCCTACTACAACTATACCAGCAAGTATTATCAATGCTATAATAGCAATAGAAATAATTTTTATATTTTTTTGTTTCATGTGTTGCCTCCTATTTGTTTTCTCTTAATTTTAATAATGTTTTTGTTATGCACGCATTGTATACTACAATTAATATAATGCCCCAGAACATTATCATTCCAAAACTACTTAAATTTGACCATCCTGAGAAACAGAATACTAATGAAATAATCATTATAGGTACTAATTTTAGGAATAAATCTTTATATGTGTTTAATGTAGCTTCATTTACAAAATCCATTTTTTTAATTTTACTTAATATCATCTGATTTAATTTTAAATCAATTAATATTGTCAAAATTATTGCTCCAATCCCTTCTATTGATATACTTACATTTGTATATCTTAATAATAATGATAAAGATGCAATAAATCCTATACATGATATACTAGCAAGTAATCCTTTAGTTTTATATTTTATTGTAAATACAACAAATATTACTAATAATATTACAGCTATTATTAAAGCGAAATATACTAGTTGTTCTTTTGATATGTCTGAATATACAAATCTATTATTTTGTGCTTTATATTCTATTGGATATTTTCCTGAATTTATTAACATTGCTATTTCTGCCGCTTTTGCCATATTATTATTTACTGATGTATTATTAGATGTTTCAGAACCTATCTTTACTGTTATTTTATTTTTTTCAATTTTATCAACATTGTATTCGGTTCCTGCTATTGATAATTTTGCTATTTTCTTTGTTCCTTCTGTATTAGTTCCTGTATTTTCTGTGCTCTTTTCATTTTCAAGCGTTATATCTTCTTCTGTTGAATTTTCTTTATCTGTATTACTAGAATTTTCATCACTACTCTTTGATGCATCTTCTATTTCTTTAACTTCATCAGCTAAAACAGCATAAGTGTTTTGTACTTCTTCAATTTTTGCTTGTCCTTCTTTAGTTAATAATAATTCCAAATAAATTTGATATGCACCATCTGAATTTGTTTTATATGTGTATTGAGCTTTGTCTATCATAGAATCTCCAAGTAATTCGTTTTCAGTATCTTTTTCTTTTAATTGAACTTTTCCTGATGCTACTAAGTAATATGCATAGTCATCTGTTTTATCATCTTCAGGCAATTCTACTCTAATTGTTCCATCTTCCTTGTTTAAAGATATTGTATAATCTTCTGCTCCTAAACTTTTTAATCTTTTCTCAATTGTTCTTTTTACAACTTCATAATTTTCTACTGTTAAATTTTCAGAATTAGTTGTATTTTCATCGGTATTTTCTTCTGTATTTTCATCCGATGTTCCATCTGATGCTTTTAATTCAATTACTCTTTCACCTTCAAGTTCTCTACCAAACTCATAATCTTTAACTTTATTTTCCATTCTATTTTGTGTTTTTATATACACTCCACCAAATGCAACTATTGATATTAATATAATTGCTAATATTATTGTTATTATCTTTACCTTTTTCATTTTTATAATCGTTCCTTTCATTACTATAATAACTTAGTTCCATTTATTACCAATTCAAACCATATATTTAGGTATTTTGCGGCATATTTGCTCATCATTGTTCTATCCATAAAAATTTGAAAATAATCTAATACTGGACATATTTGAGTATCAATTGTTAATGTTAATGTTACTTTTCTTTCTATTTCATTTATTTCTATTTTTGCATCTGTTACTGCATAATTAACTCTGTCGTGTATATCAAATGTTGACATATTTGTATTTATTACCCTATCTCTATGAACATCTGACTTGTCTGCCAATATTAATGCAGCTGATATATTGCTTACTGCTGTTCCTGTTCCTTCATCATGATTTCCTATTGCCATCATAATTTCCGTTCTCTCTTCAGCATCCATTCCCATTTCTTTTAAAATGTTATATGCTAGTATAGCTCCTGTATGAGCATGATCCACTCTATTTACACAATTTCCTATATCATGCATATATCCTGCAATTTTTCCTAATTCTACAGTTCTTTCATCATATCCTAGTTTTTGTAGTATCTCTCCTGTTCTTTTTGAAACAATACCTATATGTCTATAAGAATGTTCTGTATATCCTAATGCTTTCAATTGTTTTTGCGAAGCATTTACAAATGCTTGAACTTCTTCGTTATTGATTACATCTTCTAAAGTTATCATAATTGCCTCCTTTTTGTCTTTATGATTTTATCCTATTTTTTCAAAAATATCAACTATTTTTAGATATTTTTCTTCCAAAATGTAAAAATAAAGCTAATATTTCAACCATTAGCCTTATTTACTCCTATAATTCCTCCAAACATTCCACATATCATCCCTACAACTATTATTATTAATGATTGAATTGTTACAGAAAAATTATGATTAATTATTCCTGATAAAAGATATATACCTAGCAAATAAATTCCACCTATTAGTGCTCCATTTAACAATCCGTTTTTTTTAATTTTTAAATTTCCAAGTGAACTTCCTATAAATATACTAATCGCCGTAACAATAATTATTACCGGTGTTGTAAATGATTCACTTATGTTGGTATATGTTAAAATTATTGAAAAAGCAAATAAAAAAGTTAATGTAAATATTATTGAAATAATTACACCTTTTACAATATTTTTTACACTATCCATTACAAACCTCCTATTATATTTATATTCTATAATAAGAGGTTTTATAACTTGTTTAAAGAATTTATTATATTTATTATTATATCTTCTCTGCAAAATTCTTTTTTATATTCTTTTTTTAATGATGTTGCAATGTCTTTCAAATCATCTGAAAATTCTTCTTCATTAACATTAAATCCTATACTTATCAACAAATATTCTATTTTTTCCCCTTGTGTATGCACTTCTGTTAATATTCCACATATTTTTTTACCATTCATCATTAAATCATTTGGTATTTTTATTTTTAGTTTATATCCATACATTTTTTTTATTACTTGTTGAATTGATTCTGCTATCTTTGTTGTTAATCCCTCTAACTCTTTTATTTTGCATTTAGGATGTTTTATTATTGTCACTGCAATATTTTTATTTTCACCAGTATGCCACTCTCTACCTTTTGTTCCTATTCCTGTTGTTTGTATTTCTGCAATTAAAATTTGATCTCCTTCTTTTTCAATTTTTTTTGCGTGCAAATGTGTTGAATTTATTTTCTTATAATATTTTATTTTTTGATGTGTTTCTTTTTCTATTTTTTCTATATTCATTACATGCCCTCCCTTGTACATTTTACTACTTCCTATTATTTTTTGCAATAAATTTTATATCATGTCCAATCCACCTGATAAATTACATATATTTGTATATCCCATGTTTTTCATCATATTATAAGCATTTCTGCTTCTTCCACCATATTGACAGTAAATAACTACTAATTGATTTTTTTTTGGTATTTCTCTTTGTACCCTGTTTCTTAGTTCATAATCTGGTATATTTATTGCTCCTTGTAAATGTCCTTCGTTATATTCTTGATTGCTTCTTACATCTAATAATATCGCACCTTGTGCTATTTTGTTATTTAATTCTTCTATTGTTATATCTCCATTTTGAATACTTCTATAACACATTCTTTTACAACATCTTCTTTTGCAAAACATTTTTATCACCCTTTATATTATATGAAAAATAATATTTTTGATATCTTATATATTTTCATTTAATCAAAAAAATATCATTTTAAGATTTAACAAGGTATTTTAAATAATTTTAAAATAGCGGAGCGTCCGCAGTTAAACTTTAAAATGATATTTTTTTGATTATCGACTACATTATAGTTACATTTATTTAATCGTTTGCTTCAATTGGTGCTTCAACTGGGCAAACACCTGCACATGTCCCACAACTAATGCATGCTGATTCATCTATTACGAAACAACTTTCTCCTTGTGATATGCATCCTACTGGACATTCTGCTGCACAAGCGCCACAACTTATACATTTATCGCATTGTATTCTATATGCCATTTTTTTCACCACCTCTCACATCGAAAAATAATTATTATTTTGCTTGTTACAAAACAACATTATTTCACTAATTTTCTTTTAATTTTGCTTCCTTTTTTTCTAGTTTTTCTAATTCATTAAGTTCTTTTTGATATTCCTTTTCTTCGCTATCTGTATGTTCCCTTACTGCATCTTTTATTACTATAACATCTTTTGTGTCATATCTTTTTATCTTAAATATTTCTCCATCTTTAATTTTAACTTTTACTACTTCTTTTAATGTTTCAAGACCTTCAACTTCACCTTGACCATCAGGTGTTTTTACAATAGCTCCAACATTTGGCAATTTTTTTGCCTTTTCTTCATATACATCTTGTTCATATTTCAAACAACACATTAGCCTTCCACAATTTCCTGAAATTTTTGATGGATTTAAAGAGATGTTTTGTTCTTTTGCCATTTTTATTGATACTGTTTCGAAATCATTTAAAAATGAACAACAACATAATTCTCTACCACACACACCATTTCCACCAATTCTTTTTACTTCATCTCTTACTCCTATTTGTCTTAATTCTATTCTTGTTTTGTATATTGCAGCTAAATCTTTTACTAAGTCTCTAAAATCAACTCTTCCATCCGCGGTAAAGTAAAATAGAATCTTACTATTATCAAATTTATATTCAACATCTGTTAATGTCATTTCTAATTTATGTTCTTTTATTTTTTTATTACATACGTTAAATGCTTCTTTTTCTTTTTTTCTACACTCGTCGGCATGTTTTAAATCTTTTTTAGATGCTAATCTTAATACTTTCTTTAGTGGTGTAACAATTTTTTCCTCTTCTATCATTCTATTAGGAACTACAACTTCTGCTATTTCTTCACCTTGTGATGTTTCGACTACGACATTTTCGCCTTTTTTTACTTCTAACCATTTTGGATCAAAAAAATATATTTTTCCTAATCTCTTAAATCTAACACCTATTATTCTTTTCATTTAATTCGTCCTTTCTTTATGTCTCATCTATGTTCTACTATTTCTTGCCACATAGAAAATATCATATAATCAATACACATATCATAATTGCTATTTGCTTTTAATCTTTTTTTTGTTTCTTCTACAATTTCTATGCACTTTATATATTTCATATTTTGCTTACTTAATTCTAATAATAATACATTGATATATTCAAGTATTGAATTGATTTCCTCTTTCGATTTATATATTCCTTCTGACATTTGCACTATTTCTATTAAGTCCTTATTTCTCATATTTATTAGAATTTTTTCTATATTTTCATATATATCTTTTTTTTCATTTAATTTGATTGCTTTCCCTATACTTCCCTGTGCTAAATTTATTATATTTTCACTTATTTGTTGTTCTGGAATTACCTTTTTTAAATATTGTTTTATTTCATTTTCTTTTAATGGCTCAAAATGCATTCTTGTACATCTTGATTTTATTGTACTTAGTAAATTATCTTCATTTGAACATATTAATATAATAGTTATGTATTCTGGTGGTTCTTCTAAAGTTTTTAATAAACAGTTTTGTGCTTCTTTTGTCATTGTATCACTGTTTTCTATTATATAAACTTTTCTACTAGATATTATTGGTTTTTCAGCAGTTTTTCTTTGCATTGCTCTAATTTGTTCTATTTTTATTTTTCCATCTGTTGATTCTATCAGTTGGAAATCTGGATTATTGTTAGAATCAAATTCGATACATGATTTACATTTACAATCATAATCATGATTTTGTAAACATAGAATTCTTTTTGCGAACTGTTTTGCTATAAGCTTTTTTCCAATTCCTTCTGTTCCCCAAAATATATAACTATGTGAAATTTTATTTAATTCTATTGCTTTTTCTAAAATATTTTTGTTTCTTTCATTTCCTAATATATTTTTAAACAATTTTTTAATCTACTCCTCCAAATTTTGAAAATGGCCAAAATCTAAATAATACCTTTCCTTCTATTTTTTCTAGTGGTATACATCCAAAAGATCTACAATCTGTACTACCTGGTCTGTTATCTCCTAATGCAAATACATAATTATCAGGAACCGTAAAATTGTTAAAATAGCTTTCATCTCTATTTCCTTGAACCATGTCTGTTATTACCCCTGAACGTAAATAATCTTCTTTTAGTTTTTCTCCATTTATATATACACTTCCATCTTTTATTTCTACATAATCTCCTGGCAACCCTATTACTCTTTTTATATAACTTTTTTTGCCATTTTCTAGAACATAATATGTGAACTTTTTAAATGCACTTTTAGGTTGATTATTATAAACAGCTACCGGATTACTTAAATCGATTTTGTCTGCAGTTACTTTAGTTACACTTGGTGCCTCAAATGTTATTATATCTCCTCTTTCAGGCATTTTCTTTATAGTTCTTCCCCATCTATTTAACCATAATCTTTCATTTTCTTTTAAAGTTGGAGTCATTGATGTTTGCTGAACTATTGTTGGTGTTCCAATAAAAAATCTTACCAACAGAGCTAATACAACAGCAATAATTATACATATTATCCACTCTATTACTTCTCTTAAAGTTGATTTCATTTTTCTTTTCCTTTCTTATCAAAAATATATCTTTTGTATACTCCTTTTTGCATTTACTATTATATACTAAATAAAAAAATTTTTCAATATTATTTTATTTCTTGTCTTCCTTTGCTTTAGTAGGAACCTTAATTACAACTTCTGTTCCCTTTCCAACTTCGCTCTTAATATCAATACTTCCACCATTTCTATCAAGCAGATCTTTTGCAATAGAAAGACCAAGGCCTGTGCCCCCCATTTCTCTACTACGTGCCTTATCAACTCTATAAAATCTTTCAAAAATTCTATTCAAATCCTCTTCCGGAATCCCAATTCCATTATCAAAAATCTTTATATATGCATCATTATATACAAAACCAACATAAATTTTAATTTCTCCACCATCTTTTGTATATTTAATACTATTAGTTAAGATATTTAGAACAATTCTCTCTATGTCATCTTTGTCAGCATAAACAGGTGGAACATCAGCTGTTACAAAACATTTAACTTCATGATTTTTCTTTTTTATTTCAATCGCAAGCTTGTCCTGACATTTTTTAACCAATTCTCCCAAATCAAATTGTTCTTTTTTTACAACACTTCTATTACTATCGTTTCTAGAAAGTGTAAGTAAATCTGTTACTAATTTCGCCATTCTTCTTGCCTCAGATGCGATTACATTCAAAAATTTACTCTGTGTTTCTTTATCATATTCTTCCTCAAGCAATGTATCTGCATATCCCATTATAGAAGTTATTGGTGTTTTCAATTCATGTGATACATCTGCTATAAATTCTTTTCTCATATTATCTAGTTTAACATGTTCTGTTATATCTTGAATTACAGCTATAACACCAACAGTTCTGTCATTTTCTTTTTTAAATGGTGCAAAATATACATTTACAAATCTATCTTCAATTTGAAATCTCTCTTCTGTTTTTGTCCAGTTTTCAAGATATATAATTTTTTCCAAATTTATATTTAAATGAAGTTTTCCAAATATATCTTCGAAATTTTTATGTTCTGGTAATACATTCATCATTTTTTGAGCAGCTGGATTGATTAATACAATTTCTCCATTTCTATCAAAAGCAATTATTCCATCTGTCATATGCATAAATACACTATTATTAATATCTAATTCATCATTTGTTATCCCTGTTCCCCTTATTAACCTTGTTTTTGGAAACATTACTTTTTTTCTTAAGTATTTTTTCATCAAAATTTCACTAATAATTAATATAACTATATCTATTGCTATTAATAAAATTACCACAGTTTGAATATTCATGATGTGTCCTTTCTAAACTAATTTCTTTATTTCTTTATATATTTTATCTTGAACATTTTTTACTGATTTTGAAAAAGCTTTTTCTTCCATTTCATGCATTATTTCAGGATTTTTTATTATTTTTTCTATTTCTTCATTTAAATTTTCTTTCTTTAGTTCATCATTCAATATTATTTTTGCAGCTCCAACATCAGCTAATACTTTAGCATTATATAATTGATGATTTTGGCTTACATTTGGAAGAGGCACTAATATTGATGGCTTCCCTAAATTAGATATCTCTGTTATTGTCATAGCACCACTTCTTGCCACAATTACATTTGAAATATTCATTATTTCTTCCATATTATATATATATGGTAAAATCTTTGCATTTTCAATATTACTTATATCTATTTTCTTCTCTGCCAATTTTTGTTTTATGATATCAAATTGTTTTGGACCAGTTGCCCAAATTATTTGATAGTCTTTGTTTAATTTATTTTCTAGTATTCCAATTATTGCTTCATTTATTTTTTGTGCACCTTGGCTTCCTCCAAATACTAATACTATTGGTAAATTTTCTTTTAACCCTCCACTTTTTATCATTTCTGATTTTTGCTCTTTTGTATAATCTTTTTTTTCTATTTTTACAGGAGTTCCAGTAAATACTATATTTTTTGCATTTGGGATCCTTGAACGTGCTTCTTCAAATGATATTAATACTGTATTAGCTTTTTTAGATAAAACCTTAACAGCCTTTCCAGGAAATGCATTACTTTCATGTAATACTACTGGGATTTTTTCTTTACTTGCCGCCCAAACTACAGGTCCACAAATATATCCACCAGCTCCTACTATTATATCAGGTTTAAATTCTTGTATTATCTTTCTTGCTTTTCCAGTTGCTTTCAAAGTTGCACATATCTTCTTAAAATTTGCTATTGATATTTGTTTGCTTAATCCATATGCCTCTATAGTTTTTAGTTCATATCCTGCTCTAGGCACTAAATCATTTTCTAGTCCTCTTGTAGTTCCTATAAATATTATTTCAGAATTAGGTTCTTCTTCTTTTATTTTATTTGCTATTGCTAATCCAGGATTTATATGTCCTGCTGTTCCTGCTGCTGCAACTATAACTCTCATTTTGACCTCCATTTAAATAATTCTCTATTTATTTCCAGCTCTTGAAATACTAAGTAAAACTCCGCACCTCACATAAAAGTATCGACAATGCTGTACCACCATAACTAAAGAATGGTAATTGCATTCCTGTTACAGGCATTGAAGATGTTACAACTGCAACATTTATAATAACTTGAACTCCAACTAATGAAGTTATACCTACTGCAACTAAACTTCCAAACATATCTGGTGCTTTCATTGCAATTAATACACCTCTCCATATAAATACTGCAAAAAGTACAAATACAAGTACACAACCAACAAATCCAAGTTCTTCCGCTAATACCGCAAAAATAAAATCATTATGTGGTTCTGATAAATACAAATATTTCTGTTTGCTATCTCCTAAACCTGTTCCAAATAATCCTCCTGATCCAATTGCATATAAACTTTGTATTACCTGCCATCCATCTCCAGTTGCATCTTGCCATGGATCGGTAAATGTTATAATTCTTCTAACTATGTATTGGAATTGTTTTTTAAATGCATCACTTACATTATATAATATTGTTGCGATTACTCCAATTCCACCCCCTGCAACTATTCCAGTCATTAAAAATTGCCAAAATTTACATCCAGCCATGATCATCATTACACAACATGTAATTATGATTACCATTGATGTACTTACATGTGGTTCTAATAATAATAATCCTATTATTGGCACTAAGTATAGTGCATGTTTCACTAAACCTTTACCAAATTTACCCAATTCATCTCTATCTCTTACAAGTATGCCAGCATAAAATATTATCATTAAAATTTTTACAGCCTCAGATGGTTGAAATGTTATTATTTTTAAATCTATCCATCTTTTAGCACCATGACTATCTGTTCCCAAAACTAATACTGCTACTAATAAAATAATAGATAGCCACCATGATTGCTTATAAAATTTTTGAAAAATTCTGTAATCAAATCTAGAAAGAAAATACATTCCAAATAAACCAATTCCTGCAAAAAATAATTGTCTTATAAAATAATAATAACTTTTTCCGTCATATTTCTGCATTGCAGTTGGAGAACTTGCTGATAATACCATAACTAAACCTAACGATAATAATAATAGAACTGTAATTACTAGTGTAAAATCAACAGGATTATTTAAAAAGTTTGAAAAACCAGCCATTTTATTTTTTTTCTTTGCCATTTTCTCTTTCCTTTCTTACTATACTATTTTTAATCCCACAACACTTGCAACCAAAGTTATAACACTAAACAACATTACAACTTGATTTTCTCTCCAATCAGATAATTCTAAATGATGATGTATTGGTGCCATTTTAAATACCCTTTTACCTGTCTTTTTAAAATAAACAACTTGAATTATTACTGAAAGTGTTTCTATAACTGGTATTATTGCTATAACTATTAAAATAAGTGGCATTTTTAAATATAACGCTATTCCTGATATAACACCACCTAAAAATAGTGAACCTGTATCTCCCATAAATACTTTTGCAGGGTGTATATTAAATATTAAAAATCCGAGAACTGCCCCTATAACAATTGCACCAAATACTATTATTTCTTTTACTCCCAATGTTGTTGCTATTATTGTTAAACATGTTATTATTATTGTACAAACACTTGAAGATAAACCATCTATTCCATCTGTTAAATTAACTGCATTGGTTGTTGCTAATATCACTAATATTGCAAAAGGGATATATGCAAAAACCGGTATCTTTATATATTGTTTTAATATTGGTATATATGTATCTGTTCCTAGATTTAGTCCTTTTATTAAATACATCACATATATTACTGATATTATTAATAAGCCTAACATTTTTAAGCTTGGTTTTAACCCTTTTGTATTTTTCAATACTAACTTTTTAAAGTCATCTATAAATCCTATGACTCCAAAACCTATTGTTAAACCTAATATTGGTATTAAATTTTTTGCTATAGCCACATCACTATTAGAATAATATATGTATGCTATAATTGTAACAATAATGATTCCAAGCATTATTATAATTCCACCCATTGTTGGTGTTCCTTGTTTTTTTAAATGACTTTCTGGTCCATCATCTCTTTCTATTTGACCTACTTTTAATTTTTTTAATATTGGTACTATTATCAATCCTAGAATCATTGTTATAACAAATGATAACAATAATATTTTTGTTTGAAATTCCAATTTTATCAACCTTTCTTACATTTACTTTTGTATGTTTGAGCTTGAAAAACAATTGGCATAAGCCAATTATTTTTCAATTACCCTATAATTTCATTTACTATAATTCTTTCATCAAATGGGAATTTTTCTCCATTAATTTCTTGATATGGTTCGTGTCCTTTTCCTGCAAGAACAATTATATCTAATTTTGTTGCCATTTTTATTGCTTCTTTTATTGCCTCTGTTCTATCAACAACAACTTTATAATTTCCTTTTGTTTTCTTAATTCCTTCTTCTATTTCTTTTACAATTTCTTCCGGCTTTTCTGTACGAGGATTATCTGAAGTTATAAATGTAAAATCTGCTATTCTTCCTGAAATTTCGCCCATAATTGGTCTCTTTCCTTTATCTCTGTCTCCACCGCAACCAAACACTGAAATTACTTTTCCTCTTGTATAACTCTTTACTGCTGATAATATATTTTGCAAACTCTCAGGTGAATGTGCATAATCTATCATTATCGGAATTTCTTTTTTGTTCGGAACCATTTCTGATCTACCAGGTACTTTAATTTCAAGTAATGCTTCTATTACTTTATCTGATGGAATTCCTATCTTTTTTGCAACACAAATAGCAGCCAATGCATTATAAACACTGAATCTACCAGGTATATCAACTTTTACTCTTTCATTTCTATCAGATATTTTCACTCTAAAATCAACATATGAATTTGTTATTGTAATATCTTTAGCTAATACTTCGCAATAATTATCAATTCCATAAGTCATTATTTTACTATCTGGAAACATATCTGGAATTTTTGATACTTGCAAATCATCAACATTTATTATTCCGTTATCACACATTTTAAATAGTTTCAATTTTGATTCAAAGTAATCTTTCATATCTGGATGTTCTTTTTCACTAATATGATCTTCTGAAAAGTTTGTAAACGCAACAATATCGAAATTACATCCATCAACTCTATGTAGTTTCAAACTTTGAGAAGAAACTTCCATTACAACATATTCTACGCCTGCTTCTACCATTTGTGCAAAAATTCTTTGTAATTCTATACTTTCTGGAGTTGTTCTACTGCTTTCTGATATCATCTTTCCATTTATATATGTTGCAATAGTACCAATTAATCCAACTTTGTGTCCTGCTTTTTCTAAAATTTCTTTAATCATAAAAGTAGTTGTAGTCTTACCTTTAGTTCCAGTAACACCTATTAATTTAAATTTTTTTGAAGGATTTCCATAAAAATTACAACTACAAATAGCCAAAGCTTCTCTTGTGTCGCTTGCCATAATTAATGTAATGTCATTTGTTATGTTTATTGGCCTTAAGTCACACCCCTCTTGTACCATAATAACCTTTGCTCCAGCCTTTATAGCATCATTTATGTATGCATGACCATCTGTTGCAAATCCTTTAATAGCAATAAACATATCTCCAGATTTTATGTTTTTTGAATTGCTCTCTAATCCTTTTACATCTATATCTAAATTTCCCTTAGCCTTTAGACCATCTATTCCTACTAATATCTTTTTTAATTCCATTTTATCCTCCTTTACCATTGGGGACACTCATTAATGGTAAAAATTTTTACCACTAGGGACACCCTTAGTTTTAATATTATATTTTTTTCCATAATCGTTTACATTATATAACTAAATTTTATTTTTGTATAGAATAAATAAGAAAAATTTTATTTTTTCTTTAATTTGCTTGTTACAATTCACAGCCCTTAAAAATATTATCTATGTTGGGAGCCTTCCTAGATGATTATATATATTTGAAATTGTGTCCTGTTCATTACGTTCAAAAAGAAAACCTACTATAAAAAGCTGAGCCTCTCTCACTCATGCTTAAAATGTATATATGTATATGATTTTAAACTTTTCGAATGTGATTGGAGCGATATTAGAATTTCTTAAATAAATTTATGGAAAGAGTTCACGAGAGTGGAAAGGTGCCATAAATTTATTTTAGAAATTCTTATGTCGCGTATTGAGCCGAGAAAATGTTTCAAATTATATACATATATACATACATTTTTTCCGTGAGCATTCCTCAGTTTTTTATTTAAGATTTTCTATTTTTCACTTCAATCAAACGGACACAATCTCAAATATATATAATCATCTAGGAAAGCTCCCAACATAGATAATATTTTTAAGGGCTGTGAATTGTAACATTCCAAAAAGAAAAAATCACTTAATTATATTTATTAAGTGATTTTATTTTTTATGATTTATTTAAGCATTTCATTTAACATCCATAGTTTTTTTGTATAATTACCCAAATAATTATCAATCATTGATGATGTTGCATAGCATGAATTCTTTTCCGCTTCTTGTTTTATTTGATGTGCCTTCTTATCCAATATCTGTATATCCTGTATTAAAACCTTTATTATTTCTAAGCTTTTTATTTTCTCATTTTGTGCCTCTTGAATTTCAGAATTACTCATAAAATCTTTCATTGTTCCTAATGGTTGATGTCCTAATGATAAAATATGTTCTGCGATTTCATCAATTTGTTCTCTTATTTCATCATAATATTCTTCTAATTTTTCATGTGTGACAAAAAAACCTTTTCCGGTAACATTCCAATGATAATTCTGCAATTTTACATTGAATATTTCCAAATCGCTTAAAAATTCATTTAAACATTTTACTATTTCTTCCATAACGTACCTCTCTTTCAAATACATTATGTACGAGTTTAATTTTTTTATTCAAATTTACTTCCAATTTCAATTTTATTTCCTCTTAGAAAGTCTTGAATGCTCATTTTTTTAGCATTCTCTCCTTGTATTTCTATTACTTTTATAATACCATTCTTTGCTTTTATATATAAACCATCTTTGCTATCTGCTTTTATAACAGTTCCACTTTCAATTCCAGATTTATCATCTTGTAAAATATCAACTTTCCAAAATTTAATTTTTTTACCATCTAAATATGAATATGTTCCCATTATTGGATTTAGTCCTCTAACTAAATTTTTTATTTGTTTTGCATTTTTATTTTTCCAATCTATTTTAGACATATCTTTTTCCAGCATTGGAGCCATAGAAAAATCTGAACTTTGCGGAATTCTTGGTGCAGTCCCATCTTCGATTTGTTTCAAGGTTTTTACTAATAAATTAGCACCTATTTTAGATAGTTTTTTCCAAACCTCTCCTGTTGTCTCATCTTCACCAATTTCAATCTCTTCTTTTAAAATCATGTCTCCTGTATCCATTCCTGTATCCATATACATTGTTGTTACACCTGTTTTTTTATCACCATTTAAAACAGCCCATTGAATTGGAGCAGCACCTCTATATTGTGGAAGTAATGATCCATGTACATTAATACAACCATATTTAGCTATTTCTAGTATTTCTTTTGGTAATATTTTTCCATATGCTACAACACATATTACATCAGGTTGAAACTTTTTTATTTCATCTATAAATTCAACATTATTTTTTACTTTTTCAGGTTGATATATTTTTAAACCTTTTTCTACTGCAAATTCTTTTACAGGTGATGAAACTAATTTCATTCCTCTTCCTTTTGGTCTGTCAGGATTGGTTACTACTGCTAACACTTCATGTCCAGCATTATATACCGCTTCTAAGGACTCTTTCGCAAAATCTGGTGTTCCCATAAATATTATTTTCATTTTTATTTCTTCCTTTCAGTTATACTTTTGGCAATGTTTGCAAAATCTTGAATTGATAATTCCTCTGCTCTAACATTTTCATTCAAATTTAATTCATTTAATATTTTAAGCCCTTCTTCTTTATTAAGAAACACTTTTGTATTAGTCAATGCATTTAATAATGTTTTTCTTCTTTGCATAAATGCACTTTTTATAACCATAAACATTACTTTATTATTATCAATATCTACAACAGGTTTACTTCTTAAGTTCATTTTGATTACTTCAGAAGTAACTTCTGGTTCTGGAATAAATGAACTATTTGGCACTTCCATTATTTTCTCTGAATCACAGTAATAATATACTGTATATGTTATTGCACCTGTGTTCTTTCCTCCTGGTGTTTCTATTAATCTATCTGCAACCTCTTTTTGTATCATAACTGTTATACTTTTTATATCAAGTTTTTCTTCTAGCAATTTCATTATTATCGGAGTAGTAATATAATATGGTAAATTTGCAACCACTTTTACATCTTTTATTTTTCCTTGTTTCTTATTTTCATATATAATGTCATTTAAATTAAGTTTTAATACATCTGTATTTATTACTTCAAAATTATCATATATCAAAAATCTATCTTGCAAAATTTTTATCATTTTAGTATCTAATTCAACACATAGAACCTTTCCTGCTTTATCTAACAAATATTTAGTTAATGTTCCAAGCCCTGGTCCTATTTCAATAACCATATCCTCTTTAGTTATTTCACTGCTATTTACAATATTTTCTACAACTTCACTATTTATTAAGAAATTTTGTCCTAAACTTTTATTTGCCTTTATTTTATATTTTTTCATTAAAAATTTTGTTTCTTCTAAAATATTTTCCATCAGCTTACCTTCCTTTTACCTGTTAATTATACCCAATTTTTAACCTTTTTGTCAACACTGACATTTTACATAATGTTTTCAATATGATTAATTTGACATTTTCCACTTTTTATAATAACCTCAATTACATCAAATCTTACATTCCACCCATATAACTTATTTGTATGAATATAAATTTTAGCTGAATTTTTAATATGTGTTTTTTTGATAGCATTAACTGCCATTGCTGGAGTTCCATATTCAAAATTATTTCTTGTTTTTATTTCAACAAAAATTATACACTTATCTTTTTGTGCTATAATATCTATTTCGCCTTTTCTAGTATAAAAATTTGTTTCTATTATCTTATATCCTTTATTTTTCAGATAATTTTGTGCAATTTTTTCTCCTATAATTCCAAACCTTCTTTTATTCACTTTAACTATTTTTCCTTTCAACTTATAGTATTTTATAATTACTAATTATTATTTCTAATAAATCTTTGTCCTGGTAATTCTACAATCTTGTCTTCTAATTGTAACATCATAGTTTTATAATTAACTTCACTAATTGAAAGTCCTGTTCTTCTGGCAATTTGATTAAAATCCATAGGATTACAGGTAATTGCTTTATATACGTTTAATAATTCTGGCGAAATATCAAAATATAAATCTCTTGTTTTTATTTCTTTTTTATAAAATAAAACCTCAGGATTAATTTTTTTAATTTCCTTAATAATATCTTCTGCATTTCTAACCAATTTTGCACCTTTTTGAATAAGTTCATTTGTTAATATGCCTTTCATATTTTCTAGACTACTTGGTACACAAAATACAGGCTTTTCATCTTGCTGTGTAAATCTCGCTGTAACACTTGTTCCGCTCCTATATCCTGCTTCTACCACTAATGTTCCAATCCCCAATCCTGCTACAATTCTGTTTCTTTCAAGAAATTTATTTGAATCTGCTTCTATATCATTTTCATATTCTGATATAATCGCTCCATCATTTTTTATAATTTCTTCTATCAATACCTTATTTGTAGCTTTGCAAATATTTTTTAAACCAGATGGCAAAACCGCTATAGTTTTTCCACAATTTTTTAAGCATGCTTTATGCGCGATACTGTCTATTCCAAATGCCAAACCACTAATAATATTTATATTATATTCCAATAAACCTTTCACAAACTTTTTACACATTTTTTCACCATATTCTGTATTTGTACGTGAACCTACTACTGCAATTCCAATATCATTTAAAACTTCTATATTACCTAGAACATATAATCTTGATGGTGGTTTTTCTATACTTCTTAACATTTTAGGATATAGTTTACTTGCATATTCAATTATAATCGGTTTCAATTCATATTCCTCCTTACTTTTACTACCAATTTGAAAACTTATCTAAACATCTATACTGAATTGCTTCTGCAACATGCCTAAATTCTATAGATTTCTTACCTTCTAAATCTGCAATGGTTCTTGCAACCTTTAAAATTCTTTCATACGCTCTAACACTAAGATTAAATCTCTTAAATGCACTTTGTAGCAACTCTTCTCCTTTCGCATCTAATTTGCAAAATTCAGCAATCATTTTGGCACTCAATTCTGCATTTGAATATATTCCATACTTTTTATATCTTTCTAATTGAATATTTCTTGCATAATCAACTCTTTTTCGAATTTCAGATGATTTTTCTATAAATTTTTTTGAACTAATTTTTTCAAATTTAGGTCTTTTTACCTCTATTTGGATATCTATTCTGTCCAATAAAGGTCCACTTATTTTTCTTAAATATTTATGTATTTCTTGCGTTGTACACTTACATTCTTTTTCTTCATCTCCATAATATCCACATGGACATGGGTTCATACTTGCAACAAACATAAAATTACATGGATATCGATAATTTCCACTCAATCTATTTATTATAATCTCTCTATTCTCTAAAGGTTCTCTTAACGTTTCTAAAATATTTCTATTAAATTCTGTAAGTTCATCCAAAAATAAAACTCCACAATGTGCTAAACTTATTTCTCCTGGTCTTGGAATTCTTCCACCTCCAATTATTGTATTTATTGGAACTGTATGATGTGGCATTCTAAATGGTCTGTTCATTATTAAACCATCTTTTTTCAATTCACCTGAAATACTATGAATTTTTGTAATTTCCATTGCTTCATCTATTGTTAATTTAGGTAAAATAGTTACAAGTCTCTTTGCCATCATTGTTTTTCCTGAGCCTGGACTTCCTATCATAATACAATTATGACCTCCCGCTGCCGTAATTTCTAAGGCTCTTTTTACATTTTCTTGTCCCTTAACTTCTGAAAAATCAATATTATATTTTTCCTCAAAATTCACTCCCTTTGTTTCAAATTTTGGAATTTGCTGCTCTTGGTTTAAATACTTAACCACTTCTTCAATTGTTGAAACAGGTATAATATCAAGATTAGAAATAATAGCCGCTTCATTTGCATTAGCCTTGGGTAATATTACTGTTTTAATTCCAAGTTCATTTGCTTCAATGCACATTGGTAATATACCGTTTGTTCTATTTATTTTTCCATCTAATGATAATTCTCCTATAAAAATTGTACTTGGCATTTTTTCTTTATTAATTTGAGGCACATATCCCATTGCAATTAATATTCCGTATAGACATCGCTAAATCAAAAGAACTGCCTTCTTTTCTAATATTGGCAGGAGCTAAATTTATTAAAATCTTTTTATTAGGAAATTCTATTCCTGAATTTTTTATACCTGCTTTTATTCTTTTTTTGGCTTCCTTCACAGTTGTATCTGGCAGTCCAACAATTTCGAACTCAGGAATACCATTGCTTATATCTGTTTGAATTTCCACTAAGTATCCATCTAATCCATTTAAGACTATTGATTTTATTTTTGATAACATTTTTTCCTCCTAAAATTTTGGTTTTTTATTGATTTTTATAACTGTTTATTATAAAATATATTTAAATTTTTAACAAAAGAATGGTGAATTTATGAAAAAGAAAAAGAATAAAAATAAGAAAAGTTTCACAAAAAATACAAAAAATTCAGAAAAAAGTAACATAAACGTTGAAAATAAAATTGCTCCAACTAGAATAATGTTCATTTTATTTATAATTGTAATCTTTATGATTTTACTTATAATACGTGTTGGTTATTTACAATTTGTAGACGGTAATCGATTACAGACTTTAGCCACATCTCAACAGACATTAACTGAAACAATCTCTGCAAAACGTGGTACAATATATGATTCAAAAGGTAATGCATTAGCCATTAGTTATGATACTGATAAAGTATATATTGACCCATCACTTATAAAAGATGATGCTAATAAAAGTATTATAGCTCAAGGATTAGCTTCTATTTTAGAATTAGATTCAAACGAATTACTTTCAAAGATGAATTCTGCAACAGGTAAAATTCTTGTAGCTTCTGAAGCTGAACAAAGTAAAATAGATGAAATAACTAATTGGAAAAGTAAATTAAAATTTTCTACAGGTATCAGTTTTGAAGAATCTACATCAAGGTCTTACCCTTCTAAAACTTTAGCTTCAACAGTTGTTGGCTTTGTTGGAAATGATAATCAAGGATTATCTGGAATTGAATATTCTTGGGACTCTTTTCTTAGAGGTACTTCTGGAAAATCGGTTAGCTTGAAAGATGCTTATCAATCTGAAATAGCAAATTCTAATCAAACATATATTGCAGCAGAAAATGGTTATGATATTACTCTAACAGTAGACCCAAACATTCAAAGTATTGTTGAAAAATACTTATCTCAAGCAGTTGATGAATATAAATGTCAAAGTGGTATTACAATTGCAATGGATCCGTCTACTGGTAAAATTTTAGCAATGGCTGATTATCCAAATTATGATTGTAATTCTCCTTATTCGCCAAACTCATACTTACAAAAAACATGGGATACACTTTCATCCGAGACAAAAAGTGAGGCATTATATAAAATGTGGAAACCTAAATCTGTAACAGATATGTACGAACCTGGATCTGTTTTTAAAATTATCACATCTGCAATTGCCTTAGAAGAAAACGTTGTCGACACTGACACAACAACATTTAATTGTACCGGTTCTATCTCTATACCTGGAGAATCTAGACCAATTCAATGTCATAAATATCCTTATTCTCATGGTTCTCAAAGTTTAAGACAAGCTTTAGAAAATTCTTGTAACCCTGCATTTGTAGATTTAGGATTAAGAGTTGGTAAGGAACGTTCTTATAAATATTATGAAGCTTTAAACTTTTTTTCAAAAACAGGAATTTCTCTTTCAGGAGAACGCGAAAACGGCGGAATATTTTATGATATAAATAAAATTAAACCTCATGAACTTGGAACTATGTCTTTTGGACAACGTTTTACAATTACACCTTTACAAATGATTACTGCTGCAGCTTGTATTGCTAATGATGGTGTTTTACTACAACCTCAAATCGTTGACCATATTACAAATACTGATACAAGTGAGGTTACTACTTTTAATACTCAAGAAGTTCGTCAAGTCTTCTCAAAAGAAACTGCTGATAAAGTTGCATCAATGATGGAATCAGTTGTAGAGAGTGGTACTGGTAAAAAAGTAAAATATGATGAAAATATAAAAGATAGCATGTCTGGATATTCTATTGGTGGAAAAACAGGAACTTCTGAGCCAATAAACGGTTCTTCTGACGGATATATTGCTTCATTTTTAGCAATTTCTCCTGTTGAAAATACAAAGATAGTTTTACTTGTTATTTTAAATACCCCAGGTGAGGGTGTAAATCATAATGGTGGGCAAATTGCCGCACCTACCGCTGGAAAAATGCTTTCTGAAATTTTACCTTATATGGGTATAGAAACAGGAAATAAAGATTCTGAAACTAATGGAAATATTTCTGAAAAAGATTTATATTAAAATTTATATTTGGAGATACACTTTAAATAAGTGTATCTCTTCATTATTATATAATATTTAATTATTTTTTTTATACTCCTCTAAAGCAATTGCTACTTGGTCTGGACATGAAGTGCCTCTTGCACCACATTGTATACCTTTTAGCATTTCAATTACTTCATCTACAGTTTTACCAACAACTAACCTTGATACTCCTATAGTATTTCCTGGACAACCTCCAATAATTTTTAGGCTTTTTATAATATTACTATCAATTTCAAAAACCATTTGCATTGAACAAACACCTTTAGGTGTATATATATATTTCATTTTCTTCACTCCTTTATATAATTTTCTTTATTATACTAAAGTTTGTCAAAAAAATCAATATTATATATTTTCCACTTTTTATCCTACTTTTCTCTTTATCGTAATCCTTTTCTTATCTTTTAATTTTCATTCCTATCATCAGTACATAGTCATTACAATCTTCAAAATACTTGTCTAATTTTTCAAATTGATTCTTTTCATTTTTCATTTCTTCTATATAATTAGAAACTTCTAAAAAATTCACCTCTGTTCCTGTTTCTAATATTTGTGTAGTATTATTTTCAATTGCCAAAAATATTGTTTCTTTATATTTTGTTTTATCTAATTCAGTAATTAAAACTTTATTAATTACACTTTCGATTTCATTAGATTTAAACAACTCTTCTTCATAAATTGTACACCAATAACAAAATATTGATTCTTTTATCTTATTATTTTTTATTATCTTTAGGTACATTTCCACTTCTTTATCATCTTCTAAAATTATTTTACCTTTTACTAACTCAAACTCATATTCAGAAGCATTTGATAATTGTAAGTTTTTATCATATTCGATTTCTTTTATTTTTAAATTTACAACTTGATTAAGAACATTTTTAAAAATATTCTTATCTTCACTGTTCATCAATTCTTTTAATTTTAATGTTTTATTCTCTATAATAATTCCTCCTTCATTTTTGAACTCAATAAATAAACTATAATAGATAATTTGCTATTATTTTATTTGAAATTGATTTTGATTTTAATTAATACGATTTTAAGTTATAACTTTTTTGATAAAATGTAACTGATTTAAATTTTACAGAAAAAATTTATGTTACTAAAATTATATAATTTTCATTGATTATATTTTCTTTTTTATATTTTGTCAATACCTTTTTAAAATTTAAGCGAACTTTTTTTCGACATTATTCGACATATATTCCAAACTCCATTTTTATAGCAATAAATAATTAAAACAAAATATACCTGCATATACTATTAAACCTCAAAAAAGAACTGTTTCCATCAGACATTTTACATACCTTTCTTTAACAGTTCTTTTTATTTTTATTAATTAGGAATATAATATCCTACACCTCTTTTAGTAATTAAAATTTGTGGATTTGATGTGTCTTTTTCGATTCTTTCCCTAATTCTTCTAACAGTTACATCTACTGTACGAATGTCACCATAATATTCATATCCCCATACTCTTTCAAGCAAAGCTTCTCTAGTTACAACTTGACCTGGTTGCTGTGCTAGAAATTTTAATACTTCAAATTCTCTTAATGTTAAATTTATAACTTTTCCATCTATATGAACTTCATATTTTTCTAAATCTAGCACTAGAGAACCAACTTTTATAGTAGTTTCTTTTTTCTGTTCTTTCTTTTCTTCCTTTTGAGCTGCAACCTGTTCTTCAAGATTTGCTTCAACCTTTCTTAAGTTGGCTTTTACACGTGCCACAACCTCTCGTACACTAAATGGCTTAGTAATATAATCGTCAGCACCCAGTTCAAGCCCAACTATTTTATCCAATTCAGCATCCTTTGCCGATACCATTAGTATAGGAACATTATATATATTCTTTATTTTTTTACACACTGATAGTCCATCAACTCTAGGAAGCATTACATCCAGTAAAATCAAATCAGGTCTTTGTTCAATTGCCATATTTATTGCAGTCTGTCCATCATTTGCTTCTATAGTATCATATCCTTCTCTACGTAGGTTGTGCACTAATAAATCTACTATTTTTTGCTCATCATCAACTATTAATATAGTCTTTTTTTCATAATCATAATTGTTTTCCATGTTCGACATATCCTCCTAAAGGTTAACATTTATCTTTAATAATTTTTCTAAACACTTAATTTTAATTTTTTCATATTATGACTTTATTTATATCACAATTTCTAGTAAGTTACAAGGCTTTTTTTGAATTTCTATCAAAAACCATTACAGTTCACAGCTATTAAAAATATTATATATGTTAGGATTATGAATTGTAACACAGTATGTTATAAACCATGGTCGCATTATATAAGCAACATTAAAATATAAGAAATTAAAGCACAGACAACGCCTTCAAAATCCCCAATTTTCCATATTCATATGTTAACCCTCCTTGCATATAAGCAATATAAGGTTCACGTATAGGTCCATCACAACTAAGTTCTATTGTTGACCCCTCTGTAAATGTACCAGCAGCCATTATAACTTGATCATCATACCCCGCCATTCCGCTAGGTTCGGGAATCACATTACTATCAATAGGAGATCCCATCTGTATACCTTGGCAGAATTTTATTAATTTATCAGCATATCCAAGTTCAATTGTTTGAACTATATCTGCTCTAGGTTCATCATATTTAGGATTTACATTATATCCAAGTTTCTCCAATATTCTACTTGCAAAAATTGCTGTTTTAACTGCACTTGCAACAACACTTGGAGCAAAGAATAAGCCTTTTATAAATGAAGTATTTTGATTTAATGACGGTCCTATTTCTTTTCCAACACCAGGAGCAGTTAATCTTTCAGCACATAATTCTATTAAATCACTTTTACCTACAATATATGCACCACTTGTTGCAATTCCTGCTCCGAGGTTTTTCATAAGTGAGCCAACAATAATATCAGCTCCAACGTCTGTTGGCTCTTTTTCTTCAACAAATTCTCCATAGCAATTATCAACCATAATAATTACCTCTTTGTTAACTTCTCTTATAGCTTTTATTGCTTTTTCAATTTTATCAATCGTTAAACTCTTTCTTGTTGAATATCCTTTAGATCTTTGAATTTCTATTAGTTTAATGTCATTTTGGGATACTCTTTCTTTTATTTTTTCAATGTCAAAGTCATCATTTAATAATTCTATTTGTTCATATTTCACTTCAAATTCTTTTAAAGAACTTCTACTCTGTTCTTTACTTATACCTATAATTGTTTGTAATGTATCATAAGGTTCACCTGATATACTTAGCATTATATCTCCTGGACGTAATAATCCAAACAATGTTACTGCTAAAGCATGTGTTCCTGATATCAACTGACTCCTTACTAATGCATCTTCAGTATTAAAAATTTTTGCATAAATTTCTTCTATCTTATTTCTTCCTACCTCATCAATTCCATATCCTGTTGATGAATATAAATGCATTTCTGATAATCCACATTTTTGAAATGCATTTAATACTTTTAAACTATTTATTTCCTTTATTTTTTCTACATTCTCAAATTGTGTTTCAATTTCTTTTTCAACTTCTTTTGATAACTCTAATATTTCTTTTTTAATTCCAAATTCCTCGTACATGTTTTTTTCTCCTTTTTACTAATTGATTACTATTATAACACTGTTTTTTTAAAAAGTAAAATCGGGAAAAAATGTACCGGGTACATTTTTTCCCATATCACCATTTTATCCAGTCTTACTTATTATATCCTTTTTCATTTTATTAATAATCTTTTTTTCAAGTCTAGAAATATAACTTTGAGAAATACCCAATTCATCAGCAACTTCTTTTTGGGTTTTCTCTTTACCACTAATAAACCCAAACCTCATCTCCATTATATTTTTTTCTCTATCATTCAATTTTTTTATAGCTTCTTTTAAAAGTTTCATATCAACTTCATCTTCCAGCTTCCTATATGTAACATCAGGATCAGTTCCTAAAATATCCGATAATAGTAGTTCATTTCCATCACTATCCTTATTCAAAGGTTCATCAATTGAAACCTCTGATTTTATTTTATTATTTCTTCTTAAATACATTAAAATTTCATTTTCAATACACCTTGAAGCATATGTAGCAAGTTTTATTTTCTTTTCAGCATTAAAAGTATTTACTCCCTTCATTAATCCTATTGTGCCTATAGAAATTAAATCCTCTATTCCAATCCCAGTATTTTCGAACTTTTTAGCAATATAAACTACTAATCTTAAATTTCTCTCAACCAAAATTTTTCTGGCTTCTGTTTTCTCTTCTGTACCTAATTTTTTTATTGTCTCCTCCTCTTCTTCGGGTGTAAGTGGAGGTGGCAATGTCTGACTTCCTGCCACATAAAATATTGGCAAAGTCTCTTCAATATTTCCATCTATATATTTTGCACAAATAGAGTCAATGCTCTTTTTTATAAATTCTATTATTTTCATAATTCATCACAATCCTTGTATAGATTTAGATTTTAGGAAAATCTATAAACCTCACTTCATCACCTCACTTTATGATTTTTATTGTACAACTTTTTATATGCAAAGACTGTCTTTTTCTATTGTAGAAAAAAAGAAATAATCGCTAATTTGCGATTATTTCTACATGTTTTTTACAAAATTATTTCTACATTATCAAGTTGAATTACAGGTAATTTTTTTATCCCAGTGTTTTTAGCATACATTACAGCAAGGAATCCATCTAAAACAAAACCATTTCTATCAATAATAATAGGTTTCTGAAAATGTTGATATTTCTCATAATATTTTACAATTTTTTGATACTTTTTACTTTTATAATTTTCATATAAATCAAATATTACAACTAAACTAGAAATTTCTTCTACTCCTAACCATTCTTGTGGAATATCAAATTCTATCCACTCTCTTATATAATTTTGGTATTGCCTTATTTTCTTCTTAAATTCGTCTACTTCCCCCTTTTCTTTAGCCTTTAAATAGGCTTTAAATTGACTTGTATTTAGGTTGCCCTTTTCATTATTACATTTTTTACAACTCGGGAGCATATTATTAGTAATTGTTGGTCCTCCAAATGCTTGTGGGTACATATGATCTATTGTTACTTCATCTTTTCCAATTTTCTCTCTGCAATAGCAACACCGATGCTTTCCCTTAATTTGATAAGTTACTTCTGTCATTACCTTCCGAAATGACACATCTCTACTAATTTTTAGTATACCATCTTCAATAAATGCATCTTTAGAATTATTTTGTCCTTCCATAAAAAATTTTCTCGGTAATTCAATAATCATTTTCTTACCTCCTCTACATTTTTTTTCATTATATATGTTTTTTCAAATTAAATCAAGACCTACTAATGCACGATATTCTCCTCTTTTAGTTAAAGATTTATCATATATTCCTATTATAACATTTTTAGTAATTTTCTTGTCCTCTTCTCTTTCAACTTCTATTTCATCTGCTTTAATTCCAAGTAACATACCATTTTGTTTTCCTAAAGACGAAAATGGTATACATCTTAATTTTGACATGTACTGACTTTGAATTTTTTCAGGAATTTTACTTAAATCTCCACCTAGTATCATATCTAAATTATTTAATATTTCTTTAGGAAGAATATCATATAATAAACTACTTTCTGCAATTATAACTGGAGTATTCGTTATAGGTTCCTTAGCTAAATTTCCAGTATCTATCATTGCTTTTGTACTAACAATTTGTCCACTAATTTTAATCCTGATGTTACAATACATATCTTTTGAATTAATTTTAGTCTTTATTATTTTAATAGCAATTTTAATTATAATAAATGCAACTATTGCTCCTAAAAAAATAACCTTCAAAACATAGTCTCCAACAAACATTCCATTTCTTATTAGAGCATTTTGGGGTTCTATAACATAAATCAAATATAAAGCCACTCCACCAAAAACAAATGATGTTAAATAAAATATAAAAACCTGCTTAAATAATTTTTTTATTGATTGTGGATTAAAACTTACATATACCATTATTATTGATAATATAACCTTTGATATTATTGATGTATATATATGTAATTCAGTTACATATGTAGTTATTGCATATATACTCCCTATACCACTTGCAATTATTATTCTTATTGTCTTTGGTTTTATTTTTAGTATTATTGCCGATGCATATATGATTATAGCATTCATTACTAAATTTTCTAAAAATATTACATCTATATATATTGTTATGGCAAATCACCCTTTTCTTTTTTGCCTTTAATTATATACCTTTGTTTTTAAAAATACTGTTGAATTTTGAAAGTTATCAGTAAAGACATGTTACCAGTAGGGACACCCATAAGTGGTCAAAAAAGTTACCAGAGGGGACACCCTTGTTACCAGTATGGACACTCATTAATAGTAAAATTTAATATCTAAAATAGTTAATTAATAAATATAATTGAATAAATATTAATTAAATTAACATTTTAATATGCGTTTTACCATTAATGAGTGTCCATACTGGTAACAAGGGTGTCCCCTCTGGTAACTTTTTTGACCACTTATGGGTGTCCCTACTGGTAACATGTCTTTACTGATAACTATTGGCAAACTCCCATTATAGAAAATCCATTATCAACATGAATTATTTCTCCAGTAATAGCAGAAGATAAATCACTAAATAAGAAGCTTGTTGCATCACCAACCTGTTTAGGAGTAATATTCTGATGTAATGCAGAATTTTTTTCAACAACATTTAAAATTTCATTAAAATCTTTAATTCCTTTTGCAGAAAGAGTCTTAATTGGACCCGCGGATATACCATTTATCCTAATATTTTCTTTTCCCAAATCCTTTGCTAAATATCTTATATTTGATTCTAGTGCTGCCTTTGCAGCACCCATAACATTATATCCTTCAATCGCTTTTTCAGAGCCATAATATGTATATGAAACAATACTTGAATTTTTATTTAATAAATCTAATTCTGTTGCAATTCTTGCAATAGCAATTAAAGAATATGCACTAACATCACAAGCATGCGCATATCCACTTCTTGATGTCAATATAAAATTATTTCTTAAGTCTTCTGTATTTGCATGTGCTATAGCATGAAGAATACCATCAATTTTGCCATGTTCCGCTCTTATCTGTTCAAAGCACTCTTTTATGCTTTCATCTGAACTAGCATCACATGCATAAACTGAAGAATTAGGAATTTCATCAGTAAGTTCTTTCACCTTTTCAATTTTTTCTTTAGAACCACATGTAAATATTACTTGTGCACCTTGTTCATAAGCTGATTGTGCTGCTCCCCATGCTATACTCCACTTATTTCTTATTCCCATTATTAATACTTTTTTTCCTGTTAAAATCATTTTTATAACCTCCACGTATAATAAATTTAATCATTGAGAAATTTTGTACCGGGTACATTTTTTCCCATTTCCAATCTTTCTAAATTTCTCATATCTTTTTTCAATCAACTCTTCCTTGGAAATTTTATTTAATTCTTTTATAGCATTTACAATATATATTTTTAAATTATTTGAAACTGCCACAAAATCTTCCTGTGCTCCATTTTTAGGTTCTGCAATTATTTTATCTATAACTCCAAACTCCTTTAAGTCTTGAGCTGTTATTTTCATATTTTCAGCAGCCTCACCTGCTTTGGAAGAATCCTTATATAAAATACTAGCAAATCCCTCTGGTGAAAGTATTGAATATACTGCATTTTCAAGCATAATAATTATATCACCAACTCCTATAGCTAAAGCTCCTCCACTTGATCCTTCTCCAATTACAACACATACTACTGGTACTTTTAATTGTGACATTTCCATCATATTTTTAGCAATAGCTTCTCCTTGTCCTCTTTCTTCTGCTCCAACTCCAGGATAAGCACCTGGTGTATCAATAAATGTTATTATTGGTCTGTTGAATTTTTCAGCTTGTTTCATTAATCTTAATGCCTTCCTATATCCTTCTGGATTTGGCATTCCAAAATTTCTTTCCATATTTTCTTTAACATTTTTTCCTTTTTGTTCTCCTATTATAGTTACAGGAATACTTTTATTTGAATCTATTTCTAATAATCCAATTCCTCCAATAATTGACTTGTCATCTCCAAAATTTCTATCACCATGTAACTCTATAAAATCTGTAAAAATTTTATTTATATAATCCATTGCTTTTGGTCTTTCTGGCATTCTTGCAATACATACTCTATCCCACGCTGTTTTCAACTTTTTCAACTCCTTTCACTAATCAGGAAATTTGGTACCGGGTACATTTTTTCCTTTTTCATATTAATGTAATTTTATTATTTTGTATAATGTATTCTTCATATCTTTTCTTTCAACTATTTTATCTATAAAACCATGTTCTAATAAAAATTCTGATTTTTGAAATCCTTCTGGCAATTTTTGCTTTATTGTTTGTTCTATTACTCTTGGTCCTGCAAAACCAATTAAAGCATCAGGTTCTGCTAAAATTATATCTCCTAAACTAGCAAAACTAGCTGTAACTCCTCCTGTTGTTGGATCCGTAAGAACTGAAATATACAATAAGCCTGCTTCATTATGTTTTGCCAATGCAGACGATGTCTTCGCCATTTGCATTAATGAAATTATCCCTTCCTGCATTCTTGCTCCACCTGATACACAAAATATTATTAATGGTATATGCTTTTCTATTGATGTTTCTATTGCTAATGTTATTCTTTCTCCAACACAACTTCCCATACTTCCCATCATGAAATTTCCATCCATAACTGCTATTACAACTGATTCTCCATTAATTTTACATGTCCCGCATTTAACCGCTTCTTCTATTTTTGTTTTTTCTTTTAATGCTTCTACTTTTTTTAAATATCCCTCAAATTTTAATGGATCTTTTGTTAAAATATCTGCTCCAATTTCTTCAAATGAACCTTCATCTGCTATTTGTTTTATTCTTCTTCTTGCAGATATTCTGAAATGCTTACCACAATTGGGACATACACTGAAGTTTTTGTGTACATCTTCTTTATATAAGATTTCTTTACAATTATCACATTTAATCCATTTTCCTATTAACATATCTGATGCTTTTTCATTTTTTATTCTCTTTTCCTCTTTATTGACTTTTTTTACTTTGTCAATTACCATATTCTTATTTCCTCCTACTAAATTTATATCTTCATAAATTCAATATTTTGTATTATATATTTAATAAATCTTTTTTTCAATTAGACTGAATAGTCAAGATAGTCAACAAAAAAGCTGATGTAGAAAACTTATATGTAAGTCTTCTACACCAACTTCTATTATTAAACTATTTTATTTATAGTATTTTCATCATAAAATCATTTATTCTTAGATTCTTACAATTCCTCCAAGAACTTTTTTGTCTAAACCCATAGAAAAAGTTTGTGCTCCACCTAAAAGAACAACAACATCACCTTTTTCAAGGATTTCTTTATCTTTTAATTTTTGAATTCCTTTTTCAACAGTCTCTTCGATTGTTTCTTCACCTTCTACAAATATTGGAGTAACATTCCAAGCTAATGCTAATTGACGGAAAGTTCTCTTATTATCTGTTATAGCTAAGATTGGGCATCCAGCTCCTAATCCAGATAATCTTCTTGCAGAATCACCTGTATGTGTATATACAACAATTGCATCAGCATTGAAGTTTTTAGCTGTTACACATGAAGAATAAGCAATTTTTGTTTCATCATCTGATAAATCAAGCTCTTCATTGTTATCAAATCTTTTCCAATAATGAATTTCTGGTTCTACTCTGTTTGCTATTTTTACCATTGTTTCAACACATTCTACTGGGTAATCACCTTGTGCACATTCTCCTGAAAGCATTATTGCACTTGTTCTATCATAAATAGCATTTGCTACGTCACTTGCTTCAGCTCTTGTTGGTAATGGTTGATGTGTCATTGATTCAAGCATTTGTGTAGCAGTGATAGCTGGTTTGAATATTTTGTTAGCTGTTCTAATAATTCTCTTTTGAACTACTGGTGGTTCTGTAAAATCTGTTTCTGTAGCCATGTCTCCACGAGCTATCATTTGAGCATCTGCTTCTCTTAATATATCATCTAAGTTTGATAAACCTTCAACATTTTCAATTTTTGTTATGATTTGGATATCTTTTCCACCATTTTCATCTAATACTTTTCTAACTTGTCTAATATCATCTAAGTTTCTTGCAAATGATATTGCAACAAAATCATAATCATGTTCACAAGCTGTTTTTAAGTCTGCTATATCTTTTTCAGCTAGTCCTGGTAATCTTATTACTGTTCCAGGTAAATTCATTGTTTTTCTGCTTCCTAATCCATTTCCATGAACTACTGTTGTAACTATATCTTTTCCAACAACTTCGTCAACTTTTAATTCTATAGCTCCATCATCGATTAAGATTTTTGTTCCTGGTTGAACATCTTTGTATAATTCTTTATATGTTACAGAAACTTTTTCTTCATCACCTGTGATATCTTCATTTACTAAAGTGAATTTTTGTCCATCTTTTAATTGAATTTTTGTATTTTTTCCTGTATATAACATTCCTGTTCTTATTTCAGGACCTTTCATATCTAATAACATTGGAATTGGTAAATCTAATTCTTCTCTTAATTTTATGATTCTTTCTGATTTTTCTGATTGTTCATCCCAACTTCCATGTGAATAATTTATTCTGCATACATTTAATCCTGCTTTAAATAATTCTTCTAGTTTGTTTTCACTTGCTGGTCCTATTGTTCCTACAATTTTTGTTTTTCTTAAATTTTTCACTTTAAATTCCTCCCTAATTTTTACAATTATTGTTATTATACCTTTTTGTTAAAAACTTATTCATTATAATATAACTTTTCCACCACAAAAACGCCCACTAAGTCGGCGTTTGCTGTCTTACTATTCTTCTACTTTTTTTGCAACTATTTCTTTTCCATCATAATATCCACATTTTGAACAAACTCTATGTGGCATTACTGGTTCATGACAATGTGGGCAAGTAGCATATTTAGGTTGTTCTACTTTCCATGTTGATCTTTTAGAATGTGTTCTAGCTTTTGACCATCTTCTTTTTGGTTGTGCCATCTTAATCCCTCCTCGCATATAAGATATATGTATATATCCATCATTTTTCACCTTATTTTTGTCACTATAAAATTATACAAGCATTTTCGAATTTTGTCAACATTTTTTTGATAATTTATGCAACTTTTCATTTATTTAGAATATATTTTAAAAGGCAATAAATAAGAACGGAGGAATTTTATGTGTGGAATTGTTGGTTTTGTAAATTTTAAACAAGATGTTTCAAAATATAGAAGCACTTTAATTAATATGAATAATTTAATTTCAAGAAGAGGTCCTGATGAGGAAGGCTATTATCTTAGATCTCATGTAGCACTCGGACACAAAAGATTGATTGTTATAGATCCTGATGGCGGAAAACAACCTATGCAAGCTATAGACACAAATAGCAATTCAACTTTTTCCATTGTTTATAATGGTCAAATTTACAATACAAAAGAATTAAGACAAACTCTAGAAGAAAATAGTTTTACATTTGATAGTTATAGTGATACAGAAGTATTATTAAAAAGCTATATCTATTATGGAAAAGACGTCGTTCATCATTTAAATGGTATTTTTGCATTTGCAATTTGGGATTCAAAAAATGAAGAATTATTTATGGCAAGAGATCATTTTGGTGTAAAACCTTTATTTTACACAATGCAAAATAATTCATTTATATTTGCATCTGAAATTAAAGCAATTTTTCAATATCCAGGTGTACAAAGAATACTTGATTCTCAAGGAATTTCTGAATTATTTGGAATTGGTCCTGCTCATACACCGGGAACTACTATTTTTGATAATATTTTTGAATTAAAACCTGCTCATTTTGCTATTTTTAATCGTTCAGGATTACATATAGAAAGATATTGGAAATTAAAAAGTAAACCACATACAGAAAATTTTGCACAAACTTGTGAACATTTAGATTTTCTTTTAAAAGATGCAATCACAAGACAACTTGTTTCTGATGTTCCTTTATGTACATTTTTATCAGGTGGTTTAGATTCAAGTATTATTACAAGATATGCATCTGATTACTGTCATGAAAATGGTTTGCCTCCACTTGATACTTATTCTATTGATTATGTTGATAATGATAAGAATTTTGTAAAAAGTGACTTCCAACCTAATTCTGATAATTATTATATTGATTTAATGGTTAATAAATTGCATACTAACCACCACCCTATTGTTATTGATACACCAGAACTTGCTGAATATCTTGAAGATGCAATGATTGCTCGTGATATGCCTGGTATGGCTGATATTGATTCTTCTCTTTTACTATTTTGCAAATATGTTAAGCCTACTGCGACTGTTTCTCTTACAGGTGAATGTGCTGATGAAATATTTGGTGGATACCCTTGGTTTTTCAGAGATGATGCACTTAATAGTGGTACTTTCCCTTGGTCAATTGCAATTGATGAACGTCAAACTTTGCTAAATCCTAGTATTGCTAAAAAGGTTGATTTAAAAGATTATATTAATTATAGATATCAAGAAAGTTTATCTGAAGTAGATATATTAGATTCTGATTCACTAGAAACTGCTGAAAAAAGAAAAATCTCACATCTTACTTTAAATTGGTTTATGCAGACTCTTCTTGATAGATCTGATAGAATGGCTATGTACAATGGTTTTGAGCTTCGTGTTCCATTTTGTGATTATCGATTAGCTCAATATGTATGGAATATCCCTTGGGAAATTAAGGCTCTTAATGGTCGTGAAAAAGGACTACTTCGTTATGTTTCTCGTAAGTTCTTACCACCTGAAATTGTAGATAGAAAAAAAAGTCCTTATCCTAAGACTCATAACCCAACTTACCTTGCTAAAGTTAAGTCAATGCTTGCAAAAATTATGTCTAATCATCATGCACCTATTAATTATCTTCTAAATAGAGATTATATCTTAAATATTTTAGAGACTGATGGTAAAGCTTTTTCTCGCCCTTGGTTTGGTCAATTAATGACTGGTCCTCAACTTATGGCTTATCTTTGCCAAGTTAATATGTGGCTTGAAAAATATCAACCTAAAATTATACTGTAAATGATGAAGAGGTCACAATTTGCGACCTCTTTATATTGGTTCTTATTATAAGACCATCAGTTTGTTATCATCAATAAACTAACTTATTTAAATTAATTCAATTGTAAATTTTCCAAGTCTATCATCCACATCAACTACTTTAAAATTCTCAGAATAAAAGTCCTTTTTTAAACTTTTCAAAAAAGATTTTATGAAATCATTTTCGTACTTTTTATACCAATCAGATAATACACAGTCCCAATCAGTATGTCCTACAATAATCTCATTATTAAAATAATAGTCCTTTGTTACAGCAACTCTTTCAGAGCCTTGTTCTATTTCAAAATATCCATCAGGTTCCATATAATGATAAGGTACTTTACCTACACAATACTTACAAGATTCTATTCTAAATTCATTTATTATATTTTTGCCTAGTCTTATTTCATTTTTTTTAACATAATTCATGAATTCTAAAATCAAATAGTTAACTTGTTCATTGATATATAATGAGGTATCATAACAAAGTTCATCAATTCTACTTTTGATTGTTAAATATTTATTTTTGCATTTTTTTATATACTCCTCAATTCTTTTAATGTTTTCTTTAGATTTCATAGTTTCTTGGTATAATTCTTCATAAATTTTCTTTGCAATCTTTGAATTTTTACCTTCGAATTGAATTAATCTCTGCTCTGTTTTCTGCAAACTCCTCATTTCATTTTCTTTTTTATTATTTTTCATTTCTATTTCTCTTTCTAGTTGCTCTTGTTCCTTCCGTAATTTTTCTAGTTCTTCTTTAATTACCATAATAGACCTCCTGTTTATTTACATACATTAAAGTTACAGTAGTATTATACCATCGCATTGCAGAGATGTCAACATAATTTGTTGTTTCAAAACCCAATTTGCTAAACAATATATTTTTTCAATATCTCTATTCTTACTCAAAAACAATAGTATTTCCAAACATACAATATTCTGGCATCCACCCTAATTTTATTGTACCGTATTTTGCCATTTTCATTTTTGGCGATTATAATATCAGTTATATTGCTTTTTTGGGATTTATTATAGTATGAATCTCTATATAAAAATAAAATTTTATTAGAATATGTAAAAATGCTAGATGAAGTATTAGAGAAATCGGCTATAATTGGTCTTTTGTCACTTCTTTCTTCTACTTTTCTGGATAATTGTGATGTAACAATTATTGGAATATTTAATTCTTTGGCTAATATGTTTAACTCCTTTAATATCTCTCTAGTCTCGTTATCTCTACTTAGTGCTTTACTTTTATCAAATTGTATAAGTTGAAGATAATCAATTATAATAAGTTCAATATTTTCTTTTAATTTTAGTTCACGTGATTTCTTACAAATATCCTCTATTGTGTATGGTGCAGTAGTATCTATAAAAATTGGTGCATCTTTTAATATATTTAACCCATAAAAAATTCTGTCCCAGTCATCATCTATTAATTCAGGTTTCATTATTTTTCCTTTTTGATATTTATCATATATCTCAAATTTATCAGCTTCAACCATAGAATTACTTATAATTAATTTATTAATTATATTCTCTTTACTACTTTCAAGATTAAACATTAATACAGGCTTTTTTTCTTTAATTGCTACATTACTTAATATATTAAGTGCTAAAGTTGATTTCCCCATTGCAGGTCTTGATACAACTATAATCAAGTCTCCTTTATTTATTTGCATAATACTATCTAAATCATCAAATCCTGTTTTCACTTTTTATCCCCTCCTATATTCATTTGTTTCATTATTTCATCAATGTCTCTAAAACTTTTATTTTCATTTAGAGTTATTTTTCCACATTCAATATCACTCCATTTTATATTTTTTAGTTTGATTTCTTCCTTAAAAAATTTACTCAAAAATATTACCGGAGAATCTTCGGGTAATTCTCTTTCATAAAGTTCCATCTCATTTTCTTTAAAAACATCTACATGGCATCCTTCATCATAACTATTATGATTAACAATTACCTTATAAGTATTTCTAATTCTATAATTTTCTTAATCCCAACTTTTTAAATAATTTATTTATCTTATTTTTTTCTGCAATATCTTTATTACTATTTTCTGATGGATAATAGCAGTTTCTTTCCTCATTATAAATTCCGTCATTTAAAAAATTTTGTATAGAATGTTCTAATATTTCAACATTAATATTCTTTTTTATGCCATTTAGATATACTGAAACTTTATATTTGCTAAAACATAAACTATTTAAAAATTTAGGTTCAATTACTTTAATATCCATATTTATCCATGGCTCAATTTTCAAACCATTTTCATCATAAGCAATTATTTGATATCCATTATTTCTTATTATTTTCCAATGATCTGTATATCCTGTTAATGCATATATTGTTATACTTCCACTTGGCCTTTGTATAAAATCATAATACATTGTTTGGCTTCTTCTTTTTAAATCTCTTGCAATTTTTTGCAATACACAAGAATTTCCAATAAAAGCAATCATATTTGTTTCTTTTACAATAATTGGTTCTATGAATAATCTATCAGATAACAAATTTATGTATTTAAACTCTCTTTCTGACACATTATCTATTATTGTTACTGCTGGTGTATCTTTTTGTTTTGAATAAGAGATTAATTCTTCAATACTTACTTCTTTTAAATTTTTCTTTTCCATACCTTCTCCCCATTTTTATTTTACATTAATAATCATTTTAATCACAGATTATTGGTCACATAATGCTTATCAAAACGATTAAGAGGCCACAAATAGTGACCTCTTATCTTAATTAAACATATTATTCTTCTTTATCAATATTATATTTTCTACTACTTTTGGCTTTTTTACAGATTTTAACTCCTGTAACTGATGTTCCCAATATTCCTATTATTATCATAATTCTATTATCTTTTCAATGATTTTATTTAGTTGTTCTTTATGTTGACTTTTTAAAATTGACTTTAAAATTTAAATCGGGTATAATATATTATATAAACCATTTATAAATCTCCTTGAGATTTAACTCGCTATATCAATTAATTAATTTACAGGAGGAATTTTATGCCAAACAGAAAAAATGGTTACAGAGACATGGAAAAATTCAAAAAAACACGTAATGCCCAAAAACAACAATATTATAATCAAACAGCAATATATAAACCTAGTCGCTGGACTTGTGAACAGGATACAATGGTTTTGGAGCACACTATTCCTGACTCTGAACTATCATCAATAATCAAACATTCGGTTAGAGCTATTCAGCATCGCCGGTGTAGATTAAAAAAGGCAAAAAAAGAAGAGGTTGGCTAACCTCTTCTCTTTTTATTTTCTCAGGTTTTGCAATTAATTTTTATATGAAAACCAATTTTAAGAAATATGTTTTCTTCATTATTTTGAAACAATTCGGTATTCAGATTTTTCTGTTTTTTCAGGTACCGTTTCAATTAAATTAATACTAAAGTCTAAACTGATTTCTTCTGGTCCATCACTTTCAAATAAATCTTCAATACCAAACTCATCAGCATCACAAATCTCATCCTGTTTAGCTTTTTGTCTAAAATCCCTAAAATGTCTTTCCAGATACTTCTTTGAGCCCAAACTTATATCTTTAGACTCCTATTTTATTCCCTCATGATATGTACTATGCAATTTAGGCATCATAGTTTGCATTTGAGCACCATATAACATTCCCATCAAAATTGTTTCTACAACATCATCAAAATGATGACCTAATGCAATCTTGTTACAACCCAATTCTTGAGCCTTTTTATATAAATATCCTCTTCTCATTCTTGCACAAATGTAGCAAGGATGATCATCAATTTTTTCTACAACTTCAAAAATATTACTTTCAAACATTGTTATTGGAATATTTAGCAATTTTGCATTACTCATTATTTTTTGTCTGTTTATCGGATTATATCCTGGATCCATTACAAGAAACACAAATTCAAAATTAACTTGTCTATGTTTTTTCAATTCTTGCATACATTTTGCAAGTAACATTGAATCTTTACCGCCAGATATACAAACTGCTATTTTATCGCCTTCTTTAACCATATCAAATTCTTTTACACCTTTTATAAATTTACTCCATATTTTTCTAATTTATTTTTAAATTCCACAGCTTTTGTTCCATTAACACTTATATTTAATATAAATGGATTTTCATTAGAAATTGTATTTATACTTACATCTTTATATTTTGATAGCTCATCTCTCAATGTTTGATTTAATTTAGATACATATTTATATCTCTCAGCAAAATTCGCAAATATTAGTTCTAATGATTTTTCTAAGGCACAAATTTGTCCTATTACAGGTGTTCCGCTTCTATATAAACTCGTACTTGCCCCTCCATTTATTAATGGTTCTAAAACAATATCTTTCTTTTTTAGTAATGCTCCAAAACCATTTAATCCATTAAACTTATGTGGTGCAAATGATATTAAATCAACTCCTGAAAAATCAACATTAATTTTTCCTATTGCTTGTGTACTATCAACATGTAAAAAGCAATTTGGATAATCTTTTAATATATTTGCAATTTCCTGTATTGGCTGAACTGTACCGACTTCACTATCGACATAGCATACAGAAACTAATACAGTATCATTTCTTAGCAAACTTTTTAAATGTTCCAAATCAATTGTTCCATCATTTTTTATATTAACAATATCTATTTCATATCCTTGTTCTTTCAAATATGTTAAAGGACTACTTACAGACGAATGTTCTAAAAATGTTGATATTATATGTTTTCCATTTTCTTTGTATGTTTGTGCAATTCCTTTTATTGCTAAATTATTAGATTCACTTGAACCTGATGTATATATTATTTCAGTATCTTCATCTAGTTTAGTATTCTTATGTAATAGTTCCATTATATTTTTTGTTGTTTCTTCTATTTTCTTATTTGCTTCTTTTCCTAGATTATGTGTTGAATTAGGATTGGCAAAATATTTTAATGTATTTTCATTAAAAACATCTAATACTTGCTTATCTACTGGTGTATTTGCTGCATAATCTAAATATATATATTTTTCTTATTCATATGTATCAATTCCTTTCATTAACATAGATTAAGTTGGAAACATTAAATTTCCAACTCTCCTATTATTTCTTTAATCTTAGAGCATTCAAAACAACTGTTAAACTACTAATCGTCATAGCAAAAGCAGCAACCATTGGATTCATTTCAATTCCAATAGGTTCTAGTATTCCACAAGCAATTGGTATCATACAAATATTATAAAAAAATGCCCAAAATAGATTTTGTTTTATATTTCTTATTGTTTTTGTGCTAATATCTATTAATTCATTTATTTTTTCTATATTATCATTCATTAATATTACACTTGCAGAATCCATTGCAATATCTGTACCTGACGAAATTGAAACACCTATATCTGCTGTTACTAAACTTATACTATCATTTATTCCATCTCCACACATTATTACAATTCCATCTTTTTTGAATTCTTTTATCTTTTCTGCTTTTTCCTTTGGTGTGACATTTGAAACTACTTTATCTATGCCAATTTGTTTCGCAACAATTTCTGCTGTTTTTTCATTATCACCTGTTAACATTACAACATTAATGTTTTTATCTTTTAATTCTTTTATTACATTTTCAATATTATCTTTTAAGATATCTTTTACACCTATTAATGCAACTAATTTATTATTTAAGCTTACAAATAATATGCTATTTCCTTCATTAACTAATTGTATTTCATCTTGTTCATTTGGGATTATTACTCCATTTTCAGTCATTAATTTTCTATTTCCAATTAAATATTTATAATCATTTTGCATTATTGCTTCAACCCCAAAACCTGCTATTGCCTTAAACTCTTTTAAATCTTCTAGTTCTATTTTTTCTTCATCAGCTTTATTTACAATTGCTCTTGCTATTGGATGTTCTGATTTCTTTTCTATACTTGCTATATTCTTCAAAAGTTCTTTTTCTTCTAAATTGCTATAATTATAAATTTTAGAAATGCTCAATGTTCCTTTTGTTAATGTTCCAGTTTTATCAAAACATATTGTTTTTGCTTTATGAAAGTTTTCTAATGCTTCACTTGTTTTTACTAATATTCCTTTTCTACTTGCATTTCCTGAAGCTATTACTATTGCAAGTGGTGTAGCTAGCCCTAAACTACATGGACAAGCAACTACTAATATACTTACAAATATATTTATTGCAAGTGTTATGTCTTTTGAAATAATTAACCATATTAAAAATGCTATGACAGATATGACTAATACTACTGGAACAAAATATCCACTTATTTTATCTGCTATTTTAGCAATTGGAGCTTTAGTCGATGTTGCATTTGCCACTAATCTTACAATTTCTGAAACTGTTGATTCTTTACCAATTTTTTCAGCCTTATATTTTATTGTACCTTCATAATTAATACTTCCAGCTATAACTTTAGATCCGACTTCCTTTTTTGCAGGCTTACTTTCTCCTGTTATAAATGCTTCATTAATATGTGTTATTCCTTCTACAATTTCGCCATCTACAGCGATTTTTTCTCCTGGTTTACATATCACAACATCTTCTTTTTGGATTTCGTCTAATGTTACAACTTCTTCTTTTCCTTCTCTTATAATTGTTGCATTATTTGGTGTTATTGTCATTAATTCTTGTAATGCTTCTTTTGTTTTATCTTTGTTTTTGTTTTCAACAAATTTACCTATTTTTATAAAAAATATTACAATAGCAGCTGATTCATAATACAATTTTTCAACATACATTGTATGACCTTGTAAAATTCGTATTGTTCCATAAATGCTATATATATAACTTGCTAAAACACCTATCATTACTAATGTATCCATATTTGGTGTTTTATGAATTAGATTTTTATATCCATTTTTTATTATATCTTTTCCAAATAATAATACAATTGTTGTTAATACTAATAATGAAATAGCATAATTAATAGGATGTGTCATCATATTTAAAAATGAAATAACTGGTAAGCCCACCATATGAGACATTGAAATATATAATATTACTATTGATATTACACTTATCCATATTAATTTATATTTTTCATTTGATTTCTTCTTTTCTTCTTTTTCAAAATTATCTATCCCCAAACTTGCAAAACCAGCTTTTTCAACGAACTTTTCAACTTGTTCTAGAGTTAACTTCTTATCGTCGTATTCTATATTTGCATTATTCATAACAAGATTTACAGTTGCTATTTTTATTCCATCTTGTTTGTTTAAGTATTTTTCTAAACCTGATGAACATGCTGAACATGTCATTCCATCTATTTTTAATAATACTTTTTTCATAATTATTTTTTACCTTTCTTAATTTGTTTTAAAACCTGCATCTTCAATTGCCTCTTTTAATTCACTTTCATTTACTTGTGTTTCATCATATTTTATATTTGCTTTTTTCTCCTCTAAACTTACTTTTGCACTTTCTACTCCATCAACATTATTTAATACCTTTTCTAATCTTGTAGAACATCCTGTACAATGCATTCCTTCTATATTTAATTTTACTTCTTTCATTTAAATTTCCTCCTTATTTTTTTATTATTATATCTATTATATACTTCACAGAAGTATTTATCAATATCTAATTTTCGACATTTTTTGCAATAACTTTTCCAAAAAAGTATTTCCATATATTGACTTTAATTCCAGTTAATGGTAATATATATTTGTTAAGTAAAAGCAAGAATTATTACAATAGGAGGTATTGAAAATGAATGCACGTAATTTCTTAAACAAAACAGTAGCTTTAAAAATCAATCGGCCATTAGGCAGTAAACATCCTGTTGGGAATTTTTTCTACCCAATTAACTATGGATTTTTAATTATTGGTTCGAAAAAATTGAGTGCTTATGTGCTTGGCTTTTATGAACCTGTTGAAGTATTTGAAGGAACATGTATTGCAATTCTACATCATTTACATGATAAGAAGGACACTCTAATCATTGTACCAAATGATGAAAATTATACCGATGCTCAGATAAATGCATTGACTGAATTTCAGGAAAAATTTTTTGAGCATACAATAATCAGATAACTCTTGTGTACAAAAATCTCGCTTAATTAAATTTAATTAAGCGAGTATTTTTTATGGGCAATTTTGTACCGGGTACATTTTTTCCATCAAAAACTTACCAGTATAGCTTCTTTCATTTTTACAAATTTGTTCAGGTGTACCAACAGCAACAATTTCTCCTCCTGCATCTCCACCTTCTGGACCTAAATCAATAATATGGTCACAAGTTTTTATCAAATCAAGATTATGTTCAATAACAATAATTGTATTACCTGTATCAACAAGTCTTTGTAAAATATCAACTAATCTATGAACATCAGCAATATGAAGTCCTGTTGTTGGTTCATCTAAAATATATAAAGTTTTTCCAGTTGCTCTTTTAGATAATTCAGTTGCAAGTTTTACACGTTGTGCTTCTCCTCCTGATAATGTAGTTGATGGTTGACCTAATTTTATATATCCTAATCCTACATCATATAATGTTTGAATTTTTTGTTTTATTTTTGGTATATTCTCAAAAAATTCTAAAGCTTCTTCAACAGTCATATCTAGTACATCTGCAATATTTTTTCCTTTATATTTTACTTCTAATGTTTCTCTATTATATCTCTTACCTTTGCACACTTCGCAAGGAACATATACATCAGGTAAAAAGTGCATTTCTATTTTGTGAACTCCATCTCCATTACAACTTTCGCATCTTCCTCCTGAAACATTAAAACTAAATCTTCCTTTTTCATATCCACGAATTTTAGCCTCATTTGTTCCAGCAAAAATATCTCTGATTAAATCAAATGCTCCTGTATATGTTGCTGGATTTGAACGAGGTGATCGTCCTATTGGAGATTGATCAATATTTATTATTTTGTCTATATTTTCTAAGCCTTTTATTTTTTTGCATTTTCCTGGTTTTTCACTTGCTCCATTCAATTGTTGTGCAAGATTTTTATATAATACTTCATTTATCAAAGTACTTTTTCCTGAACCAGATACACCTGTAACACAGTTAAATACTCCAAGTGGAAATTTAACACTTATATTTTTTAAATTATTTTCAGTTGCCCCTACTACTTCTATACATTTTTTATTTCCTTTTCTTCTAGTAGATGGTACATGAATTTGTTTTCTTCCACTTAAATAATCTCCTGTGATTGAATTAGGAATATTCTTTATTTCTTCTGCAGTTCCTTGAGCCATTACTTGTCCACCATGAACACCTGCCCCTGGACCAATATCTATTATTTGATCTGCAGCATACATTGTGTCTTCATCATGTTCTACTACTAAAAGTGTATTTCCTAAATCTCTTAATTTTTTTAGAGTTGCAATCAGTTTATCATTATCTCTTTGATGTAATCCAATACTTGGCTCATCTAATATATATAACACTCCTGTCAATCCTGAACCAATTTGTGTTGCAAGTCTAATACGTTGAGCCTCTCCTCCTGATAATGTTCCTGCACTTCTAGAAAGTGTTAAATATTCTAGTCCTACATCTATTAAAAATTGCAACCTAGAATCTATTTCTTTTAAAATCATATCTGCAATAATCTTTTGAGATGCTGTTAATTCAACATTTCTAAGAAATTCTTGTAATTGTCTTATTGACATATCTGTAACTTCATTTATGTTTTTTCCACCGATTTTGATACATAAGATTTCCTTTTTTAGTCTTGCGCCATGACATTCATCACATGGAAGTTCACTCATGTATAATTCGTAAAAATCTCTCATTCCCTGTGATTTAGTTTCATTATGACGTCTTTCAAGTGTTGGCAAAACTCCTTCAAATGGTGTTGTGAATTTTCTTACACCTGCATAAGATGAAAATTCAAAATCTATTTCTTCATTACCAGTACCATATAAGATTTTCTCTAAAAATTTCCTTGGCAAATCTTTTATTTTTTTATTTTTTATATCAACACCATAATGTTTCCCTATGCTTTCAAAATACATTCTAGCCATTGTGTCACCTTTTTTCATAGTGCTTGATCCAAATGCTTTAACACCATCATATAATGTTTTATCTTTATCTGGTATTATCAAATCTTCATCCATTTTCATTAAGTATCCAATTCCTGAACATTTTGGACAAGCTCCATATGGATTGTTAAATGAAAACATTCTTGGAGATAATTCTGGAAAACTAAATCCACAATCTGGGCATGCATAATTACAGCTGTATAAAATTGTTTTGTCTTCTATTACATCTATTAGAACTAAATTATCTGCATGTTTTAGTGCTACTTCAATTGATTCTGTAAGTCTTCCTAAAATCTCTTCTTTTATAACTAATCTATCTACAACTATTTCGATTTCATGTTTTTTATTTTTGTCTAACTTGATTTCTTCTAAATCTGCCAAATCATAAATTTCTCCATCAACTCTTACTCTTGCAAATCCTTCTTTTTGTAAATCTTCAAATAGTTTAGTGTATTCCCCTTTTCTACTACGTACAACTGGAGCTAAAACTTGTATTCTTGTTCCTTGTTCTAGTTTCATAACATTATCAACAATCTGGTCTATTGATTGTTTTTCAATTTTCTTTCCACAAATAGGACAATACGGTGTTCCAACCCTTGCATATAATAAACGTATATAATCATATATTTCAGTAACTGTTCCAACTGTTGAACGAGGGTTTCTAGAAGTTGTTTTTTGATCTATTGATATAGCAGGCGAAAGTCCTTCTATTGATTCTACATCAGGTTTTTCCATTAATCCCAGAAATTGACGTGCATATGATGATAGACTTTCTACATATCTTCTCTGTCCCTCTGCATATAATGTGTCAAACGCAAGTGATGATTTTCCTGAACCTGAAAGTCCTGTTATTACAACTAATTTATCTCTTGGTATTTCTAGATTTATGTTTTTTAAATTATGCTCTTTTGCTCCCTTTATTATTATTTTGTCATTCATTCTTAATCTCCCCTATCCATTGGTATTATACTACATTTTATAAAGTTTATCAATGGTAGAATGACATCAAAATAAAAGATACATAAAAAGGTAACCGGTATATAATTATCATTTTTAAAAATGTAATTTTGTACCTGTCACCTTTTGTAACTGTCCTTTATTCAATTTTTAATATATTGTCACTCTAAATCCAACACTGTAATATGAGAATGTTGTATTTCCGTTGTTTCTATAATTAGCCTTGCTTTCTGCTAATGTACTATCATAAGAACCTCCTCTAATTGTACAAGGAGTACTTGCTTTAGAAGAATATTCTAATGTCCATTCCCATACATTTCCTGCTAAATCAAATATATTTTGTTTTGCAAAACTATTACTTGCTTTAGTTGTTAGTAATATATCTTCTGTTGATGTTTTGTCTAATGGACTTGGCAACCAAGTTGTTCCATTATTCATTGAATATTGAGCATTTTCATTTGTTATATTATACTTACTAGAACTATAATTTCCCCATGATGTACTATTTGTAATTAATTGTGATTGTATTGTTCCTATTGCTGTTCCCTGTGTCACAGCCTTTGCTTCTATATATTTTTGTACTAAATCCCATTGTATACCAAACATTAAGCTACCTGAATGTCCATTTACACTTGCTTTACTTGCCAATGTTTGAGCTTCGCTACATGTTACCCAGTTTAATGGATATTTATTGGCTTGTGATTTTGGAGTTAATCCAGATATCGATGCATGATTTGTTCTCTTATTATCTATTCCAGCCTCATATCTAGCTATATAGAATCCTCCATTTTGATAAACACTCTTTAACATCTTTTTCTTCAATGTATTATATTCAGAATTTGTCAAACCTGTTGTATCGTCTGAATTGTAAGTATCACTTGACGTGATTTCATTTCTATATGTTGATACATATGACTGTAAATCTTTCTCAATTTTTACATACTCATCATCAGTAAATTCTGTTATACTTATACCTGCTTTTGGATATACACTCGCAAGTTTTGGAACTTCTATCCATACATATTCATTTCCTGCTGAATCTTTTATTACTAGTCCAGTGTCTAAATCAGTTCCTTCGACTTGTGTAAAGTCAGAACTTGGTAAATATGGTCTGGTTCCTGGTCCTGTAGGTAAGTTACCAACACCGCCTTGTATCTCACTGTCTGCCTGATAAGAATCAATACTTAAGGTTATACTCATTGCAGATGTCGCGGTAGGATTATCTGCAAAATATTTTCCAACTTTATATCCCCACTCAGAGTCTAGTTCATCGTTATCACCATTCCACTTAACTTTTAAAGTTAAGTATCCCTTATCTTTTGCTACAACTTGTAATGAATGTTCAAGTTCTACTGTAAATGGAAATCTTGTAGCATCATCTATTATCTTCCCTTTTGCGACTAACACTCCTGTTTCTGGGTCAGTTTCAAGCGTAGAATTTGGTATATTTATATAATTTTCAGTAGTATTCTGATTTCCCTCACTTACCAATTCATAATCTACCCCTGCAATAGATATTGATTGTATATGGTAATCTATATCAACTAATGCTTCACCATTATTTTTTATATCAACTTTTATTGTTTGTTCCGGCATCTGGGGATATAGTGTTGGGATTGTTATACCTATAGGATTTTCTTTTTTTTCATCTCCAATATAATATTCCATATCCCACGCTGCAACATGTATATTCAGGTTTCCATTTAATACTTTTGAATATGTAAGCCATGCAAAAGTCGTCATTATAAGAGAAAAGATAAATAGTATGTATTTTTTTAGTTTGTTTTTCTTGTTAGATTTTCTATGCTTACGCAGAATATTCATCTTTTATTTATTTCTCCCTTCATTTGTTATTTTATAATTTTATCTTTTGTTGTAAATATGCAATTATATTTTACACTATTATTTTTTTTTTAGCAATATTATATATTTAAAAATTTTTATTTTCTTTAGCAAAACATTTGCATTATGTCAAGTTTTGTAGTATAATAAATTTATCAAATAATTTTAAGGAGGATTTTTTTATGTACTCTGTTTCAAATTTCAAAAAAACTATCACAGTAAATCGGGTAAAGGACTCTTTTGTCATTACCAATCTAGCTTCTGGTAAATCAGTAGAAGTGCCATCTTCTGAATTTCAAGGTAACTTTTTTAAATATGAAAGTGAATTTTATAAGAAATTAAAAAGTTACTTTGATAATGTAGAATATATGATACTTTCACATGAAGCAGCAAATTTTGTAACATCACTGATACTTTTTAACAGAGACGATAATTAAATCTCAAAAACAAGAGCTACAGCACCAGTTGTTAGCTCTTGTTTTATATTTAGTAGCAATCTTGGAAAATTCTGTACCCGGTACATTTTTACTTTAAAATAATCTTTGCAATAATCAGAATTATAGCCCCAGGCACACCAAGAATGCCGAACTAAAACAGAAGTATATATATTAAGTCCAATATGAAATCCCCATACACCTCCAATTAAATTTATAATCCCAATAATTCCTCCACCCAAAATAGAATTAAAAACTATCTTCAGAATTTTTTTTATTGGCATTATAAAAATTTTTCCAATAACAAATAACATACATACACAAGATATAACTATAAGAATATTTATATTCATTGTATCACCCCAAACATAAAAATAGTAGTAATATATTACTACTATTTTTATGTTGTAATTTGGACAAATATTCTATTATCCTGCTTTATTATTTTCCATAAATAATCTATATTTTAATTCATCAATTCTACTTAACTCCATGCCTTGTCTTTTAGCTATTTTTATTAAGTAATCTAGTTTAGATTGATTTGCCTTTATTTGATACGTATAATAATCTATCATATCATCTTCAGCATACTCAAAATTACATCTTGCATTTTTAAGCATTTCTTTTGTTTCAATAATTGTTTTCATAAGTTCAACTTCTTTTTCTTTATCTGTTTTTCCTTTTACCATTTTTTCTATCAAGTATTCTTCTTGCATAATAAATTATCTCCTCCAATAATTTTATATTTTGATAATATTATATGCATATCCTTTCCTTTTATCCTTTTTATAAAATAAATTTGGGACAAAATGTACCCGGTACATTTTGTCCCATTCAACTAAATAAAGAATAAATTGTAATCCCTACAGATTGGATTATAAATAAATTCATGACATTAGACATTAACAAATTATTAGTTGCTTCAATAACTCCAAGCATATTATTTTGTGAATTCTTATGGTGTTTTTGAGCTTCAAAAAATGTTATTAATTCAGGGATGCTTGTTACAAATCCTAAAACAATTCCAACTATAAATTCTGGTACATTAAACCTACTACAAAGTGTTTCAAGTGTATCTCCCAATAAGTCTCCAACTACAAATAAAAGTAATCCAGTTATTATTAATACACATATATTTTTAGCAACTTTCTTTTTGTTTCCTCTTTCCCATCTATTTTCTTTTGCTTCTTGTTCTTCAATCTCTTTGTCTTCATCATGCAAATATAGCTTATGAACATTACTATTTATTTTTTTAAACCCAATATATAACAATATTAACACAGGCACCATAGCAAATTGAAGTTCACTTTTAACAAATATAAAACAGATTGGTAATATTATTGTTATAATTACAAGTATTATATCAATTTTAATTGCTTTGTTCTTCAATGCTTTTTGATTTTTATTCAGCATTATTGCAGCATCATATTGAATAAAATTAATTACATTTGAACTTAGTACATTGTAAATGCTTGCTCCTAGTAATCCATTAAAACTTGATGCACTTATTGTAAGTAGTTCAGGTACAGATGTTGCAATTCCAGCAATATCTCCTACTGTTTTAGGCTTTAAATTCAAATTCTCTGCCAAATTTCTAAGTGTTTTTACTAATATATTTTTCGAAATTATTACTATGAGCCCTGAAAAAAATATAAACTGTATTATTTCCCATAATAGTTCCATTTTTTGTTCCTCCATTAACTCTCTTACTAACGTAAACATATTATTCACAAATTATTTGATTTTTATTGATATTTCTTAACTTTTATTATATAATATTTTCATTAATGTTCAAATTATTAAGATTTATTAAGAAAATCTATGCTTTAAGAAAGGAATGTGAATAAAATGATAGATATTAAACTAATTAGAGAAAATCCAGATTTAGTAAAAGAAAACATCAAAAAGAAATTTCAAGATCAAAAATTAGTTTTAGTTGATGAAGTTTTAGAATTAGATAAGAAAAATAGAGAAGCTAAATTAAATGGTGATAATTTAAGATCTGATAGAAAAAAATTAAGTGAGCAAGTTGGTCAACTTATGAAATCAGGTCAAAAAGAAGAAGCTAACCAATTAAGAGAAGAAGTTCAAAAAATAAATTCTGCATTAGAAGAAAATGAAGAACTTGAAGGAAAATATTCTGAAGAAATAAAATCTAGAATGATGAAAATACCTAATATTATGGATTCAACTGTTCCTATCGGAAAAGATGATAGTGAAAATGTTGAAGTTCAAAGATTTGGTGATCCTGTTATTCCAAATTATGAAATTCCATATCATGCAGATATTATTGAAAAATTTAATGGTTTAGATAAAGAAAGTGCTGGTAGAACTAGTGGTATGGGCTTTTATTACCTAGTTGGTGATATTGCAAGATTACATGAATCAATGCTTGCATATGCAAGAGATTATATGATAGACAATGGTTTTACATATTGTATTCCCCCATTCATGATTCGTTCAGATGTTGTTACAGGTGTTATGAGTTTTGAAGAAATGGATGCAATGATGTATAAAATTGAAGGTGAAGATTTATTTTTAATCGGTACTTCTGAACATTCAATGATTGGAAGATTCAAAGACCAAATTATTAAAAAAGAAGATTTACCAATTACAATGACATCTTATTCTCCATGTTTTAGAAAAGAAATAGGCTCACATGGTTTAGAAGAAAGAGGTTTATATCGTGTTCATCAATTTGAAAAGCAAGAAATGATTGTTCTTTGTGAACCAGAAGATTCTATGAATTGGTATAATAAGATGTGGAAATTGAGTGTTGACTTATTTAGAAACTTTAATGTTCCTGTTAGACAACTTGATTGTTGTTCAGGAGATTTAGCAGATTTAAAAGTTAAGTCATGTGATATTGAAGCTTGGAGTCCTCGTCAACAAAAATATTTCGAAGTTTGTAGTTGTTCTACATTAGGAGATGCTCAAGCAAGACGTTTAGGCATTCGCGCTAAAGGCGAAAAAGGCAATTATTTTGTACATACATTAAATAATACTGTTGTTGCTTCACCTAGAGGATTAATTGCAGTTTTAGAAAATAATTATAATGAAGATGGAAGTATTACTGTTCCAGAAGTTTTAAGACCTTATATGGGTGGAAAAGAAAAATTAGTACCAGTAAAATAAAATTTAATAATATTATTATAAAAACAAAGTTTTTAGCAATAAAGGCTTTGTTTTTTAATTTATGTTGCCTTTTTTGCCAAAATATGGTATAATATTTCATATAAAATTTTTGATAAAAAATTAAGGAGGATTTCAATATGAGTAGTACAAACGAAAAATTAATCTTTCCAGACTTCAACTTAGCTGTTTGTGGCAAAGACATAAAAACAATTTATGAAGCAGAAAATGTTTACCGGCAAATGCTATTAGAAACCGAAAGTGACTATAATGTTCTTTATTCTAATAAATTACTAGAAATTAGAAATATGTTAAAGCCTCATAATCTATCTCTAGTCAAAAAAGATCTGGAAGGACTTATTCGTCACTTAACAGTGTGGAAAAAACAAATGGGCTACAATTTTCCTATTTACTTCGAAAGAAGGAAAAAAAGTGACACTAAGTGTCACACTAAAATAAGGTTGCTTTTAACTAAGCAATATATTTATGGTGAAGATGTAACATTGGATTCTATACAGGATACATTAGGTATTAGAATAATGCCTTGTTTTGGAAATATTGATACACTTGAATCTATAAAAATGTGTTATAAGATTCTTGATGAAACAATCAACTTTTTCACTTTCAAAAAAGGATATAATCCTCGCAAAAAAGGAAATATGTTTGATTTAAACTTTGAATCTCAAAAACACCCAGAAGTTGTAGTACCTCAATCTCAAGATATAGCTGACTTATTTAAGCCAACCTATTCTAGTTACGTCAAAGATTATTACATTACTCCTAAATCGGATGGCTACCAATCACTTCATATAGTATTTGATGGATATTCTCCTATTGAAGTACAAATTCGTACATTTGCAACAGATTTACGGGTTGACTCGCTTCATGACAAATATAATTCAAGAAGATATGATGGAGTTGAGTTTGACCAAGTAATTCTTGACCGAGAACATGTCAATATTCACGGTTATGGATTTGTTAATGGAATACTTCAGGACAAAGTTGGTCTTGAAACATCTATCGATCCATATAACCAACTCTATTAATTTCACCCACCTTAGAATTATTTTTCTAAGGTGGGTGTTTTTCCACTTGACACACTCATTATTAGTGTTCAAAAAAGTTATCATCTAAAATCTTAATTTCTTTTAAAGTATTTTCCAAATTCTCATCAGATCTATATTTAATCAAAATATAATTTTGAGTATGGCCTTTATAATAAGTAACTCCATTGTCATTTTCTTTATCTTCAAATAAAACCTCAACAGTTTTTCCAATCAATTTATCATGATAATATTTTTCATTCTCATTTGATAATTGTATCAATTTTTTACTTCTCTTCTCTTTAATGTTTCCATCTACCTGTCCAGGCATAACAGCAGCCCTTGTTCCTTTTCTTGGTGAATATTGAAATACATGCATTTTATATAATTTTGCTTTTTTTAAAAATTCATATGTTTTATTAAATTCTTCATCAGTTTCACCTGGAAATCCAACAATTATATCTGTTGTTAAAATTACATCATCATAATATCTTCGTAATCTTTCTATTATTTCTTCTACTTCTGAAACTGTATATTTTCTATTCATTCTTTTTAATGTTTCATCACATCCACTTTGTAATGATAAATGAAAATGATGACATATTTTTTCTAATTTGACTAATCTTTGCATAAATTCTTCTGTAATAATCTTAGGTTCTAATGAGCCTAATCTAATTCGTGAAATTCCTTTAACTTCATTTATTCTTTCCAATAATTCTATTAGCCCATTTTCATTTCCGAAATCTCTTCCATATGATGCAACATGTATTCCTGTAATTACTACTTCTTTTATTCCTTTTTGAGCTATTTGAGTTATTTCTTTAATAATGCTTTCTTGATTTCTACTCCTTACTCTACCTCTTGCATATGGAATTATACAATATGAACAAAATTGATTACATCCGTCTTGTACTTTTATTACTGCTCTTGTTTTTTCAGTATATGTAATTTGCCCCATGTCTTTAAATTCTTTTTGTGTAGCAATATCTTCTATTTCAACAACTTTATTGTTTCCATTTATAAAGTTCTCAACATATTTTACTACATCTTTTTTTTCTTCATTTCCAAGTACCACATCTATTTCAGGCATTTTTTCAAGTTCTTCTTTTGCTACTTGTGCATAACAACCAACAGCTACAATTATTGCATTGTAGTTTTTTTCTTTTACTTTTCTTAAAGCTTGTCTTGACTTTCTATCTGACATATTTGTTACTGTACATGTATTTACTATACAAATGTCTGATATATCATCATTTATATTTACTATTTCATACCCTGCTTCTTTGAATTTCTGTATCATTGCATTTGTTTCATATTGATTTACTTTACATCCGCAATGTAAGGAAAGATACCCTTTTTTTATTACCATTTTTATTGCTATCCATAATTTCATATCTCACTTTCAGTCAATTATCAATTAACTATTATTAAGCAACACTATATTAGTGTTGCTCCGATTATTCCTGCATCATTTTTAAATTTTGCAAGTTTTATTATTATATCACATCTCTTATTAAATAGCAAGTTTCCTTGTAATAACGCATTTTTTAATGGATTATATAATATATCTTTATATTCTGCAAAACTTCCACCGATACATATAGCATCTGGTTCAAATATGTTAATAATATTAGAAATTCCTATACTTAAGTCTTCTATATATTTATTTAGCATATATTTTAATGTACAATTATCTAGATTTTTTCTTATGAAATCTCTTATAATTCCACCATCCATTGTATTTAATTCAAATTCATCTGCAATTTTTCTTTTAAATTTTTTTAAACTAGCATAAGTTTCAAAACAGCCTCTTTTTCCACAATTGCATATATTTCCGTTTTTATGAATTATTGTATGGCTAAATTCAAATCCTGGAAATTCTGTAGGTTCCATTAATTTATTATTATAAATTACAGCTCCTCCAACTCCTGTTCCTATACATAAAAATACACTATTTTTATATGGTGCTAGTTCTCCATATTTTTGTTCTGCTAATGCCGCACATTTTGCATCATTTTTTAATTTAATGTCTAGATTTAATTTTTCTTTTAATTTATTTACTAAATCATAATTTTCTAAATCTAAATTAACTGACTTAATAATTTTATTATCAGATATAGTCCCTGGAACAGCTATTCCTATACTCTCAACTTCAAATTCTGACATCATATCTTTAACTGTTTCTATTATAAATAATTCTATTAATTCTTTTACATTGTTTCTTTCAATTATAAACTTTTCTTCTTTTAAAATAATAGAGCCATTTTCATCAACTAACCCTATTGCAATATGACTTCCGCCTATATCAATTCCTATTTTCATATTTTACTTTTTCCTTTCGAAAATGTATACAATTAAACCTGAACAATTTGTGTTATTGCTGATGCACATAAAATAATTATATTACTAATTGACAAAAAATATCCGACTGGAACATTATCAATTTTAACTTTTTTATTTCCATTATTTTTTTGATTTATTTTTAATTTTAATAAATATAATAATATTCCAATTGCTGTAATTACAATCGTATATGCAAATATTTCTACCTCTGAAAATACTAACATCATATTAAATAACATTAGCATTCCAATTGTATAACTATTTTGAGCATATTTTCTAAGAAAAATTGTGTCTACTACTAGTAATATTATATATAAACCCAAACATACTGTATTAAAATATATACTTGATGGATCAATTGTATATGAATATACAATATATATCATTGACACAATTACTCCAAATGTAGTAACCTTTTTGTCTATATTGATATGTTTTTTATCTATTCCTGCTATTATGAACAATATTGTTAAATATACTATTGTAAATACGTACATGATTATTTGTGATAGTTTCAAACTATTAATATCTATTCCTAAAGCCTTGCCAAAAAGAACAAATAAGATTCCTATTAATATTTCATATGATATTTTTATTATTTTTTTTGAAATTTTTTGCTTGCCCTCAGGTTCAATATTTGTTACACCTTTTTTCATTATTTTTATATTTCTTGGAATTCTATATATTGCTACCTGGCAAAAGACTCCAGTTCCAATTCCTATTATAAATAGTACTACATATAATAATATATTCATTTTTTTCATTCCCTTCTTTTGTATTAAATAGAATTATTTGCAATATTCTGTGTATTTTGTGTATTAACTGTATTATTGGTGTTTGTTAACTTCTTTGGTTTTTCATAAACCATTGCAATTATTACTCCTACTATAATTATTGATATAACAAGTGTCATCAATATTTCTAGACTTGTTTTTCCGTTTTCTTTTTTCATGTTAAAATATTTCCTTTCTCACATAAAAAGCTTTTTGGCTCTTTTATACTAATTATATTTTATATGTTTTAATTAAAATGTCAAGATTTTTTTATAATTTGTCATTTAATTGTATTTTTTGTAATATTTTTGTCATATTGATTTGCATATTTTTCTTTTTTTAGGAAATACTGTTGATAATAAATTAAGGAGGTCACAAATGAAACCATTAGATTCTAAAAAAGATTATCAAAATTATGTTGATAAAAAATCCCCTAATTCCCCTATATGGAAAAATTGCTTTAATGCATTTTGGGTTGGTGGATTAATTTGTTCAATTGGTCAAATAATTATGAATATATGTAAATATAGAGGCCTTTCACAAGAAACTTCTGGTACCATTGTTTCTATCATTTTGATTGCAATTAGTGCATTTTTAACAGGTCTTAATATTTTTAATAAAATTGGAAAATTTGCCGGTGCTGGTTCTTTAGTTCCTATTACAGGTTTTGCTAATTCTATTGTTTCTCCTGCTATGGAATATAAGTCAGAAGGTTATATTATGGGTGTTGGTGGTAAAATGTTTACCGTTGCTGGTCCTGTTCTTGTTTTTGGTATTTCAGCATCTATTATTGTTGGACTTGTATTTTTAATTTTTAACACTCAATCTATTACTTTAGTATAAAAAGAAAGGAATGAAATTTTATGCAAAAATTAGGAAAACAAACAATTAAATTTGATACTCCTCCAGTTATTACAGAAGTTGCTTCTATTGTTGGTCCTAAAGAAGCTAATGGACCACTTGCAAAGTATTTTGATCAATGTATAGAAGATGAGTTTTGGGGTGAAAAAACATGGGAAAAATCTGAAAGTAAAATTATAAAAGAAACCGTTAATATGGCTATTTCAAAATCCGGAATTTCTTCAAGTGATATTGAATATTGTTTTGCTGGTGATTTATTAAATCAATGTATTTCTTCAAGTTTTGGACTTCGAGCACTTAATATTCCTTTTCTTGGGATATTTGGAGCATGTTCAACTTTTGTTGAAGGTCTAAGTCTTGGCTCTATCGTTACAGAAGCATGTGCTCAACATGTATTATGTGCTGCATCTAGTCATTTTTGTAGTGCTGAAAAACAATTCAGATTTCCATTAGAATTAGGAAATCAACGTCCACCAACATCTCAATGGACAGTTACAGGTGCTGGTGCTGCAATATTATCTAAGTCTGGTGACGGACCTTTTATAACACATATAACTTCTGGAAAAATTGTTGATATGGGAATTAAAGATGCAAATAATATGGGTTCTGCTATGGCACCTGCTGCTCTTGATACTTTAGTTTGTCATTTTAAAGATACTGGTCGTGCTCCATCATATTATGATGCTATTATTACTGGTGATTTAGGACACATTGGTAAGGAAATTTTAACAGAACTTGCTTTAGATAAAGGTTATAATATTAAATCAAATTATAATGATTGTGGCGTTATGATTTTTGATAAAGAAAATCAAGATACACATTCTGGTGGTAGTGGATGTGGTTGTTGTGCTAGTGTATTTTCAGGATATTTCTTTAAACAACTTAAAGATAAAAAAATAAAAAGATTACTTTTAATTGCTACAGGTGCATTGACAAATTCAACTTCTTCTCAACAGGGTGAATCTATTCCTGGGATTGCACATGCAGTTAGTATTGAAATGTAATTTTAAAATATTGGAGGTGTTCTTATGGACTGGTTACAAAGTATTTCATGGATTGGATTACTAAAATGTTTTATTACTGGTGGACTTATTTGTGTTATTGGTCAAATTTTGATTGATAAAACTAAACTTACTCCTGCAAGAATTTTAGTTATTTTTGTTACTACTGGTACTATTTTAGGTGGTCTTGGTATATATCAATATCTTGTGGACTTTGCAGGTGCTGGTGCTACTGTTCCTTTGACTGGTTTTGGTTATAATTTAGCAAAAGGTGCTATTAAGGGGGTTAAAGAGTCTGGTATTGTTGGTGCTTTTACTGGTGGAGTTTCCGCTTCTGCTGGTGGTATTGCTGCTGCTGTGTTTTTTGGATATATTGCTTCTTTGATTTCTAAGCCTAAAATGAAGAAGGAATAAAATTTTTAATTGTGTTATAAATTTAAAGAAAAATGCCCCAATTATACAAACATTAGTATAATTGGGGCTAAAAAGAATTAAACTATTTAGAAACTTTCTATGATTCCTTTTAATATTTTCTCATCAACGTAGTCTGGCAGTATATCATAATTTAATTCAATCAAATTCATGATATATTCAGATTTTTTTTCTGAATACTTTAAGTATTCATCTCTGAGAAATTCTATTGTTTTAAAAGAAGGATAAAATCTTTCCTTTTGAGAAAACTTGCCCATAAAGATTTTATAAAGATATAAAATTTTCAGATCCTTTGCTCGCGGATTTTTTTCAATTTCATCCTTAAAATCCTTATTCTCTATAACAAACACAGCAGCATCAAACCATTCTTCAGTCATATTTCCTGCAATAGCCCTGTTTATTACGGATATTTCAGCTAAATTCCGAAGTACCTTCTTCAGTTCTTCTTCACCATATTCTTCATACAGTGATTTCAAAATCTGGAAAGTTTCTTCGTCTTCAGTAGCCAATTCTCTCTCAAGTTCTTTCCAATCGCAGAAATTTGAAAACATCAGCTCATAAAAACCATCACTGTTTTTTTCTGTATTCATCTCCTTTAATAGTTCATTTTCTTTTTCTTTAAGATGTTCCTGATCCATATACATATGAATCTCCTTTCTCTTTTGCTAAACTATTAGTTACATTTCCATTATACTACAACTTTACATAAAGTGCAAGTTTTTTTAAGTTCTTATGTAATAAAATTATATAGTATTCAATATATTTTTTCACACTTATTTAAAAATTTTTTAATTAATTGATTTCCATATTCCTTTTTATTATCGATTCAAATATACCCATACTAGTATAATTTAGACTTAAAAAGAAAAAAGAGATTATGTGTTACAATTATAATGTAAATTTAATTGCCATAATTATTAATATTCCAACTATTATCATGGCAACATAATAATATTTCAAAAATTTCTTTTTAGTAAATATTTTGAATCTATTATCATCTTTTTCCCCTTCTATGTTTTTTAATTCTTCAATTCCATCAGTAATAATTGTTGCATTTTCATAATCTTTTATAAATTGTTTTACTTTGTCTAAATTGTTTTCATTTACATATAAACAATATACTTGATAATACTTACTTGCTTCTTTGTATCTTTCAAGCCATCTCTCCTCAATTTTCATTTCATAATATACATTTTCTTCTTTCAACCATTCTTCTAGATATTTCTTTAATTCTTCTCTTTCTGTATTAAATTCAATTACTTTTACCATTATTTTTTGTATGATATATTTAATAACTTAAATACACCATGTTCTCCTTATATAATATATTTAGATTTTTAACATGATATCTATAAACACTTATATAAAAATTATTCAAATTGCTTAAAAAGGACAGAAACATTTGTCTCTGTCCTTCGGATAACTTTGCTACTTCTTCTTTATCTTGCAATCTGCATTTTAGAATACATAGCTACAATTCTTTCGATCACTTTCCAGTTTTTTTCGGAAGTGTCTAATGCCCACAGCTCATACGCAATGTCATACATTGCATTGTTAGTGTCTATCGCTGGTACCTTTTCTGATTTTTTGGGAACTCCCAATAGTGTCAAAGCATGTAAATATTGAGTATACTTTTCTAAGTTCATTCTTTCACTTTCAAGTTTACTGCAAACACCGTCTACATACTTCTCTACTACTTCCTTATCTTGAAGATTGATACCTGCTCTAATGAAGAATTTATTCTCCATTAATGACTTATGAACTCTTTTTTTCCGGCCATACTGGTGTCTCCAGCCAGCTTGTAACATATGGCTCATGTCCTTTCTGTTTTTGAATGCCTCAGCAAAACACCAAGCAACATTTGTAAGGATTTCTTCAGTATCATCCTCTCCATCATCAAGTTTCCACAGCTCATACGCTATTCGCTGTTTTACATTCGTGGATGATTCGGAAATAACCTGAGATTTCTCTGAAATCCCCAGTATGGTCAACCCATGAAAATACCTCCAATAATGGTCAACCTCTTTCTTTCGGTCGGATACTTCCCAATACATAAGTTTACTTTTGACTTCATTGACTGCATAAGTATAGATTTGTTCTATTTCCTCAGGCGTGGGATAATAAACTCCCATTAAGTACTCAGATTTCCTGCTGTCATACGCTTCTTTTATTGTATAACATCCATAAGTACTTCCTCTTTCTAAGTCAAACAAGAACCGTGACATTTCTTCATAGTCTACCATAAAAGTTAACCTCCTAATATTGTTTTATATCTATATAATACCATATTTTTCTATAAGTTGCAAGTTTTTATGTCAAGTTGTAATAATTTTCCCAGAACTTCTGCAAATGTTAATACAAATTGTATTTTATTTATTGGTTTATCTTTCATTCTCAAATCTGTACTTATAACATCTATATTACATTTTCTTTTTGATATTTTTCATTCATATTTTTATATAATTTTTTTATATAATTCATTAAAGTACTCCAACCATTCATGAGTTTCTCCATTTTTTATCATATTATTAAACTCATTAATAGTTACATATTTAGCATCTATTACTTCTCCATTACTAAATTTGATATTCTCTAAAGATTTTTCAATTAAATTACTGCACATATTTTACTCTCCTTAATATTTAAATATCCTACACTTCAATGACTGCTTTCATTATATCCTCTATCTACATCTTCTTTAATGCAAAATAACAGTACACAAACACACTATTTTGTTTTATAACTTGTAATTTACACTGTTCTTAAAATCCTTTCCTAAAATTCCTAAATATTTTATTAAATAATCGTTCAAACCAGCTTACTTTTTTATATTCAACCAATTGATTATTTTTATCATCATTTTCTAAATTTGTAATATTCTTTTTTTGGTTAAAAATATTTTCATACGTATATTGCTCATTATTTACATCAACTTTTATTTTATTTAAATAATTCATATTTATATATGTTAAAATAGCAATTAATACTTTGTACACAATTTTTCTCAAAACACTCATTCCTTTACCGTTTTATTTGCTATCAACACTCTTTTAGTTCCATGCACTGAATTTTTTTAATAATTAGTATCCTTTAAATTTAAGAAAACTCTTGCCATTCGGCAAGAGAAAGATATATCTTTTTTAGATGATTTAACAAATGTCTACAATGTAAACACTGTCGCAAGTAGTAATTTTGAATAACTTGCCTCCAATATTCTCGGTTTCTCTTACTTCACTGGTAATAATTTCATCACTGAATACAGGTTCTCCTTTAAAGATATTAATCTTTCGGCAAATATACTTTTCACTGAACTATTAATATAATAATTATATTAATAGTTTATGATTTTTTTCATTTTATATTCATCAGTTTTATTTCATTATATTAAAAAGTCCAAATTATACAAATATCAGTATAATTTGGACTTGAAAAAGAAATAGCAACTTTATGATACTTAGAAACTATTTTTCAAATCTCTTAAAATTTTTTCAGCAATTTGACCTGAAATTCTCATATCATCCGTATTAAACAAATCAATTATATATATTGATATTACATGAGCACTTTTAATATACTCTCTTCTAAGCTTATTTCTTTGTATATTACTTGCTCTTAACCGATAATCAGCATGCCAAAAAACATCATAAAACCTTCTAAAAAAATATAAAATTTTTAGCCCTTTTACTTGCGGATTTGTTTCCAACTCTTTTTTTACCCAGCTGATATCAGTTATATCTACAACATTCTTAATAAATTCATCTGTAACTTTGCCAGATAAAACTCTATTTTTTATAGAAACTTGAGCCAAGTATTTTATCCGATATATGAACTGTTTTTCTCCATATTCCTTGTACAAAGTTTTTAACATTTGAGGAATACCATCATCTACATCTGAAACAACCAGTATAAAATCTTCTACATGTACATCTGAAAAAGGCAAAAGAAATCTCTCAAGTGAAAATTCTTCTTTTTCTTCTCCACAAAAGTGGAACATTCTTTCAAAACCTCCATGATTATTAGGTTTTTCCATTTCTTTTATAAGATTTATCTCTTCTTCTGTTAGAATTTCTTGATTCATATACATTCTATGAATCTCCCTTCTTCTTTATTCAAAACAACCTGTTACGCCTATATTATAGCATGCTTTTAAATAACATACAAGTATTGGCATATATGTAATTTTTATACATGTTCATTTAGTTTATTAACTAAATCATAAATATGCCACCAACTATATGCAGTAATAATATTAGCACCTTCAACATCTTCATTATATTTACAATAATACTTAATAACTTTAACTTTTCTCGAAATATCCTTTATATTCCTTGGACTATCTTCGATCATAACATCAACATTGTTCTCTAAACATTGTGATATTTTTTCTTCATCTCTTGCAAAAATCAATCTATCATAAGTAATATTTTGTTTGCTTAGCCACTCTTTGGTTAATTGTTGTATTTTGCCATAATACTCTTTTGATAAACCATATTCATCTCTCGCTGTAATAATATATATCTTATTACCTTGTTCTCTAAGCTTATTTATTACATCTGGAGCAAATTTTCTATGAGGTTCATTAATAACATATCCTGTAAAATATCTCTCCCAAAATCTATCAGCCTGTTCTTGTGTACAATTAAATGTTATTGCTTCACTATAGTCAAATTGTTTTATATTTATTTCTAATCCTTCTTCTAAACAAAATTTTGTACCATAGTCTATCATAAATTTTTCTAAATCTGTTAGTACTCCATCTATATCTATTCCTATATTCATGTTTTCCTCCTTTTTAATAGTTCAAAACAAAAATACTAGAAAATTAAGATTCAACTTTACTTTCTAGTATTCATGATTTATATCACTTATGCATTTTTTGCTATTTCAGCTATTTCTGTAAATGCTTTTGGATCATTTACAGCAACTTCTGCTAACATTTTTCTGTTTATTGTTACATTAGCTTTCTTTAATCCTGCGATTAATTTGCTATATGTTGTTCCATTCATTCTTGCAGCTGCATTTATTCTTGCAATCCATAATTTTCTGAAATTGCTCTTTTTATCTTTTCTTCCAACATAAGCATATGCTAATGATTTTAATACTGCTTGGTTAGCATTTCTAAATCTATAGTGTTTTGCACCATAATATCCTTTTGCTTGTTTTAATACTTTTTTATGTCTAGCTCTTGTTGTCATTGCTGATTTTACTCTTGCCATTTATATTCCCTCCTAATCTACTATTTAGTTACCATATGGTAATAATTTTTTTATTGTATTTTCACATGATTTATCTGCATATGCTCCTGGGCGTCTGCTTGATAATTTTTGTCTTTTTGTTTTATTTGCTAATAAATGTCTTCTATTAGCTGTTGTTCTTTTTACTTTTCCTGATGCTGTTAAAGAATATCTTTTCTTTGCAGCTTTATTTGTTTTTAGTTTTGGCATCGCTTTTTGCTCCTTTCAATTGTTTTATTTATATTAAGCCCTTTAATTTATTTAACTGGCTTTTTAGCTAGTATTATAAACATGTTCTTTCCTTCTAATTTTGGTTTCTTTTCCACTACTGATATATCTTCTAAATTAGAAATAAATTGATTTAATACAGATTCTCCCATTTTTGTATTGTTTAATTCTCTTCCTCTAAATCTTACTGTAATTTTTACTTTATTTCCATCTTCTAGAAACTTTCTTGCATTTTTCGCTTTAAATGAAAAATCATGTTCTTCTATATTTGGAGTTATTCTTAGTTCCTTTGTTTCTTGAGTTTTTTGTTTTTTCTTAGCCTCTTTTTCTTTCTTAGATTGTTCGAATTTGTATTTTCCATAATTCATTATTTTACATACTGGTACTTGTGAATTTGGTGATACTAATACTAAATCTAATTTCTTTTCTCCTGCTATTTCTAAAGCTCTTGATAATGGAACCATTCCTAATTTTTCTCCAGTGTCACTTATTAACTGTACTTCTTTTGCACGTATTTGACCATTTATAGGTAATTCTTGTTTTATATAAAACACCTCCTAAATTTTTGCACTTTTTATTTGTATATCTATATCATATTTACAAATAAAAAAATTGACTTTGCTACAAGTCAATTCCACACAAATATAGACATATTTTTAATATAAATCTAAATTTTTCTAACCTTTTTCCACAAAGATAAGGTGAGAAGTGGATAACTTCTTCTTGTAACATGTCTTATTATACATTGTTTGCATAATTTTGTCAATATTTTTAGTGAAATTTTTTTTGACTTTTTTCATCTTTTCACTTGAATTTATTTCTAGTTTAGTATATGATATAGGAAATAATGTCTTTTTACATAGGAGGATAAAAAATGCCATCAAAAACAAAAGAATTAAATGAAGATAATATCAAAAAAAATGTACAAGCCAAAAGTACATCAAAAAAGACTACAAAATCTGATTCTACAACCAAAAAGGTAGTTTCTTCAAAAAAAGCTGTAGTAAAAAATTCAGTATCAAAAGCAAAAACTGATAAAAAAAGTTCTGCAAAAAAATCTAATAAATCAGAAAAATCTGTAGCTTTAAAAACAAAAAAAATTACATCTACAGCAAAAAAGAAAGTAGCAGAAAAAAAAGTTAAAACAGCCAAACCTCTTGCAGAAGTTGTAGAATATTATGATTTACCATATAGATATAATGAAACAATTGTAAAAATACTATATCAATCACCAGAAACATTATTTGTTTATTGGGATATAGCAGATTCAGATAGAGAAAATTATATAAAACAATATGGAGAGAATTTCTTTAATATAACAAGACCTGTTTTAATTGTTCACAATGATACAATGGGTTATAGTTTCGAAATTCCAATAAATGATTTTGCCAACAGTTGGTATTTACATGTAAATGATAGCAAATGTAATTATAGAATTGAACTTGGTAGACGCCCTAACTATTATAATGCAGAAGTAACAAAAGAAATCCAAGAAAAAATTCATACTGATTATATATATGTATCAACATCAAATGAAATCGAATCTCCAAATGATCATGTATTATTTAATACAAATGAAAATAATACTATCAAAGTAAGAAATGTAAAAAATCATAATGAAAAATCAATCTCATTATATGAAATTATAAAACACTTGCCTGCAATGAAGAGAGTTCAAAATATTCCTTATATTAGTGAAGAACTTCTTAAAGATATGTATTCAGGAATTTATCAAAATGAAGATATCTCACTATTTGATAGAATTACAAATAACCCATCTTCTGGTGGAAATCCATCATCAGGAAGTATGTCATCTAGAATGTTTTAACAAAAATATCGTAGGAATTTCAACCTACGGTTTTATTTTAGTAAAAGGAGAATTTATATGCAAAAAAAAGGATATGTAAGTTTCGTATTACATGCACATCTTCCATTTATACATCACCCTGAAAGTGATGACTATCTTGAAGAATCATGGTTATATGAAGCAATTTCAGAAACATATATACCATTATTAAAAAACTTCAAAAAATTAGTTGATGAAGGAGTTGACTTTAGAATAACAATGTCAATAACTCCTACCCTGCTTTCAATGCTTGACAACAAACTATTACAAACAAAATATATAAATTATTTAAAAAAATTAATTGAATTATCAGAAAAAGAAATTGAGCGTACAAAATATGATGAAAGAGTTAATAGACTTTCTCACTATTATTATGACAGATATTCAAATGATTTACATCTTTTTAGAGATGTTTGGAAATGTAATATAATTGAACAATTTAAACATTTTCAAGATATTGGAGTTTTGGAAATTATAACTTGTGGTGCAACACACGGATATTTCCCTATCTTATATGTCACTGAAGAAACAATAAGAGCTCAAATAGCAGTTGGTGTTCAAACATATGAAAGATATTTTGGAAGAAAACCTCGCGGAATTTGGTTACCTGAATGTGGTTATGTTCCAGAAGCTGATAAGTTTCTTAAAGAGTTCGGAATTGAATATGCAATTTTAGAATCTCATGGAATTTTATATTCAGATCCTACTCCTATTTATGGAACTTGTGCCCCTATTGTATCACCTGGCGGACTTGTTTGTTTTGGTCGTGATATGAAATCTTCTCAACAAGTTTGGAGTTCTATTGATGGATACCCTGGAGATTTCAATTATAGAGAATTTTATAGAGATATCGGTTATGAAGCAGATTATGACTATATAAAACCATATATTGCTCATAATGGCGTACGTGTTCATACAGGAATTAAATATCATAGAATCACAGGAAAAACAGATCAAAAGGATTATTATGACGTTCAATGGGCAAAAGATTCTGCAGAAAGACAAGCAGGTCACTTTATGAATTCTCGTACAGAGCAAATTGCAAATATTTCTGAATATATGGAAAAACCACCTATTATTTTGTGTCCTTATGATGCTGAATTATATGGTCATTGGTGGTATGAAGGTCCATATTGGTTATATATTTTATTTAAGAAAATTTATTACGATGAATGTAACTTCGAATTAATTACACCTTCAGAATATATTGATAAATATCCAGAAATGCAAGTTTGTGCTCCTTGTCGTTCAAGTTGGGGTGCAAATGGTTATAGTGGTGTATGGTTAAATCCAACTAATGATTATGTACATCGCCATCTTCATAAAGCTGGTGATAGAATGGTTGAACTTGCTACATCATATCCTGATGCAGAAGGAATTATAAAAGATGCTCTTAACCAAGCAGCTCGCGAATTACTTCAAGCTCAAACAAGTTGTTGGCTATTTATTATTACAAATGGTACAATGGTCGATTATGCCAAAAAACGTATTAAAGATCATATTGGCCGTTTTACTAAATTATATTATGAAATTAAAGATAATAATGTTGATAAGGCTTTTTTGGAAGATATCCAATTAAAAGATTGCATCTTCCCTGATATTGATTATCATATTTATACAAAATTATAATAATTTCAAGGCATTGAGTTAATTTATACTCAGTGCTTTTTTTATTTAATAATAAAGTAATATATTATTTTGCCGTTTAACTACGGACGCTTTGCTATTTTAAATTTGTTTGCAACAAATTTAAAACACCTTGTTAAACTTTAAAATGATATATTAGTTTATTGTAGATTAAAAAAATGAGTCCAAGTTTCATTTTCTCAATTTCCAGAATATTATATCTTAGTTATTGTATATATTTCTTATTTTAGCAAATACTATACAAAACAAGAAGAACAAAAAGGAGTTATTTATGAGTTCATTATGTATAAAAACAAACAATGAAGAAATCTTATCATATCTACAAAACGAATTCTCAAGTTTTAATATGTTAAACATATCTTACTCTCTGAACGAATTCAAATCCTACAAGAACATAATAATTCATTATACAGGAATTGATAAAGAACTCTTTTATACCAAACTTGCAACTATTTTTTCTTACTTAGTTATTGACTATTTTGAACATGATTTTATACAAAACATATTATCTAATAATTATTTTTATTTTGATAATACCGAACTCGATAAAATATTAGATTTGTGTGATGAAAACATATGTGATGATGACGAATTTTCATTTACAAATAGACAAATGATACTTTTTGACACCTTTTATGAGTATATAACAAAACATCATTCTATTATAATTAGTGGATTTATACATTTTAGACTAAAAGATTATAGACGTCTTTTAGAAGATTTAATTGACTTTTCTGTAAATGAGTTTATTATTGAAAGAGAATATCTTGAATTTGTATCTCTTTTAAGATTATATGTAAATTCACAGGTTCCATCTCCTATTGCTGTTCATCTAGTTTCTTTTGGCAATAATCTTATTTTACTAGATGAACATTTAGAAATAATTGATGTTGATAAAAATGCATTAAAAGCAAAATATTTGTCTGATATTTCTTTTTCCAACAATGATTATGTTTTAAATACATTATTAAATTTGTTACCACAAAAGATTCATTTACATCTTGTTTCATCATCAGCTAATTTAGAATTTATAAATACATTGCAACTTATTTTCGTAAATCAAATCGAGATTTGTACTGATTGTAATATTTGCAATTTATATAAAAAAATATATGTCAAACAGAAAAAATAATAACATCCTCTAATGCCTTTATCGCAAAAGAGGATGTTTTACTTTTCTATTATCTATATATTTACTTCTTCTTTTTCTTCAAATTTATCTTCTTTAATCCATTCTTTTCCATCTACTATTCTCGTAACCATCATTGATGAAACAGTATCACCTACAACATTAAGCATAGTTGCAGGAGCATCTATTATAGTTGCAACCATTGTAAGTATTGGCAATGACGCAACTGGAAATCCCATCATTGTTATTATTAGCATTTCTGAAATTGTTCCACCACCTATTGGAACACCTGTTATCAATAAATTAGCAATAATTGCTACACCTAAAATTTGTAATACTGCACCTGGAGTGTTTATTGCCGTACCAAATAAACAAACCAAGAACATAATTTTAAATACTGAACCTATCATTGAACCATCTTTGTGGAAACTTGTTCCCATTGGTATTGTAGTTTCTGCAATATCATTTGGAACCCCCATCTTTTTTGAACATTCTATGTTAATTGGAATACATGCTGCACTTGAACATGTTGCAAGTGCTGTTAGTGTTGATGGAACTGCATTTCTCCAAAATAATTCAACACCTTTCTTTCCTCCTGCTATAAAAGCATATATTGTATAAACTATAAAGTAAAATGCTAATGAAACAATTGTATATACAACAAATGTCTTTAAATATCCTACAGCAATTGATGCTCCAAAAGTTCCAACAAGTGCTGCAAAATAGCATCCTATTCCTATTGGTGCATAATATATTATAATTTTTACAATATTTTGTACTACTTCATTTGCAGATACTAAAAAAGCTAGAAATACTTTTCCTTTTTCGTTAGACATTCTTATTGCAATTCCACAAATTATTGAAAATACAAGTAATGCTATTACATTATCCTTTGATAATAATTTAGAAAAGTCATTTACTGTTAATAGTTGAACTGTTCTATCTGCAATACTTACATCTTCTTCGTCTGATTCTTCTGTTTTTTCTTCTAATGATGCTCTTATTTTTTCTCCATCTTCTGGATTAACTAATTTCACAAAATATGTACTTGCAAATCCAAGTAATACTGCTATTAGCGATGTTACTACAAATACGATAATTATAGTAATCATGATTTTACCAAGCCTTTTTGGATTTTCCATCTTGGCTATTGATGTTGTGATTGTTAAAAAGATTAGTGGTACAATGATAACAAATAATAGATTTAGAAAAATGTCCCCTAAGGGTTGTAATTTAGTTGCTTTTTCTTGGAATAAAATTCCTACGATTGCTCCAACGATAATAGCAACTAATAGAATTATCGTTGTTTTGTAATTTGATAAAAATTTTTTCATAATACTACCTCATTTCATAATTAAGGCAACTGAAAATATAGTTATATTCTCAGGATTTGTGACTATTATATATAATATTATGCGAATTTGCAATAGTTTATGAAATTTTTTAAAAATAAGGGATAAACTTATTAAAGCTTTATCCCTTATTTTTCTCCTATACAATTATTACTTTATCAGTAAATAGATACTTTTAATATACTACAATTAATGGTGCAGTCATTGAGATGTATCTTAACGTTGGTCTTAATTCATAACGATAAGTACAACTATAAGATACTTCTTTTATATCTTTTTCAGCAGATCCACCTACTTGCCATAACTCACCATTAGGTCCTTCTACAAGTCTATACCACTTTGTAGTATCCCTTTTGTTGCAGAGCTTTTTCCAAGATTCTCCATTTGAAATTCTTTGAGCCCATTCTAAAGATTGTTCAACCCAATCAGCGTTATGATCACCCATAGTCTTTGCATACTCTTTTAAAAATTCAAATTCTCTAGGTGTTTGCCACATTCCTTCAGCAATAATTGTCTTAAATGGAAGAGCATATCTCTCCGGATTTCTAGCAACTTCTGTAAATGCTTTAAGAATTTCTTGTCTTAATTCTTCCTGTTTTGGATCTTTTCTCTTTCTTTTAAACTTATCTTGATTAATTGAAAAAAATTTTACTTCAAAGCATTTTCCTTCAGTTGGTGTTGATACTATTTCTGAATTCGTTCTTACTTTCTCACCCCGAAAATAGTATTGAATAATCTCCATAAGCTTTTCTTCTGAAAAAGATTCTTCTTTTCCATTTACTATTGCTGTTATTTCTTTTACATCTACATTTGCTTTAATCATGTCCTTTTTCCTCCTGTTATTCAAAATTTATAGCCTCTTTGCTTTCATTTATTATTTTAGCATAATTTTACACATTTTTCAATACAAGCCTTTTTCTTTTTACTCTACGCTCTTCAAACTCTCAATCATATCAATTTTTTTCAATGCAAAATATGTAGCTAAATTAACAATCAAAGTAAATATAATTGTAATTCCAACTGCATACACATAGCTAATTAGACTAACAATTTTGCTAAACCTTAATGTATTAATTTCACAAGTTCCAATTAAATAATAATTTAAGCAGTAACCACCAAATAGTCCAAGAACAATACCAATTGCAGTTAAAATCGTTGTTTCTCTTGTTACATAATCAAAAACTTCTTTATCATAGAAACCAAGAACTTTTATTGTTGCTAGTTCTCTAATTCTTTCACTTATATTTACATTTGCTAAATTATACAAAACAACAAATGCAAGTAATCCAGCAGATACAATTAATATAATTACAACAAAGTCCAAAGACTTTATTGTATCATCTAATGCTCCCAGTATTGTTGAAATTCTACTAGCTGAATACACTTCTGTTTTATTCATTAATTCTGTTACAAATTCATCTTCCTCTTCATCAGACATTTTAACATTTTGTGATAATATCACATTAGTGTTATAATTTTTTCCATATAAATTTTCATACATTGTTTTTGACATATATACATAGTGTGATACATAATTTTCTACAATATTTGAAATTTTAGCTTCTACCTCATTATTATTAATGTCTTTTAAGATTATAGTATCACCTGCTTTTGCACCAATTAATTGTGCACATTTATCTGTTAAATATATCTCATTATCTTTTAATTTTAAATTCTGTTTTGTTTTTACATCATTTACATTTATCAATCCATCAAATTCGTCTTTTGGTACAATTATTTGGACATCTTCTTGTTTTTCACCTTTAACAGCAGTTGCAGATGTCATATATGTTTCTACAATTTTTTGTACCTCTTCTCTATTTTTTAGTTCTTCAATAAAATCCTGTTTTTCCTCTGCTGATAAATTTTCTTTTATATTAACTTGTATATCATAGTCAAATACTTTTTCAAATTGATTTGGTATTATTACACTTATTGAATCTTTAATTCCAAACCCTGTTACAATTAATGATGTACATCCAAATATTCCTATTATTGTCATTAAAAATCTTTTCTTATATCTAAAAATATTTCTTACTGTTACTTTATGGCTAAAGTTTAAATGTTTCCAGATAAATGGAATTTTTTCTAGTAAAACTCTATTACCTGCTTTTGGTGCTTTAGGTCTCATAAGGGCTGCAGGAGTCTCTTTTAGTTCTCTAATTGCAGAATAAATTGTAGCACCAATTATACATATACATATTAATAGCAATCCGATTGTTCCATATTTCCAATTAAAGCTTAATATGGCTTTAGGAGTTATTTGATACATCATCATATATAACATCCATATTATTTGTGGTAATGTTGCAAATCCAACACACATACCTGAAATTCCACCAATAATGCTTGCTAAACTTGCATACAAAATATATTTATTTATAATCTGAAATTGATTATATCCTAAAGCTTTTAATGTTCCAATCTGTGTTCTTTGTTCTTCTACCATTCTTGTCATTGACGTAAGTGATATTAATGCTGCAACTGCAAAAAACACTATTGGAAACACCTGACTTATATTTGCTATACTTTTAGTTGATTGTATAAATCCAACATATCCTTCATTTGAATTTCTATCTAATATGTACCATTTTGCTGTTTCTATCCCATTTAAACTTAGAATTTTTCTTGATTGTTCTCTTTCTTCTTTTATTTGTTCAATATTGTTTTTTACATTTTTAATATAATCTTCATATTTTTGTGTAGAAGTTTTATAATTTTCTCCATTCTTTGCTCTTAAATATATACTTGTATAAACATCGTTTGCATTAATATTTTCTTTTGGTATATACATATAATAACTTACTTTACCTGTTCCAAGTTTACTAGTTCCTCTATCTCTTGATATGTATAATGGGCTCTGCACAGTTCCAACAATTTTCATTTTACTGTTTTTTAAATATGATTTCTTATTTCCATAAGCATCAATTGTATCTTCAATTTCAACATCAACAGTATCTCCAATTTGCTTATTATTAGATTTCAAAAAGCCTTCTTCTATCATACATTCGTCAGCATTTTGAGGCATGTTTCCATCTATTAATATTGGTTTATTGATTTCTCCTATTGTAATTAGTTTTGTTACTATTTCTTTATTATTAATATCAATTATTCCATCTTTTTCAAAACTTCCTGCAATTTTTTCTACTTCATCAACTTTTTCTAATTCTTCTATATCTTCTTCTGTTAATCCTAAAGTTGATATTATCTGAATATCATATACTTGATTATCTTCATAAAATTGATTAAATGTATCTATCATATCTGGCGAAGCTGCTCTTAATCCTGCAAAAAATCCTACTCCTAAAAACGCCATTAAAAGTATTGAAATAAATCTTTTATATGTATTTTTTATTTCTTTTATACTATCTTTTAATAAAACTTTTTTCATTTTTGCCTCCTTCTTTTGAAAATTTTGTACCCGGTTCCAAATTTACCATTCGATTTTTTCTACAGATTGTGGATTTTCATTTATTTCAATTTTCTCTGCTGTTCCATTTTTAAAATGAATAACTTTATCAGCCATTGGTGCAATTGCTGTGTTATGAGTTATTATTAATACTGTCATATTTTCTCTTCTTGCAGTATCTTGTAATAGTTTTAAAATTTGCTTACCTGTTTTATAGTCTAATGCTCCTGTTGGTTCATCACATAATAAAAGTTTTGGATTTTTTGCAATTGCTCTTGCTATTGCAACTCTTTGTTGTTCTCCTCCAGATAATTGTGATGGAAAATTGTTCATTCTGTTTTTTAGCCCTACTTTTTCTAATACCTCTACTGGATCTAATGAGTTTTTACATATTTGTGTCGCTAATTCTACATTTTCTTTTGCAGTTAAATTTTGTACCAAATTATAAAACTGAAATACAAATCCAATATCTTCTCTTCTATATTTTATAATTTCTTTATTTTTTAATTTTGTTATTTCTTTATTATCAACTGTTACTGTTCCAGAAGTTGCTGTATCCATACCACCTAATATATTTAATGTTGTTGTTTTTCCAGCACCTGAAGGTCCAACTATTACAACTAGTTCTCCTTTTTCTATACCAAAGTTTGTATTTTCTAATGCTTTTATTTTTATTTCCCCCATTTTGTATTCTTTACATACATTTCTAAAATCAATATAAGACATTTCCTATCACTCCTTATTTAGGCTTTCGCCTTTCTAATTAATTGAAAGTATATCATACATTCATATTATTTTGAATACCATTTTTGCAATTTTTATTGACATTTTTTTCTTGTTTTGATATTATAATTTAAGAATATCGAATCGTAAAAGAATACATTTTATAGGAGGTATATACAAATGTCAAAATTATTGAAATTTATTAGTATTTTATCAGTAGCTTTAATTGTTCTTTTTAATAGTTCTTATATTTTCGCTGCTGTTAATATGGATTTAGGAAATAGTACAAATACTAATTCTAGTAACACTAATTCTACTAATACAAACTCAAGTAATACTAATTCTAGCAATACCAATTCTAATAGTAGCAACTCTACTAAAAACACTTCAACTTCTACTTCGTCAACATTGTCTTCAACTGTTACTACTTCTGACTTTGATTTAGAATTAACTAATATTTTGTGTATTGCTCTAATTGTTGTTGGTGTTTTACTTATTTTATTAGGTATAGCTATTTTAATTAGATTGAAAAAATAATATTTATTTTATAAAATTTTAAAGACTAGGTTTTCCTAGTCTTTTTGTGATATATATTCTATTATTTACAAAATCTATGTTTTCCAATGGTGACTGTAAGTGGTCTTGACCATATCCATTTATTAGTTGCCGTACTTGGATTAAAATAATATATCGCACCATAAGATGGATCCCATCCATTTAACGCATCTTGAGCAGCTTTTTTAGCAGTACTATCTGGATTCAAATTTATTTGTCCATCTGAAACCGCATCAAAAGCTCCACTTTGATAGATTACACCAGATATTGTGTTCGGAAATTTACTGCTTTTTACTCTGTTCATTATTACTGCCCCAACTGCAACTTGTCCAGCATATGGCTCTCCTCTTGCTTCTCCATATATTGCTTTTGCTAATAAAGTTACATTTGATGAATTGTTGCTTGATGAACCTCCTGACGAAGAACTCGTCATTATTCCCATTGCATTTAATGTTTTTGTTCCAGCAATCCCATCAACAGTTAGTCCATTTTTTTGTTGAAATTTTTTTACTGCAGATACTGTTAAACTTCCATATATTCCATCAACATTTCCTGTATAATATCCCCATCTTTTTAGTTTGTCTTGTATTGTTCTTACTTCACTTCCTCTAGAACCATATTTTGATAATGCTAACACTTCATTATTTTGCAATGCTAATATTGTTATAAATGAAATTACTAATAACATTATTCCTATGAAGCCAATTATTTTCTTTCTCATTTTATCACCCTTTGCATAAAATTTATATTATTTTATACAATTCTTGGGATTTTATACTATAATTTCAAAATCTCACTTCGTGCCATTTCATCACATCTATTATTAAACTCATTATCAGCATGACCTTTAACCTTTATAAATTCAACTTCATGTTTTTTCGTCAAAGCATATAATTCTTCCCAGAGTTCTTTATTTTTTACTGGTTCTTTATTTGCTGTTTTCCATCCATTTTTCATCCAATTATAAATCCATCCTTGCTTAAAGGCATTAACTGTATATGCACTATCACTATACACTTGAACATTACTTTCAACTTTTAAACATTTAAGTGCCTCAATAACTGCTGTAATTTCCATTATATTATTAGTTGTGTTTTTCATTCCACCTGAAATTTCTTTTCTTGCATCCTTATACATCAGTATTGCTCCCCATCCACCTGGACCTGGATTTCCAGAACATGCACCATCTGTATAAATTATAACCTTTTCTTCCATTAGAGCCTCCATCAAAACTTTTTTATTTTTTTACATATATCTCTTTGTTTTTTTTATATTTTGTGATAAGATTATACCAATAAATTCACAAATTATCAATATATTTAGGAGGTTTTTATGGGTAATGTTCTAGGAATAATAGCAGAATACAACCCTTTTCATAACGGGCACTTATATCATCTAATTGAATCAAAAAAAATAACAAATTCGGATTTTTCTATAGCTGTTATGAGTGGAAATTTTACTCAAAGAGGTGACGTTTCTATTGTTGATAAATGGGAAAAGGCACAAATGGCTATAAATAACGGGATTGATTTAGTACTAGAATTACCTACTCTTTATGCAATTTCAAGTGCGGAAAATTTTGCTTCTGGTGCTATAAAACTTTTAAATTCTCTTGGGATAGTAGATTATCTATCTTTTGGAAGTGAATGTAATGACATTTCTATTTTAAGTGAAGTTGCAGATGTTTTAGCAAATGAGCCTAAAGAATATAAAACATTATTATCTCATGAACTTTCAAGAGGAGTATCATTTCCTAAAGCTCGTGAAAGAGCTTTAATGATGTATTTAAATGATGTTCGTAGATATGCCAATATCTTATCAACTCCTAATAATATTTTAGGTATTGAATATTTAAAAGCTTTAAAAAAGCAAAAAAGTCGTATACATCCAGTTACCATTAAAAGAGAAGGTTCTGCATACAATGATAATACTCCTCCTATCAACTCGCGATTTGCAAGTGCAACAGCTATACGAAATTTATGCCAATCAGTAGATGACATTACACCTTTGCAAAAATTTGTACCTGAATCAACTTTTGACATTTTAGAAGAAAATATTAAAAAAGGAAACTTTGTAAAAAATCTTTCTGCATTTGATAAAGAAATAATTTATTCATTAAGAAAATTGTCTGTGGAAGAAATTTCAAATATCTCTGGTGTTTCTGAAGGGCTTGAATTTTCTTTAAAAAATGCTGCAAATCAATGTAATAGTGTTGTTGAATTGTTGTCAATTATAAAAAGTAAAAGATATACACAAACAAGATTACAACGTATTCTTTTATGTTCAATTCTTGGAATTACACAAAGGGATATGGACCTGTCTATCTCTACAACTCCTTATGTTAGAGTTTTAGGTTTTAATGATAAAGGTCAAGAACTTATTAGTGAAATTTCTAATAGGAATCGTAAAATCGAAATTGTTACATCTGTAAAAAAGTTTATAGAAAAAAAATCTAACCCAAATTTGAAATCTATGATAAATAAAGATATTTGGGCTACCGATGTTTATACTTTAGGTTTTGAATATGAATCAAAAGCTAATTTAGACTATACTCATAAATTAATTATCAAAAAGTTACCAATGGGGACACCCATAAGTGGTTAAAAAAGTTACCAGTGGGGACACCCATTAATGGTAAAACATATATTAAAATGTTAATTTAATTAATATGTATTCAATTATATTTATTAATTAACTATTTTTAATATTAAGTTTTACCATTAATGGGTGTCCCCACTGGTAACTTTTTTAACCACTTATGGGTGTCCCCATTGGTAACTTTTTATAATTTATTTTTCTATCCATTTAACTAAATCAAGATTTTCACTATCTAAAAGCATTTCATTTTGAGGCATAACCCTAAATGAATATCCATAGTTTCCACCTGAAGTCAAATCAATCTTAGCAACGTAATAATATTTTTTATTTTCTTCCTCTATTCTTTCCATCTTCATAGGAATTATTTTTACATCTTGAACAGTTCCATCTTCTAAAAACTTTCCATAATAAACTTCTACTCTAATATTGATAGAATCAATATTTGGTAATGTAACCATACATCTTACCTCAATTTGAGCTCCTGCATCAACTGTAATGTTATCTGCATTATCTTCAACTTGTTCAATTTGTATATCTTTCCAGTTTGTATATAAATTTTGTTTCCAGGAATTATATTCTGCAACTCTATTTAAATCACTATAATATTTTTTAGTCAAATTGCATAATGGTATATATAATTGTCTTGTATAATCAACAAGCATTCTTGCTGTACTATATTTTCCTCCTGTTGACATTATAGAATTTTTCATAAGTTCCATCCACGATTTTGAAATTCCATTTGAGTCTTTATCATAATATATAGGAATTATTTTATTTTCTAATGTGTAATATATACTATCACTGTCTGCTCTATCTTGTTCTTCATAAGATGAATATTCTTTGTTTGTTCCAATTGACCATCCATTTTTTTGATTATATCCTTCTGCCCACCATCCGTCTAAAACGCTGAAATTTACAACTCCATTTACAGATGCTTTTTGTCCACTCGTTCCTGATGCTTCCATAGGTCTTCTTGGGTTGTTCAACCAAACATCAACACCACTTACCATATATCTTGATATTTCCATATTATAATTTTCCAATATAAATATCTTTCCTTTGAATTGTGGTTTTAGTGATATTTCGTGTATATATTTTATTAATTCTGCTCCATCTCTATCTGCTGGATGTGCTTTTCCGGCAAATATTAATTGAACTGGTCTACTTGAGTTATTTAATATTTCAGTTATTCTTTCTAAATCTTTAAATATTAATGTTGCTCTCTTATATGTTGCAAATCTTCTTGCAAATCCAATTGTTAATGCTTCTGGATTTAATTTTGAAGTTATTTCAGTTATTTCTTCATAACTTACTCCTTCACGTCTTAATCTTTTTGTTACATTTTCTTTTACTAATGCTAATAATTTAACTTTTCTATCCATATGAACTTTCCAAAGTTTGTCATCTGGTATAGTTTTTATTTTTTCCCATACACTATCTTCATGTATATTATCTTGCCAATATGGTATTAAATATTTGTTATATAATTCTTTTAATTTTGGAGCTAACCATGTGCATGTATGAACTCCGTTTGTTACATATGTTATTGGTGATTCACTTGGTGCTATATGTGGCCATACTTCTGCAAATAGTTCTCTTGATACTTCTCCATGTAATTTGCTTACACCATTTTTCTTTCCTGCAATTTTTAGTGCAAATATTCCCATGTTAAATCCTTGTTCTAATCCTTCACATGGTTTCATTCCTAATTTTAAAAATTCTTCTCTTGATAATCCTAAACGTGGCCAAAAGTCTTTAAAATATTTTTCTACTAACCCTATTGGGAATATATCGTTTCCTGCTGGTACAGGTGTATGTGTTGTAAATACAGTTTTTGATGATGCTATATCTCTTGCAACTTCAAAAGATACTTGTTTTTCTTTTATTGTGTTTTTTATGAGTTCTAAATTTAAGAACGCTGAATGCCCTTCATTCATATGGTATACAGTTGCGTTTAGTCCTAATCTTCTTAATAGGCTTACTCCACCCATACCAAGTATAATTTCTTGTCTTATTCTTGTTTCTTGGTCACCACCATATAAACACGCTGTTGTGTCTCTATCTTCTGGATTATTTACATCTATATCAGAATCCATCAAATATAATTTAACTCTTCCTACATTTATTTCCCATACTTTTAAATATATTCTTCTCTTTGGAAATTTTATAAATAACATTAAATCGTTTCCATCTAAGTCTTTTACTGGATTTACAGGTAAGTCATATAAATCTAGATTTCTATATTCGGGATGTTGCATTCCAAATCTATCTATTACTTGATTAAAATATCCATTTTTATATAATAATCCCACAGCAACTAGAGGTATTCCCAAATCACTTGCTGATTTTAAATGATCTCCTGATAATATTCCAAGCCCTCCTGAATATATTGCAAGTGTTTGATCTAAACCATATTCTGCTGAAAAGTATGCAATTAAATCATTTCTATTATCTGGATATTTTTGGCTAAACCATGTATTTTTACTATTCATATATCCGTCAAAATCATTTACAATTTTATCATATTCCTTTACAAATGCTACATCCTTTGAAACCTTTTCTAACTTTTGTTGTTCTACTGATTTTAAAAATTTCACAGGATTTTTGTTACATCTTTCCCATAAATCTATATCTATCATTTTAAATAGCCCTAGAAAATCTGTGTTCCAAGACCACCATAAATTATTTGCTATTTCCGTTATTCTTCCAATTCTCTTTGGTAATTGTGGATTTACTGTTATTCTATTGAATACGTACATCTTTTTTCCTCCTATGTTTCTTTATTCCGTCCTTTTTTTCTTAATATTAGGACATCTCTTTTCTTATTAGTTAATCACATTTATTATCCACTAATTTTAATTTTTTGTCAATACATACGTTTTATATTTTTAATATTTTTTGTAACAAAAAACTTGAATTTTACATTATATAAGTATATAATAATAAAACAGTATTGTATTTACAAGAAGTTTTAAGGGAGTGTTTATAATGCCAAATATTAATAATATTAAAAAATACAAAAAAATACATATGATTGGAATTGGTGGTATTAGTATGAGTGGAATTGCAGAAATCCTTGTCAATTGGGGTTTTTCTGTTTCTGGTAGCGACCGTACTGATTCCGATATTTTGGATACATTAAAAAAAGCTGGTGTCAAAATTTACATAGGTCATAATATTTCAAATGTTGAAGGTGCAGATTGTGTGGTTTACACTGCCGCTATTCATGAAGACAATCCGGAATTAATGTATGCAAAAGAACTTGGGATTCCAGTTATCGAAAGATCTGATTTTCTTGGAAAATTAACAAGATGTTATAAAAATACTATTGCAATCTCTGGAACACATGGAAAAACAACAACTACATCACTTGTTTCATTGTGTTTTATAGAAGCTCAAAAAGATCCAAGTATTCAAGTTGGTGCAATTATAAAAGAACTTAATGGAAACTACAGAGTTGGAAATAGTGAAAACTTTATTATAGAAGCTTGTGAATATGTTGAAAGTTTTCTTAAATTTAGTCCAAAGTCAGAAATTATATTAAATATTGATAATGATCATTTAGATTATTATAAAAATATTGAAAATGTAAAAAAAGCTTTTATTAAATATGTTAAATTATTACCTGAAGATGGTCATTTAATTATAAATGCTGATGACTCTAATTGCTTAGATTTACCTATTTATTCAAAGGCAAAAGCAATTAAATATGGTATAGAAAATGACGATGTTGATTTTTATGCTAAAAATATAATTTTCAATGAAGAAGGATTTCCTGAATTTGATGTTTATAAATTTGGTGAATTTTATGAACATTTTGAATTATCAATTCCTGGAAGACATAATGTTTTAAATGCCCTTGGTTGTATTTCGTTATGTGATACCTATGATATTGATAAATCTTGTATGAAAACAGCTTTAAAAAAATTCACTGGTGCTAACCGACGTTTTGAATTTAAAGGTATGGTTAATGGCGCAAAGATTTATGATGATTATGGTCATCATCCAACAGAAGTTTTAGCTACTGCTAAAGCTTTAGCTAACAAAAAATTTAATAAATCTTGGGTTGTTTTTCAACCTCATACTTACAGTAGAACATTTAATCTTTTAGATGATTTTGCACATGCCCTACTTTCCTTTGACAATATAATTGTCACAGACATTTATGCTGCAAGAGAAACAAATACATATAATATTTCTTCTAAAGATTTGGCTGATGCAATAATTAAATTAGGAAAAAATGCAAAATATTTACCATCTCTTGAAGATTGTGCATCTTTTCTTAAAGATAATGTTAAAGAAAATGATATTGTTCTTACTCTTGGAGCTGGTACCGTTACTAACATTAGTTCAATGATTATTGAATAGTATTTTTGATAGTTTTAGTATATAAAAAATGCAAGAGTTTTTATAAAATCTCTTGTATTTTTTATAAAATTCTTGTATCATATATATATGCCACTATAGCTCAGTTGGTAGAGCGATGGATTCGTAACCCATAGGCCAGCAGTTCAATTCTGCTTAGTGGCTCCATTTTACAAAAATAAACAAGCTCATTAAAGCTTGTTTATTTTTAAATCTTTTTTATATTGTCTAAATTCTTGTAAATTTTCTTTCGTGTATCCTTTCAAACAATCTGCAGGAGCCTTTTCACATATCTTATTGAATATGTCTAAAAATTCTTCTGTAGAATTTCCTTTAATTTCTACACATCTCATCTGAGTCTTTCCATCTCGCAAATGTACAATTATACTAGATGATACAGTCATTACTCCATAATATTTTACATTATGAATATGTACCCACTTTACATCTGAATATTTGAAAACAACACCACCAGAACTTTTTAAATTAACAAAGAAATCCTTTGTCAATATTATTTTATTTTTATAATGTTTTTCTTCAACAGAATTATCTAATTGATGTACTAATTCTTCTTTATATCCATTTTTATTAATATATTTTTGAATTTTGTTTTTTGATATAATCAATACTATTTGTGCTATCAAAAACCCAAATATTCCAAATACAGCCAATACTATAAATGTATCTTCTATATTTGTATCAATTGGTAATTTTCTAGCATTTAGCAAAACACTTCCAAAATTTTCTTCGAAATTTTCTAAACTAATTTTATATTCATCATCCAATCCTTCATTATAAAAATCAATTATAATTGTTTTTAATTCATCTGGAATTTTTTCAGTCATACCATAAATTTTAACACTGTCTGGTTCTATTGCATTTTCATCAGTTGAATATGTATATTCTTGTATTGACTTTAATTTATCTATGGTTTCAAAGTTCAAATCAACTACATACCAATATCCTTTGTTTAGAGCAATATAGTATCTATCATTTGTTGGATCATTTTTATTTTCAGTGTCACCATATATAGCAACTTCGTCTGACAATCCTTGTACTTCCAAATACGCATATTTATTTTCTTCTATTTTCATGGCTCCATTTGTAGATAAATCTATAGCTACTGGAATTTGATTCTGTTCCTTCTTTTCTATCGAATAACTTGCTAAAACTAGAATAATTAAGCATATTAAATACCCAATCAATATACCTTTTGGCATTTTCTTTGCTTTTTTTAATAGTTTTTCTCCTTTTTCTTCCATATCATTCCCCCTTTATATTAATAAAAATCACTTAATATATTTTCTTATATAAAAATATAGCTATTGCTAATCCTATTATACTTGCAATATTTATATGAAGTGCAAAAGCAAATGTAAAACTTAGTACATTCATATTTAATACAAGTGGGTCATCCATTCCGAAACTTTGACCATATGATAACCAATTAAGCCAATCCACTTGTGATGCTACTTCTCCTAATAATCCACCAATTACTAATCCTGCAAATATAAATAATATTGCAACCCATGTATTTTTGCCTTTCATTACTATTTTTCCTCCTCAGTATTTTATAATTTTTATCTTCCTATACTTGCTAACCAATCTACTACATTTATTACTTTTTCATTATTATTATAGCTCATATAAAACTTGTTCTCTCCTGTTTCTGTATTTAATTTAATATATACAGAATTTAATATATAACTAGGTATTAAAACTTCTCCGCTTGATGTCATTAAATTATAATGTTCGTCTTTTCCTACAATTACAATTTTGTAACTTGGAATTACAACTGCTGGAAGAGTATCAGATTCTTTTACATTATTACATCCTATTTCTGTAAATTCAAAATCTTTTATTTTCTCACCTTTAATGTTAAATATTGCCCATAATCCATCACTATTTTTTATTGGTATTATTTCATCTAATAATACATATTGGTTTTCAATTCCACTTTGCTTATATTTTGTATTGTCTACTCCAATTTGTGGATATGATGGATCAATTATTACTTTTCCTTTTTTATCAGCTACTCCATATAAATTATTTTTCTTTAACAAATATAATCCATTTTTACTATCTATAATTTTTATATCATCATACATAACTCTTAATTTAGTTGATGTATCAGTTCCCAAAATACCATATTTTCCATTGCTTTTTATCAAGAAATCTGACGTAGATGGTAAGTATTTTATTTCTTCATATTTTGTTTCCAATACAGGTTGTCCTGTACTTGCTGTTATTACGCCATATTGTTCATCTTTTATTATAATAATCATATCTTGAAGTATTGCTTTTTGATCTGAATATATTTCTGATGTTTTTATTTCATCATCATCTTTTCCTGTTATGCCTAATGCAGTGCAATATATTTGATTTAAATAATCCATAGTATAAATATTTATTTTATTTTGTTGTAAATTATTTTCAAATAGTACATTAAAAGCTTGCTCTATTCCTTCTGGCGTTGTATATAGTTCTCCATCTTTTTCAAATACTTTTTCTTTAAGTGTTAAATATTCATAATTTGAGTCTCCGCTTGTTTTTACTAAATCTGTTGAATCCTTTGTAAACATTGCTATTTCATTTGCATTTTTCACATAACATTTAGTTGAATCTTCAGATTTTGATATATAATCTCCTCTATAATCTTCATAATCCAAAAATTTTGCTATTCTTCTTATTGGTACATATATTTGTTGATTGCCTTCATCTCCTGTTATATATAATATTTCTTCTAAATCATGATTTGTTTGATTATTTAATTTTATTGTTAATACTGTGCTTCGTAAATATACTATTGCACAAATTATTGCTATAATCATAACAACCAATATTCCTATACAAATTCCTATAATCATAGGTGCTTTTGATTTTTCTTTTCTTTCAACTTCTTCATACAATTCCATGTTTAATTCTCTTTCCTCCTTTTAGATTTCAACCTACTTTTCATAACCGTATTGTTTATAAAATTCTTCTTTAAATGTACCTAAATTATCGTTTTCTATTTCTATTCTAACTCTTTCCATTAATTTAGTCAAGAACCTCAAATTGTGAATTGAAAGTAATCTTACACCTAAAATTTCATTTGCTTTTATTAAATGTCTTATATATGCTCTAGTATAATTTTTACATGCATAACAGTCACATTCAGAATCTAATGGTCCCCAATCTCTTTCATACGTTGCATTTCTTACTACAACTTTTCCATGTGACGTCATTGCTGTTCCATTTCTAGCAATTCTTGTTGGTAATACACAGTCACACATATCTATTCCTGCCATTGCAGCTTCTATTAAATAATCAGGAGAACCTACACCCATTAAATATCTTGGTTTATCTTTAGGCATAAGTGGTGCTGTATATTTTAATATATCTAAGAATTCTTCTTTTGGTTCCCCTACACTTATTCCTCCAATTGCATAACCAGGTAAATCCAATTCAATTAGATCTTTAGCTGATTTTTCTCTTAAATCTTTGTAAAATCCTCCTTGAATTATCCCAAACAATCCCTGATCATTTGGTCTATTATGAGCCTCTATACATCTTTTAGCCCATCTTGTTGTCCTTTCCATAGATTTTTTTGTATATTCATATGTTGATGGATATGGACAGCATTCATCAAACGACATTATTATATCTGCTCCAAGAGAATTTTCTATTTCCATAACTTTTTCAGGTGAAAACATATGCTTGCTTCCATCTAAATGTGATTTAAATTCTACACCTTCTTCTGTGATTTTTCTTAAATCACTTAAACTAAATACTTGAAACCCTCCACAATCAGTTAATATTGGTCTATCCCAATTCATAAATTTGTGCAAGCCACCCGCTTCTTCTACAATTTTATGACCTGGTCTTAAATATAAATGATATGTATTTGATAATATTATTTGTGCTTTTACTTCTTCTTTTAATTCCTCTGGTGTTAATGATTTTACTGTTGCCTGTGTTCCAACTGGCATAAAAATTGGTGTTTGTATATCACCATGCGGAGTATGTACTACGCCTCTTCTTGCTCCTGTTTGCTTGCATTCATGTAATAATTCATATGTTATTGCTTTTTTCATTTTTCCATCTCACTTTCTATTTTTGAATATTTTGAACCAGATTATTAAGCACCTGGTACATAATTGTCTCTTTTTTATTTTATAAACATTGCATCTCCAAAGCTGAAAAATTTATATTTTTCTTTTACAGCTTCATTATATGCCTTCATTATATATTCTTTTCCTGCTAATGCTGAAACTAACATTAACAATGTTGATTCTGGTAAGTGGAAATTTGTTATTAATCCATCTATACATTTAAATTTATATCCCGGATATATAAAAATATTTGTATCTCCCTCTGTCGGTTCTACTATTCCATTTTCTTCCGAACCTATTGTTTCTAATACTCTACATGAAGTTGTTCCTACTGCAATTACTTTTTTTCCTTGTCTTTTAGTTTCGTTTATTTTGTCTACATCTTCTTGTTTTATATAAAAATGTTCTGAATGCATATCATGTTCTTCTATATTTTCTACTTTTACTGGTCTAAATGTTCCTATCCCAACATGAAGTGTAACATTTGCAATTTTCACACCTTTTTCTTCTAATCTATTTAATAATTCCTCTGTAAAATGTAATCCTGCTGTTGGTGCTGCTGCTGAACCTTCATATTTTGCATATACAGTTTGATATCTATCATTTTCTTTTAATTCTTCATGTATATATGGTGGTAATGGCATTAGACCAATTTTATCTAATATTTCATTAAATATTCCTTGATACTTAAACTGAACTTTTCTTGTTCCTCCTGGCATTGTATCTAGTATTTCCGCTTCTAACAATCCATCTCCAAATATCACTTTTGTTCCAACATGTAATTTATTTCCTGGTCTTACAATACTCTCCCATATATCTCCTTCTATTCTATTTAATAATAGAAATTCAACATGTGCTCCTGTTTCTTTCTTTCCATATAGTCTTGCTGGCAATACTTTTGTATTGTTTCTTACTAAGCAATCCCCTGGTTCTAAATAATCTATTATGTCTTTAAATACTTTATGTTCTATCGTTTGTTTTTCTCTATCTAATACCATTAACCTTGATTCATCTCTTTTTTCTAATGGCACTTGTGCTATTAGTTCTTCTGGTAATTCATAATTAAATTCTGATACTTTCACTTTTTTATTTACTAGCTATATTTTCTTAATAAGCTAGCATTCTCCCTTCTTTACTTTTACCTATATATTGTACTATTTTTTTGTTAATTTTTCAAGTTTTATGGAACAAATAAGAAAATAATATTTAGCTCTTGTTTGAACTAAATATTATTTTTTAGTGTACTTTGTCTTTTCTCTCTACAATTTTAATATTTTTTTCATTTTTTCTACATTAGGATCTCCTATTTTTTTAGATATCACAATATCATATTTTATAAATACATCCATAATTTCTTGATGGTCATTTTTTCTATTAATTTCATATTGAATCCATCTTTTTTCATTTTTTTTCCAACATTTGTCGTTTTCTTCCCAACGTCTTTCATTTTGCTCCCAGCGTTTGTCGTTCTCTTCCCAACGTCTTTCATTTTGCTCCCAGCGTTTGTCGTTCTCTTCCCAACGTCTTTCATTTTGCTCCCAGCGTTTGTCGTTCTCTTCCCATTTTTTCTTATTTTCATCCCATCGTCTTAAATTTTCCTGCCAATGTTCGTTTTCAATTTCTCTGCTCTTTTTTATTTCTGCTCTTAACTCATTAAAAGATGCTGCAGTTTGCACTTGAAAATTATTTAAAGTTTGCAATATTTGTATTAACATTTCGTTAGTATCTACCATATAATTAACCTCCTTGAAATTTATTGATTTAATAATCTAAAAGATTTAAATTGTTTTTTATGTATGAATTAAATCCTCTTTTGAAATAATAAAAAGTACACCTTAGAATATGCTATACGAAAAAATAGAAGCATATATTAACAATATGCCTCTATTATATATTCTCATTTTGTCATTGTCAAGAACTTTTTATCGACAAATTCCGACATTTGTTTTATTTAACTACTTCAACATCAAGCATCAATTTTCCTCCATTTATGCTTACCTCTGTATAAGTATCTCTTTTTGCATTAAATAAAATATTTTCAGTTAAAGTCTCCTTCTTAATATCTTTTTCAAATTTCTTTACAAGTTCTTCTAACATTTCATTTTCAGATACATATAGATTTATTTTATCTAACACTTCAAATCCTTTATCTTTTCTCATATTTTGAATTTTTGATAAAATTTCTCTTACATATCCCTCTTCTTTTAACTCTGGAGTTATTGTTGTATCTAATACTACGCCTATTTCTCCTTCGCCAGCAAATGCAAATCCATCTTTCCCTTGCATTGTAACAAGTAAATTTTCAGATGTTAATTCTATTTGTGTACCATCAATATCTATATATTCTGCTCCACCATTTTTTACTTTGTTAGCTAAATCCATTTGATTTAATTTTGAAATAGCTTCTCTTATTTTGGGGATTAATTTTCCATATTCTTTTCCTAATACTGGTAAATTTGGTTTTATTTCAAAATGAACATATTCATTCATATTCGCCCCTAAATCTACTTCTTTAACATTTAATTCTTCTTTTACAATATTTCCATAGTATTCAGGTAAAGTATCTACAGATATTAGCATTTTTGAAAGTGGTTGTCTATTCTTTATATTTGCTGAATTTCTTGCACTTCTTCCTAATTTTACTAATGAATATGCTAAATCCATTTCATTTTCTAATTTTTTATCAATAGCTTTTTCATCAACTTCTGGCCATAAACATAAATGAACACTCTCTGGTTCTTTTTCATCTAATCCTGCAACTAAGTTTTGATAAATTTCATCAGTCATAAATGGCACAAATGGTGCTGATATTTTTATTAAGTTTACTAAAACTTTATATAATGTTGTATATGCACCTATCTTATCATCTGTTAATTCTTCTCCCCAAAATCTTTCTCTGTTTGTACGAACATACCAATTTGAAAGTTCATCTGTAAAGCTTTCTATTTGTAATGCTGCACTTGTTATATCATATTTATCTAGTTTTTCTGCCACTTCTTTTATTAATGTATTTAGTTTTGATAATATCCATTTATCCATTATATTTTCTGATTTGAAATCATCATATTTATTAGGATTAAATTGATCTATTTCTGCATATAAAACATAGAATGAATATACATTCCATAATGTACTTAAAAATCCCCTTTGTGTTTCTTGTACATTGTTGATTCCTAATCTTGTAGGAAGCCATGGTGCTGAGCATGTGTAAAAATGCCACCTTGTTGCATCTGCTCCAACTGAATCCAACAATACCATTGGATCTACACCATTTTTCTTTGATTTAGACATTTTTTGTCCTTTTTCATCTAATACATGTCCTAATACTATACAATTTTCATATGATGGTTTGTCAAACAAACATGTTGATACTGCAAGTAATGTATAGAACCATCCTCTTGTTTGGTCAATTGCTTCTGAAATGAATTGTGCAGGAAAATGTTTTTCAAATTCTTCTTTATTTTCAAATGGGTAATGTAATTGTGCAAATGGCATTGATCCTGAATCAAACCAGCAATCTATTACTTCTTTGAATCTTATCATTTCCTTTCCACATTCTGGGCATTTTAAGTGTACATTGTCTATATATGGTTTGTGCAATTCGATTTCTTCTGGACAATCAATTGCTTTTTCTTTTAATTCAGCTATTGAACCAATACATTCTTCATGTCCACATTCACATTTCCAAACTGGTAATGGTGTTCCCCAATATCTATCTCTTGAAATTCCCCAATCTATTACATTTTCAAGGAATTTTCCAAATCTTCCAGTTCTTATTGTATCTGGATACCAATTTATTTTGTTATTATTTGCAACTAATTCATCTCTTAGTTTTGTCATTGCAACAAACCAACTTTCCTTTGGATAATATAAAAGTGGTGTGTCACATCTCCAACAGTGTGGATATGAATGTAAATGTTTTTCTTTTGCAAATAATTTTCCATGTTCTGCTAACCACTTGCAAATATCTTCATTGCAATCTCTTACAAATCTTCCTGCCCATGGTTCAACTTCTGGTACGAATTTTCCAGATTTATCTACTAAATTTACAAATGCTATTCCATTTTGTTTTGCAACTAAACTATCATCTTCACCATAAGCTGGTGCTATATGTACAATTCCAGTACCATCTTCTATTGTTACATAATCACCATGAATTACTTCAAATGCTTTTCCATCTACTTTAGCAAATGGCATTAATTGTTCATATTTTGTTCCTAATAATTCTGTTCCTTTGAATTCTTTAACCATTTCATATGGTGTTTCTTTTAATACGTTTGTTAATAAATCTTTCGCCAAAATATAATTTTCATATTTGGGTTCATCATCTGTTCCAATATTAGCTTTAACTTCAACATATGTATATGCTTTATTAACACATAATGCTAAGTTTGATGGTAATGTCCATGGTGTTGTTGTCCAAGCTAATATGTATTTATCTTCTCCAACAACTTTAAATTTTGCAATACATGTTAAATCTTTTACATCTTTATATCCTTGTGCAACTTCATGTGATGAAAGTGCTGTTCCACATCTTGGACAATATGGCATTACTTTATGACCTTCATATAATAAACCTTTTTTCCACATTTCTTTTAAAGCCCACCATACAGATTCGATATAATCATTATGGTATGTTACATATGGATGTTCCATATCAACCCAAAAGCCAACTTTGTTTGTCATTTCCTCCCACATATGCACATATGTGAATACACTTTCTTTACATTCTTTAACAAACTTTTCTACACCATATTCTTCAATTTGTTCTTTTCCTGATATTCCAAGTTTTTTCTCAATTTCAAGTTCAACTGGAAGTCCATGTGTATCCCATCCAGCTTTTCTATCAACATGATAACCTTTCATAACTTTATATCTTGGAATAATATCTTTCATTACTCTTGTTTCAATATGTCCAACATGTGGCTTTCCATTAGCCGTTGGTGGTCCATCATAAAATGTGAAATATCTTTTTCCTTTATTCATATCAAAGTTTTTCTTTATGATATTTTTTTGTTTCCACATTTCTGCAACTTTGTTTTCCATTCCTACAAATCCATTTTTTAACTCTACTTTTTTGTACATAAAATTTCCTCCTTACCAGTAGGGACACCCATAAATGGTAAAAATTTTTACCACAGGGGACACCCATTCTTTATATTTTAAATTTTTAATTATTTATTTTTTGAATTCTCCTGCTACACTTTTTATTTCTTGTAATTCAAATCTATATTTTTGCTTTACATTTGGATATTTTTCATGGTCTACTTCTGATAAAAACATGTCTTTAGGTCTTACCCATAAACTTCCATCATCATAGAGTTTTCTGTATAAAACCATTTCTTCTTTTGTTTCAGAATACTGGGCAATGTCTTCTACTAAGTAATAATCTCCTTTAAAATGTTTGTAAATTTTGTTAATTTTCACTTCTCTCATTATTTATCTACTCCTTTCTACTACATTTACAAAAATATTTAATTAATAAAATTCATCACTTATTACATTTAAAGGGTGTCCCTCGTGGTAATTTTTTTTACCATTTATGAGTGTCCCCAGTGGTAAAAAAAATTTTCGCCCTAACATGATTATTTCACGTTAGGACGAATTTACATTCCGCGGTACCACCTATTTTTAATATTTTATACTAATTTTATTAGTTAAATATTCTCTCAATTATCTTTAACGCAGATTTACGGCAATACTTACTTCTACAACTTTTTATGTTCAGATTTGCAACCAACTAGGTGATAATAAATAATTTTTACTTTCAAACTCACACCATTTGTTTGATTCTCTCTTAAGTTATTATATTATTTACCGTGTCCTCGTTTTCGTTTTTAATTATCATTTTACTGCATAATATTATATCACCTTTTTTTCTTTTTGCAAGCATTTTTTCAAATTTAAACATATTATTGATTTCATTTTTTAATTACATGCATATTTTTTATCCTTATGTATATACTTATTATATATATACTTAAACAATTACATAAGTTAAAACATTTATTATTATAAATTAATGTAATAGAATGGGGGTTTTTATGAATTATAATAGAATAAAAGATATTCTAAGCAATAAAGAAAAAGTTGATATTTTTTGTGATGAGCGTCCTGTTTGGATTCAAGGTGTAAATAACCATATTGCAAAAGTTGGTTTTGTTGATAATTTTGAAGAGCGTGACGTCTTTATTGAAGATTTATACGAAAGAAATTTATATAATTAATTTGTTCTTACCAATTTGAGTTTTCGACTACAGTCAAAATTACTCAAAGGACACACAATTGCATTATTTATATAATATAAATAAAGGGAAGATAAAATATATAAAATATTTTTCTTCCCTTTTAAATTATTATTGGCTAATTTAATATTTCTTCTACTTTTTTTACTACATTATCTACATTTAATCCATATTTTGTTTTAATATCTACTGCCTTACCAGACTCTGTAAATACGTCTTCAACTCCTACATATTTTATTGGTGCATGTATATTTTTTTGAGCAATTATTTCGGCAATTGCCCCACCAAGACCTCCAATAACTGAATGATTTTCTAAAGTAACTATTACTTTAACATTTGACGCTAAATTATTTATTAAGTCAACATCTATTGGCTTTATTGAGAATATATTTACAAGCTTTCCGTGATATCCCTTTTCTTTTAAACTTTCAAAGGATTTATATGCTAATCCTGCCGTTGTTCCTTCATATATTAATGCAAAATCGTTTCCATTATCTTCTACAACAATGGATTTTCCTATTTCTGCATTCTGTTCTAAGTCTATGTCTGGTACAACATCTCTTGTTGCTCTAATATATACTGGACCATTATATTCTATAGCAATTTTTATTGCTTGTTTTAATTCTTTTACATTTGAAGGAACTAAAATCTTAACATTTGGAATCATTCTCATAAGTGCTATATCTTCATTTGCATGATGTGATGCACCATCAGGTCCATTATCCATTCCAACATATGTGCCTATTAATTTTACATTTGAATTTGCATATGCTGATTGACGTACTTGTGTCCATGCAGTTCCAGTTACAAATGTTGCAAAATTTACATAGAATGGTATTTGCCCTTCTGAAGCAAGTCCTTCTGCAATTGATACTGCACTTGCTTCTGCTATTCCAGCTTCTATAAATCTCTTTGGAAATTTTTCTTTAAAAATTAATGTTTTAGTTGACTTTGCCAAATCACTATCAATAACATAAATTCTGCTATCATTTTCAGCAATTTTACATAAAAATTCACCTATTTTATCTCTTAAACACACTTCTTTATAATCCATTTCTATTCCTCCTCTGTTCTTTCCAAGTCTTTCATTGCTATTTCATATTCTTCATCAGAGATTGCACCACTATGCCATTTAGGATTATTTTCCATAAATGATACACCTTTGCCTTTTACAGTGTTTGAAATTATTGCTATTGGTTTATCTTTTATAGTAACTGCTTCATTTAAAGCTTCTACTACTTGTTCCATACTGTTTCCATCAATTTCTATTACATGGAAATTAAATGCTTTAATTTTTTCAGCTAATGGCTCTAAATTCATTGATTCATTTACATTATCAAATGAAGATAATTTATTGTAATCTATTATAACAATCAAATTGTCTAATTTATAATGTGCTGCTTGCAATAAAGATTCCCATATTTGACCTTCTTGCATTTCTCCATCTCCCAGTATGGCATATACATGATGATTATCATTATTATTTTTCTTTGCTATAGCCATTCCAACTGCAATTGAAAGTCCTTGTCCTAATAGTCCTGTTGTTGCATCAACTTCAGGTATTGTTCCTGTATATGGATGACCTTGTAATCTTGAATTAACTTTTCTAAATGTACTTAATTCCTCTTCAGGAATTATTCCTTTTGAGCATAATTCAGCATATTGTGCTGGTACAGTATGCCCTTTTGATAAAACTACTTTACTGCGATTTTCTGAATTAAAATCTACATCCATTTCATATATAGCTGTTAACATATCTATAACAGATAATGAGCCTCCTGGATGCCCTGCTTTTGCATCATGTATCATTCTAACTACTCTTTTTCTATTTTCATTTGCTAATCTCTTTAGATTTTCTATATCTATCATAATTTTATCTCCTTTATAATTTTTATTCTTCATTAATATCTATTAACGAAAATATATTTTTATCATTATTTAATTCTACTATATTCATTATTACCCCTTCACCTGCAACTATTCCTCCAAGTTCCTCTACCGTCTCTTTTATAGCTTTCATTGTATTTCCTGTTGCATATATATCATCTACAATATAAATTCTCTTTCCTTGATATTCTTCATTCACCAATTTAGGTAATTCTAATTGATCTTTTCCATATTCCTTTTCATATTCAAACTTTCTTGCAACTGTTGTTGGTGGTAATTTTCCTGCTTTTCTTATTGGTATAAATCCAATGTTCAATTCTTTTGCAATTGCTGCTCCTAGTATCAATCCTCTTGCCTCTGGTCCTACTATGTAATCTACTTTCTTTTCTTTAATTTCTGTTACAAACTTTTCTATTATTTCATTAAATGTTTCTTTTTGTATTATTAATGGCATTATATCAATAAATTCTATCCCTTTTTGTGGAAAATCTTTTTCAGTTCTAATATTTAATTGATTTTTCAACTCATTTTTTAATATTTTCATTTAATCTTCCTCTTTTCTTTTAATTCATTAACAGTATACAATAGAAGATTTCAATTGTCTATACTTTTATTTTGAGAATTTTTTAAATTTTTTTAATTTTTGTATTGACAAATCTTTCTAAACATATTATAATTAGTTTTGTCGTAAGACAAATGCCAGATTATAACACATGCAGATGTGGCGGAACTGGCAGACGCACAGGACTTAAAATCCTGCGGTTGAATAAACCGTGCCGGTTCGATTCCGGCCATCTGCACCATTAGAACCTCAAGTAGTTCGTAAGATATACTTGAGGTTTTAATTTATAAAATCAAGCAGAGTTCTAACAAAAGTTCTAACACTTTTCCAAAATTAGAATTTTTATAAATAGTTAGAAATGTATTTTTTAAGACAGATTACCTAAATAGCGAGTTCGGTAATTTGTTCTTTTTTTGTATCTAATGCAAGTTTATCACTAATAACACTTGCAGAAATTCTTTTGTTTTCTATATCAGCATGTGCATATCTTAAAGTAGTTTGAAAATTAGAATGACCTAACCATATTTGTATATCTTTAACTGGTACACCATTTTGAATTAATAAAGTACCACAACTATGTCTTAAATCGTGTAATCTTATATGCCTTAAATTATTTTGTTCTAGTATTTTACTAAAGGTTTGTGTTACATATCCAGGTTTCATTAATTCTCCATTTTCCATTAAACAAATATAGTCTTTATAATCATTACAATAAGTATTGCCATAAAACTTTTTATATTCTTCGTACTTATCTTTATAAGTATTTAGTAAATCAGCAATAAAATCAAATAAAGGTAAAGTTCTATAACCAGAATCACTTTTTGCTCTATCTATGAAAATGAATTGTGTAACACCATCAATTTTACCACGACCTACTGTGTGTCTAATCGTTAATGTTTTAGCTTTGAAATCAATAGCATTCCATTTAATACCAATAACTTCTTCACGCCTTAAGCCATATACACCAGCAATAACTACTGGCAATTCAATAGGTGTAGTTTTAATAATTTCCATTAGTTTTAGTAACTCATCTTGTGTATAATAATCTGCTGTATATTCTTTAGTTTTAATTGATTCCAATTTAGTAGCAGGGTTACTATCTATTATTTCTGTGATAACTGCACTTTTTAAAGCCTTACTAATATTTGCTCTATAATGTTTTACTGTATTTCCAGATAGACCTTCTGCAAATAACAAATCAAAGAAATCTTGAATATGTTTAGGTTTCAAATCAACTAATTTTATTTTTTTTGCTTTAAAGTATTTGTATAATCTACCTTTGATTACTTGCTCATAACCTATATAGGTTGTTTGTTCAACTTTTCCTTTTTGTTTTTCTAGCCATTCCAACATATAATCACAAAACAAGATGTTTTTGTATTTATCATATATGTTCGGATCTCTTAATTGTATTTTAGATTTTTGTTCATATTCAATTTTAAATTGTTCTAATTTTTCTTCAGCTTTTTTCTTGTTTCCTTTTATAGTATAACCTGTAGGAATCCATTTAGGTTTTCTTTTCCCACAGTCATCATATAAATTTAAAACTGCATAATACAGTCCTTTCTTTTTTGTAAGCTACCTGTTATCATTTTTCTCCTTTCCGTTGTAACAGCTTATATTTAACTTATCATTGATATTTTTTGTATTATACCATGATAATCAAAAAATTCCTACTGTTCTGTCATCACATATTTGATAACATTAACTTTAGGAATTTTATATTCTCTGCCAACTTTTTTACTTTTTATTTTCTTTTCTCTTAACATACGATATGCAAGAGTGTTACTAATTCCACCTAGCATTTTTCTCATTTGTGTAAGATTTACAATATCTGGGTAGTCTGTAAACATAAAGGTATAAGTTTCTTTCATATCAGCCATATTTTTGTACCTCCTTTGCTAAAATTCAAAATAAAAAAGACCTATTCTGCAATAGGACTAATTAAATACTATAACAATACTTTTTCTTGTATTTCTGTGTTGGTATTTTTATATTCATATTTATTGATTTAGGAACATCTGAGCCAACTTTTAACTTTCTATCTATAATTAGATTACCTTTGCTATTTCTATGATAAGCACTTAAATTCCATTTTCTATATGCCAAATCACTCATTTCAGAAGAATAAGATAACTCTTTACTTGCTTCAATATGTTGCTGTTTAACAAATTCATATAATTGTTTATCCGATTCACTTTGTCTTTTATTTCTAATCCAGTCTCTTTTTGCAATTTTACGATTTTCTCTACTTATTTGAGCTCTATATTCTTTTTCCTGAATATATCTTGTATCGTTTTTGATTATCTTTGTTATATAAGATGGATTAACATTCAATTCTTTTGCAATATTAGTTGGTTTATCATGTTCATTATAATACTTATCTAGTATATAGTTCTTGTTATCTATATTAATCACAACCTTTCAAATAATTTGGTAAAATTTGTGTCTACATATTTTTTATACAAGTATAGAACTTGACATTTTATATTAATTGTTGTAATATATTATTATATTTCAACTATTAATATTTGATATTATTATAAAGTAATAATTGTAATATGTCAATATATTACAATAAAAATTTTGAAAAATTTTAAGGAGAATAAAGTAATGGAATTTAATTTTAAAAGTAACAGTGCTTATTCATATATGAGATATGGTGGCTATCAAGGAAGATATAAAGGAAAAGAATATTATATGGTGCCAAACCCAGAAACTAGTATAAATATTAGAGATTTATATGATATGTTCAGTAAAATGGATTCAATATTGGTTGATTTACTTAATATAGGAAGAATTTGTATGGATTCAGATGATGATCAAACTAAATTTACTTGTGCATATTTTTTTGTAGATCAATATGGTTTATTGGGCTTTATGGTTGAAGCACCAATCAATACAGATTTTCTATTAAATGAAGAAGTAACATTAAAAGAAAATAATGTTATTAATAAAAATTGTACAATGAGAACAAAAGAATATTTTGAATTATTCTTTCCGTTTGCAACTAACGATGAAATGAGCTATACGATAACAAATGGTAAAGCAGTTATAGAAACAAATTCAGATTTACAAAGAATGTTAAATCGTACATCACTTAACAATCAATTAATTTATTCTAGCTTTTATTGTGAGAAAATAGATTGGATAATTGAATATGCAAAAAAAATGTATAAAATATTTAAAAAATATGTAGATTTATCAAATAGTAGTGTAAATAATTATGATGAATATAAAGCAAGAGAAACTATAAGTGATTATTATTTTTCTGGAATACCATACAAAATTAATATGTATGGAAATACTCCAGAAATATCTTGGCAACCTAATTCTTTAAAACAAGCAATAGATATGGCTTTTGGTTTTATGCTTTGTAGTGAAAAGAATCCATTAAGAATATGCAAACATTGTGGCAAAGTATTTTATGCTAAAAACCCTAAAGCTGAATATGATAGTAGTCAATGTAGAAACCAAGCTAATGTATATAAAAGCAGAAATAAAAATAAAGCAGATTAAGATAATTAATTGTAGAAATTACTCAAAAAACATTGTTTTTTGAAATAGAAATAAAGTATAATAAATCCATCCTTTTCAAAAGGAAATCTTTCGGGAAGGAGGGTTTTATCTATGAACTACCCAGATTTGATTTGGCATTTAGTTGAAATGTTATTGCAAAAAGACACAAATCAAGAAACTGATACTGTTAGCAATAATAGTAAACTGAATGACCAAAAGCAAGATGAGGCTTAGCTAGCCAAAAAAAGAAAGTATAGCTCTACCACAATGCTATACTTTCTTTTTTTACATAAAAAATGAGCTAGGTGCTACCACACACTTAACTCGGTTCTATCTACGAACTTTTTTAACTTAAGTTAAATATAGTATACTATATTTTTTATTATATGTCAAATGATTTTTTTAAATTCATTATTTGTGAAAAATTTTAAAATTTTTTATGTTATATTATCATTTTACTTCTATTGTAAACTCAACAAAATAATGCTATAATTATATAGTAAAATAGTAAATTATAAAAGGAGAAAATTTGACAATGAAAATTACAAAATTTCCACAATCATGTTTATTAATTGAAACAAAAGGAAAAAAGATATTAATTGATCCAGGAACATTAAAATATAAAGATGAGTATTTTGAAATATGGAATAATGTAGATATTATTCTAATCACACATAAACATCCAGACCATTGTAATACAGAGGTATTAGAAAAATTAAATAAAGATATCACAATATATTCAACAAAAGAAGTCTTTGAAACAAATAAAATATTAGATATAAATATTGTAAAAGAAAATGACATTATCGAGTTAGATAAGATAAAAATAGAAGTAGTACATGCAATACATGGGTATCAACCTCTATTAAAAGGTGCAAAAGAAATATATGAAAATGTTGGATATATTATAGATGATGGAGATAACAGATTATATGCAACTAGTGATACGATTTGTTTTAAAAATGAGTATAAAGCAGATATTTTGTGCATTCCAGTAACAGGACATGGACTTACAATGTCAGCATTTGAAGCATCATTATATGCAAAAGAAGTGGGAGCAGTTTTAACAATACCAATTCATATGGATAATCCTGCATTTCCACCAGACTATAGTTTTATTAAAGAAATGTTTGACAAATATGAAGTAGAATATGAAATATTAGAAAATGATGAAATGATTGAAATAGAATAGAGGAAAGAATATGATAACAAATTTTTCATTAAATGATAACACTCAAAAAGAAATATTAAAACACTTGAAAACAACATCAAAACTATTAAGTAAAGTTGGAACAAAATTATCAGAAACACAAAAAGAAAGTATGATATATGCAATGCCAGATTTAGGAATAGCACAAAATGGAACAAGAATGTTAGGCGGGTTCTATACAGGTGCTTGTTATTCTTGGAATTCAGATGTTCCATTTGTTCCAGTAGATACTACAGTAAATGTTTGTGGTACTACCGTTTATAAATTAAATCAAAATATAACTGTTCAAGAATTCCAAAAGAGATTAGATAATGTTATGCAAAATAGAGATACATATTTAAAATATACTTCTACACATTTACCATCACAAATATTAGATTCAATCGATTTAGAAAGAGCAGATAAGTTTTATTGGAATTATAATGTAGGTAATCATTTTGCGATTTTAGCTGAACAAAATGATGATAATTCGGAACTTACAGAAGGTCAATATATGATAGTTCATGCTTCTGCAATAGAACTAAAAAAAGATAATTTAAAATATGGATTATATCCTGTAGAAGGTAACTGGTATTATGATGATATTAAAACAATATATGATGATAATGAAAATCGATATTTAAGATATATCTATGGAAAAAAGGCTGTTCAATTTGCAGAATTAGCTAGTATGCTACAAAAAATTAACAAAGATAGAAATAGATATTTTTGTAAGACAGTTTTAGGTGAATTAGCAGGTGAAGAAGTCATTAACTTAAGTCACTATGGAATGCCTACTAATAATGCTGTATGCATAGGTTGCCAATGGGAGCAAGAAGATTTTACTTTATTAACTGCACCAGGAAATGACATTTTTTTAGTTCACCCTAATGTAACTGCTCCAAATACTATTGATTTAAATAATAAAAAAATTACATTAACACCACATGGATGTGGAGTTATGCTAAAAAATAGCAGTGACACAATTAAATATTTAAATGATGGAATATTGATTGGAAATAAGCACTTTAAAAAAGGCGAAAGTATTAATATTGGAAATGATGTATCAGTAAGAACAAATAATATAGATTCAAAACATGTAAAACAACATATAGAAACTGTTTTAGACCGATGTCCTGGAACAATATACGGACAAATGCATCAGTTGTTTGCACGAACTAAATACGGAGATTTTGATTATACAAAGAGAGTTATAGAACCAGAATTATAATAATAAGGAGTTTTTTATATGCCCAATTTAATGTTTTTAAGACATGCAGAAACAGAATTAAATAAAACAGGAATTTTTGCTGGAAGAACAGATTGTAACATAACAAAAGAAGGATTTGAACAAGCAAAAGAGATTTTGAAAGATGATGAAAAAAACTTTGATTACATTTATTGTTCTCCGCTCAAAAGAACAAAGCAAACTTTAGATGCTATCTTGCCTAACATTACTCCAATTATAGATGAAAGAATAACTGAAATCTGTATAGGTGAATGGGAAGGTAAGAAAAAAGAATCTTTTGATAAAAACTTAGTTGCTTTATATAGAGCAGGACAATATACTCCACCAGGAGCAGAAACTACATCACAAGTAGACAAAAGAGTTTGCAATTTTATTGAAACCCTTTTTAATACATATAAAAACAATGAAAGAATTTTAATTGTAACACATAATGGAGTTATGAGGTCTATAAAAAGAAATTTTGTTAGAAATTACGACAATATAATGTCTAAAAATTTAGGTAGCATTGTATTAACTGAAGAAGATTATAAATATTATTTAGAAAAAAGAAAAGAAAAAGAAATTACAAGATAATTCAATAGTAGCTTATTCTTATATTGAAAGTAAGCTACTATAATTCTAACTCCCATTCTTTTTCTCTTTCTTCGTGTTTTAGTTGTTTTTCTGGATCAATAAAAGTATGAGTTTCATCTTCAAATTTTTTAACTAATTCTTTAGATTCTCCAATACCAAATTTGTGACAAATCCAAACTATAAACTTATCAACAGTTTCATAGAATTTATCTATAATTTTGTGTAAATGAGTATTTTCTTTTTCTAAACTTTTAATTTTGCTTTTATATTTCCATTCAATATCAAATTCTTTATTTTTAAATTCATCTTCTAAATCTCTTTTTCTATTATTAAATTCCATATCAAGAGAATTATTCTTTTTCTTATATTCGTGTTCTAAATGTTCTACAGTATTGTGTAATTGTTTGTTTTCAACAAGTATAGAATCTCGTTCTTTTTGATATTTTTCAGCCTCATTAATAACTTTAGACTGTTTAGATAATTCCTTATGCAATGAAAAATTATCTTTGTATAATTCTTTAATTAAATCATCTTTAGGTTTTATAATTTCTTCTAGTATTTTTTCATCTCTCTTTAATGAAAATTTACTAATATCGGTTATCTCGGGAACATCTGGTAATTCTAATTTTATTTCATTTAAAACTTTTTTAGTATTTTCATAATTAGTAATTTTCTTATATTCTTCAACAGTATAATGTTTTCTGCTAGTATTTTCTACAAACATGCCTCTTTCTAAATCAAAGCCTTTTGATTTTACATGATTAAAATAAGCATCTTGTAGTTTTCTATAACTATCTCGACCTTTCCAAAAATCTCTTGCACAAATTTTATCAACATTGTTACCTGCTTTATCTTTTGTGTGAACAACAGGAACAAGCATTAAGTGCATATGTGGTGCTCCTTCATCTAAATGTACAACTGCTGATATTATATTCTTTTCTCCTAGATTTTTATAATTACATATAAATTTATAACATTCATCAAAATATCTTTTAGTTTCTTTTTCTCCAATTTTATCAAAAAAGGCTTGATCAGAAGTAAACATCATTTGACACATTATTATGCTGTTACTACGAAGATATCCTTGTACATTATTTTCTTTCAAATACTTATCAAATTCTTTTGTATATGTTAGTTCGTTTTTCTTAATGTAATAATTCAAATGTGTTCTTGTTGGATCAATATCTTTATTAGTATGATTTTTTGCTTTTCTATCATTATGAGTTCCTTTTCCATTTATTTCTGATCGTGTTAATTTTTCATTTCTTACAATAGCATAACTCATATCTCCATGCACCTCCTTCTTTGCTCGAGATATTGTTTCAATGTCTAACACACTAGACAAACAAAGTTTATCTGTGTGGCAGGGTTTACTAACCCCACACCCCAAACCTAAAAATTGCCATTCGCATTTTTAGGTTTTTTCATAAAAATTTACTTGTCGCAATTTTTATGAATGTGAGCAAAAAAATAAATTTTTTACTCACAACAAAAAAGCACTTATGCTTTTTTGTATTCACTTTAGCAACTACCAAGCAGAAACCAGAGGGAGAGAGCTAAAGTGAATTAGGTGTAATAGTCCCATTGTGAAAAATAGAATTATTACACCTATATAAGCTGAAACCGTCGGTCGTTCACCTCGTTTCATAGGTAGTCTAGTAAGTAGTTATATTACTACTATAATTGCTGATACATTTAAGTATCTTTGTTCATACTTGCCCAAACTTTTTACAATTACAAATCCATATCAAATATGCCACCAAATACTCTTTTATTATTGTGAGTCTGTGTTCTAAAATCTCACTCACGTACTTTGTATAATTAGACTACTTATACAAATACGAATGAACTTTATAGCATCGGCTCATCACACCAAACACTTTTTAAGAGGTGTTGCATTTCTCTTTGCACGACAAAAAAAGTCCGTTTGTAGATTTTTATTCTACAGACGGACTTCGTAATTTGCTATATTAAATTATTTTTAAAATGGTAAGTCATCATCCTTCTTAATTTTTAAATTTGAGAGCTTCGTATATAAATTGTCTATAACTATTTGTTTTTTGTCATCTGGAAGAGAAATCAATAATTTGTAAAAATTTTCAACAGTTTTATATTCAATGTCTCTTCTTGAATAATAAGTAGCAAACTCATCTGTAAAACAATGAATTAATTCACTAACAGATTGTATAAATTCATCTAACATACTATTTCTTAGAACTTTTTGTAAGCGTTCTATAATAACATTAATGTCTTTTCTCTGTATTGAAGTACTTAATTCTGCAATATGATCATATATAGCATTAGCAAATTTAATATATATTTCTCTTTCATCATCACTAAAATAGTCTTCTCTTAACATTAACTCTGATATAGCAGATACTATTTCAGAAAATGACTGATATCGCTTATCTCTTTCAACTGTTATCATTTTTTCAATTATATGGTAATATTTAAAAGAATCTTTCATTTTATTTTCTTTTATTATATGCTCAAATAATTTTCCTAAAAAATATATTTCGGTTGTATGATTGTATTTCCCGTATAATGTAATGTCTTCTGGAAGTTGCGTTACTGGCCAATTAAGAATAATACTATTATTATCTCCCTCTTTAGACTCTGTATTTAATATCTTACCAAAACCAAAATCTATTATTTTTACATTTCCATTAATATCAATTAAAATATTTTGTGGTCTTATATCTCTATGTAATATATGGCTTTTCTCTAGATATTCAAAAGCCAATATAGTTTCTTTGAAAATATCTTCCCATGATTTCCAGTCATTATCCCAAGGAAACGCAACATATTCATCAATAGGAGTTCCTTTAACATATTCCATCTGTAAATATCCTACTTTTTCTTCAGGATATAAATAATAGTTATATACTCTTACAATATTAGGGTGTGAAAGTTTAAATAGTATTTTTATTTCATCAACAAACCTGTCATAAAATTCTTCTTTGTGTTCATTGTCTTCTGTTTCATATTTTTTAATAGCAAATAACATATCAGTAGTTTCATCCTTAAATAGTAAAGCTCTACCTGTTCCTCCCTTTCCTAAAGAGTCAACATATTTAAATTGTTTTTTCATATCAAAATTAACAATATGACCTTTTTCAATATTTCCCATAAAAACCCCCATGTATCAAATAATTAGCCTCATTATAGCACCTTTTTTAATTTTTTTCTACATTTTAATACAAATATCAATAATAAGTCAGACTGTTATTCTATCAAAAGTTCTAACATAGTTCTAACACTTAATTCAAAATTTTAGAAAAGAAAATTTTTGTTTTTCTTGTATATTTATCAATGTTTGTGTTATAATTCTCTACAAACAAGATGATTAGAGAGGTTGATAACTACAACTAAAAGAGATTATCTAATGGTAAAAAACAGATGACGTAAAATTCTTAAAATCCTGCGGTTGAATAAACCGTGCCGGTTCGATTCCGGCCATCTGCACCAATGACGTATTTGTTCGAATTAATAGAACAGAAATGCCAAAAAATCAATCAGAAAATAAAATCTGGTTGATTTAAAAGTTAAAACTAATTGATATTTAACATAAAATATGGTAAAATATATTATATTGCCAAGTGCATATAATTATTAGTTACTCGCAAATATAATCATTAAGGAGGTACTGATGTTATGGCTAATGTTATGACTAAACAAGAACGGGAAGAGTTTGTAAAAAAAATGTTTGAACCTACAATTGATAATGCAATACAGGATATGAGAATTTCAAAATCATTATTCTTGACTAAAGGTAATAAATTTTATTCTAGTATTTCTAATGAATATATGAAGGATAAATATAAATTCTTACCCTTCATTATAGAAGAAAAGAAAAAGGAATTTATAACATCCTATGCTCAGATTTTTCAAGAAGTTGGAATTGCAGATGATACTGAAATTGCATGTAGATTACTTAACTGGGAACACTCTGGAGATGTTATGATGTTGCTTAATACTGATACTGATTGGAATTCAGTAGATGAATTATTGCATTTGCAAGGTCATACTGGAGGGACAATGAGTTGTTTAGCTTCTAAAATTCTGTATTTTTCTCCCTATGGTTTAGATTTCATTGAACATATATGGGGAGTTAAAGAAAGAATAAAAGTTGAAAAGAAAATGGCTTCTGTAAAAACATCATCTGTATCTAAAAGAAAGAAATCTCCCAAAGTACAATAATTTCTATTAGTCAACATTAAATAATAGCAGAGTTTACCATAACTCTGCTATTATACATTTAACAATATATTACTTCCTTAAAAATTATTTCTTGTAATTCTGCTTATTTTTCTTCCCTTTCTACTTCTTGGCTATTTATAAATCTTCCCCTTCCCATAAAAGCTGATACACTCTCAAACAAACTCCTTGGTACTTTTTTTATTCTATCCATTATTCCATGAATTTGTTGTTGTGATAATCCAGATGACTTTTGTGCTATAAAATTTTCTTCTTTTCTTCTTTCATCGAACCTATTCATATTTTTTATATTTAAATATTCCATTATTGTAACATTGTGCATAGAAGCATACTTCTCTATTCTCTTCCAATAGCTATCTTCTAATTTATTTTCTTGTACTTTCTCTTTTCCTAAATATTGAGCTGAACCACGAATATAATCAAAAACATTGCTATCAAAAGAATGAATACTTATTATTCCACTTTTTGATTTTTCATTTGGATAAGTGAACAAAAACATATCTTTATTAGGTAAGTTTTTTGCTAAAACTTCAACATAATTTGACATTTTTTCTATCGATGAAGATATTGTTATACAATTCGTTGAACCTTGTACATATGGTCTTATAACATCAGTTCCATTTGTTTTTATATGATTTTTCCAAAGCTCGACTAAGCATTGTTTTGCTGAATTATTTCCAATTGCAAAGTTTTCAGCTATTTTTTCTTGCTGTTCCTGTGGTAATTCAAATATAAAATCAGATTTAATTGTTAAAAAATATTGCCAATCTCCTACTATCTGTTTATTTGACAATCCTTCCAACATTTTTAGTGTTTCCTCGTCATTATAACAATCATGAATCTTCTGTTTATTTAATATATTGTTTATATAATGAAATAAAACATTAATATCAATTGCTCTATGCAGATTTTCGTTTCCTAATATATCAACAACTTTATTTGTGTATTTACTAATTAATTTTTCTTCTTCTGATTTTCCTTTAACTTCCACTAATTTATGTTGAAACTCTTGAACTATTTCATTCAGCTTATTTCTATCTATTATAAATTTTCTTTCATCATTCATTTGTTTTATTTTTCCCCTTAAATATTGATTTTATCTTATTTACTATTTTAATAAATACATTTGGTTTATAAATTGTTATTTTTGTATTATTCACAATATTACAATTATGATTCTTAATATTATTTTTAGGTTTAAAATTTATTTTTTTGTTTTCCACATTATTAGGATATTCCCAATTTAATATTATTTTCTTTTGTCTTTCATCTGCAAAATAATTTTCAAACAAAAATAACAACAAACAAATTGCCTCTTCTGTTAGCATTTCTGATTTAAACTCTTCTGGCTTTACATCAAATTTATAATCCCTAGCTTTATTAGCCTTTATATATTCTCTTACATCATTTGGAATAACTAAATCTAACAGCTCCTTATTATAAAAATTTAATATTGTATCAACTTGAGAACATGCAATTTTCATTCTATAATTTTTTTCCATAATTTCTTCCTTTTCTCTTTTGCATTAATTATAATAATCTAAATATATTTTATCATAATTTTATGATAATAATAAATAGATTTAAAAAAATAATTAAAGATAATTTTGAAAACTATCTTTAATTATTTTTTTTCGTTATTCTAATCCGAAACTAACCCCTAATGCATTATTTAATTGATTTATAATCTGATTATCATCTATATGCCCTATTTTTTCTTTCAATCTGCTCTTATCTATAGTTCTTATTTGTTCAGTTAATACTACTGAATTACTCTTAAGTCCACTTGTATTTTCACCTAATTTTATATGTGTTGGCAATTCTGTTTTATTTGTTTGGGACGTTATGGCTGCTGCAATAACAGTGGGACTATACTTATTTCCTAAATCATTCTGAATTATCAAGACCGGTCTAATTCCTCCTTGCTCTGACCCCACAACTGGACTTAAATCTGCATAAAACATATCTCCTCTTTTTACTACCATTTTCTTCACTCCCAAAAACTACAATTTTAAGTCTATATTTTCGTATTTTTAAACTTAGTTTGAAGTAAAGTTAATAGTATTTTACATTTATATATTTCGTAAAGTGTACATATTTTAATTTGTACTATTTATCTTTACCTCATTATATAATATGTAAATTGTTGTTTTTTGTTTATTGTCCTTTATTTCCATTTGAGTTGGATTGTATGTTTTTTTATCTATATGTAAAATTTTTTCTTTTATATAAATATTTTGAATATTGCTACCTGTTTTCATTATTATTTCATTGTCTTTTTCTTCATATGTTGCCTTTTCATCTTGTTTGTAATCTTCTATAAAACTATATAAATCTAGGCAATTATCTCCTAAATAACTATAATTTTCTAAAATATTATTCAAACTTAATTGACTATTTTCTATTTTCAAATTTGTCCCATCATTTTCTATTTTTACACCTGCTATATTACTTGGCTCTAGTACTTCTTGCATACTTTGATTTGGCTTCTGATATGTTTGTTTTAATATATATTTATTGCTATTTTTATTGCTTGATACATCAACAGTTACTTTTACCTCATATGAACTAATATTTAAAATATAGTTTACGATTTCCTGACTATTTTTATTATTTCCACTTTTGTAATTTTTAACACTGTTTTTGTAAAAAAATATTCCTCCAATTATAATTATTATTATTAACAAGATAAACCAATACTTCTTTTTCATGTATATTTCACCCCTAAAGTATATTTATTACTTTAGGTTGAAAAGTATTCTTTAATTTTTTTTATTAGCATTTCTTTATTTTCAATATGATTAATTTCATTTCTAAATATACTCGAATTTGGCATATTTTTTGTATACCATGCAATATGTTTTCTCATTTCATTTAAAGCAACAGTTTCACCTTTATAAAAAATATCAAGTTCAATATGTTCTCTTAAAATTTCATATTTTTCTTTATTAGTTGGACTTAATAATTTTTCTCCTGTCTTTAAGTAATGTTGAATTTGTTCAAATATCCAAGGATTCCCCATTGTTCCTCTTCCTATCATAATCCCATCAACACCTGTATATTCAAACATATTCTTTGCAGATTCTTCATCTATAATATCTCCATTCCCTATAACAGGAATATTAACACTTTCTTTAACTTTTTTTATAATATCTAAATCTACTTTTCCACTATAAAATTCATCGCGAGTTCTTCCATGTATTGTAATCGCTGAAATTCCATTTTTTTCTGCTATTTTTGCGACTTCACATGCAACAATATTATTATTATCCCATCCCTTTCTATATTTTAAAGTTACGGGTACTTTTGAATTTGCAACAACTGCTTTTACTATTTCTTCTACTTTATTTAAATTCAAAAGTAGTTTACTTCCATCACCATTTTTTACAACTTTTGGTGCAGGACATCCCATATTAATATCAACAATATCAGCCAATTTGCTTACATATTTTGTTGCAAAACCCATTGTTTCTGGGTCACTTCCAAAGATTTGCATGCTTATCGGTCTTTTTTCTCCATCACATTTCAATAATTGTTTTGTTTTTTCGTCATCATAAAATAACGCCTTTGAACTTACCATTTCAGTACATACCAATCCCGGATTAAATTTTTCCACAATAATCCTAAAAGGCAGGTCTGTTACACCTGCCATTGGAGCTAATATTAAATTATTCTGTAATTCTACATTTCCTATTTTTATTTTTTTTAAGTACATATCTTACCTCATTTATTAAACATTCCGTTCTTTCTTTGCCCACTTATATTTAGCAAAATTCCAAGGCACAAAAAGCTTGTTATCATTGAAGTTCCGTCCATAGCTTACAAATAGCAATGGAACACCTGTAATTGGAAGTAATCCCATTGTCATTCCCACATTTTCTAGTGTATGAAAAAGAAATATTCCACATATTCCAGCTGCTACATAACTTCCTGTTTCATCCTTTGTTCCTTTTGCAATTTGAATGGATTTAGTAATTATCACTACATTTAATAAAATAACACTACATGCTACAACAAATCCCATTTCCTCGCCTATTACAGAAAATATAAAATCTGTTGACTTAGGATATAGATATCCTAACTGTGTTTGATTTCCTTGTAGTATTCCCATTCCAGTAACCTGTCCTGATCCAATAGCAAGTTTTGACTGTAAAATATTATATCCTGCTCCTCTCGGATCTGATTCAGGATGTAAGAATGTATCAATTCTTGATTTGGCATGTTTAGGCAATACAAAATTATAAATTAATGGCACGACAATTATTATTATAGCAAATGCTGATATTATATATTTTTTATCAATTCCTGCCACAAAAATCATTATAACAAATGCTATAATATATGCTGTCGCAGTTCCATAATCTGGTTCTATAATTATTAAAAGAACCGGTATTGCTATTGTTGCTAAAATTATTCCTAATTTTGTTATTTTGTTGATTTCACTTCTTCCTTTTCTTTGTATTATCGAAATTACATATGATAAAAAAAGAATTATAAATACCTTTGAAATTTCCGCTGGTTGAAACGAAATCAAATCATCTCCTATTACAAACCAGCTTCTTGCTCCACTTATTGGTTTTGTAAATAAAACTGCTATTAATGATATTATTGCTATTCCATAAAGTATTGGAGATAATTTTATTAATATTTTATAATCTATAAACATTATTACAATCATTATCCCAAGACTTACACCAATCCATACAGCTTGTTTTTTAAATTCATCTAAATTCGAATCATATGATGCTGAAAATAGTGCCACTAAACCTATTCCACATAGTATAATTGCACATATCAGTATCCACCATTCCATCTTTCTTAATTTTTTCATAATTATTCAATCACTCTTTTTATATGTTTCATTATTTTTTATTTGTTTTGCTTTCATTTTCTTTGTTTGGTTTCTTTTGGTCTTTATCTTGTTCCAATTCATTTTCCTTATCTTTTTGCTCTTTATCATTTTGCTTTTTATTTTTTTGTGATTTACTATTTTGTCTTTTGTTTTCTTGTTTTTTACTATCTTGATTATTATCTTCTTGTTTACTTTGTTCTACCTGCTCATTTTTTTTAACTTGTGCTGTTTGTCTTACTTCATCTTTAATATTTAGAATAGGAATATTTGCGTATAATGCTGGAGCACCATTAATCCCATCTCCATTCTCTTTATTAGTTAATCTTACATCCATAGCACTTTCATCTATATCTATATATTTCTTTATTACTTCTATTATTTCTTGTTTCATCAAATCTAAAAAGTCTGCTGATACATTTGCTCTATCTTGCATTAAAACCAAATGTAATCTTTCTTTTGCTGCATCTTTAGACTTTAATGTTTGTTCTTCTTTTTTAGTCATTTTTTTAAAAAAACTCATTATGCTTTCAAACATTATTTATTACCCTCCAACTTTTGTTTATTTTAATTGCTTTTATTTTCTAAATAGACTTTTTAACTTTGCAAAAAATCCCTTTTCTCTACCAGGAATTGTCACTTCTATATTTTCTCCTAACACTCTTTTCGCAATTTCTAAATATGCTTTACCTGATGGTGCTTTTCTATTTTGAATTACTGGTTCTCCTTTATTGGTCTGTGTTATTATGTATTCATCATCTGGTACAACTCCAATTAAGTCTATTGAAAGTAAATCAACAATATCATTTACATCCATCATTTCACCTTTTCTCACCATATTAGGTCTTATTCTATTTATTACTAATTCAGGATTTCTTATTTCAGACGCTTCTAATAAGCCTATAATTCTATCAGCATCTCTTATTGAAGATATTTCTGCTGTTGTTACTACAATAGCTCGATCTGCTCCTGCAATAGCATTTTTAAATCCTTGTTCTATTCCAGCAGGACAGTCTACAAGAATATAGTCAAATTCCTCTTTTAATTTATTAGTTAATTCTTTCATTTGTTCTTCATTTACTGCACTTTTGTCTCTTGTTTGTGCAGCTGGTAATAAATATAATTCTTTAAATCTCTTGTCTTTTATTAGTGCTTGTCTTAATTTGCATTTTTCTTCAACAACATCTACAATGTCATAAACAATTCTATTTTCTAGCCCCATAACTACATCTAAATTTCTTAAACCAATGTCTGTATCTATTAAAGCTACTTTTTTACCTTCTAGTGCAAGACTTGAACCTAAGTTTGCTGTTGTTGTTGTTTTTCCAACTCCACCTTTTCCTGATGTTATAACTATAACTTCTCCCATATTCTTCCTCCTTAGGATATTCCTTTTTAATTAAAAATCCTAGTTTTTACAACTATTATAATACACTGAAAATGTCAAAAAGTCAATCTATTTGCCAGAATTTATACAAAAAGTTACCAGTGAGGAGTTTTACCAGTAGGGACACCCATAAGTGGTCAAAAAAGTTACCAGTGGGGACACCCATAAGTGGTTAAAAAAGTTACCAGTGGG
>QWCV01000190.1_pt1 | contig 176648 bp, 151 predicted proteins | sample 1972621 | NCBI WGS metagenome assembly QWCV01 (sample SAMN09866699, study PRJNA288562) | Human gut metagenome isolate pre2_stool, whole genome shotgun sequencing... | isolation source: gut | host: Homo sapiens | place: USA: California | reverse complement strand
ATGCTCATCCCAATTGGTACCAAGCAATACAAACTTGCCAATCTGGGCGGTAGAACGGACATGCTTGCCGATACATGGACAAACATCATAATCACCGATACGAACCAGACGCAAGGTCTCGCTCGCATCATCCGGCAGACGGTCTAACTTGACGTTAGCCGGAATGTGGTCACGATCCACAAACTCGTAAGTAACAGGCATATCAAGCTCTATCAGGCGATTCATCTCCGTCTCAATCTCCTTCTCCTTCTGACGGGTAGGCTTATGATCGACTAAGAAAGTCATCTTACTCTTCTTTCGCTCAATATGAGCATTCTTGCTGCGATCGCAGCCAAACATGCGAACCATCAGCTGATTGAGCAAATGCTCTGCCGTATGAGCAGGAGGGAACTCCTCCTTATGATGCTCATTCAATATGATATCACTTTCCTCCATCTTGACATTGAATTTATAGATTCTTACTCCGTTAGCATCCATTGATATCGGGAATACGCCATCCTTCTTCAACTCAACCTTCTTCTTACCACCCGAGAACAGTTCTGTTACCAGCACCTCCTCTTCAGCAATATGGAAGAAATCGAAAGCATGACCAGGGATGCAAACCTGCAACTGACGCGCCTCCTGAGCAAAATTAAGTACGATGAGCATGGCTTCATCATCCTTCTTGCGAAGGAAGGCGAAATTGGTACGGGGATCGAAATTCTCAGAACCCGGATTCACATACATCAAATCGAAGGTCTCACCCTCGCGGATGGCTTTCTCTTCATTGGCGAAGCGAAGAAGCTGGCGATAAGTGGCTGCCAGATATTTCTGCTCCTGACTCAATGCCGAGTCAGATGAATCCTGATAGGCATGTGTCAGAGTTTCAGGACTCCAATAGTCGAATATCGTGGTACGGCCATCCGTGCCGCAGAATCCTTCCTTATCCATTCCCTTCTCGCCGAATTCCTGACCGCTGTAAAGCATGAAAGGATTCTTCTGGAAGAAGAGACTCATGGCTGCAGCAGGAATCGCCTTCATAGCTGAGCCACAGAAGAAATCGCTGGCGATGCGCTGCTCATCATGATTCTCAAGGAAATAGAGCATGTGATCGCGGATATCATCCACTACCTGCCACTCGTGAGTGATACTGGCTGCCGGACGCTCACCACGAAGCACACCACGCAGGCAATCATACATTCCTACCTTGTCATAAAGATAATCGAAACCAGCCTTTACAAAGTTGCGGTACTGGTTAGGATCGTATACCTCACCGATAACCACGATGTGAGGATACTTCGCCTTCAATATTCCGGTAGCGTATGACCAGAATGCCGTTGGCACCATTTCTGCCATATCACAGCGGAAACCATCTACGCCCTTGCTTGCCCAGAAGAGGAGGATATCTGTCATCTTGCCCCATGTGTTTGGCACAGGTTCATAATGATAGCTTCTGCCTCCTGCATCACAGTAATCTACACCATAATTGAGTTTCACGGTCTCATACCAGTCGTTACAGCCAGGATGGTTATCAAACCGATCGTTTCCTGTAGCTCTGGCTGGGCTCTCAGTATAAGGTTCATAAATCTTGGCATCTTTCGCAGAAAAAGCCTTGAACTCTGGTTTGGAATGACGGATTTCATTCAAATCCAAATCGCCCCATGCATAATAGAAATTATTCCTGGTAGAGAAGTGCATGTTCGGATCATCATCTTCTCCCAAATCCCGTACACCTGTTGGTTTGCAAATGGAATGATACTCTCGGGCTACATGGTTTGGTACGAAATCCATGATTACTTTCATACCAGCCTTGTGAGTACGCTCTATCAGCTGCTCCCACTCTTTCATTCTCATACTGACATTCACAGCCAAGTCTGGATCGATGTCATAGTAGTCGGTAATAGCATATGGCGAACCTGCTTTTCCCTTCACTACCTCTGCATGCTGAGTAGGAATTCCATAAGAAGAGTAGTTTGTCTGAGTGGCATGACGAATCACACCCGTATACCAAATATGTGTAAATCCCATATCGTGGATGCGAGCCAGAACTTCATCAGAGAAATTATTCAGCTTTCCGCAACCATTCTCTTCGATGGTACCATTTTCCTTACAGGTTGTATTCTGGTTTCCGAAGAGTCGTGGGAGAACCTGGTATATTATAACTTTTTCCTTCATTTAGCGGCTTTACTAAAAAAATGAAACGTTTTACCTTTCCAACAACGCCTTTGCTGAAAAGATAAAACGTTGAATAGTGTTATTGTTGATTAAGCAATACCATGAGCGGCAACATTCTTGTCGATGCGGCCAATCATACCCTGCAATGCCTTGCCAGGACCACACTCTGTGAAATCATCAGCACCATCAGCAATCATAGCCTGTACAGATGAAGTCCAACGTACTGAGCTTGTAAGCTGTGCGATGAGGTTCTGCTGAATCTCAACTGGATCAGTATGAGGCTTACCGTCTACATTCTGGTAAACCGGGCACTTAGGAGCAGAGAATGTAGTCTTCTCGATAGCAGCCTGAAGTTCATCCTTAGCTGGCTGCATCAATGGAGAGTGGAAAGCACCACCAACCTTCAAAGGCAATGCACGCTTAGCACCAGCAGCCTTCAGCTTCTCGCAAGCAGCATTGATAGCATCTACGTTACCTGAGATAACGAGCTGACCAGGGCAGTTGTAGTTAGCAGCAACTACCACGTTGCCTTCTGTGCTTACCTCAGCGCAGATTTCCTCAACCTTTTCATCTGGCAAACCGATGATGGCAGCCATAGTACCAGGGTTAGCCTCGCAAGCCTTCTGCATAGCGTTGGCACGGGCAGCAACGAGTTTCAAACCATCCTCGAAAGCCATAGCACCGGCAGCAACCAATGCAGAGAACTCACCGAGAGAGTGACCTGCAACCATAGCTGGCTTGAACTCCTTACCCAGGCAAAGAGCAGAGATAACAGAATGGAGGAATACAGCAGGCTGGGTAACCTTGGTTTCCTTCAACTGATCGTCGGTTCCGGCGAACATGATATCAGTAATCTTGAAGCCGAGAATCTCGTCGGCCTTATCGAAAAGTTCTTTTGCCAATGCGTTGTTATCGTAGAGGTCCTTACCCATACCTACGAACTGAGAACCCTGTCCAGGGAAAACAAATGCTTTCATTTTATCCTATTATTTTTTAAGTTTATAATAAATATTCCTGCAATATACATGAATTCTTTGAATCCGGCTGCAAAGGTACAATAAAATTCTGAGAATCAGCAGAGAATATTAAAAAATAAAGTTATATATTCTAAATTACTACAAGAATGGTAAAAACTTTCCATTCTGAATGCGGAACAGGCATAAAAAAAATCCCTAATGCCTTGCGGCAAAAGGGATCTTTATATTAATTTGCTTTACAGTGCGAAAAATATCGTACTTCATACAAATTGATTGAGCTAGGATTATTCAGCTGCTGGAGCCTCTTCCTCAGCTGCAGCCTCAGCAGATGCCTCAACTGGAGCCTCCTCAGCAGCAGGAGCTGCAACAGGAGCGTTCTCAGCAACAACATTAACTGGAACCTTAACCTCAACCTCCTTGTGGTAGTGTACAGTAGCCTCGTACTCACCAACCTTCTTAGCATCCTTCATAGTGATGATCTTGCGATCAACCTCGATGCCCTTCTTAGCGAGTTCCTCAGCAACAGTTACAGCGTTAACTGAGCCATAGAGCTGACCAGTAGCGCTCACCTTAGCAGCAATAGTAAGAACAATGCCCTCGAGAGCCTCGCCCTTCTTAACAGCCTCAGCCTTGATAGCCTCAAGCTTGTGAGCCTGCTGCTTCAAATCCTCAGCCAACTGCTTCTTAGCAGATGGAGATGCGATAACCGCCTTACCTGTAGGGATAAGGAAGTTACGACCATAACCACTCTTTACATTTACGATATCGTTCTTATATCCAAGACCGATAATATCTTGCTTCAAAATAATTTCCATTCTTCTTTATCCTCCTTAAATTACTTCATCAAATCGGTTACGTAAGGAAGCAAAGCGATCTGGCGAGCACGCTTTACAGCCTGTGCTACACGGCGCTGATACTTCAAAGATGTACCTGTGATACGACGTGGAAGGATTTTACCCTGCTCGTTCAAGAACTTCTTCAAGAACTCTGGATCCTTGTAGTCGATGTACTTAATACCGCTCTTCTTGAAACGGCAATACTTCTTCTTCTTTGTGTCGATAGAAGGAGCAGTCAAATAACGGATTTCTGATTTCTGATCTGCCATGATTAAGCCTCCTCTTTTTTACCAAGCTTTGCACGACGCTTCTCTGCGTAAGCGGCAGCATACTTGTCAAGTTTAACAGTCATGTAACGAATTACTTTCTCGTCGCGGCGATAAGCTGTTTCGAGCTTAGCGATAACAGTTGGCTCAGCCTTGAACTCAACCAAGCTGTAGAAGCCTGATGTCTTCTTCTCGATGTTGTAAGCCAACTTCTTCAAACCCCAAGCCTCTTTGTTCAGAATCTCAGCACCATTATCGGTGAGTACCTTCTCGAACTTAGCGACCGTTTCCTTCATCTGTTCATCAGACAAAACGGGAGTCAAAATGAAAACGGTTTCGTATTGATTCATACTACTTTAAATGATTAAATATTAATATAAAAATTCTCATGCAAACCGGAAAATGTGTGCGAAAACACAGCCTTTTCACGAATTGCGGTGCAAAATTACGACTTTTTCTTGAATTAACCAAATATTTTTCGTACTTTTGCACAAAATAATTGTTAATAGTATAAAAACAACCTCTAAATTGTAAAGAATATGGCAAAAATGAACAAGAAACTGATTACTCTGCTCCATACCCTACCATCTATGGGCATGGCTTTCATCGTTTTAGGCGTCCTGCTGATGGTGGCCAGCTTTGCGTTTTCCATTCAGGGTAACAGCGTACTCTTCGCTGGCCTCTTTTTCATTCTGGCGGGAGTAGCCGGATTTGTATATTCATTAAAAAAAGGATAAGCCGGTCATCGACTTATCCTTTTTATATCTTTGGGAATCTTTTCCTAATTACAGAATCATTTAATCTTCGTTAGGAACTATCAGTTTGTATCCCTTACCATGGATATTGATGATTTCAATCTGAGGATCGTCCTTCAAATGCTTACGGAGTTTGGTGATATAAACATCCATTGAGCGTGCATTGAAGTAATTGTCATCAATCCAGATGGTCTTCAGAGCAAAATCGCGCTGCAGAATTTCATTAGAGTGAGCACAGAGCAAAGCAAGAAGTTCATTCTCCTTGGTGGTAAGCTTGGTCTGCTTTTCACCAATGGTAAGAAGCTGCTTCTGTGTATCGAAGGTAAAGTCACCAATGTGATACATGGTAGACTCCTTGCTCTTCTTGCCACGTACGCGGCGGAGAATAGCCTCTACACGGAATACCAATTCTTCCATAGAGAATGGCTTGGTGATATAATCATCAGCACCAATCTTGAAACCTTCAAGGATATCTTCCTTCAATGTCTTGGCAGTAAGGAAGATGATTGGGAGGTCGGCATTGGTCTGACGAATTTCCTGTGCCAGGGTAAAGCCGTCCTTCTTTGGCATCATCACGTCGAGTACTGCAATATCAAACTTATTTTTATTGAATTCCTTATAACCTACCTCGCCATCAGGGCACAGAACTGTAGTAAATCCCTTTGCCTGCAAATATTCGCGAAGCAACATACCTAAATTTTCATCGTCCTCGCAAAGCAAGATTTTAATTTTCTCTTCCATATCTTTATTCTTTAAAATTATTAATATTCTTTTAATTCTTTATTCTGTTTCTTCAAGTCTTAACTGTGAATCACCGGCAACTTGATGGTAAAGGTTGTGCCCTTTCCCAATTCGCTATCTACCTTAATTTCACCATCATGAAGATCTACTATCTTCTTGACATAAGCCAATCCCAGTCCGAATCCCTTCACATCATGGACATTGCCCGTATGTACGCGGTAGAACTTGTCGAATATCTTCTTCAGATTCTCCTTCTTCATACCCAGACCGGTATCCGTAATCGAGAGATACAGATGTTCTTCATCATTCCAGGTCTTCATCGTAATGTTAAGCGGCTCGTCTGGCTTGCGGTATTTCACGGCATTGTCCATCAGATTGAAGATGACATTCTGGAAATGCACCTCGTCAACATATAGTCCCGAATCGATGGCTTCGATATCGGTATAGACCTTTCCGCCAGTATGCTCAACGCGGAGCGAGAAGGAATTGGCAATATTCTCAACCATCTCGTTCAGATCGAGTTCTTTCTTCTTGAACACCGCCTTCTTGCGGTCGAACATACTCATCTGCAATACCTTTTCTACCAGGAAACGAAGACGCTTCGATTCATCGTTGATCACGTTACCCAGATGTTTCTGCATCTGTTCACTCTTTGCTACCGAGGTATCATTGAGCATCTGCGCTGCCAGACTGATACTGGCTATCGGCGTCTTCAGTTCGTGGGTCATATTATTGATGAAGTCGTTCTTTATCTCTGTATATCTCTTTTGTCTGAAGATAACCACAATGGTAAAGATGAAGGTAATCAGCAGTACCAGCGTGAAGATGACACTAGGAATCATGAAGCGCACACTGGAGAAGATATAGCTGTTCATATCCGGGAAATGCACCCTTACTACCCCCATCTTCGACTGTGGGTCGTTGCGGAAGAGCACCTGTGAGTAGCTGTATTCCTCACCCTCGTCCGTATAGTCAGGACAGCGGTAAACCTCTCGTCCATCCTGAGTAGTCACGGTGAAATGATAAGGAATGTTGATACCATTATTCATCATCTCAGCCTTGAGGTCCTGATCGAGCTGCTTGAAGTTGATTCTCTCCTTCAGCGGCTTGTCTGATGCCGAATAAAGGATAGAATATACCACCTCATCCAGCAACGCTTTCTGATAGACATAGCGGTTCTTCACGATTTCCTGAAGCGACTTCTGTGTTTCTGTCAGCGAATTCTTATCGCTACGCAGTATCATCGCCTTCGGCATATTGCCAGGATGTGTGGCATTTGTTTTCAGCTCGAAAGTTGAATAAACTGCCGTTCCCTTGTTCTTATCTTTATTGGCCTTACGTTCTGTCTCGTTGACATTCTTTTCGAGATAGCGCAGAGTTTCATTAAGCTCCAAATTTCTTGAAGCTTGATACAGGGCTCTGTTGACCGACTCATCAAACTGTTCCTTCTTCATGTTTACCATCTCCTGGATGTAACTGAGCTGCAAGTACAGCAGCGCAAGGAACGAAAAGCCCATGATAATGGCTATGGTCCAAATCGTTTTCTTCTTCATGGGGGCAAAGATAAGAAATTTCTTAATCAGTTAACTTAAAATCGTTAATTAATTATTCATCCTTTCTAGTTTTTAACATTTTTCTGTATTTTTAGTTTCATATATAAAACTAAACTTTCGTTTTCCATAAAAAAAAGAGAGGAAGTATACATATCACATGCACACTTCCCCATATTGGTCATATCAACATAAAATTTTAATTTATATAAGAGAGATTTTTCTCTAACCTAACAATTGCTATTCAGCATCCTTCTCCAATTCAGCCTCATGATCCGCAATCAGCTTACTCTGAATGTCGGAAGGAACCAACTCGTAGCTGGCAAACTTGGTAGTGAATGAAGCACGTCCACCTGTCAATGAACTCAGAGAGATGGAATAGCTGGCAAGTTCCTTCAGAGGAATCTTGGCACTCAGCTTCTGATAACCAGCCTCGCTGTCCATACCCATAATGAGAGCACGACGTCCCTGGAGATCACTCATCACATCACCCATGAAATCAGCAGGCACATAAACCTCAAGATCATAGATAGGCTCCAGAATCTTCGGACCAGCCTGTTTGAAGGCATCGCTGAACGCATGGCGGGCAGCAAGCATGAACGAAAGTTCATTACTATCTACTGGGTGCATCTTACCATCATAAACGATGACACGTACATCACGTGCATAACTGCCCGTCAACGGACCATGTTCCATACAGTCCATAATACCCTTCAGAATAGCTGGCATGAAGCGAGCATCAATGGCACCACCAACCACAGAGTTGAGGAATACCAGTTTACCACCCCATGGCAAACTAACCTCTTCACGGCTCTTGATATTCATCTTGAATTCCTGGCCGTTGAAGGTGAATGACGTAGGATCAGGCATACCTTCTGCGTATGGTTCAACTATGAGATGCACCTCACCAAACTGACCGGATCCACCACTCTGTTTCTTATGACGGTAGTCGGCACGAGCCTTCTTGGTAATAGTCTCACGATATGGAATACGTGGCTCTTCGAAAGTCACATTGAGTTTCTCGTTGTTTTCCAGACGCCACTTCAGTGTGCGGAGATGGAACTCACCCTGACCTCTTACGATTACCTGACGCAATTCCTTGCTCTGATCAACAATCCATGTAGGGTCTTCCTGACGCATCTTCAGGAGTGCAGCCATCAGTTTCTCTGTATCCTGAACATTGGCAGCCTTGATAGCACGTGAATACTTAGGATTAGGATATTTAATGAAGTCGAAACGCCACTCAGCCCCCTTACCATTAAGGGTATTGCCGGTCTTCACGTCCTTCATCTTCACGGTACAGCCGATATCACCAGCATTCAACTGCTCTACAGGCACACGGTTGGCACCCGCACAGGCATAAATCTGTCCGATACGCTCCTTGGAGCCACGATCTGCATTAGTCAGGTCGTCACCATTCTTGATAGAGCCGCTCATCACCTTGAAGTAGCTTACCTCACCAATATGAGGTTCCATACCAGTCTTGAAGAAGTAAACACTCTCAGGACCATTGCTGTCTGGCGTAATTTCCTCACCACGTGTATTATGCAGTTTCGGCATCTCGCTTACGAAAGGAACCACATTGCCCAGGAACTCCATCAGGCGGTGAACGCCCATCGACTTACCTGCACAAACGCAGAACACAGGGAAGATGCTACGGGTAACCAATCCCTTGCGGATGCCCTCGCGAAGTTCATCTTCTGTCAGACTCTCGCTCTCGAAGAACTTCTCCATCAGTCCCTCATCGTTCTCGGCTGCAGCCTCAACAAGAGCCGTATGAAGTTCCATGGCTTTCTCCATTTCTTCTTCTGGAATATCTTCAATAATAGGAGCACCGCCCTCAGGCTTCCAGGAATATTTTTTCATCAATAAGACGTCAATGAGAGCATTGAAGCCTGAACCGGTCTCGATAGGATATTGTATCTGCACACACTTAGAACCGTAAATGTCCTTCATGGTGGCTATGATATTATCAAAGTCGCACTTGTCTGAGTCGAGCTGGTTTACCAGGAAGATGACAGGTTTACCCAACTTCTCTGTATAACGGAAGTTGTTCTGTGTACCTACTTCTGGACCATACTGACCATTAATAAGGATAACTGCCTGATCGGTAACATTGAGTGAAGTAATGGCGCCTCCCACGAAATCATCGCTACCTGGGCAATCTATAATGTTAAGCTTCTTGTTGTTCCACTCTACATGAAAAACAGTAGGGAACACAGAGTAGCCGTATTCCAACTCAACTGGGAAGTAGTCGCTCACCGTATTTTTCGCTTCTACAGAGCCTTTACGCTTGATAACGCCTGCTTCAAATAACATACTCTCGGCAAGTGTAGTCTTGCCGCTACCCGCACTGCCCAACAGCGCAATGTTTTTAATCTCATTTGTCTGATAAACTCTCATGACGCTTATAGATTTTTAAGGGTTATACTTAAATTTGCTAGTTGCAATCCACAGTCAAACCATCGGTTTTTCTGTTTCATGCTACTAAAGTACAAAAAAATCGCACATTGCCAAAAGTTTTGGGCAAAAAACTTCTATTTTTTAAAACATATTAGTACTTTTGCACTTTGTTTAGACATGTTTTTGTCTTTACACCTTATTATATATAGAAAAAGAAGTTCAGAAATATGGCAGGACTATACATACATATCCCCTTTTGTGAAAGCCGGTGCATCTACTGCGGTTTTTACAGTACCACCTCCCTCAAGTTAAGGGATGATTACACTGATGCTCTCTGCCGGGAGATGCAGATGCGCCCGGCAAAAGCCGCTCTCGGAAGCAATGAAACTATCGAAACCATCTATCTGGGCGGTGGAACCCCGAGTCAGCTCAACGGCTCCCAACTCAACCAGATTTTCTCTGCTATCAGAAAAAACTATACGCTTGCAGAGAATATGGAGATCACGATGGAATGCAATCCGGACGATGTTACCGGCGATTTCTGTGAAACGCTGAAGCAACTCCCCATCAACCGCATCAGCATGGGGGCACAGACCTTCTGTAACGAGCGTTTACGCTTTCTGCATCGCCGTCATAATGCCGGAGAGGTAGAAGAAGCCGTCACCCGACTCCGTAACATCGGCATCCGCAATATCAGTATCGACCTGATGTTCGGATTCCCCGAAGAATCTCTTTCCCAATGGATGAGCGATATCAGGCACGCCATACAGCTGGAGGTGGAACACATATCTGCCTACAGTCTGATGTACGAAGAGGGAACGCCCCTCTACCATATGCTGAAACAGGGAAAGATTAGCGAAATAGATGAAGAAACTAGTCGCAAGATGTATGAAACCCTGATAGACCAGCTTACTGGAGCAGGCTACGAACATTATGAAATCAGCAATTTTGCCCATCCGGGCTTCCGTTCACGTCACAACAGCAGCTACTGGCACGAGGTACCATATATCGGAATAGGAGCAGCCGCCCACTCCTACAATAGGAAGCAGCGCAGCTGGAATATCGAAAATATCCAGACTTATATTCGAAGCATCGGCGATGGCATTCTGCCTTCTGAGAGTGAACAGCTAGATATTTCCACCCGATACAACGATCTGATAACAACCGCCTTGCGAACAAGCGACGGAATAAACCTCATGAAGATGGAGCAGGAATTCGGAAAAGAACTGGCAGACAGACTGCTCCAGGAAGCCCAGTCGCATATCAGCCGGGGGCTGATGAAAATAAAGAACGGCAGGCTCTCCCTCACTCGGGAAGGTCTTTACATATCGGATGATGTGATGAGTGATTTCATGATTATATAATGGTTTCAATAAACAAAAAAGCCTTGGAATCTAATTCCAAGGCTCTAATTTCTTTAAACCATTTTTCTTGTATACTTCATAATAAAAAGCTTTAATGCTCTTGACCACTTGTATGGTAGATTTCTTTTTCTGCAACATAGGCTTAACCAGCTGCATCACAGCAAAACAAACTACCACAATAAGCAATACTACTGCCCAAGAGAGAATCTCACTCTGAATATCCAAAATTGGCTGGAGGCCAATGCCCAAAGCCACAGGCAGGATAAAACAGACCCAATCTATCGGGCTGTCAAGCTTGGTTGATTCGATATATTCATCGCGTAGTGCTTTTGGAGCATTCAAGATTAATCTTTTCTGGTGCTTATTCCAGTAATCTTCAAATTCTTTTTCCATGCAATCCATTTACTGTTTTGTCTTAAAACTAGACGGTTAAAACTTCAATACTTATACTTTTCTTTATACTTTTCGGCTACAAAGATAAGAATAATTATTCATTTCTCCAAAATTACAACATACTACTTTGAATATTTAACGTATATTAATTCTAATGGTCAAAACAAAAACTTGCCCTTCACTGCATCACTTGACAATAGCCTGCTTGTATATAGACAGGAAAAGGCAACACCCAACGACGGGCATTGCCTTTCTTGTATAATAACAAAGAGGAATTTTATCTCTCATTAAGTAGCTTATACTCCAGTTCGCCAAGAATATTCTTATATGCAGGACGGATAATACGACGGCCTTCGAAATTGAGTTCTTCAATACGATGGGCTGTCCAACCCACGATACGTGCCATGGCGAAAATAGGTGTATAGATTTCCTGTGGCAAACCAATCATTTCATAGATAAAGCCACTGTAGAAATCAAGATTCGCACACGCTGGCTTGCTGCCTCCACGGTGTTCCTGCAGACATTTGATACCTTCCTGCTCTATCAGCTTCAGGAAATTATACTCGTCTTCTCTACCCTTTTCCTTGGCAAGTTCACCTGCCAGGCGCTTCAGTTCAACGGCACGTGGGTCACTCAAAGTATAGACCGCATGACCGATACCATAAATGAGACCTGTCTTGTCATAAGCCTCCTTGTTGAGCATTCGCTTAAGGTAAGTATCAAGTTCAGTTACATTACCCCAATCCTTGATAGCTTCTTTCAAGTGGTGGAACATATTGATAACCTTGATATTGGCACCACCATGCAAAGGACCCTTTAAACTACCGATACCAGCAGCAATAGAACTGTAAGTATCTGTACGGGTAGAAGATGTTACACGTACTGTAAAGGTTGAGTTGTTACCACCACCATGTTCTGCCTGGATAATCAGGAGAAGGTCGAGCATACGGGCATCCAGTTCGGAATAGTTTTCATGCTTCATCATATAAAGAAAGTTCTCTGCAATAGAGAGATTCTCACGAGGATGACGAATATGTAGACTTCTACCCTGAACAGAGTGACGGTAGATATTGTATGCATAAGCAATGATGGTTGGGAACTTGGCAATCAACTCAATACTCTGGCGCATCAGATTGTCACGGCTGATGTCATCCGGATTCGGATCGAAGGTGTACATTTCGAGCACACAACGGGCCAGGATGTTCATGATGTTGCTGCCTTCCAGCTCGATGATATGGGTGATCGTACGATGATCAAGCGGCATATTATCGTTCAAAAGTTCCTTGAAAGCATCCAATTCCTCCTTATCAGGCAACTGGCCCGAGAGCAGCAGGAAGGCTACTTCCTCGAATCCGAAGCGCTTCTCCTTCAAGAGAGGAGTTACCAGATCATCAAGTTCATAACCACGATAATAAAGTTTACCTTCTGTAGGAGTCAACTTACCTTCTGCATCGCGCTCATAACCCACTACATTACCGATATTGGTCAGTCCGACCAACACACCAGAGCCATCCTCATTACGAAGTCCACGCTTCACATTGAACTTCTTGAATGCATCCTTATCAATCTTGCATGAGTTTTTTACCTCATCGCTTAATTTATATATTAAATATTCTTTATTCATAACTGTTACTTTTTTAGCTGCATGGCTACAACTATTATTTCTTTGCAGCAAAGTTCAATGCAGAACCAGCCTTAAACCATGCAATCTGTGTATCATTATAAGTATGCTCAACCTCGAAATTATCCTCAGAACCATCCTTGTGCTTCAGGGTGACGGTGAGTTTAGAACCTGGAGCAAACTCCTTCAAACCTGTCAAAGAGATGCGGTCGTCCTCCTGCACCTTATTATAATCATCCTTGTTACAGAATGTGAGGGCAAGCATACCCTGTTTTTTCAAGTTGGTTTCGTGGATGCGGGCGAAACTCTTGGCGAGAATCACCTTCACGTTGAGGAAACGAGGCTCCATAGCTGCATGCTCACGGGAAGAACCTTCACCATAGTTATCCTCTGCCACCACGATGCTGCTGATGCCTTTTGCCTTGTAAGCCTTGGCAGCGGTAGAAACCTCGACATAAGCACCATCCAACTGGTTCTTCACCTTATTGCTCTCACCGTTAAAGGCATTAACGGCACCCATTAAAAGGTTGTCGGAGATGTTCTGCAAATGTCCACGGAACTTCAGCCAAGGACCCGCCATAGAGATGTGGTCGGTGGTACATTTGCCCTCGGTTTTGATAAGAAGCGGCATATCTGTCAGGTCTTTTCCATCCCATGGAGCAAACGGAGCAAGTTTCTGGAGTCGGTTGCTGTCAGGCGAAATGACTACCTCTACATTGGCATTTTCTTCGCTTGGGGCAATGAATCCCTTATCCTCTACGGCAAAGCCCTTAGGTGGGAAGGTGAAACCTGTAGGCGCATCGAGCATCACGCTGTTGCCATCCTTATCCAGCAAGGTATCTGTAGCCGGATTGAAGTCGAGACGGCCCGCAATGGTGAGAGCCACGGTGAGCTCTGGACTGCCGATGAAAGCAAACGTATTAGGGTTACCATCAGCACGGCGGCGGAAGTTTCGGTTGAAAGAGGTAACGATGGCATTCTTGCGCGTATTATCGTCGGTATGGCGCTTCCACTGTCCGATGCAAGGACCGCAAGCATTGGTCATGATGAGGGCTCCAATCTTCTTGAAATCATCAAGGATGCCATCACGCTCGGCTGTATAGCGAATCTGCTCTGAACCCGGGTTGATGATAAGCTGTCCTTTCACCTCAATACCTTTCTCATAAGCCTGACGGGCAATGCTGGCAGCACGGGCCAAGTCCTGATAAGAAGAGTTGGTACAGCTACCTACCAATCCTACTTCTACTACCATCGGATAATCGTTGGCAGGACCTTTTGCCTTCATGTGAGAGATTGGTGTGGCTGCATCTGGAGTGAACGGACCGTTAAGATGAGGTTCAACCTTAGAAAGGTCGATTTCAACAATCTGGTCGTAGAAAGCAGACGGATCTGCCAACACCTCATCATCAGCACGGAGTTCGGCTGCATTCATCTGTGCGAGAGATGCAATTTCTTCACGGCCTGTCTTGCGGAGATACTCGCTGGCATTTTGGTCGAATGGGAAGATAGAGCATGTGGCACCCAATTCGGCTCCCATGTTACAGATGGTAGCCTTGCCGGTAGTAGAGATGCTGTCCAATCCCTCGCCGAAGTATTCGAGGATGGCATTGGTTCCGCCCTTTACGGTAAGGATGCCGAGGATTTCGAGAATCACATCCTTAGGAGTGGCCCAGCCAGAGAGTTTACCTGTGAGATGCACACCAATGAGACGTGGCATCTTGAGTTCCCAAGGCTGACCGGTCAACACATCTACGGCATCAGCACCACCTACACCTACTGCCACCATGCCGAGACCGCCGGCATTAGGAGTATGAGAATCGGTACCCACCATCATACCTCCAGGGAATGCATAGTTTTCGAGCACTACCTGATGGATGATTCCGGCACCTGGTCCCCAGAAACCGATATGGTATTTCTGAGAAACAGACTTCAGGAAGTCGTAAACCTCCTTATTGGTTTTGCAAGCCTCAGGAAGATCTTGTGTTGCGCCCACATCGGCACGAATCAAGTGATCACAATGTACGGAAGCAGGTACGGCCACCTTGTCCTTACCCGCATTCATGAACTGCAAGAGTGCCATTTGCGCAGTCGCATCCTGCATCGCCACGCGATTAGGTCGGAAGTCAACATATTCCACACCTCTTTTATATGATCGCAACTGTGTTGGGTCGAAAAGATGTGCAAAGAGCACCTTCTCGGCATAAGTAAGAGGTCGTTTCACCGTAGCCTTAGCCTGGGCTACACTTTCCGAATACGAAGCGTAAAAGCTTCTCAGCATTTCAATGTCCAATATCATCTTGTTCACAATTTTAATTAATTATACACTCTTTCGAGCAATTCTGTTTGCAAAAATACAACTTTTTCTACAAATAGTAGCATGTTTTATCGAAAATTTATCATTTTGATATGATTTTTCTATTTTTTGATAATTTTGTTGCATATTTATACGTTAATCACTCTCTTTTTCCGGAAAATAGGATTATGATATGAAAAGACAAGAATGGCTACGGAAAGGCAGGAAAACAGAGAAAAAAAGAAAGGAAAGTGAAGAAAAGAGGAGTTAAAATGAAAGAAAAAGCAAAAATTTTTGGTACTCTCCGCATTATTTATTATTTTTGCAGATGTTATGAGAATAGACATTATTACAGTATTACCAGAGATGCTGGAGGGATTCTTCAATGAGTCCATTCTGGCACGTGCGCAGAAGAAGGGTCTAGCGGAGATTCATCTGCACAATCTGCGTGACTACACATTAGATAAATGGAAGCGTGTGGACGACTATCCATACGGCGGAAGTGCCGGCATGGTGATGCAATGTGAACCAATAGACCGCTGCATTGCTGCACTGAAGGCAGAGCGCGAGTATGATGACGTGATTTACGTTTCGCCAGATGGTGAAACTTTCAACCAGAAGATAGCCAACGAAATGTCGATGCAGGGTAACCTCATCATCCTCTGCGGCCACTACAAGGGTATTGACCAGCGTGTGCGCGACCATCTCATTACCCGAGAAATCAGTGTAGGTGATTATGTGCTGACGGGTGGCGAACTTGCTGCAGCCATCATCTCAGATGCCGTCATCCGACTGGTTCCGGGTGTTATCAGCGACGAACAGAGCGCACTTTCCGACTGTTTCCAGGACGACATTCTTGCCGCCCCTATCTACACCCGTCCTGCCGACTACAAGGGATGGAAGGTTCCGGAGATTCTGCTCAGTGGCAACGAAGCCAAGATTCGCCAGTGGGAATTCGACCAGGCCATGGAAAGAACCAAGCGCCTGCGCCCTGACCTACTGAAATAAGAAGAAATCATTGCTGATTACTATCATACCCAGAACGGTGATTTTTAGGCACGGTGTAATCCGTTCCTAAAAATCACCGTTCTACTCATTCTCAAGCCATATACTAAAACTCTACACCTTATTTATCAACTACACCTTATTAATATTATTCTTTTTCTACGCATTTTTCGCAGAAAGCCTCACCCAGCATGAAACCTTCTTCGTAGAGGCGTTCCAGTTTATCGGTATCCTTCTCTATTCTGCCAACTTCCAACGGACGGATTGGACGGATACAGGTAATCTTACCCGCAGCCTCCAGATCATCTACAAGCTGGATCTGTTCGTTATAAGCCCGATGACGGTGACTCAGAGCCACACGCAGGCGAGGATAGTTCTTATATAAATAAGGTATCTTATGGTCTTTGCCCATATCACGCCATCCTTTGTTGCGAGTCAGGACAACCACATTGTGTTGCCACCCCATGTCAATGGCGTGCTGTACCGGAATACTGTCCGCAATACCACCATCCAACATCGGAATGCCATCCACTTCCACTATCTTGCTCACAAATGGCAAACTGCTGGAAGCACGCACAACATCCAGTGCACGCTGCCTGTCATGATTCTCGGAAAGATACATAGCCTTGCCCGTAAGACAATTGGTAGTAACCATCTCGAAACCATCGGCATACTTAAAATAGGTATCAAAATCGAAAGGCAAGAGCTGGTTCGGAAACTTATCGTAGAGCAATTTGCGGTCGAAGATACACCCCTGAGTCACCAGATGGCGAATACCGATATACTGGTATCGGGCCAGATAATCGATGTTAGAGATACGGGCACGCCGAGGTTGGCGGCTCATATACGACATGCCATTACATGCCCCAGCCGATACAGCCACCGTATAAGGGAAATGAACATCATGCTTCATGAAGGCATCCAGTACCCCACTGGTGAAGACCCCTCGCATGCCTCCTCCCTCAAGAACCAAACCTGTTGTTTTCAAATTCAATTTCATAACACACTCTCTGCTTTTAAAATTCTGAAAATAATTATATTTTGCTCGCAGCATAGACAATTTTCTTACATTTTGTCTAGCAAAAAGCAGTTTTTATATTAATTATTTATAAATTTACGCGTTTTATTCAATTTTGCTTGCAAAGATACGTATTTTTTGGGAAATAATTGCTAACTTTGCAAGCAAAATAATGTAAAATACTAAAAATATGTTCAGCAAAGAGACTTACATCAGCCGCAGACAGGAGTTGAAGAAGCTTGTGAAAAGCGGCGTAATTATACTTTTCGGAAACAACAACTCACCATGTAATTTCCCTAATAACGGATATTACCCTTTCCGTCAGGACTCGACATTTCTCTATTATTTCGGATTGCAGCGCGACGGTCTGGTAGGTGTGATAGATATAGACAACGATATTGAAACCCTGATTGGCGACGACATCGACCTCGTAGACATCGTATGGTACGGAAGCGTTGACAGTGTTCACGATCTTGCAGCGCAGGTAGGCGTTCACAACTCAGCACCTATGAAAACGCTCAAGACTATCTGCAACGACGCCATGTCGAAGAAGCGCAAGATTCATTTCCAGCCACCTTACCGCTACGACATCAAACTGCAGATATTCGACCTTCTGGGCATCCATCCTAACCAGCAGAAAGAAGAGGCCAGCATGGACCTCATCAAGGCTGTTGTGAAGATGCGTTCAACTAAGACCCAGGAAGAAATCGAGGAATTGGAGCGTGCTGCTGTCATCGGATACAAGATGCATACCACAGCGATGAAGCTCGTACGTCCGGGTGTGACAGAAAAATATGTTGCAGGTCAGGTAAGTGGCATTGCCCACTCTTACGGAGCCATGGTCAGTTTCCCAACCATCTTCAGTCAGCATGGTGAAATTCAGCATGGTTATCCATCTATGAATGTACTGGAAGAAGGCAGACTGGCACTCTGTGATGCAGGTGCAGAAACTATGAACAACTACTGTTCTGACAACACCCGCACCATGCCGGTGAGCGGAAAGTTCAGCCAGCGCCAGTTGGAAATCTACTCTATTGTAGAAGAATGCCACGACCATGCACTGGATGTAGCCAAGCCAGGCGTAAAATGGGCAGACGTACACTTCTCTGTTTGCCGCCTGCTCTTCGACCGCATGAAGGAGCTCGGACTTGCAAAGGGTGATACAGAAGAGGCTGTAAAGGCTGGAGCACACGCCATGTTCCTGCCTCATGGTTTGGGCCACATGATGGGAATGGATGTTCACGACATGGAGAACCTCGACCAGATTAACGTTGGTTTCGACGAAGAGGTACGCCCTAATCTGGAGCAATTCGGTACCAACTGCCTGCGTATGGGTCGCCGTCTGCAGGAAGGTTTCGTGGTAACCGACGAGCCGGGAGTTTACTTCATCCCTGCCCTCATCGACGACTGGAAGGCATCCGGTCACTGTGCAGAATTCCTCAACTTCGACAAGATTGAGACCTATAAAGATTTCGGTGGTATCCGAATTGAGGACGATGTACTCATCACCAAAGATGGTTGCAGATTCCTGGGCAAAGACCGCATACCTTATCATCCAAAAGATGTTGAGGAGTTCATGGCAGCCAACAAGGAATAAAATTCCTGAAAGAGAAATCATTTCAGAAAAAGGAATCAGAGAGAAGATATAACAAGAACATTAATATAAAGAGAAAAGAATTCATGAAGAAAACTATGATTGTTGCAGCCTTGATGGCTTTGGTAGCCACAGGAGCAAATGCGAAGAAAGCTGCAGACTCTGCAGAAGTAGCAAAGAACAAACCTGTATTTACTGTAGTAAAGCAGAATCCTATCACTAGCATCAAGGACCAGAACCGCAGTGGTACGTGCTGGGCTTACTCTACCCTCAGCTACTTCGAGAGCGAAATCTTGAAGAAGACAGGCAAGACCTACGACCTCAGCGAAATGTTCGTAGCCAACAAGACTTATATGGACCGCGCCACAGTGGCTGTAAGAATGCACGGCGACGTGAGCTTCTCTGAGGGTGGTAGCGCCTACGATGTACTCTATGCTTTGCAGCACTATGGTATTGTACCTGAGTCTGCCATGCCTGCACCAGGTTCATTGACAGGTGACTCTTTGGCTAACTTCGGTGAGTTCTTCAATGTAATGACTCCATACGTAGAGGCAGTAGCAAAGAGCACAGCTAAGAAGCTTTCTCCAGCCTGGAAGAGCGGTCTTCAGGGCATCATCGACTCTTACATCGGTAAGGCTCCTGAGAAGTTTACATACGAGGGCAAGCAGTATACTCCACAGAGCTTCTGCCAAAGCCTCGGTTTGAATCTTGATGATTATGTAACCATTACCAGCTACACCCACCACCCAATGTGGAGCAAGTTTGCTGTTGAGGTACAGGATAACTGGCGCTGGCCTTTGAGTTACAACGTTCCTATGGAAGACATCTGCAAGATCATCGACAACGCAGTAAACAACGGTTACACAGTAGCTTGGGGCGGTGACGTAACAGAAGATGGTTTCACTCGCAAGGGTCTCGGCATCGCTTACGACGTAAAGAAGGTTCGCTCTATGGCCGGTACAGATGCTGACCATTGGTTCAAGCTCTCTAAGGACGAGAAGAAGGAGAAGTTTGATTCTCTCGGCGTAAATGCTCCTGAGATTGTTCCTACCCAGGCTATGCGTCAGGAAGCATTCGACAATTGGGAGACAACTGACGACCACGGTATGCACATCTACGGTATCGCTAAGGATCAGAACGGCAAGGAGTACTACATGGTTAAGAACTCTTGGGGCGAGTATGGTGACTACAAGGGAACCTGGTACATGACCAAGGCTTTCGTAGCTTACAAGACTATGGACTTCATGGTTAACAAGAACGCCCTTCCTAAGGACATCCGCAAGAAGCTCGGAATCTAGGAGAGTTTTAATAGTTAAAAGTTTATAGTTAACAGTCTATAGGTTTTCTATGGACATTCTCCTAAACAAAAATATTCAAGGGGCAGCAAACCGATGAGTTTGCTGCCTTTTTTGTTGCCAAGAAAATCTCTTATTTACTTATTTTGGGTTGCCAACAAGACTTATTTTTACTTATTTCTAGGTAATTTAGAAAAATTCCTCCCTAAACATTTCCTTTTGTCATTTTATTTTCGTAACTTTGGGGGCAGAAATAAAAAATAATTAAAATGCATTTTAAATGGAATTACGAATCACCAACACCTGAACAGCAAAAAGCAGCTGAAGAATTAGGCGCCAAGCTAAATATGAGCCCAGTTCTTGCCCATTTGCTCATCAAGCGCGAGATTACGACAGAGTCTGCAGCCAAACGGTTCTTCCGTCCACAACTCTCAGATCTCATCAATCCATTCCTGATGAAAGACATGGATATTGCCGTAGACCGCCTGAACGATGCTATGGGTAGAAAGGAACGTATCCTTGTTTACGGAGACTATGACGTAGACGGATGCACCGCCGTTGCCCTGGTGTACAAATTCTTGCAGCAATTCTATTCAAACATCGACTACTACATTCCCGACCGCTACGACGAAGGTTACGGAGTGAGTAAGAAAGGAATTGATTTTGCTCATCAGACTGGTGTAAAACTGATTATTATTCTAGACTGCGGAATCAAGGCTATTCAGGAGATAGAATATGCCAAGAGTCTGGGAATAGACTTCATCATCTGCGACCATCACGTTCCTGACGATGTGATGCCACCTGCTGTGGCCATACTCAATCCGAAGCGTCCTGACGATCCATTCCCATTCAAGCATCTCTGCGGATGCGGTGTAGGATTCAAGTTTATGCAGGCTTTTGCCAAGAACAACAACATTCCATTCTCCAGGCTCATTCCTCTGCTCGACTTCTGCGCCGTGAGTATTGCTGCCGACATTGTGCCGGTGGTAGATGAGAACAGAATACTCGCCTTCCATGGTCTTAAGTTGCTGAATACCAATCCAAGTATCGGTCTGAAATCCATCATCGACATCTGCGGACTGAACGGACGCGAGCTCTCTATGAGCGATATTGTGTTCAAGATTGGTCCCCGCATCAATGCTTCAGGCAGAATGGAGAACGGCAAGCTGAGCGTAGATCTGCTGGTAGAAAGAGACTATTCCTCAGCCCTGCGCATGGCCAGACACATCAATGAGTACAATGAGCAGCGCAAAGACATAGACAAGCAGATGACTGAAGAAGCCAACGGCATCGTATCGCGTCTGGAAAGCATGAAACACAACTCCAGCATCGTGCTCTATGATGAAGGCTGGAAAAAGGGAGTCATTGGCATAGTTGCTTCCCGACTCACCGAAATCTACTTCCGCCCTACCATTGTTCTGACCCGGGATGGTGATATGGCTACAGGTTCAGCACGTAGCGTAACGGGATTTGACATCTACTCAGCCATCAAGAGTTGCCGCGACCTCCTGCTCAATTTCGGTGGTCATACCTATGCTGCCGGACTTACCTTGAAGTGGGATAAGGTTAGAGAGTTCAGAGACAGGTTCCAGCATTATGTAGAAGAGCATATTTCGCCTCAACAGACAGAACCGATGCTCAACATAGATGCTGAAATTGACTTTAAAGACATTACCAAGCATCTGCAGGCCGACTTGAAGCGCTTCTCTCCTTTCGGTCCATGTAACCAGAAACCTATTTTCTGCACCAACCGGGTATATGATTATGGTACCAGCAAGGTGGTGGGCAGAGAACAGGAGCACATCAAGTTGGAACTGGTAGACTCAAAATCGAGCACGGTCTTAAACGGCATCGCTTTCGGTCAGAGTGCAGCTGCCCGCTACATCAAGAGTAAGCGAAGTTTCGATATAGCCTTCACCATAGAAGAGAATATTTTTAAGAAAAACCAAGTTCAACTTCAGATAGAAGACATCCGTCCAAACGAAGGATGAGGTACTTAGCCTTATGCATGGATTAGGCACTGATTACTCGGATTACACGGATTTGTAGAGCAAATCCGTCAGGACGCGCAAAAGCATCGAAATCTGTAAGGGCAAAAGTTTCAAAAAATGGCAGATAAATATCAAGAAATACTACGTACATATTGGGGGTATCCTGACTTTCGCGGCATACAACGAGACATCATCGAGAGTATAGCCCGAGGTGAGGATACCCTCGGTCTTATGCCTACAGGTGGCGGTAAATCCATCACCTTCCAGGTTCCAGCCCTTGCCCAAAAGGGCGTCTGCATTGTGGTAACTCCACTCATTGCGCTAATGAAGGATCAGGTACAGCATCTCAAGGCCCGCAACATCCTGGCTGAAGCCATCTACACAGGATTGTCGCGCCAAGAGATTCTCCGAATATTGGAAAATTGTATTTTCGGTGAAATCAAGTTTCTGTATGTTTCACCAGAACGTCTTTCTTCAGAATTGTTCCAAACTAAACTGCGCCACATTCCGGTGAGTTTCATCACGGTAGATGAAGCTCACTGCATCAGCCAGTGGGGTTACGATTTCCGCCCGTCTTATCTCGAAATTGCAAAAATAAGAGATATGAAGCCCGGTGTACCAGTCCTTGCTCTTACGGCTACGGCCACTCCCGATGTAGTAGAAGATATCCAGAACCAGCTTCACTTCAAGAAGCAAAACGTATTTAAAATGAGTTTTGCCCGCAAGAATCTTGCCTATGTGGTGCGCACCACCAACGACAAGTTGACCGAAATGGTTCATATCCTACAGTGTACCCAAGGCTCAGCAATCATTTACGCGAGAAGCCGAAAACGAACCAAGGAGATGGCAGAACTTCTGAACAAACAAGGTATTTCTGCTACATTTTACCATGCCGGACTGGATTCCGACGTGAAGGATATCCGACAGAAAAACTGGCAAAATGACGAGATAAGGGTAATGGTAGCAACCAATGCTTTCGGCATGGGAATAGACAAGTCAGATGTGAGAATGGTAATTCATATAGATTGTCCAGACTCACTGGAAGCCTATTTTCAAGAGGCGGGACGAGGCGGAAGAGACGGCGAAAAGGCTTATGCTGTGCTGCTCTACAACCAGAGCGATGAAAACAAACTCATGAAACGCATAGACGAAACCTTCCCAGACAAAGAATTCATCAAAGACGTTTACGAGCATCTTGCTTACTTTTTCCAGGTGGCAGTTGGAAGCGGAATGGGACAGACTTTCATGTTCGAGATAGAGAAGTTCTGCTTCACCTACAAGTACTTCCCTACTCGCGTAGACTCGGCTCTGCGCATTCTGGAGCGCTCAGGCTATATCCACTACGAGGACAATCCTGACGGAAAAGCAAGAATCAGATTTAACATCAGCCGAAATGATCTCTATCTGCTAGAGAATGTTTCGGAGAAGGAAGAGTCTGTCATTACGGGGCTTCTGCGTAATTACGGCGGTCTGTTTACCGACTATGTTTACATTGATGAATCGCTGATAGAGCGTGTAAGCGAACTAAACCGTCAGCAGGTATACATGATTCTGAAAAATCTGAGTGCCCGCCACATCATCGACTTCATTCCCCGCCGCAAGACACCTTATATCAGCTACACGCATCCTAGGGAAGATGGTTTCAAAGTTATCATCCCTGAGGAGGTATGGGAAGTACGCAAGAAACAGTTTACTGCCCACATCAAGAGCATTATCAGTTATGCAAAGAACGACAGCATTTGCCGTTCGCGCCAGCTTCTGAGTTATTTTGGCGAAAAAACGAAAATGAAGGACGACTGCGGGATATGTGATGTCTGCATAGACCACAAAATACCCCAGAAGCAAACCATTATATCAGAAATTCTAGACTTGCTGAAAGACGGAAAGCCACATGACATTACAGAATTAAACCAACTGAAATATGATTCAGAAGATATGGCTGCAGTTCTTGAAGAAATGGTTGCAGAGAATATATTTTATGTCGAGGGAGACAAAATCGTTCATGACCCATAAATGAAATAGTAGAAAGGTGTATCATAAGTTATACTTTATGAGCCCGCTCCCAAATGAAATCACTAAAGCCCCTTATAAACAGAAAAAAGGGAACGACACCTCTCGGGCCATTCCCTTTTCAACATTATGTACGAGAAAAAAATTAGTTATTCTCAGGGCGAAGTTTACGAACTGTAACACCAGCCTGCCACATTTCCTTGTTGCGCATAGCCTCGAGTTCAGCGTTCAACTTCTCGCGATAATCAGCCTGAGAGTTCTTGTCGATAGAAATCTGAGCCTCGTTACCAGTCTTTACAGAGTAGTACAACCACTCCATTACAGGCTTGATAGCCTCACGGAAACGAGGAGCCCAGTCAAGAGCACCACGCTGAGCTGTTGTTGAACAGTTAGCATACATCCAATCCATACCCTTAGCACCGAAGAGAGGGCCAAGGCTCTGTGTGAGCTCCTCAACAGTCTCGTTGAAAGCCTCAGATGGTGAGTGACCATTCTCGCGGAGCACGTCATACTGTGCCTCCAACAATCCCTCAATTGCACCCATCAATGAGCCACGCTCACCTGTGAGGTCAGAAGTAGCCTCACGCTGGAATGTAGTCTTAAACAAATAACCGGCACCGATACCGATACCGAAGGCAATAGTCTTATCCTCTGCCTTGCCAGATGCATTCTGGTATACAGCGTAAGAGCAGTTCAAACCACGACCCTCACAGAACATAGTGCGGAGAGAAGTACCAGAACCCTTAGGAGCAACCATGATTACATCAATATCCTTTGGTGGAACAACGCCTGTACGGTCGCTCCAGTTGATAGCGAAACCATGTGAATAATACAAAGTCTTACCTGGTGTGAGGTATGGCTTAATCTTTGGCCAGCATGCAATCTGACCGGCATCAGAAAGCAACATACAGATGATAGTACCCTTTTCAGCAGCTTCCTCGATAGAGAACAGAGTCTTACCAGGAACCCAACCATCCTTCAGACACTTCTCGTAGGTCTTACCCTGACGCTGTCCGACGATGACGTTGAAACCATTATCGCGAAGGTTACAAGCCTGACCAGGACCCTGGATACCATAACCGATAACTGCGATTGTTTCGTTCTTCAATACTTCACGTGCTTTCTCCAATGAAAATTCATGACTGGTGACAACAGTTTCCATTACGCCACCGAAATTCATTTCTGCCATAATTTTTATTTTTTTGTGCGGCTTGCCGTTTGTGGAGCCGCGGGTTATACTTGTCCATACGGATGCGAGCTGTATTCTTATCCAAAGAGAGCCTGTTTGATCCGTCCACCCCCTATCCAAGAAGGCGGCTCTGGGTTTATTCTTATTTTCTGAGTGCAAAGGTAAGCAAATAAAATGAAACTACCAAATTTTTCTTTCAATTTTTAATAAATTTAGCCTTACTTCTTACAACTTCCACCTCATTTGCATCATTTTTGCCGTTTTTTGTTATCTTTATGCAGTATTCTTGCATTTTTTCTACCTCACTAGTTTCTTCCAAATAGAAATGAAGTTGGTCTCCCTGGTGACTTTCTGCTACGTAAGCTATCTCAAATCTTTGCAAAAAGTGAGTTTTGTAATAATCCAGATCAAAGAGGTCGAGGATATGTTCGATATATTTTACCGAGTTGATGTGCCCGTTAACATCTACATCATGATAATAGGTGTCAATGGTTCTCACCAGCTTGGCATTCTTGCCCATTTTCACTCTCGAACTTGCCTGGATAGGACAAGGTTTTTCAGAATCAATATATTCTTTGATGAGCCCGTCGTGAATTTCAAAAATATCAACAGGCTGTCGGGTCTCCGTATCAATCATTGCCCACACGCTCTTGCCGTAACCGTAAACCTTGGCTTCTTCAGATGATGATGTCTTGCCGCAGATTTTGAAATCTCGGGATGTGAAATATTTCATGGCACTCTCGCACCAGGTTTCTACCACAAAGCGGTCGTAAGACTTCGGCATCTCTGTCATCTCAATGGCAAGTCGGCTGAGAACCCATGTCTTGTGTCGGGGCATGAGGTAGTTCATGCCGAACCCGCGGTCGTTGCTGTGAAAATCGGCAGCATTGAGCAGATGATTTCCGAGATGCCCCATAAAAAGATGGCTGCTGAAATCGCAGTGAAAAGGCTCCGATAGGAATTCGTAACGCCCTACCTTATCTAATATTTTCTGTTCCATAATATCTGTCTCGTCCTTTAATCTTGTTGTTTGTCTTGTTGTTTTAAACCGAAAAAGCCCCCTGCTCCGCTAGTTTGAAGCCAGAGGAACAAAGGGCATCAAAATATGAAAGAAATCTAATCTTCTGAATTCTGCTTGAGATAATCAGAGATGGGTTCGTCAAAACTTCTCGTAACAGCGATTCTGCCGCTTCGGGTATACTGAAGCAGGCAGTTGTAGCTGTTGAGCTGCTGGAAGAGGTCGGCGATGTCTTCGGTAAGTCCTGCCAGAAGCACGGTGCTGTAGGTAGGATTCACCTCCATCATGCGGGCATCATGCTTGCGGATGGTGCGCGAAACCTCTGGATTTTCAAGCAATACCGGAGTGGAAATCTTGAAGAGAGCTACTTCATGGATGAAGATCTGGTCGTCAGTGTAGTAATCGCTCTTCACCACGTCAATCTTCTTCTCTATTGCCTTGTTGATTTTCTCAATCTGCTCTTCATCACTCCAAACCGTGATGGTATACTTGTGTATATTCTTGATACTGCTGGCCGAAACATTCAAGCTCTCGATGTTTACCTGTCTGCGAGTAAACACGGCAGTAATCTGATTCAGGATACCGGCAATGTTTTCTGAGTAAACAAGCAATGTATATAATTTCTTTTCGTTGTTATTCTCCATTTTTCCAAATTTTAAAATAATCGGTTACTTTTCGGAGTCTTTCCTTTTCGGAGGATGCTCCCTCATGAAGGAATTTACACCTTATTATACATAGCCGAAAGCTTTTAATAATTCAACTCGAGTTGCATCTCATCTACACTCTTGCCCGGCAGCGTCATCGGAACGATGTCTTCATTCTCCTTGATGGCGCACTCCAACAGGTAAGGACCCTTGGTGCTAATCATCTTCTCCACCTTAGCCTGAAGGTCCTTGCGGTCTATTACCACATCGTATGGTATGCCGTAGGCCTTGGCAATCTCTGCATAATGAGGATTCATCATGTGGGTGAAGGAGTGACGGCCACCGAACATCAGGTCTTGCCACTGGCGAACGTTGCCCAGATAGTTGTTGTTCAGCAGAATCATCTTTACCGGTGCCTGCTGCTCCATGATGGTGCCTAGTTCCTGGATGTTCATCTGGAAACCGCCGTCGCCGAAGAAACAGCAGATGGTGCGGTCGGGAGCTCCGAAGGTGGCACCGATGGCTGCCGGAAGGCCGAAGCCCATGGTTCCGAAGCCACCACTGGTTACGATGCTCAGCTTCTTGGTAAACTTGAAGTAGCGGCTACTGATCATCTGGTTCTGACCGACGTCGTTTACGAGAACTGCTTCATTATGAGTAGCTTCCGTTACCACGTTAGTCACCTCGCCCATGAGCAGCGGTCCCTCTGTAGGATGGATATCTTTCTCTATTACCTTCTCCTGTTCCTGCTGGCGGTATTCCTCGAAGGAGTCTCTCCACTCGCGGTGAACATTCTTGTTCAGCAGACGGGTAATGGCTGGCAGACTCTGCTTGCAGTCGCCCACCACAGCCACATCGGTCTTGATAACCTTATCAATCTCAGCCTTGTCAATGTCCAGGTGGATAATCTTTGCCTGAGGAGCATACTTAGAAGGCACGCCTGTGATACGGTCGCTGAAACGCATACCGATGGCGATGAGCACATCACACTCCTGGGTCTTCATGTTGGTAGCATAAGAACCGTGCATGCCGAGCATACCCATGTTGAGCGGGTGGTTGCTAGGCAGGGCAGAAAGGCCGAGCAGGGTTCTGCCGGCAGGGATATCTGCCTTCTCGAGGAATTCGATAAGTTCATTATGTGCACCGCCAAGCTCTACTCCATGCCCCACGAGGGCAAATGGTTTCTTGGCATTGTTGATGAGTTCGGCAGCTTCAGCCACCGCCTTTTCATCTATCTTAGGATAAGGTTTATAAGATGTAACCTTCTCACATTTCACTGGTTCCCACTCGCATGTAGCCACCTGCGCATTCTTTGTAAAGTCGAGCACCACAGGTCCCGGACGTCCGCTGCGGGCGATGTAGAAAGCACGGCTCACAGCCCATGCCACATCCTCGGCACGGCGTATCTGGTAAGACCACTTGGAGATTGGCTGGGTAACACCCACGAGGTCTACCTCCTGGAAGGCATCGGTACCCAGGGCACCTACGCCTACCTGTCCGGCGATGACTACAATTGGTGTAGAATCCATCATGGCATCAGCGATGCCGGTCAATGTATTAGTAGCTCCAGGACCACTAGTGACAAGAGCGACGCCCACTTCGCCGCAGACTCGGGCATAACCCTGTGCAGCGTGAGCAGCAGCCTGCTCGTGACGTACCAAGATGTGGTCAAACATCTTCTTTTCACCTCTCGTGTAACCGTACAGTGCATCAAACACTGGCATGATGCTGCCGCCCGGATATCCGAAGATGGTTTTAACATCCTCGTTTTTCAGGGAGCGCATCAGTGCTTCGGCTCCTGTTATTACTTCTTTTGCCATTTATATGTTATTATTCTGAATAATTCAAAAACTTTTCTTTTCTCAAAGACTCTAAAAACTGTCTTTTCAAAGACTCTTGAAGACTAGTCGATGATTCTCACACCGCCCTTATCTGCCGAACTTACGCTCTGGGCATAAGCGCGCAGTGCCTTGCTAACCACGCGGTTGCGCTTCAGCGGCTGCTGTGGGCGTGCTGCGAGTTCCTCGTCAGAGAGCTTCACATTGATGGAGCGGCTAGGGATATCAATGACGATGATGTCGCCATCCTTAATCTTGCCGATGTTACCACCTGCTGCAGCCTCAGGACTGATGTGACCGATGCTCAAGCCTGATGTACCGCCTGAGAAGCGGCCGTCGGTGATGAGGGCACATTCCTTGCCCAGGTGACGGCTCTTGATGTAAGAGGTTGGGTAGAGCATCTCCTGCATGCCAGGGCCACCCTTCGGACCCTCGTGGGTGATGACTACGCAGTCGCCTGAGTTAACCTTTCCGCCGAGGATGCCTTCGCATGCATCTTCCTGAGAATCAAAGCATACGGCTGGACCCTCAAAATGCCAGAGCACTGGGTCTACGCCGGCTGTCTTTACTACGCAACCATTCTGGGCGATGTTACCGAAGAGCACTGCCAGTCCGCCATCCTTGGTGTAGGCATGCTCGAGGTCGCGAATACAACCCTCGGCGCGGTCGATGTCAAGACTCTCCCACTGAGCGTCCTGGCTACCCATCTGGGTAGAGAACTTTCTGCCCGGTGCTGAGTGGTAGATTCTGTCAGCCTCGGCATCAATCTCTGTGCCGGTAATGTCGTATTTCTTCATCTGCTCATCGAGTGTCTTGCCGTCAACACGCTTTACGGCGCCGTTGATCAGACCGCCCTTGTTCAGCTCGTTCAGGATACCGAGGATACCACCTGCGCGGTTGCACTCCTGTACACTGTATTTCTGGGTGTTAGGGCTCAACTTGCAGAGGCAAGGCACCTTGCGACTCAATTGGTCGATGTCTTCCATCTTGAAGTCTGCGCCAGCTTCCTGAGCTACTGCCAGCAAGTGGAGCACGGTGTTAGTGCTTCCGCCCATGGCGATGTCCAGGGTCATGGCGTTGAGGAATGCGTCGCGGGTAGCTATATTGCGTGGCAATACGCTCTCGTCGCCGTCCTCATAATATGCATAAGCGTTCTTAACTATCTGGCGTGCTGCATCTTTAAAAAGTTGGATACGGTTTTTGTGGGTAGCAAGAATGGTTCCGTTGCCTGGCAAACTCAGACCGATGGCCTCGGTGAGTGAGTTCATTGAGTTGGCGGTAAACATACCTGAGCAGCTACCGCAACCTGGGCAGGCGCACTGCTCAATCTGCATCATCTCCTCGTCAGAAACGCTTGTATCAGCACCCTTAATCATAGCTGTAATCAAGTCGGCGTTCTCACCCTTCCAGCGTCCAGCTTCCATAGGTCCACCTGAGCAGAACACGGTAGGAATGTTCAGTCGCATAGATGCCATGAGCATACCTGGGGTTACCTTGTCGCAGTTTGAGATGCAGATCATGGCGTCGGCCTTGTGAGCATTGACCATGTATTCTACAGAGTCGGCAATGATGTCACGGCTTGGGAGGGAATAGAGCATTCCGTCGTGTCCCATTGCGATACCGTCGTCAACGGCAATGGTATTGAATTCGGCTGCGTAGCACCCCATAGCTTCAATTTCCTTCTTGACGATCTGACCGATTTCATGAAGATGGGTATGACCTGGCACAAACTGAGTAAAGCTGTTCACGATAGCAATGATTGGTTTACCAAACTGCTCGTGTTTCATACCTGCAGCTACCCAGAGTGCTCGGGCACCTGCCATTCTTCTGCCTTCAGTGCAGACGCTACTTCTTAATGGATGTTTCATATCTTTTTTCTTTTATTTCCTTGCTTAAAAGGACTCTTTCGAGCCCATTTGTTATAATTTGCCTGCAAAGATACAGAGAATTTATGTAATAGCCAACTAATTTCGCATAAAATTTCACAAAACTTCATTTTTTGTTAGAAAAACAAATAAAATGCTTACAATTTATCACAACAGATACTCATTTCTGCTAATTTTGTGCAAAAAAACAAGAAAGAGCTTATCAACCACACTGAACTCTTATCTTATTAAGATTACCTGACGAAAAAGTATAAAGCGAGGTGGCCAGACATGTAAGAAAGGTAAGAAGAAAAAAAATCCCCCTAAACCGAAGTTTAGGAGGACCTGGTCACAAGACCAAATATCTGAACTACTTATTTCTTTATTCAACTGCATTGTTATCATTGAATGTAGCAACACGGTTGAACTCAACCTGCTTGAAGAGCTTGTCAGTAGCACCCATACCCTTAGCCTGAAGACGTTTTGCGCTAATCTTGTAAGTCTTAACGAGAATGTTCTTTACAGCATTGGCACGAGCCTCAGAAAGTTTCTGGTTAAGTTCCTTAGAACCCTCTGGAGATGCATAACCCTTAATTTCAATCTTAGCATCTGGATGATTCTTCATATACTGAGCAATCATCTCGATGTTTGGCATCTGGCTACGCTCTACTTTTGACTTACCTACAGTAAACAATACTGTTGGCTGCAAATTGGTAGCAGTAGCTGGCTTTACATACTTAGGAGTCTTCTGGCACTCATTGAGCGCATTCTGGAGATCCTTGATCTGCTTGTCCTTAGCTGCGAGTTCAGAATCCTTGCTATTCAAGTCGTTGCGGAGGTTGTTGATCTGACCATTCAAACCATCAATCTCGTTCTGGTCGCGTGGAGTTACGATAGTGAAGTTGTGAGAGTTGTTAGAACCCTTGAACTTGTAGTTAACACCCACCTTAACCTGGAAAGCAGATTTGTTAACATCAAACTGGCAACCATTGCAAGCACTCTTGTTGTCGTGAAGGAACCAATTCATAGATGGCTCTACATATACCTGCCAAGCCTTGTTTGCGCCAAGGTTGAATGCGAAGTCAACACCTACGTTAGCTGTGAGGGCATTGAGGTTGCCATTATGAAGATTGAAAGAGTGGTAAGCGCCGATGCCTGCCAATGGGATGATTTCGAATTTACGTGGCTCACCCTTGTAACCCAAGAAGAGGTTTGTTGCATTGATAGTACCGATGAACTTACCGCTTGCACCACGAACCAAAGTCTTATGTGTATAAGGCAGGTTGCGATTACGAGCATAGAGGTCAGCCTCTACAGCAGCACCCCAAACTGGAGTAAACCACTTTCCGAGACGTACACCTACTGAAGGATTTACGTTCTTGAACCATGCATTGTGAGTAGTCTTTGTAGCAGCTCCAACGTTTACACCAAGATACCAATTGTCAAAGAACTTGCTCTCCTGTGTAGTCTGAGCAGATGCAGATACTGCCATTACGGCAGCAGCAAACATTAATACTAACTTTTTCATTTTCTCTCTAAAATTTGATTTTATATAAATTACTTAAAACTTCATTTTCAGGGTGCAAAATAATAAAAAAAATTATTAACTACCAAATTTTTAGCCATATTTTATGCTGTAAAACACAAAAAATGGAGAAAAAGAACATTTTAATATTCTATTTCTCCATTCTATTTTACTCAAAATGAATAATCTGAGCCATTATTGGTTCTATCCGTTTCTATCAGAAAACATCTTCTGAAGAAAGCTAAAGTTCGAAAACCTGAGCGCTTCTACCTGCGATGGTTACCTGCTTGTTGCCCAAGCCAGAAACCGAGAGTTTCAGCGTGCGAGGCAAGGCATTCACCACTTTAAGCCAGGTTTTGCCCGATTTAGAATCCTTCACCACACTGGTGCCCACATATTTCTTCAGCGCATCCGGCAGACTGAGCACGGATGAGATGTAAAGGTCACCGGCATGCTGACCGAACATCTTCTGCATCTTGTAGCTCTCGCTCGCGCGTACATTATTATTATCAAAGTAAATCATGTCCGGCTGCCAGTTGCTGTATCCGTCCTTACACAAGAGAGGAGCATAAGATGTCATTTCTACCACATCGCCGTTGCGCTCCACATTGCAGAGGTGGATGCCCTCAGCCAGCGCATTGTCTACCGCATTGGCACCGCGAGATGCATATTCGCCCAGATAAACCTTAGGAGCCTTGCGGTCGTAATGGTCGTAATAATCCTGATGGTTCAGGAACCAGCCCGGCTGCTCATAATAATGCTCGTCTACGGCATCAATCCAGCGCTTGTTTTCGCGGGCAATCTTCCAACCCTCAATATAATCGGAAGACGGGAAGTGGAACGGACCTACGGTACCCACCACCTCTATCTGAGGATACTTCTGCTTCACTGCCTTGCAGATCATCAGGTAGCGCTGCTCGAAATCGGTAGAGATAAGGTCTTCGTTGCCGATGCCTATCATCTTGAGGTTGAACGGAGCCGGATGACCCGCATCGGCTCTCATCTTAGCCCACTTAGAGGTGGCAGGATTGCCATTCGCCCATTCTACCAGGTCTAGCACGTCCTGAATATACTGCGGCATCTCACTCATCGGGATTCCGCCCTGCTGACCAGCCACTCCGCGCTCATCTGCCACAGAGTTCTGACAAGGAACACCTGCCGCCAATACAGGCAGCGGCTCGGCTCCCATATCCTCGCACCACTGGAAATACTCATAGAAACCCAGCTGGCGGGTCTGATGGTATCCCCAGATGTTGTAGGCTGGCTTGCGATCTTTCTGCGGACCCACGCTCTCCTTCCAGTGGTAAATGTTCTTGATCCCCTGACCGTGGAGCATGCAGCCGCCCGGGAAGCGCACGAAGCGAGGCTTCAGGTCGGCAATGGCCTCGGCAAGGTCTTTACGCAGTCCATGCCCCTTGTAAGTATCTTGTGGTTTGAGACTTACCAAATCTACCGCCACTTTCTGCTCGCCCTTAGGCAAGATGGCGAACCGGATGTTCTTGCCCAGTTTGCCTTCCTTGGTGATGGCTTCGCTGGCGAGTTCGCCCTCATATTTATCGGTAACGATGAGCTGCGCCTTATATTCCTTCCAGTCAGTTCCCTGCACCTTAATCTTGGCCTGGCATACCGGCAATCCCTCCTGGTTTACGAGCGCCAGGGTGAGATTTTTCTTCTTGGCATCGAAACAGCGGGCGTGCAGGCTCACCTCGTAGATGGCCGGCTGATGCTTACCCTCCTTGCCCTCAACGGCAGCTCCGCGACGTATGGCGATGCCGTCCCAACCTATATTATAAATAGGTGTGGCGCCCAAAACGGTATAATGGGGATTGTTCTGGCTCACCCCGTTTTCGGTGGCGATGCCCTCTTTCTCTACCCCCACCCATGCCGTGGTGGCATTCCACTGGTGGCGGTGGTCTTCCTTGTTATACTCAAAGTCGCCGTTCTGCAACATTTCTGCAGAGAGTCCTCCGTCGGCAGCGCGGCTGATATCTTCGAAGAAGATACCCATCAGCTTGTTGGAGATGCGGTGGGATTTCTGTGGATTGATGCTGAGGTTAGCAGGGATTTCCGAATCTTTCGGCAGGTCGATGTGGTTGTCCTTGACATAAGCTGCGAGGTCGGCATCGGTCTTCGGTATCGGCTGGGCGTTGAGTTTTGCCTCTTCAGAGAGGGCGTGGAACCAGGAGCGAATGTAGTTGAGATGTACAGCCGGCACCTCGAAATCGCAGCCCTGGAAGAGTTTTCCGTCTATGGTTGCGGTGTCGCGCTGCCAGAGTATCTCATCGGCAGAAGCTTCCAGCGTATCTTCCTTGAAGGTACGGAAATCGTTGCTTGCCTGTACGTATCGCTTGCCTTTGGATGTCTTGAGATAGATGTCGAAGTTACCGTCATCCATCTGATAGGCAGCCACATCCTTCACGCCTTTTTCGCGGATGATGGGATAATCCTGCGGGCGCCAGGTGATGAGGTCTTCTGAATAGGCTACGGCAAACTGCGGCGCATGCTGGTTCACGCTCCAGAGTGCGCGCCATGTGCCGTCGTTGGCTTTTACCACGAAAGGGTTATACATCTTCTTTTCAGCTCCCCACGGACCATAGTCGCTGGCGCAGAGCTGTCCTACATCCACCCAACGCTCATCGTCGGTGAAATAAGCCAGATGCAACCCCTGGTTGGGTGCTGGCGAATAGATGAATATCTGGCAGATGGAATCCTTGCCCTGTATGGTGTATGCAGGGGCATCCTTGTCTATTTGCGTCTGCATCTGCTGCCTGCTGACAGCCTGACTGGCACTGGCAGCTGCCACGAGTAGCGCTGATGTAAATATGTACTTTAGTTTTATCATGTTTCTATATTTTTAGATTAATATTGTTTGTTTATTTTACACTCTTTCTCTCGGCTTGATAAAAAGGCAGAGTGCATCACTGCACCCTGCCCCCACAAATTAGAGAGTTATAAAAAATCAAGTATGCAGTGACTTAAACACTGCTTCTTTCTGAAATAATTATCTTCTTTCTAGCTGTAATATTCCTTCTTGCCGGCAGCCAGCGCATTCTTCATCAGCGAGCAGATGGTCATCGGACCAACGCCTCCCGGAACAGGAGTGATGAAGGAACACTTCTCTGCCACCTCGTCGAATTTCACATCACCATTCAGGCGGAAACCGCTTTTCTTCGTAGCATCAGGCACGCGGGTGGTACCCACATCAATGACTACGGCTCCCGGCTTCACCATATCAGCTGTCACGAAATCAGGACGACCGATGGCTGCGATGATGATATCTGCCTCCTGACACTCTTTCTTCAAATTCTTGGAATGGGAGTGGCATACGGTGACGGTAGCATCGCCATACTGCTTCTGCATCATCAGCTGAGCCATTGGCTTGCCTACGATGTTGCTTCTGCCCAGAATGACGCATTTCTTGCCACTGGTCTCAATATTGTAATGCTGCAGCAGGGTGAGGATACCGAGCGGAGTGGCAGAAATGAAACAAGCCATGCCGAGCGACATTCTGCCCACATTTACCGGGTGGAATCCGTCTACATCCTTACGGTAATCTATTGCCATGGTCACCTTCTGCTCATCGATGTGCTTAGGCAGAGGAAGTTGAACGATGAATCCGTCAACATCATCATCCTGGTTCAGCTTGTCTACGCACTGCAGGAGCTCTTCTTCGGTAACATCCTCCTCATAACGGATGAGGGTCGACTTGAATCCACACTTCTCGCAGGCCAGCACCTTGTTTTTCACATAGGTTTCACTGCCCCCGTCGTGCCCTACGAGCACGGCTACCAGGTGTGGCTGCTTGCCACCGGCGGCTACGATCTGTGCCACCTCCTGGGCTATCTGTTCCTTGATGGCGGCTGCCGTCGCCTTTCCGTCTATAAGCTGCATTTTTATTCTATATTAATATTAAATGTTCAATGTTAAGTTGCAAAGCATACGAATTCTTCACTCTTCGTTCTTCACTTCTTACATTCCCGGCATCTTAGGCATGCCTGGCATACCCTTCATGCGGCTCATCATCTGCGCCATTTTGTTGCCGGTCATCATCTGCATCATCTTTCGGGTCTGGTCAAACTGCTTGATGAGTTTGTTCACCTCCTGGATGTTGGTGCCCGAACCCTTAGCGATGCGCTGGCGGCGTGATGTATTGAGGATGGCTGGGTTGGTGCGCTCCTTAGGAGTCATACTCTGGATAATGGCCTCTACGCCCTTGAATGCATCCTCTGGGATATCTACGTCGCGGATGGCCTTGCCAACACCCGGAATCATCGCTGCCAGATCCTTGATGTTACCCATCTTCTTAATCTGCTGGATCTGGTTGTAGAAATCGTTGAAGTCGAACTGGTTCTTTCTAATCTTCTTCTCCAGTTTCTTGGCCTCTTCCAGGTCGAACTGCTCCTGTGCGCGCTCTACGAGGGATACCACATCACCCATGCCGAGGATTCGGTCTGCCATACGAGCTGGGTGGAACACGTCAATGGCATCCATTTTCTCGCCGGTACCTATAAACTTGATTGGCTTGGTTACCACGGTACGGATACTGAGGGCTGCACCACCGCGGGTATCACCATCGAGCTTGGTGAGAACAACGCCGTTAAAGTCAAGGCGGTCGTTGAATTCCTTGGCTGTGTTTACGGCATCCTGACCGGTCATGGAGTCAACCACGAAAAGGGTTTCGTCTGGACGGAGATGATTCTTGAGATTGCTGATCTCGTTCATCATCTGCTCATCAATGGCAAGACGTCCGGCTGTATCGACGATTACCACATCGTTGCCGTTGGTCTTAGCCTGCTGGATAGCATGGTCGGCGATACTGAGCACATCCTTGTTCTCTGGCTCGCTGTATACCGGAACACCCACCTGCTCACCCACAACATGGAGCTGCTGGATAGCTGCCGGACGGTAAACGTCGCAGGCCACGAGCAATGGCTTCTTGCCTTTCTTGGTCTTGAGCATATTGGCAAGCTTGCCACTGAAGGTAGTCTTACCCGAACCCTGCAGACCGCTCATGAGGATGACGGCCGGATGACTTTCGAGTTTCAATGGAGCTTCTTCGCCGCCCATGAGTTCTTCCAGTTCATCGTGCACCAACTTGATCATCAACTGTCCCGGCTTTACGGCAGTAAGTACATTCATGCCGAGTGCTTTCTCCTTCACCTTGTTGGTGAATTCCTTAGCCACTTTATAGTTTACGTCGGCGTCGAGGAGTGCACGGCGCACATCCTTCATGGTTTCCGCCACGTTGATTTCTGTAATTTTTCCCTCGCCCTTCAAGATTTTGAACGAGCGTTCCAGTCTATCACTTAAATTTTCAAACATTTTTCTTTCTTTATATTTTTGGCTACAAAGATACGACTTTTTTTCGAGAAAGCCAACTTGTTTATGTTTTTTTTTATCCCGTCGGCTAAAATAGCTGTCGCTCTGCCTTTCCCGAGTTCATTTCTTCAGTTTACTCTTGTGCTTATTTTTCAGGATTCTCCTTCTTATTCGATTTTGATTCAGCATCAGAAGTTGCTTTTTTCTCTTCTGTAACCATTTCAGAAGAAGGATCTTTCTTAAAAGCCGAGACATCATACGGATTAGTCAATTCATACTTTTTCCCCGTTGCTTTTTCATAAGCAGCTACCACAGGATCCTTATGTTCCATTTTTTCAAATACCTTTTTAGCCTGTTGCAGATGCTTCTTATCACGTTTTCCCTGTTTATCCATCCATCCGAAAGCATCAAACCCGATGCCAGCAGATGAAGTTGGCAAAGAGTTTATCTTCTCCTGAATATCCTCTTCCATGTTTTTGATGCCTTCCTGATTTTTGCCCCAAACTGTCACTTCGCCTAATTGTTTGGCATCCGGCAAGAGAAACAGAGTATCCGGCAGTTCCTTGTACCGGATAGTTGCCTTCATAAAACCAGGTTTCGATACGGTTGCTGAATCAAACTGATAGCGCATCGTCCAATAGCCCCGATAATCTGTTCTTGCCCAATGATTGTTATTGGTATGAATAAGTGCTTCACGAATAGGCACATGATTTTCTGCCGATGCGATGACACACGTTTTCTGCGCATAGGCTACCTGCCCTAACATGGCAAGCAATACTATTAAAATCAATATGATACGCTTCATGCTTTTTCTCTGATTTATATCTTTTCTTTGTACCAGACAAATTACTTCTTCTTAATATGAATCTGATACAAAAGTAATGATTAAATCTGATACTTCATTAAATTCCCCAAGAAGTTTAAGTTCATTTAAAGAGTAATGTAAAAAAATTAAGCGTCTATAACAGTTGGCCTATTTATATAGCATCATTCAAAGGTATATAGTATCATTCAAAGGAAAGATATGGTGTTTTCAACACTAAGAAATATTTTTAGTAAGTAAAAGCATATAGTTTTTAGAGTTCTTGCATATAGTCTTTTAAGTCAAAACACATAGCTTCCCAGATATTATCACTAGGCTCAGCAGCTCTGCCGAGCCTAGTGACAACTCTCTGTTAAACCAGTTCCGTAACTGCAGAAATAATTCACTTATATTCTATTGAGTTCATTTGATTATTCTACTATTCCACGTTGCTCGATTCTCTTAGCCTCTTCAAGAAGCTTGATGGCATCTACATACTGAGCGATGCCCTGAGCCACCTCCTTGGCAGCCTTCATTGCCAGGACTACAGTCTGCGGACGGTGTACCACATCACCTCCGGCAAACACACCGCGACGGGTGGTCATACCGAACGGACGTTCAACAACTTTTACATATCCCTTCTCATCCACCTCGATTCCGGCAGTGGTAGAAACGATACGGTTGGCTGGTCTTGAACCGATGGCGAGATAGATTCTGTCGAATTTTTCTACCCTTTCACCCTCAGGAGTGTTCAGCACACAGCTTCCCAGACGGCCGTTTTTGCCCTTCAAAAAGGCCTCGATGGTAGTTTTCCACTCAAATTTCACGCCTTCCTTCACAGCATCTTCATATTCGCTCTGGATGGCAGGCATCTCTTCCTGGGTCTTACGGTACAGCACAGTTACATCGGCACCCAGACGGATAGCAGTACGGGCAGCATCCATGGCCACGTTTCCGCCGCCAATGACACCCACCTTCTCGCCGTCGCGCAGTGGAACCATGTCGCGGGTCAACGCGCCTTCGTTATAGGCATTCACGTTATGCAGAAAGTATGTACTCTGGCTCACACCGTGGAGCTTTGAGCCCGGTGTAGAGTCCATGTTCTGAGGCACGCTGGTACCTGTGCCCATAAAGATGGCGTCGTAGCCTGCACGGAACAGACTGTCGATGGTTACATTGTTCTCGCCCACCATGCAGTTGGTGATAAACTGCACGCCGAGGGCAGCAATCTTAGCCACCTCATCGCGCACTACCGACTTAGGTAAGCGATACTCAGGAATACCGTACATCAACACGCCTCCCGGCTCAGCCTGGCCCTCGAAAATGGTGACGTTGAAGCCCTGACGCGCCAGATCGCCGGCTACGGTCAAGCCCGCTGGACCCGAACCGATGACTGCCACACGGCCACGTGTTTTCTGTGGCAACATCTCGCGCGAAAGGTTCATCTTGGTATCAAAATCGGCAATAAACTGCTCCAGTTTGCCGATCTGTACCGGTTTGCCTTTCTTTCCGAGCACGCAGTTGCCCTGACACTGTTTCTCGTGAGGGCATACACGGCCGCAGATGGCCGGCAAGTTGCTCTTGGCATTGATGATGCTCATCGCTGCACCCATGTTACCCATAGAGAGTTCGTGTACGAAATCAGGTATGTCGTTGCCTATCGGGCATCCCTTCTTGCACTGCGGAATCTTGCAGTGTAGGCAGCGTTTTGCCTCTTCAATGGCTTCGTGGGTTGAAAAGCCCTCGTTCACTACCTGGAAGGCAGCAGCATCCGCCTGCTGTTCTGTTGTATCAGCCTGCTTAGCATCATCATTCTGCTTAGCTGCTGGTTCTGTTGTATTCTGCTCAGGGGCCTGTGCCTCTGCAGCATTCTTCATATTCTTTGTTTCTTTCTGTTCGCTCATAATAGAACTGCTCTTCTTTTTACTGATTCTACAATCTGTTTTATTGATTCTACAATCCTTTTTACTGATTCTACAATCTATCCTTTGATTTGTGAGTGCAAAGGTACAAATAATATTTCAGAAATCGCCCCGATCTCCTTACATATTTTCATTTTTCCCCCTTTTTCCTTATTATCCACCTGCTGGCGCCTTACCGGGGACGCACACCTGCCTAATCATTAATCACAAATCGGGGGTGGTCATTAAGGTCATTGGTCATTAAGGTCATTAAGCTTTTCCGCTTCCGGCAACACATAAAAAAAAGACCCTACATTCACATGCAAGGCCTTAAAAAAACTTGACTGGTTCTACATTCACATGCAAAACACCAATAACCTGAAGGGGGAAATAATATAAGGGCTCCCCCTCGTAACAACAATTTTATTTTTCTTTAATCTCAATATCTTCCTTCACATGATTACGTATCTTGGTGAGAAAGAGTTTCATACGCTTCGCATCCTTGTGGTCAATGATGTCGATGAGCTCAGCAAGCTCCTCTCTGATCTGTGCCACCTGCCCCGATGTGTATGGGTTGAAGAGGATTTCCTGCAGCAGGTAATCATCTTCGTTGAGCACGCCCTTGGCTATCTGCATGTGGCGCTTGAAGGTGGTGCCCGGAGCATCCTGGTGCTTCATCACTGCCGCAAAGGCAAAGGTGCTCACGAAAGGAATACTCAGCGAGTAGGCCACCGTCTGGTCGTGCTCATCAAATGTATACTCATGCAGACTCAACCCCAACTTCTGGTAGAGGTCCTTGAAGAATATCTTGCCCATGTAGTCACCCTCCTTGATGATGACTGCATTCTCCTCTGAAAGCTGGTTCAGATTGGCAAAGGTTGGGCCGAACATAGGGTGCGTGCTCACGAAGCGGAAACCGCTCTTCTCGTAAAACTCCTGCAGTCCGGTCTTTACCGAAGCTATGTCGCTGATAATGCAGTCGTGAGAGAGATGTGGCAACACCTCTTCAAAGGCTGGCAGCGTATATTTTACCGTCACCGCATTGATGACCAGTTCGGGGCGGAACATCTCTATCTCTTCCATCTTAGTGAAGCGGTAACAGTTGTAGGTGAAGCGCAGGCGCTTGGCATCCTTCTCGTAAACCGCCACCTCGTGGTCGAAGCTGAGCAGGTCGATGAAGAAACTTCCCATCTTACCTGCTCCCATAATTAATATTCTCATATTTTTCAAGTGAAGAGTGAAGAGTGAAGAACGAAGAATTCTACAGCATCATTTGTTTAAACGAAAAACTACAGCAAAGAACCCTAGCCCTCAAAGCATTTGAATTCTTCACTCTTCGTTCTTCACTCTTCACTTAATTTACTTCTGGTTTAGGATTTCCAACTGCTGGCGGACACTCTCCTCATGGATGTGCTCGAAAATCTGAGCGGCAAACTCAGGGCTCATGCCGCAGAGGGCTGCCTGGGCTCCACGCTTGTCGAGAATCTCGTTGTAACGGTTGGTCTGAACGATGGTCATGTTGTGCTCCTTCTTGTAGGTACCAATCTCGCGGCAAACGCGCATACGTTTAGCCAGAAGATCCATCAGCTGGTTGTCGCACTCGTCAATCTGACCGCGCAGCTGGTGCAGACCCTCTGTAGAATAATGCTCATCGCGCACTACGAGGAGGCTGAGGATGTAATCCAGCACCTCTGGGGTAACCTGCTGCTTAGCATCGCTCCATGCATCGTCTGGGCTGCAGTGGCTCTCAACGATGAGGCCGTCGAAACCTAAGTCCATTGCCTGCTGACAGAGAGGGGCGATGAGGTCGCGTCGGCCACCGATGTGGCTAGGGTCGCAGATGATTGGCAACTGTGGTATGCGGCGGTGCAACTCGATAGGAATCTGCCACATAGGAAGGTTGCGGTAAATCTTCTTGTCGAAGCTGGAGAATCCGCGGTGGATGGCACCGAGTTTCTTGATGCCTGCCTGGTTGATGCGCTGCAGGGCACCGATCCAAAGCTCGAGGTCTGGGTTTACCGGGTTCTTAACGAGCACTGGCACGTCTACGCCCTGAAGACTGTCGGCAAGTGCCTGCATGGCGAATGGGTTGGCAGATGTACGTGCGCCTACCCAGAGAATGTCGATTCCATATTTCAGTGCGAGCTCTACATGCTCTGGGGTAGCCACCTCAGTAGCTGTCAGCATGCCTGTTTCTTCCTTCACCTGCTTCATCCAAGGCAAGGCTGTTTCACCGTTACCCTCGAAGCCTCCCGGTTTGGTGCGTGGCTTCCACACACCTGCGCGGAACATGTGGCAACCTTTGGCAGCCAACTGCTTAGCGGTAGTCATAACCTGCTCTTCTGTCTCTGCCGAGCAAGGGCCGGCAATGACGCAAGGGCGTTCCTGATCACTAGGAAAATTCAATGGTTCTAATTCTAATTCCATAGTCGAATATTTTTATTTTTTTACTTTTTTCTTTGGGGACCAGCGATGGAATCGCTGGGAACGGGGGCGGAAAGGGGAAAGGCTCTTTTTATCTTTCAAAGGGGGAAAGGCTCTTTTTACCTTTTTACCCTTTTACCTTTTTACCTTTCAAAGGCCTTTTACCTTTCAAAAACCTTCTTGATTCTTTCCAGAGCCTCTTTCATCTTCTCATCCTTGGCACAGAGGCTGATACGGATGTAACGCTTGCCGTTGGTTCCGAAGATGAAGCCAGGGGTGATAAAGACGCGTGCCTCATGCAGCACCTTCTCTGTCAGGTCTTCTACATCGGCATATTTCTCAGGTATCTTGCCCCAAAGGAACATGCCTACCTGGTTAGGGTCAAACTGGCAGTCGAGCACCTTCATGATCTCCTCAGCAATGTCGCGCCGGCGGCGGTAGTTCTGGATGTTGTTCTCGCGATGCCATTCATCCGTGTTGTTAAGCATCGCCTCGGCAGCTGCCAGCTGTATGCCTCGGAAGTTTCCGTTGTCGATGTTGCTCTTCACCTTCAGAATCCATGAGATGAAAGTCTTGTTGCTCGAAATCATCGCCACACGCCAGCCTGGCATGTTGTGGCTCTTGCTCAGGGAATTGAACTCGATGCAGCAGTCCTTAGCTCCCGGCACCTGCATGATGCTCATAGGGTGCTCGTTGAGGATGAGCGAATATGGGTTGTCGTTCACCACCACGATGTTGTGCTTCTGGGCGAATGCCACCAGCTTTTCGTAGGTTTCGCGCTTTGCCACACCGCCTGTCGGCATGTTAGGATAGTTGGTCCACATCAGTTTTACGTGACTCAGGTCCATCTTCTCCAGGGCGTCGAAATCGGGCTGCCATCCGTTATCCTCTCTCAGATCGTAGTAGGTAATCTTGGTACCCAGAATCTTGTTGATGGCGGTATAGGTAGGGTATCCAGGGTTCGGGATAAGCACCTCATCGCCAGGATTGCAGAAGGCGAGCGTTACGTGCAGAATGCCTTCCTTGCTACCTATGAGGGGTTGGATTTCTGTAGCCCAGTCGAGGTCTACATCATACCAGCGCTTATAGAAACCAGCCATTGCTTTGCGCAACTCTGGTATGCCCACCGTAGGCTGATATCCGTGTGCGTTGGGATTGTTGGCTACCTCGCAGAGCTTGTCAATGGTCTGCTTAGAAGGCGGCATGTCTGGACTTCCGATGGCCAGACTGATAATGTCTTTGCCCTCGGCATTAAGCTTAGCCACTTCCTTCAGCTTGCGGCTGAAGTAGTATTCCTGTATTTCCGTTACTCTATTGGCTGGTTGTATCATAATTCTTATTTTCAACTATTAACTGTTAACTATCAACTATTCTTTCTCCTCATATTCTCCCAACACCTTTATTTTCTTCACGAGCGGCGTAATGGCGTCGATGCTCTGGCGGTATCGGGTCAGGTTGTCGAAGGTGAGGTCTACGTAGAAAAGGTATTCCCACTCATGTCCGATGTTTGGCAGCGACTGGATCTTGGTGAGATTGATGTCGTAGAAACTCAGGATGGTGAGCACCTTGGAGAGCGATCCCTTATCGTGAGCCAGACTGAAGACGATGCTCGCCTTGTTGGCCTTTTCGATGGGACGGAGCAGGGCTGCCTTCTGGGGATTGCAGACCACGAGAAACCGGGTGTAGTTGTGCGGATTGTCGTGGATGTCTTCCTGCAGCACCTTCATGCCGTGCATGTGGGCAGCGTAAGAAGAGCAGATGGCTGCCCATCCCCTCACCTTGTGCTGGGCGATGTAGGCTGCCGAGCCTGCGGTATCTTCTGCCTCCACCGCCTTGAGATCGGGATGGTTGGCTAGGAACTTGCCGCACTGCATGAGGGCTACCGGATGGGAGTGAACCTCCTGCAGGGTGCTCCAGTCGTCTTCTGGCAGACAGCAGATGCTGTGCTCTATATGGAGCTTGTGTTCGCCTACCACGGTGATTCCGCTCTGCCGGAGCAGTTCGTAATTGTGGAGCAGGCTGCCCGCAATGGTGTTTTCTATGGCGCAGATGCCTACTACTGTAGGGTCGCGCTTGATGTTTTCGAACACCTCTTCGAAGGTAGCACAACAGATGATTTCAATCTGTTCGCCCTCGAAATACTGGTGGGCGGTAATGTCGTGGAAAGATCCCAGCTCTCCTTGAATTGCTATTCTCTTCATGTTTCTTTTATCTTGTCTAATGTTACGAAAAACGGTCCTACTCAATAAGAGCGGGACCGTTTCGATGATTTCAAGAATCTAATATCCTAAGTTGAAATTTACACGCAACTTCCCGCTTTACAATTATTTGCAAAGTAAAAGTAATAGCTAAAAAAGAATGCGTTAAACTTCTTCATTGTCTTTACATTTTATATGTTACTCACTTTTGTTCTTTCCGAGCCCGTTTCTCCTTTATTATATAAGGAACTTATCTGTGCTCAGATTTTCCCGAGTTCTTTCCTACACCTCTTTATTATATAAGGAGCAGGGAGTGCTCAGATTTCGAGTCTCGACTTGCTAAAATCTCAACTCGACTGCAAAAGTAACATTTTTCTTTGATATTGCCAAACAATTTGATATATTTTTCTTCATTTTCCTTATATTTTATGCTAAAAAACATATTTTCGCCCGATTTTTATCATCAGAATACGGAAAAATGCAGAAAAATGTACTCAAAAGCTAGGCGCTAGGGAGAGACGCAACACCGGAATCCGTGAGGCAAGCCCCTTCCTTTATCTGCAATGTTCTCTGCCTTCAGCCTTGAATTCTCCTGTCAGCTCCCCTACTTTCTCGGGGTTCAGCTCCAGGTAGCGCTTCATGTCCTTTCCGGCACCATCCTTGTCGCCCATCTGCATCAACAGATTGCCGCGCTTCAGGAGATTCGCGCTCAGAGAGGCTTTTACAGACGAGTGTTCCGCAGAATCCTTCTGTTCTGCCAATTCTTTCTCCTGCTCTACAATCTGCTGCGTCAGCGTAGCAAGCAACAGAACAGGGTTTATCTGATTTAAATCCATAACCTTATATTTTTACGAAAAGTATTCTGTTGTATATCAAGGAGTTAACCCACTTGACACTCTAAAACAGGGTGTCAAGGTATGAGCCACTCCTTATTATAATAAGGTGTCATTTACTTGATGGCCCCGATAATCTCAGTCACACTCTTGCATCCGTGAGCATCAAGCCACTCGTTGATTCCATCCTTCACCTTCTTCGTAACCGCAGGATCAATGAAGTTGGCTGTACCAATCTCAATGGCCGTAGCACCGCACATCAGGAACTCAATGGCATCCTTGGCAGAAGAAATGCCGCCCAGACCAACAACCGGAATATTTACGGCATGAGCCACATCCCAAACCATGCGCAAGGCAACAGGCTTAACGCAAGGACCGCTCAAACCACCCGTACGGATGCTCAAGAGAGGCTGGCGCTTCTCAATGTCCACCGCCATACCCATCAGCGTGTTGATGAGCGAAACAGAATCGGCACCCTCAGCCTCCACGGCACGAGCGATATCGGCAATGCTGGTAACATTAGGCGAAAGTTTCACGATGAGGGTCTTCTTATAAACCTTTCTCACCGCCTTCACCACGCTGGCTGCACCCTCGCAGGTTACACCGAAGGCCATGCCGCCATCCTTCACGTTAGGACAGGAGATGTTCAGTTCTATAGCCGGAATTTTATCCAGCTCGTTGATGCGCGCCGCACACTCGGCATAACTCTCAGGCGAATGTCCGCTCACGTTGACAATCATATTGGTATCAATGTCCTTGATCTGAGGATAAATGTGAGAGCAGAAATACTGCACACCCTTGTTCTGCAAACCTACGCAGTTGAGCATGCCCTGAGGCGTTTCAGCCATACGCGGATAGTCGTTTCCCTCGCGCGGTTCCAGGGTAGTGCCCTTCACGATAATACCGCCAATCTCCTCCAGAGGAACGAAATCGGCAAATTCCAATCCGTAGCCGAAAGTACCCGATGCAGTCATCACAGGGTTCTTCAACTCCAAATCCTTTATCTTTACACTTAAATCAGCCATAATCTTCTGTTTTACTTAAAAATGTTTTACAAACAAAGACAAGAGAATTCTTCGTTCTTCACTCTTCATTTAGATTTCCCAAGTAAGTTTCTTGATGTTGATGACAGGTCCATCCTTGCAGACGCACTGGTTACCCTCGGTAGTTTTCTCTACGCAGCAGAGGCAGGCGCCCACACCGCACGCCATCTTGTTCTCAAGAGAAACCTCACACTCCACACCAGTCTTCTTGGCAAAGCGAGCCACGCTCACCATCATCGGCTTAGGTCCGCAGGTAGAAATCATATCAAACTTCTCGTTCTCCAGAACAGAGTGGTTGGTAACGAAACCTACCTCGCCAGCCGAGCCATCCTCAGTAGTGATGCATACCTTTCCGATCTTGGCAAACTCATCCAGTTCGAGCAGATCTGTAGCCTTGCGTGCACCCAGCAGGAAAGTAACTTCAGCCCCGAAATCCTTGATGAGTTTTCCGAAATAGAGGAGCGGAGCCACACCTACGCCACCACCTACGAGCAGATATTTCTGGCTCTTCCCGGTAGGCATGGTGAAGCCGTTGCCGAGAGGCAGCATACAGTTGAGCACATCGCCCTCCTTGAGCTGTCCGAGCTGACGAGTACCGTCGCCCACCATTGCAACGAGCAACCAGAGCTGATTATTTTCACGATCCACGAAATTGATGGAGATAGGACGGCGAAGCATGGTAGTAGGCGAATGGTCTACTCTTACTTCTACGAATTGGCCAGGCAAGATTTCAGGCAAAGGTTTCTCATCGGTAAGCTTAATCAAAACGTGCTTATCGCTAAGCGCCTCTACAGAAACCACCTTGAGGTCGAGAACATATTTTTTCATCTTATTGCTAATTTTTAATATGCTTATTATATAATGTACGTATATCATAATAGGTACGCGTAGCTTCCGGTTACGACCACCTACGTTTTCTACGATGCAAAGGTACATCAAAAATCCGAATCTACGAAAAGAAAAGAGATATTTTTTCTTTATCGCCGCTCCTATGTGTTTGTTTTAGGGTTCCCCAATCCCTACTTTATTTCTTAGGAACGAAGGTTTCCCAGGTCTGATCATCGTAGAAAATACGGATTTCGGTAATCTTTCTTTGCGGTTTGTCAACAAATTTTACCGCTGCTTGGGCGATATTTTTAGGTGTACGATTTACACCCTGCATTTGAGGCTGGTCAAAGAGCGAGGGAGAAGTAGGGGAGGCTGTGGCTCCTTCGGCTCCAAAATCGAGCATAGGCTCGGCAGAGGCGGCTCCAGAAGGCTGACTGCCCTGCTTCATCCCCTCAGCACCACCGGCTGCCCCATCCGTAATGCCTTGATGCATATCAGCAGCACCCTCTTCGCTGCCACCCTGGGAAGCCTGGTTCTGATACATAGGAGGAGTACCGTAGAGTACCCAATAAACGTTTACCTGAGGAAAACTCTTATGGATGCCATCCACAATGCTGAGCGATGGATTGGTCTTCCCGTTGAAAATATTGCTCAGCGTAGCGGTCGAGATTCCGATCATCTGAGCGAAGTTTTGCTGAGTGAGGTGCTGGTCCTCCATCAGCTGTCTGATTCTATCTTTCATGCTCTAAAATTTTTAGTGTTCATTTTTCTACTGATACGATGTTTTATTTCCGAACAAGCCACTTTTGGACCCTTTTTCGGTTGATTTTACAAAGATAAAGCAAAAATTTAGAATAACCAAACATTTCTGAATAAATTTAGATTTTTAAACTTTAGGTTTCTGTTTATAAATTTAAATTCTACTCACTCCAGTGTTCGGTTTTTATGTTTAGTTTTATAAATATAAACCTATCAATCAAAATATATGACTAACCTTTTCTTTATAGATTTAGGCTAAATCACTGGTTATTCATACTATAAACCTCCTAAATAACGGCATATAGAGCGATTTATGCAATATTTCCACAACACCTATGTAAAAATCTATGGTTTATAAAACAACTAAAATACATAACCAACTGAGTTTCCATTACTTACAAATTCAGAATACGACATGAATATTTATTCATTCACAATCATAAACACCCTATTTTATCTTTATTTTTGTAAATACAAAACATAAATTCGTGCATTTAGTTTTCTTGTATTTATGTTTATAAATCAAAACCGCACGTTTTGATTTATAAATTTAAAAACATAAACTTAGAAATCGTAAACCTTAATAAATGCAAACGACCGATTTCAGACTACAGGAAATGGCAATTTTTTCCATTTCTAGCGTATTCCAGCCCATCGGCAAGGAAACGGGCAAATTCGCGAGTAATGAAGAGGGTTAATTTATGTAAGTTACTGATAACCAATAAAGTTAAGTCTATTTTCAGGCGAAAACGAAAAATGGGCATCTAGCTCGAAAAATCGCTTAAATCCCCCATTTTTGCCAAAAAATCGCCCAAAATGAGCCTAGATAAACGCTCCAAAAAGAGCTGAAAATCCCCTATTTGGGGCAAATTTATAATGCTAAACGCTAGTTGGCTGCTTTCTGGAAACAGGCGGCAAAGAAGGCCGAAAACGAAAACGAGCTCCTGCCGAGAGAAAACTCTCAGCAGGAGCTCGCCTACTCTCCCCCACCTCGCTCTTCAGCATCAGTGAAGGATAAAAAAGATGAGTTCTTTCATCAGTTCACCCACCGGAGTGGATGGATTATCCAGTCCCTTTATCTTCGCATCCACCTCCTTAAACTTCTCAATAATCGCCATCACTTTCACGCCCGTATAGTTCCTCATTCCTGTAATATATTCGCGCGCCGCCCAAGCTCCGCGCAAATCCAGGAATTTTGCGAGCTCATTTTCGTTCTGCCTGTTGGGTGCATAATAAGCAATCATCAGGTTTTGGAAATAAGTAAAGAGCATCGGGAGAAGCGTGAAGAGAGAACCACTCTTCGGATTGCTGTCAAAATAATTTATTATTTGATTTGCCTTGAACACATCGCGGTTGATGATGGCACTTCTCAGCTCGAAGGCATTGAAGTCTTTGCTCACCCCTATTTCTCGCTCCACAATCTCCGGAGTAACACGCCGGTCGTTCTCTGGAAGAGAAATGAGCAATTTGTCGAGCTCGGAAGTGAGTCGGTGCAAATCTGCTCCCACATGATCTGCCACCATCTGGGTAGCCTTGGGTTCAATGGTTGCCTTACGGGTCTTGAGATAAGTCTCGATGAAGCCCGGCAGATTTCGATCGTAGAGCTTTTTGCTTTCAAAAACCACACCCACCTTGGCAGCGAGGGCAGAAAACTTTTTACGACTGTCGAGCTTGCCGTTTTTATGACAGAAAACAAGGATGGTTGTTTTTACCGGATTTTCGAGGTACTTCTCGAGCACTTCCAAATTCCGCAAATTCTGAGCCTCTTTCACAACCACTACTCTATACTCCGCCATCATCGGGTAGCCCTTGCACAAATCTGCCACTTGCGCACCCGTAACATCAGCTCCGAAAACCACCGTCTGATTGAAGTCACGCTCCTCGGGTTGGAGCACATTTTCTGAAATGTAGTCGCAGATCTTATCTATATAAAAAGGTTCCTCGCCCATCAGAACATAGACGGGAGAATACTTCCGAGCCTTCAAATCTTTCATGATTGACTCGTAACTTATTGCACTTTTCTTTTCTACCATTGGATTATTTTTTGTAACTTTGCACCCAGCAAACTCCGGGGGCGCGGACAAGCATTTGCTCCGCCTCCAGGTTCGCAGTTTTCTGAGGTGCAGTTTTCAGCTGCACTTCGACTGCAAAGTTACAAAAAATAAATTGAACTGCCTATATAAAAGAGGTAGTTTTTGAAAATGAGGTATGGTTAAAAGAAGAAAAGAAACCATATCGAAAACAGAAAAGAAAGAAATATAACCCTATATATAATAAGGTACAGAAAAATGATTCGCTTAAATTTGCCATCTTTCGACATCAAGGTTTCGGGCTCAAAACAGCATCCCCAGATACTGGATGTGCTGCGCCGGAAGTTCATCACGCTCACTCCAGAAGAGTGGGTGCGCCAGCATTTCGTTCATTTTCTCATCGAGCACAAGGGGTATCCTGCCTCTCTGCTCGCCAACGAAATCCAGCTGAAATGTGGCGACAAGGTGCTGCGCGCCGACAGTGTGCTCTACTCCCGTGAGTTGCAGCCCCGCATGATCATCGAGTACAAAGCCCCTCACATCCCCATCACGCAGAAAGTATTCGACCAGATTTCGGTTTACAATCTTCTGCTCCATGTCGACTTTCTGGTGGTGAGCAACGGGCTGGAGCATTACATCTGCAAGATGGATTATGAAAGTAAAAAATATGTATTTTTAGAGACCATTCCCGATTATTCCGATTTATTGACATTATGAGAGCGTCGGGGGATAGTCCGGAAGTTTTTAAACAGAGTTCCCCAGCCTTCAAAATTTGCGAATTTCCGCCCAACCGGCCATCCGTTTTAGAATTCGCGAATTTTGGAGGCCTTTTTCTGGCCCTTTTTGAGCACTCCTTTTTCCTCTCCCTTTTTCTGCCTCCTTTTCCTCTCCCCTTTTGAGCACTCCTTTTCCTCCCATCCCCCTTCTCGCGTTATTTTTTAATAAAAAAAACATTTTCATTTTGTAGTCTCCTCCTTTTATACTATCTTTGCATCTAATATATATATTAAGGTATAGACTGCCTAAAAGAACAGAAAGAAATGGAGAATAAAAAGATAAAAATCGCCGTAGCCGGAACAGGATATGTAGGCCTGAGCATCGCTACCCTGCTGAGCCAGCATCATGAGGTGGTGGCAGTAGACGTGGTACCCGAAAAGGTGGAGCTCATCAACTCGCGCCGCTCGCCTATCCAGGACGAATACATAGAGAAATATCTGGCTGAAAAGGAACTCAACCTCAAAGCCACAACCGATGGAGAAGAAGCCTATAAGGATGCCGACTTCGTAGTGATTGCCACACCAACCAACTATGATCCGGTGAAAAACTACTTCGACACCTCGCACGTAGAAGAAGTCATCCGTCTGGTGATGCAGGTGAATCCCGATGCCATCATGGTCATCAAGAGCACCATTCCGGTAGGCTACACCGAAAGCATCCGCCAGAAGACGGGCAGCAAGAACATCATCTTCGCTCCTGAATTTCTGCGCGAGAGCAAGGCACTCTACGACAACCTCTACCCGAGCCGCATCATCGTGGGCAGACCGAATGGTGACGAGCGACTGGACCAGGCAGCCCGCACCTTTGCAGAACTGCTGAAAGAGGGAGCCATCAAGCAAGACATAGAAACCCTGTTCATGGGACTTACCGAGGCAGAGGCGGTGAAACTCTTCGCCAACACCTACCTCGCCCTGCGCGTGAGCTACTTCAACGAGCTGGATACCTACGCCGAAATGAAGGGCCTCGACTCTAAGGCAATTATCGACGGAGTGGGTTTGGACCCTCGCATCGGCACCTTCTACAACAACCCTTCCTTCGGATACGGCGGCTACTGTCTGCCGAAAGATACCAAGCAGCTGCTCGCCAACTATGCTGATGTGCCTGAGAACCTGATTCAGGCGATTGTGGAGAGCAACCGCACCCGCAAGGATTTCATCGCCGACCGCGTGCTGAACATGGCTGGCTACTACGATTATGCCAACCAGAACAACTTCAGCGAGGAGGAAGAGAAGCCTTGCACCATCGGCGTATACCGGCTCACGATGAAGAGCAACAGCGACAACTTCCGCCAGAGCAGCATACAGGGCGTGATGAAGCGCATCAAGGCAAAGGGCGCGCAGGTTATCATCTACGAGCCTACGCTGAAAGACGGAACCACCTTCTTCGGAAGCCGCATCGTAAACAACCTGGATGCCTTCAAGCAGCAGAGCCAGGCCATCATCGCCAACCGGTATGACAAGTGTCTGGATGATGTGGCAGAAAAGGTTTACACCCGCGATATTTTCAGAAGAGACTGAATTGAGTTAAAAGTTTATAGTTAAAAGTTAATAGTTGGAAGCTGGAAGCTGAAGACGGAAAATAGGAAAACAATAATATTTATAATAAAGAGAAAAATAAGAAATGGCAAAATTAGTAATCAATTCCTACGAGGAATTTGCATCTCACCTCGGTGAGAAGTTAGGAGAATCAGACTGGTTGCAGATTGACCAGGACCGTATCAACAAGTTCGCAGACGCTACACTCGACCCACAGTGGATCCACGTAGACGTAGAGCGCGCCAAGGTAGAGAGCCCTTACCACAGCACCATCGCTCACGGTTACCTCACCCTCTCAGTACTCCCATACCTCTGGCAGCAGATTATCGAGGTAAACAACCTCAAGATGCTCGTAAACTACGGCATGGACAAGATGAAGTTCGGTCAGCCAGTCATCACCGGTTCACGCGTGCGCCTGGTAGCCACTCTCCACGACATCCAGAACATCCGTGGCATCTGCAAGACCAGCATCAAGTTTGACATCGAAATAGAAGGTCAGCGCAAGCCAGCCCTCTCAGGCATCGCTTCTTTCCTCTACTATTTCAACAACTAAAAGATGGCAGCAGGTAAATGGATAGGTGGTGTGCTCGGTTTCATCACAGCCGGTCCGCTGGGAGCCCTGGCAGGCTATGCCCTCGGTTCCCTCTTTGAGCACGGACTGGATGCGGTAAACCGCGACGGCGACCACCATTACAACAACGCCTACGATGCCTACAGCGGCCAGCAGGGTTTCGGCAACCAGGGCTACAGCCGCCAACAGAGCTATGAGGGAGAGCGAAACTCCTTCATGTTCTCGCTGCTGGTGCTCAGTTCCTACATCATCAATGCAGATGGCAAAATCATGCATTCCGAGATGGAGATGGTGCGCCGCTTCCTGCGTCAGAATTTCGGCGAGGCAGCCAGTCAGCAGGGCGAGGAAATTCTCCTCAAACTCTTCGAACAGCAGAAGCAGATGGGCATGCAGCAGTACCGTTCGGTGATACAGGACAGCTGTCATCAGATACGTGCCAACATGATGTATGAGCAGCGCCTGCAGTTGCTCAATTTCCTCGTCATGATTGCCCAGGCCGATGGAATTGTGAATCCTCAGGAGATTCAGGCGCTCAAGGAGATGGCCATCCACATGGGGCTTTCTGCCGAGGATGTAGACCAGATGCTGAACCTGGAGAGCGGGGCTTCTTCAACAGGCAGTCTGGATAATGCCTACCGTGTTCTGGGCATCAGTCCTGACGCCTCAAACGATGAGGTGAAGGCCGCTTACCGCAAGATGGCGCTCAAGCATCATCCTGACAAGGTAGCAGCACTGGGCGAAGATGTGCGCCGTGCAGCCGAGAAGAAATTCCAGGAAATCAACGACGCCAAAGACCGCATTTACAAGGCTAGAGGACTCTAGGTTCCAGATTAGGATTAAAAGTTCCAGATTAGGATTAAAGGAGTTAAGACAGATTGTCCTAGCTGCCTGAAAACGAAAAAAATAAAGGCTCGCCAAGCAATTTTGGCGAGCCTTCATTGTATCTTATCGTATCTTTATCAGAAGATTATCATCCTAAAAGAGCGGAGAGAGGAGTAAGATTAATCCTCATCCTCAGTCTTTCTTCTGCGGATAGCACGCTTGCGCTTTGGCTTCTCCTCTGTCTTAGGAGCCTCAATCTTAACACCAGCCAATTCCGGGTCGATGAGGATACGGCCGCAATACTCACAAGGGATAATCTTCTTGTGCATCTTGATGTCGAGCTGGCGCTGAGGTGGAATCTTGTTGAAGCAACCGCCACATGCATCACGCTGCACGTAAACGATACCCAAACCGTTGCGGGCACCATTACGGATGCGCTTGAAGCTCTGGAGCAAACGTGGTTCAATCTTCTTCTCGAGTTCGAATGCCTTCTCCTTCAAATTCTCCTCTTCCTCACAGGTTTCAGCCATGATTGACTCGAGCTCAGAACGCTTCATTACCAAGCCCTTCTCGCGGTCTGCCTTCTGGTCCTCAGCCTTGTGAAGGTCGTACAGGCGCTCGTTGATTGTCTGCTGCGCCTCGCGGATCTTCTTGCTGCAAAGTTCGATTTCCAGCTCCTGGAACTCGATTTCCTTGCTCAAAGTATCATACTCGCGGTTGTTGCTAACCATTTCGAGCTGCTTCTTATAACGCTCCACGCTAGCCTGAGCCTCCTCAATCTCGTGCTGCTTCTGATCGATGGCGCGGTCAAACTGCTCAATATCGGTCTGGATTTTCTCGATACGAGTGGTAAGACCAGCAATATCGTCTTCCAAATCCTGAACTTCGAGAGGCAACTCACCTCTCAACGCACGCTTTTCATCAATTGCAGACAAGGTGGTCTGAAGCTGATAGAGAGCCTTCAACTTCTCTTCCACTGTCAAATCTGTAGGATCTTTCTTTGCCATAATTCCTTATTTAAATATTAAATGTTTAATGTTAAATGTTAAATTGGGCTTGCGCCCTTCCAGCCATCTTATAAACTGAAGTTATAAATACAATATCGGATTCGTATTTATCTCCGAGATGCAGCATTTGGCATCAGGGAAATTCTCCTGGATGATGCTGCGGAAGATTTCGCCCGTAAACTGCTCACTCTGATAGTGGCCGATGACGCAGATCTGAATCTCCTGTTCGTGGCCGAAATACTCGTGATAGCTCATCTCGCCCGTGATGAAGGCATCGGCACCTGCCTTGATGGCTGCGTCGAGCAAGAAAGCACCTGCTCCACCGCAGAGTGCCACCTTCCTGATAGGACGTCGAAGCAACTGGTTGCACTGCACGCACTCCACGCCAAACCGCTCCTTGAGCATCAGCACCAAGTCGTCGGCTGCCAGGTCCTCAGCCACCTCTCCGATGACGCCCTCGCCGCCCTTCACGCCGTCCACTTCCTTCTCGCCAGCAAAGAACTGCACGTTTCGCAGCCCCAGTTTCTCGGCAATCTTGAAGTTCACGCCGCCCGCAGCCGCATCCATGTTGGTATGCATCGCCACGATGGTAATATCATTCTTAATCGCCTTGCGCACGGTACGCTGCACGTAGTTCTCGTCCGAAATTCTCGCCAGTTTGCGGAATATCAGCGGATGATGGCTCACGATGAGGTTACATCCCTTCCGGATGGCCTCGTCTACCACGGCTTCAGTAACGTCAAGACACAACAATGCCCCTGACATTTCTACCGCCTCTGTCAATCCAACTTGCAGGCCGGCATTATCATATCCTTCCTGCAAGGGCAGAGGCGCGTAATGTTCAAGGGCATCAACTACCTGTTTTATTTTCACGCTCCTATTCAATATTTTATTTTTAGACTGCAAAGTTACTCATTTTTCCCCGATTTTATCTCCATACAGCCCTCCGTTTAAACTTTTTTAATACAAAGTTTCGCTTTTGCGCAAAATATTTCACAAAAACAGCCGATAGTTGTAGATTTTTTATTAATTTTGCAAGCATACTTCATAAAAGCAGAACGGAGCCCGTCCCCAAGGAAAGGTTCCCGATGAAGAACAGAGTATAATAAATTGGTTTAGAACATCGTATCATAAAAATAGTATAGCTTATGCATCAATCTACATTACCCTGCGATTTCGCACTCCCTGCCGAATGGGAGCCACAGAGCGCCATCATGCTCACCTGGCCACATGCCGGCACCGACTGGAAGCCGTATCTGCCTGAAATTACAGATACTTATCTCGAACTGGCAGATATCATCACGCGCTACGAGCAGCTGCTTGTGGCTACACCCGATGTGCCCGCCACCCGATACCAGCTCAAGAAAAAGCTCTCTGCCGAACAGATGAGCCGCGTGCTGCTCTACGAGGTAGAAAGCAATGATACCTGGGTGCGCGACCACGGACCCCTCACGATGGTGCTGCGCAGAAAGCAGAACACCTGGATGGTGCCTTACCGCATACTCGACTTCAAGTTCAACGGCTGGGGCGAAAAGTTCAGATGGGAGAAGGATAATGCCATCACCCTGCAACTATACTATCAGGCAGCCTTCAATGCCGATATAGAGAACCACCAGGGCTTCGTGCTCGAAGGAGGCAGCATCGAGAGTGACGGAAAGGGTACACTCTTCACCACCTCACAGTGCCTGCTGGCCCCTCACCGCAACCAGCCGCTCGACCACGACAGCATCGACCATCTGCTGCAGACTTTCTTCCAGCTCAAGAGAGTCGTCTGGCTGGATCACGGCAATCTGATAGGCGATGATACCGACGGCCATATCGACACCATCGTGAGAGTGGCTCCACGCGACACCTTATTATATGTAGGCTGCGATAATCCGGAAGATGAGCAGTATGAAGACTTCCAGGCGCTGGAGAAGCAGCTCAAGGGCCTCTTCACCTGGGAGGGATACCCTTACCGCTTGCTCAAACTGCCGATGCCCGACCCTATCTATGATGAGGGCGACTGCCTCACCACCAACCCTGAGAGCGAGGGCGACCGCCTGCCTGCCACCTATGCCAACTTCCTGATACTGAACAAGGCGGTGATTTATCCCACCTACAATCAGCCGGAAAAGGACGAGGAGGCACGCAAGCAGATTCAGCTCGCCTTCCCCGACCGCGAAATCATCGGTGTAGATTCGCAGACCATCATCCGCCAGCATGGCAGCATCCACTGCATCACCATGCAGTTGCCCGAGGGAGCCCTCAGAGACTCAACATTCCACATTTAACATTAAACATTTAACATTAAAAGTAAAAAATGAACGTCGGTTTATTACAACTTCATAATACGGCAGATATCGCCAACAACAAGCAGCGCCTGGCAGAAGGCATCATCGACCTCGCCCATCGCGGCGCAGAGCTCATCGTGCTTCAGGAGCTTCATAACTCCCTCTATTTCTGTCAGGTAGAGGATGTTGACCTCTTCGACCTGGCAGAGCCTATTCCGGGCCCTTCGACCGATTTCTACGGCAAGCTTGCCAAGGATCTCGGCGTTGTCATCGTCACCTCCCTCTTCGAGCGCCGCGCTCCGGGGCTCTACCACAATACGGCGGTAGTGATGGAGAAGGATGGAAGCATAGCCGGAAAATACCGCAAGATGCACATTCCCGACGATCCTGCCTACTACGAGAAGTTCTATTTCACTCCGGGCGACCTCGGTTTCCACCCTATCCAGACCTCTGTAGGCAAACTCGGCGTGCTGGTTTGCTGGGACCAGTGGTATCCCGAAGCAGCCCGTCTGATGGCGCTGCAGGGAGCCGAAATACTCATCTATCCTACCGCCATCGGCTACGCTACCTATGATACCGAGGAGGAGCAGCAGCGCCAGCGCGAGGCGTGGACTACCGTGATGCGGGGCCATGCCGTAGCCAACGGATTGCCGGTCATCGCCGTAAACCGCGTAGGTTTCGAGCCTGATCCTAGCGGTCAGACCGAGGGCATCCAGTTCTGGGGCAGCAGTTTCGTAGCCGGTCCTCAGGGCGAGCTCTACTACCGCGCCAGCGATCAGGAAGAAGAGAGCCTGGTGGTAGATATCGACCTGAAGCACAGCGAGAATGTGCGCCGCTGGTGGCCATTCCTCCGCGACCGCCGCATCGAGAACTACGGAGATATTACCAGGCGATTTATCGATTAACCCAAGTTTGCCGGAAATTCCGAGAGAATATCGGGATTCCGGCATACATATATATATAAGGTATAGATTTTCAGGATAAATGGAGAATTTGGAAGTGATGGTGATACTTTTCATCATCGTGATTTTAGGTTACGTCGCCTGCAAGTTGGGATATATGGGCGACAAGTTTGACAAGAAGCTATCCAGCATGGTGGTAGATATCACCTGTCCCCTGCTGGTGCTCTCGTCAGTAATGGGCGATGAGCTGCCCGACCGCACGCTCATCCTTCCCCTCCTGGGCGTAGGTTTCCTTACCTACATCCTTTTGCTGGTATTCGGTTTCTGGGTGCCGCGTCTCATCACTCGCAATCATGATGACCAGGGCATGATAGGTTTTGCGCTGATGTTTGCCAACGTAGGTTTCATTGGCTACCCTATTGTTTCAAGCATATTCGGTCCGAAGGCCATTTTTTATGCCGCGCTGCTCAACATGCCGAACACCTTTTTTATTTTTACGGCAGGTGTCATGCTCATCAAGGGCGAGTACAGCGTCAAGCAGTTCAATCCTAAGGTGCTGTTTTCTCCGGCTCTTCTTGGTGCCTTTGTTGCCGCCCTCCTGGTAGCCTTCGGGGTTCATACGCCCGATATCATTGCGCGTCCGGTAACGATGGTGGGCAACATAACGGTTCCGGCAGCCCTGATGATTATCGGTTCCTCGATGGCTAAGTTGCCGGTGAAGGAGATTATCGGCAGTCCTAAGGTATACCTCTCCTCGTTCTTGCGTCTTGTGGTAGTACCTCTGAGCATTTATTTCCTGTTCAAGGTATGTGGTGTAAGCGATCAGGTCAACGACATCAATACGGTTGTCATTGCGATGCCCGTAGCGAGTTTCGGCACGATGTTCTGTCTGAAATACGGCCGCAATCCTTCGCTCATCACCGAGATGACGTTCATCACCACGGTTGGCAGCATCATTACCATCCCGCTCATCACCCTCCTCTTTTCGTAATGCAGGAAGGGTGAAATGCCTGGCGTACTTGCGTATCTTACTGCAATGACATCTTTTTTACGCATTGAACGATAAAAAAATCTCCATTTTTTCGTTATTACCCGTTTTTTGCTTATCTTTGCAAATAAATTTGGCACGAAGAAATCCTTTTTACCAATAATATAAATTAGAAAAAAATGAAGATAAACAACAGTACGAAGAAAAGCCTGCTCATCATCGCACTCGCGATGGCCAGCACTACTTACCAGACACAGGCCGCTCCGATAGAACATATCGGCGACAGATACATCATGCATATTCCAGAAATGGAACTCACAGGCGAAGAATCACTCCTCGATGTGCTCATGATGTGCCCGGAAGTCATCTCACTCGACGGCAACAACATCATCGGCGGAGATCCATTCGCCAACCTCTACGGCAAGTTCGTCATCCGTATCGACAACCAGGAATACGGACTCGATTACGCCACCTTCCTCCACCATTTCAAGGCTCGGGAGATAGAAACCATCAAGGTGTGCCAGAACGCCGAAGTGATGAAGGGATGCAGCAGTCTGAAGAAAGTCATCGACATCACACTGCGCAAGAAGGAGAACGGAACCACCGGCAGATGGGGACTCTTCGGTGATACCTACGGCGGCGCAAAAGGCATCGTCAGCGTCATGAGCCAGCAGGATAAACTCCGCGTGCTCAGTCATGTAGAAGGCAACTTCCAGCGCACCTCCAGCAGCGATAAGGACGCCTACCAGGGCATCTCAGGCACCACCGTGAACCACTACTCCCACGAGGGCGCCAAACTCAATCTGCTCTGGACGCCTACCGCGAAGGATGTGCTCGAAATAGATGCGATGCAGACCTACACCCGCAACCATTTCACCCACACCCCGGCCGATTACGTGCGTGCCTATCATCTGCAGGCCGACTATACCCGCACGCTCGCCGACAACGGCTCCAGCATCCTCTTTACCCTCGGTGCCGAGCATATCAGCGACAACGGACGTACGCTGGAAGAAACCCATACTGCGCCCTACCAGAACCACTCCACCTACCCCTTCATGGTAGTAGAATACGCCACTCCGATCATCACCCCTGATCTCTGGATTACGGCAGGTTTCGAGGGCGGACTCTCCATCGAGAAGAACTGCGTCGCCGGTTACACCAACCATTCCAACTATCAGGATTTCTACGCCCAGCTGGATTACAACATCGGCAAGTGGGGATTCATGGCAGGCGACCGTTTCCGCATCATCAACTTCCGTCCTAAGCAGATTGCGCCGGAAGAGCACTGGAAGCATACCACGCGCAACCATATCTACTCGGCGAGCGCCTATTACCGCTTCACGCCGGGTCATACCCTGCAGGCCACCTACTGCCGCCGCATCTTCAATCCCGAGTTTGGCGATTTCGTAACCGCGGGCGATATGGAGGGCTCCTGGCAGCCGGTTTATACCGCCGATATCGGCAACAGCATGGCGAATGTGGTAGAGCTCAAGCATACCTACAGCCGCCCAGCCTTCGTGCTCAGCACCTCGGTGAAGAACATCCACCAGCACCTGTTCAGTGCCATCCACGACAATACGCTCGGCATCGGCTCCACCGCCTTCTGGCACAAGGGCATCCTTCGCCTCACAGCCGGAGTCAACTACTTCTGGCAGCGCAGCGAAACCCCTTCAGAGGAGGCTCAGCAGCGCAGTGCGGAGTATAATCATTTTGCCGTGTTCAAGTTGGCACCGCAGCTCACAATGTCCGATGGCTGGCGCTTTACGGGCAACCTCATCTGGTGTACCCGTCGCCGCAGCGATCCCTACACCCCGGCTAATCTCTATGCCGAGGTAGGGGTATACAAGAATCTGGGCAAGCACTGGACGCTCGAGGGCCGCTTCCACGATATGGCGAGTCAGCACTTCGGCAATCGCGCTGCCACCATCGGCTGCACGTATTATTTTTAACTTGAGCTTTAACAATCTTTTTCTAAATCAGAAGCAAGATTTCTGTTCCTTTCTTATTTTCTTATCAGAAAGAAGAAAAATTTTAAAAAGAAAGGAACAGTATATATGAGAAAAATTGATTTCAAGAAGATCGGGCTGGCAGCGATGATGCTCCTGTCGGGCCTCACATTCCAGTCGTGCGATAACGATAACGATACCGATTGGGACCGCGTTTTTCCTAACGCACTGGTAACCGTGAAGAAGAGTGGCGATGCCTGCTATCTGCAGCTCGACGACAACACCACGCTGCTCGCCAAGAACCTGAAACCAACCATCTTTGACGGTAAGGAGGTTCGCGCCCTGGTCAACTACTCCCAGACCTCGGAGAACAGCGAGAAGTATAACCAGGTGATTCACGTCAACTGGATAGACAGCATCCTGACCAAGAAGCCAGTTCCATCGCTCGGTTCTGATAACGAGAACAGCGAGAAGTATGGCAACAGCCAGGTAGAAATCGTGCGCGACTGGGTAACGGTGGCAGAAGATGGCTATCTCACCCTCCGTTTCCGTGCTCTCTGGGGCGGTCAGAAGGTGCATTACATCAACCTCGTTACGGGTGTGAATCCAGATAATCCTTACGAGGTAGAGTTGCGTCACAATGCCAATGGCGACCCTCAGAACTACTGGCGCGATGCCCTCGTAGCGTTCAATCTGAACGGAGTCGTGCCTGATACCGAAGGCAAGACGGTGAAGCTTACCATCCGCTGGCGTTCCAGCCAGGGCTACAAGAAGGTAGATTTCGACTACTGTTCGCGCAAGCCTATCAGCAGCCCGAAGATGCTCGAAGGATACAGCCAGGAAGGAAGAGATATCCGATAAACGAAGAAAAAGCAGATAAAGCAAAAGCCCCGATGCATGATGCACCGGGGCTTTTTACTTTTTTACCTTTAAAGGCTGCTACAGCTTGTTACACCGAGGGTGGTAGCGATGGCTGTAAGGAAGGAGATTGCAATCTGCAAAATTGTTTTCCAGGTACTTGTTTTCATAATGTTTAATGTTGAATGTTTAATTTTTAATGTTGGATGTTGACTTGGTGGGGGGATGCGCCAGCTTCCGTCAGGCGTTAGGGAGAGACGCATCCCCCCGCTAGGCGGGTCCTGCGGGGGTTGGCCTCAGGCGAGGGCTTTACTCAAGCCCGCCACCGTTATCCTGAGAGCCTCCGCCTTCCTGCGTACCGCCGCCGGTAGTTCCGGAGCCGCCCTGGCTGGCGCCGCCGCCTTGTTCAGTGCCGCCTGAGGTACCACCAGAGGTGCCACCCTCGTCGGTGCCGGTATAGCCGCCGTACTCCTGAATCTTGCACTTCTTGCGCAGCTCAGAGTTGCTCCAGCTTTTTGTGTTTCTCACAATCAGGTGTACACCCTCTACGCTGGCAGCCGTTACCTTCTCCTTGGTATCCTCCGCCTTCGAAGTCATACCGATGGAGAACAGGCCGAGGTCAGAGAGACGCACACTCTTACCGTCGAGAATCAACTCCTGCAGATGGTCGAGTGCATCCATCAGCACACCGTGGATAGTACCTCGGGAGTAAGGAGAACCATGGTCAGAGATGTGGGATACGAATCCCTCGAAATCCACCTCGCGGTCGGTTACCGCAGTGGCATACCACTTTTTCTTACCAGCGTTCTCGCCGCTCTGTGGTGTACGCTGCAACTTACGATACTTCAATGTTCCTTTCTGTTCCATGATATTAAAATATTAAAGGGTTAATATAAATGTTACTTGAATTAATGTTAATTGTCTACTTGCTGGTTGGGGGTGCAGCCTTTCTTGAATCACGATGCAAAGGTACGGCAATTTTCTGATACTACCAAATTTCACCCTGCAGAGTTATGTTAAACGAATTTAACACTTCGGACGCATCCGGTTAATCTTGCCAACTCATAATTTATCGTGCGAGAAAACTATGTAATGTAAAAAGTTTCTCTATGCTTTCTTACTCCGAAAACAGCAGGAAGCAAGAAATCATCCATCAATGCTTCCACCTTCCTCAACCTCCAAAGCGTGACAGTTGTGACAGTTGTGACAGTTTTCAGCGCCTACCCCCACCTTCCTCTCTTTAGAGGTAACTTATAATATATATATAAATATATATAATAAGTTAAATATAATAATAACAATTTGAAAGCAGCCCGAGTTCATATACCCCTCCCCTGAAAACTGTCACAACTGTCACAACTGTCACAACTGTAACGCTCCCTCAATCCTTCTCCTCTCCTTCTCCCTCCATCCTATTTTGTAAAGAAAAAAGGAATCACCCTACCCCCTGGAGGTTATTAGGGAGATACGCTCATGCCCATAGGGGGTGCTGCTGAGTAGTTACTTCATTTTTCATCCTTTAAAATCAGTTAAAAAATGGGTACTCCCCATAAAATGTGCAAAAACATGATAGGATTCCCTCATAAAATGTGTATATTTGCAGCGTTATTCCCTCATAAAATGTGGGGTAATAGATGATTATTCCCTCATAAAATGTGATTTTAAGATACGGATTATGGAAAGATTAGCTATCAATGAACTTCTGAAATGGAAGAATAAACAATATCGTAAACCTCTTATTATAGAGGGCGCCAGACAGGTGGGAAAGACTTGGCTGGTGAAGGAGTTTGCCCGCCAGAATTACAAGCAGCTGGCATATGTGAACTTTGAAGAGATGAAGATCCTGCAGAATCTATTTGAACAGGATTTCAGTATTCCTAGAATTCTTACAGCTATTGGGGCTGCAACGAATGTAACCTGCACAGAGGGCGAAACGCTGATATTCCTGGATGAGATTCAGGCAGCCCCTCATGCTGTTACTTCTCTCAAATATTTTGCAGAGAATGCGCCGGGCTATCATGTCATAGCTGCAGGTTCTCTTCTAGGTATCGAACTGCATCAGGGGGAATCTTTTCCTGTGGGTAAGGTGGATTTTCTCTCTCTGTATCCAATGAACTTTATCGAGTTCGTGATGGCTATGGGGGAGAAGAATCTGGCGCAGCTGCTTCAGACGAAGGATTGGAATATGATAACGATGTTTGCTCCCAAGTTTCAGGAACTCTTGAAGTATTATTACTACGTGGGAGGCATGCCTGAAGCCGTATTGAGCTTTAGCCAGAACCGTGACTGGAAAGAGGTGAGAACCATACAGAAGGACATTCTGAACAGTTATCAGAGAGATATGTCGAAGCATGCTCCATCGGAGATTATTCCCCGTATTACTGATTTGTGGAAATCCTTGCCCGCCCAGTTGAGCAAGGAAAACAGGAAGTTTATCTATGGAGTGGTGCGCGAGGGGGCAAGAGCCCGGGAGTATGAGTTGGCCTTGCAGTGGCTGCTGGATGCCGGACTGATATATAAGGTATATAATGTGAAGGCTCCCCGACTGCCGCTTGCCAGTTATGAAGACCGGGCGGCCTTCAAGATCTTTGTCCTGGATGTCGGGCTTCTAGGTGCGATGTCTAATCTCAAGGCTGCGACAATAGTGGCTGGCAACAGTATTTTTACAGAGTTTAAAGGGGCATTGACGGAACAGTATGTTTTGCAGCAGCTAATTCTCAGGTATGAACCGTATTATTATGCCAAGACCAACAGTACTCAGGAGATTGATTTTCTGCTCCAGGATGAGGAGGATGAGATTGTTCCGCTGGAGGTGAAAGCCGAGACGAATGTCAAGGCAAAGAGCCTGCGCCAGTTTGTTGCAGACAACCAGTCAAAGAAGGCCTATCGCATCTCCATGAATGATTATCTGCAGGAAGATTGGGTTACTAACGTACCGCTCTATGCGGTAAATGGTCTCGAATTTTATTCGATACAAAATTAATCTTTCTCACGAAAACACAAAAGAAATCCCCCAAAAACTTGCATAAAAGAGAAATATTGCTTATTTTTGCAGCAAATAAAAAGAAAGAACGATGGCAAAGGAAAATATAAGCTGGGACGAGACATTGAAGCTAAGCAATACACCAACAATTATGGTTCTGGCTTTTACAAGAATCTCAGTCAAGACTTGAAGAATGAAATGCCGGGGGTGAAGGGATTCTCGCCAACCAACTTGAAGTACATGAGCTATTTTTATAAGCTCTATGCTCCATTGGCTGCAAATCGTCAGCAAGCTGCTGACGATTTTGAAGAGGACTTGTATAAAACAGATATTCAGCGAGTTGGAGATAAAAAACAAAATCGTCTACACGGTGTAGACGATTTCAAAATTCTATTCTTTATTCCATGGTTTCATCATCAACGTATCATCGACAAATGTAAGGATGATGTGAACAAAGAGAACTTATCCATAGCAGAAATGAGCGGCAAGAAACTCGACTGGTTCCGCAAGGTCTGTGCAGCGGTACTGTAGTCACTTTTTCCGATTGTCTGCAATTCGTCCGCAACTTGCGGACAAATTCACTGATAGCACAATAATCATTGATATTCAACAAATTGCAGCCAACAAGCAAAATCGTCAACAGCCTGTTGACGATTTCAAATTATTGGTTCCTAACTCTAGTTCCGCATGTGGTTCAGGCACGGGCTGAAGGCCCAGAAGCCCCTAGCCCAGGGCATCACCCTGGGTATAAGCGCAATCCGCCTTGCGCCCTGAAAGGGCAAAAGCCTTAAAAATTCCGTGAAATCCCTGCCTATTCCTCTCGTCTTTCCGCCTCCGGCTCCGCCACCATTTCCGGCAATTCTTCCGGCAATTCATATCTTCTGATATGATGATCTTCCAGATAAATATGGTTCAGCGTAAAGGCGAGCGACTCCAGCGTCTTCTCCCTTACCGCCGGCTTCAGTTCACATTCCCATATCACGATGGTATGCCATCCCATTTCAGCCAGCCGGTGCAGCACCTCATGGTCCCTCTCCCGGTTCCTCCTGATCTTCTCCATCCAGAACCCGGTGTTCGATTTCGGCACCACATAATATTGGCACCCCTCATGTCCGTGCCAGAAGCACCCGTTCACCAGAATACAGGTGCGATATTTCCTCAGCACGATGTCCGGCTTGCCCGGCAACCGCGGATGATTGAGCCGATACCTGAATCCCCTACTCCACAGAAATTTCCTGACAAGAATCTCCGGTTTGGTATCCCTGCCCCTTATTGCCGCCATATTGTTGTGGCGCTGTTCTATGGTCAAACGGTCCGACATCTTTAATTTATCATCAACATCTGTTTAACATTGCAACATCGCAGCAGGCGTTATGTTCAGAACCTTGCATAGCAATCTAGCTATTTTTAGAGTAGGCTCAGAGCGCCCTGTTACATAATCGTTAATACGTGAAGGACTTACTCCAATTTCTGAAGCCAGTTGTTTTTGAGTCATTTTCTTTTCATTTAAAGAAAGTTCGATAAGTTCAGAAACAGAAGGCTTTCCGATAGGAAAATGTTTCTTTTCGTATGACTCAACAATGTCCGACATTAATGTCAGTTCTATGGCATTCTTATCACTGGCAGGCGTATCGTCCGTTACCAATGGCAGGAGATCTTCTATTCTGTTGAGTGCAAACTCATATTGTTCTTTCGTAATTCTATCCATAATTGTTTTTATTAAATGGTGGAACAATCTATTTTGTCATATTCACTATGTGTTCCGACAAATCTTACGAAGAGTCGGCCTATTGTAAATTTAATTACCACTACCAACCTATACCTGTTTCCTCGAATGTTGAATACGTAATGTTGATTACCTACGTAGTCAGCATCAGGAAAGTCAGTTCTTATATCAGAAAAGTTGCGCCATTCTGCTTCTTCCGCAATCTGGTACCATCTTTCCAGAGCTACTTTTGAGTCTTCTCGCCCAGGGGTCTCGTAAAACTCTTTTAGTTTCCTATGCGAAATAATTCTCATAATTCCATGATTTAAATTTTCATTGCAAAGATATATAGAAATATTGAAATACAATAGTTTCTTCCATAAATATTTTGTTTTTTAGGATTATTTATATAATTAAGCTTGTTTTTCTACTATTTAGCTTCCACCTTTCCCCCACACGCCCTGAAGGGGCAGAAGCACCTAGCCCAGGGCATCACCCTGGGTATAAGCGCAATCAGCCTTGCGCCCTGTAGGGGCAAAAGCCTTAAAAAAAAGGATATTAAGAATGAAAACAAGAGAAGGCAAGAAACCAGCACCACGATGGCAGCGATGTAGATATCTATGTAGAAATGCCCCCTAAATTTTTCCTGATAGTCCGTCTGAAAGCATACCTTGAAGCCCTTCTATGTAAGGGCGAAAGTTTTGAGAAAAAGCCTAAATATTTGCAGAAAAATATACCTAATCTTACTTTATATCATACATTTATCAAAATAATCGAATTAATACTTGGTCATTTCACCGAAAAGTTGTACTTTTGCCTAAATTTCAATAAAGAAACAACATGGAAGATTACGATAAACTTATGGTTGGCGACCAATCAACAGACGGGCGCATTATAATTGCTGATAAAGACAGACTTTGCTATCTGGTAAAATCAGGGAGCAAAGGCAGTTTTAGTATTCGTACCATATCCAAGCAATTGCTGGGAGAATTTATAGACTACTATAAAAAGAACCCCAACAAAAAGGCTGAGGATGCCAGAGTAGAACTCAAAGAACTGTCTGACATTGATAAATATGAATATGGCTACAACGCTACGTTGACAGCGATGGCTAAGATGGTTCTTGACCCAAAGAACGAACTCGTCAGAAAAGGGAATCCAGCAGAATCTTCTCGTGCAGAAAACCATTTGCTTAAGACTACAGGCCTTCAGCAGATTTACTATGGTGCTCCTGGCACAGGTAAATCAAAGACCATCAAGGACTTGACTTTCGGAGAGAGCGTGATTCGTACTACATTCCATCCAGACTCTGATTACGCCTCTTTTGTAGGCACCTACAAGCCTATTACAGAAGAAGTTGATCTCCGAGATTGCTATGGAAAAAAGGTCATTGATGACGATACAAAGGAAGTCGTAAAGGAAGAAAGAATTGCTTACAAGTTCATTCCTCAGGCTTTTCTCGAAGCCTATGTGAAAGCGTGGAAGAAACTTGGTAGCAAAAAGAGTGGAAAGAGCGATAAAAGCTATAATAGAATCCACCCAACACTTCTCGATACTCCAGAAATATTCACTCAGAATAAGGCATCAAAAAAGCAATTTCTCATTATCGAGGAAATAAACCGAGGAAATTGTGCCCAAATCTTTGGTGATCTGTTCCAATTGCTCGACCGCAACGAATATGGTTTTTCTGATTATCCTATCGTTGCAGATAAAGATATGCAGAAGTATCTCGAAAAGGAATTTGCGGGATGGGAGATTACGAATAAAGACGAAATCAACCAGCTCTATGGCGAAGCCAATATGGTAAACCTCATCATGAAGGGAGAGCGCCTTGTTCTGCCTTCAAACCTCTATATTTGGGCTACAATGAACACCAGCGACCAGAGTCTCTTCCCTATCGACTCAGCCTTTAAGCGCCGCTGGGATTGGAAGTATGTGCCTATTTGCGAAGGTCGTGACAAAGAAACCAACGCTCCTCTCAACTGGTACATCAACACGGGTGATAAGCAATACAATTGGTGGTCATTCATTAGCCTGGTTAACAAGCTGATTGGTTCACTTACCAATTCAGAAGACAAGAAACTCGGCTATTTCTTCTGCAAGGCAAAGGATGGCGAAATCGATGCCGACTTGTTCGTTAGTAAGGTTATCTTCTATCTCTGGAATGATGTGTTCAAAGACTATGGATTCGATGATAAGGACTTTCAGGATGAAGAAGGCAAGATTCTGTCTTTCGATAGATTCTATGAGGATAAGAACGGCACAACTAATGTTGATATAGCTAGCGTTGAACTGTTCTTAGGGAATTTGGGAGTAGAGGAATACATTTCAGAAGAAGAGGATTCTGATGATTCATACGAAAACGAATCAGATTTGGAACTTAACAATAATACCAATAGCAATCAGCGTTCATACGACAAGACGAAATATCGAGTTAATGGAAGCAGCGAACTCCTAAATAAGAAAGAAATGGCTCTTGCTGTAATAGAATATCTGGTTAATAATAAGAAAGAGACATATTCTGAAATTTTAGCAGATATAACCAGATTTATCAATCCGAAGAAGACTGATAGAATAGTTATTAAAGTGGAGGACTATCCTCAATGGAAAGAGAAACATAAAAATGACACTGGTAAACGTTGGAACTTCGATCATCCTTTAACAACAATAGATAACGTCGAATTTTATTTTACAACACAATGGGGCATAGATAATATCGATCTTATTATTGAATTAGCAAAATCAAAAGGATGTACTGTTGAATCCGTAGAATAACATAACATGAGAATCCTCATAGAAGAACATCAGTATCAGGCTGAACAGATTAGGGATGTTCTGCACGGCATCGACGCCATGCAGGACATTGATGGCAACGTCAGCATCAACTACGTTGGGTATTACTACAATACCCAGCTCGACGATTGCGTCTTTATTTTGCCGAAAGTACTGCTCGAAGATACACCTGAGGGCGAAAGAGTATTCGGCAAATACGCCCCGGAAACCATCGTCAACCTGAACCAGAACAACCCACTCTCTCAACAGGAGAAAGACTTCATCTATGAGTTCTCTGTCTGGATTTACCGCACCATCGAGGTTTACAACAATACCACCAGAAACGGCATTGTCTATCACCAGAAAATAGCATGCCTCGGTAAAAGTAACAGACAAATCAACAACACCTTCCTCGATATTCTGCTGGCTCTCATCGACTTCAACAAGCATAACCAGGATTTCATCTTCTTCATCCTGAAGAACATCCATTCCGGTTACAACCGCATTCATTGGTCAAAGACCATAGCCACCACGAGTGCCATCATCAGCAAAAACAGCCCTGTTTATACCCATCCTGTCAACAGGAAAAAGCAGATTAATTTTGATGAAGAACTCCTGATTATCTTCTATTCCATCCTGAATTATATCAGCGAAAGATACGGCTTCGCCAATCATATCAACTGCAATTTCCAGCTGATAACAGGCTATCGTTTCAAGACCTATCTGGATGGATTAGGAAAGACCAGACTGTTCCAGATTAAGTATAAATACTTCTCAGACAAGGCTTTACACCTCTGGCAACTATGCTACGATTTCTTTGATAATGCCAAGCGTATGAAAATCCAGAAGGAACGTAAAGAGTACCTTCTGGTCAAGAATTTCAATATCGTTTTCGAGGCCATTATTGATGAACTTCTAGGCGAGAAGAACATTCCAGCCGGACTGAAAGAACAGGCTGACGGCAAGCGCATAGACCATCTGTACAGCTACCAGAACCTGATTACAACAAGAAATCAGGAGCCAGTTTATTACATCGGCGACAGCAAGTATTACAAGTTAGGTCATTCCATCGGCAAAGAATCTGTGTATAAGCAGTTTACGTACGCCAGAAACATCATCCAGTGGAACCTGAACCTCTTTATGAACGACGATAAGGACGATGAAGAACTGCAATACGACAAGCGTAACTTCGGCAACGTACCCAAGCTTCGCGATGACCTGACGGAAGGCTACAACATCATTCCGAACTTCTTCATCAGCGCAAAGATGGCAGAGAATCTCTCTTTCTCAGACCAGATTTCGTCAACCGACAGGGAAAAGAAGTGCTTCAACACCCAGCATTTCAACGACCGCCTGTTCGACCGCGACACCCTTCTCGTCTTCCACTACGATGTCAACTTCCTCTATGTAGTATCTCTGTATGCCCGTCATAACGAGCACCAGAAATTCGCCTGGAAAAACCGGGTTCGCAAGATGTTCCGTGATGAAATCCAGAAGATGCTGGACGAAAGATACGACTTCTATCGCCTCACGCCGAAAGAAGATACGCAAGTAGAAGAATTCGTCAGCCGGAATTTCAGAAAACTTATCGGCAAGATATTCTCACCAACGAAATCCAATGATTATCTGATACTTGCGTTCGAGAAAGAAGACTCCGACGAGGAGCAGAAAGAAGCTATCATAAACGATGTTAAGGAGAAATTCTATATAGAGGGATTTGCCTTATCAGCTAACGACAAGATAGGCTAATATATTATAAGATACATTCCACTATCCCTACATCCGCTGCAGCCCAGTCGAGCCACATCATCTCATTTTTGCTGCACCACTTGCTATCAGCGTGCTCACGCCTCTTGAACCCATTAGCATCGCCTTTTGGCGTACACAGAAAGGCAGTCATGGTTATTGAGAAATCAGGATACTCGTGATTCACAGTTACCAACTCCTCTCCTACTTCTACAGGATACTCCATCTCCTCCATCAGCTCACGAGCCAGCGCCTGTTGAGGAGTTTCACCAGGCTCAATCTTGCCACCAGGAAACTCCCATTTATAGCTGGTATATTCAAACTTTGTCTTGCCTTTCTGCATGCAGAGATACTTGCCATCATGGCAAACCACGGCTGCAACCACATTATAATGTTTCATTGTTCTTATCTCCTATTTAAAATATCATTTACTCCATCCACTGGAAGTCTTCCTGCAATTCCGGCGGTAACGGATTATCCATATGGATATCATACAATATAGAACCATTCGTCGTTGCATCCTTTCTCGGATTCTCCAAATGACCCGTTCCTACATAGGTGTACGGCAGGGTGATACCATTCTCCATATTTACCTTCCTCACAAACACAAAGACTCTCTTAGCGGCTTTCTGTTTAGCTTCGTCCTTGTCTGAAATATCATTAATACTTTCCCACTGGAAAACATCTGGCGACAAGAACTTGTCATTATACTTCAAATGTTCATCCAGCGAGGCATCCTTCTTTAAACCAGCAAATACATACATATTGCCATCCTTATAGTAAGTGCCATACTGATTGTGCTTCGGATTCTCCAGTATTTTCAAGAGCACCTGGTCCTGACGATAATCCTGCCACAACAGGAAATTTTCTTTCGTTTCAGCATATCTTGCCTCATATTGCGTCAAACCATAGTTAAGCAAATCTTGCAGATATGCCTCATATTCCTGTTCTCTTTCGCCACATAAATGCACTTCATCCGCTTCTATCTTCACAGCAAATCCCTCTTCCAGGAATCGCAAAGCGTGCTCCAGTTGCTCATGCTTGAAACCAGGAATCTCCTCCCGGATATTGGCTTCAATATGCGATAACGTAGTCTCTCCGTTCAGTAAATACTTGATTACCAAATACTCATGCTCTCTTACCAAAGGCAAAAGACTAGACAGATAATTGATACAAGCAATCTGCTCTTCTGAGAATACCGGCAAGCCCTCTTCTTCTATACCCTTCAAGAAACCATAATAAGAATTGGTTTTCTTGGCGCCAATCTTTATCTTCATGAATTTCAAGAGATTAGGAGCATAATCACTATTCATATAATCCATGTGCGATGGATAAGACGGAGTTTTCAGATATGCCTTGAAGTTCTGATAATCCATCTTCAGATAGTTGATGCGGTTGAAATTCTCGCTCTCAATCTTGTCGATGATTTCCTCTTTGGAAAGGTCATCGATGTGTACCTCAACGCCATATTTATCCAAGCCCAAGCTCTTGAAATCATTCCTTACCATGAACTTCAAGAGTTTCTTTTCCAAAATAGAATTGCGGGAAAGACTGCCTAGCGCCAAGGCTATATGAACGCTACGCTTATAGCTGTTGCCAATGAAATCGAGTATCGTAACATAAGGCTTGTTTGTATACTTACGAAGACCTCGACCCAATTGCTGCAAGAAGATGGTACTCGATTCCGTTGGGCGCAGAAAGAGCACCATGTTGACACCAGGAATATCCACACCCTCGTTCAGGATATCTACAGCAAACAAGATTTCCAAATCCCGGTTTTCATCCTGTAAATCATTGTAAGCACGAATACGTTCACCGGTCTTGTTCTTACCGCTCAAGAAAGCTGTATGGTAATAATCACCCAGATTATCAGCCATCATTCTGGCATGCTGGATGTTTCTACAGAAAGCCAGCGCCTTCAGCTTCTGGTTTCCCATTCGATGCTTCTCTATCTGCTGGTGGATAAACTCGCAGTTTTCAGGTGTAGAGATTTGCGAAATCAAACGGCGTTCGCCAGATGCTGTCAACCCATAATCAACCAGTTCGTCACGAATACCATAATAGTGGAAAGGCACAATCAGATCATTGATGATGGCATCACGAAGCCGCAACTCGTATGGGATATTATTGCCGAAAATCTCTACCACATCCTGATTATCCATTCGGTTCTCGGTAGCTGTCAAGCCCAGCAGGAACTCCGGCTCAAAATAGTCGATGATTTTCCGATAACTGTCTGCTACAGCATGGTGACACTCATCGATGATGATATAATCGAATTCCTTCTTATCAAAGAGTTCGAGCGAACGGCACATCGAAACATTGGTAGAGAACAGGAAATCCTCACCTGTTTCCTTTGCCTCCGCATTATACAGACCGCAGGTTTTAGAGCCACCAAAGACCTTTTGGAATGTCTCCAGGGATTTCTTCAAGATAGAGCCTTCATGTACGATGTAGAGCAATCTGTCGGGATTGAAATTGAGCGCATCGAATGCTGCCAGATACGTCTTTCCTGAACCTGTGGCAGAAATCACCAAAGCCCTCTCCTGACCGATGGCACGATACCTGTTCAATTCCCTAAGTGCTTTGCGCTGCATATAATTAGGCTTGATTTCAGAATCCGCCATATCATAATCCATATCCCAATGCTCAATAGCAAAACTGAGTTTGGTAGAATATTCTTTAATTCTATCCTGCGATAATTCATACGTCTGATTCCATAGACTTTCAAACTCATTCATTGCATCAAGATAAGCCTCGGTATCATGCTCGCAATTTACCACCAAATCCCACTCTATGTTTTTCAGCAAAGCATAGCGTGTGATATTAGAAGAACCAACAACCATTTCTATACCATTTTCCAGTTCGAAAATATAGCCTTTAGAATGGAAACCATTGGTAAAATAGTTCTTCTCATCATGGAAACATTCATCGTCCAGATGACACTCAAAATTAGGATGTTGTGCCAAACTTAAAAAGTAGTTTAACGATTCTACATCGGTAAAATTCTGATAAGTAGAAGTGATAATTCTTCCTTTAGCTCCACGCTCTATAGCAGCACTAATGTCTTTAGCCAAGAGTACCAGGCCGGCTTTCTTGATAAAGCTGACTGAAAAAGCAAATGACTTGCAGTGGCGCAAGTTCATCTGAATGGTAGACAGGAAGGTTGTCTCTGTATAATTGGTCAAGAATCTAGATTCCATAAGTCTTGCATTTCTTTAATTGCGTACAAAAGTACAAAAAAGAATCCATTTACATCATCTTTTCTCCTATTTTTTTCGGCTTATTTATTATATTCGGGTCGCCATATAAAGCTTTTGCCCTTTCAGGGCGCCAGGCGTGCGGACATAGATACCCAGGGCGGATGCCCTGGGCTAGGAGCTTCTGCCCCTTCAGGGCGTGAGGGGGGATGGATCTTTTTGCGTATATTTTTCAGCTATAATTTGGCGCTTTCAGAGAAAAAGTGTAATTTTGTGGGAGATATTCAATTAAAGGAGAAGATTATGGCAACATTAACAGATGTAGATGCAGAAGCAATGAGACAGAGACTGGTAGTGAAGGAAAGTCTGACACAGGCTTTTAAAGAACTCCGTGCGGCAGAAGCTTCAGGAGCCGAACTTCCTGATGCCCGAAAATTCTTCAAATAACGGAGGATACATTTATAGGTTATGAATGTTAAGGAACATATTTTGACGGCTATCCGCAAATGCCTGGCGAAAAACTTGCCGGCTAGCGGAAAGGCGATACTTTTCGGCTCGCAAGCCAGAGGTACCGCCAGGGAGGATAGTGACTGGGATATCCTTATCATATTGGATAAGAAGAAACTCATGGCTGACGATTATGACAACATCACCTACCCACTGACCGAACTCGGATGGGAACTGGGCGAGGAAATCAACCCCGTGATGTATACTACCCAGGAATGGGAAAAGTATAGGAATACACCCTTCGTCAGGAACGTGGAAAAGGAAGGGGTAAAAATATGAATATAAAGGAGTAATTACAAATGATACCGCTTCATTAGCGTGGTTACAGGTATCGCTTTTCACGTGGTTGGCAATACTTGTTTAAGGAGTGATAGTCACGTGGTCATAAAATGACATGAACCGTGACGCTGACATCGGGTTTTACGTTGTCAAGCCATAACCCAAAGTACTCGATTATCGCTTTCTTCTCTGACGCGATAGATGTTTTTTGCCCCCAAATGTTAAAGTTTAGTTAACGTAGCGGAAAAGCTACCTAAATATTTGGTACTTTATAGCTTTTTAGCTACCTTTGCAGTGTCATTCAGACAAAGAGTTCTTTTACATGTTTAATTACAACAATGAAACACAATCAATTGTACAATGAGTTGACTAAAGCGGGATGCTTTATCACTCGACATGGTGCCGAGCACGATGAATGGTTCAATCCCAAGAATGGGATGAAAATCAGAATTCCAAGACATGGTAGCCATGAGGTTAAGACAGGGTTGCTTAGACGCATTAAAAAGACGTTGCTCGGACAATAGTCCGGGCAACTGCCCTTAACCTTGCAATTGAGCGTGTTGCGTGATGGACATGTGGAGAACTCTTTTTATGGGAATTTTAAACAAATAAGATATATGGCAAAGAATGTAGTGCTGATTTTAGAATATGGTAATGGCGGATACTCTTGTTACAATGATGAGCCATTGGGTAATTATGGTGTCATAGATGGCGATGGTGCGACCGCTGAGGAAGCCAAGGCCGACTTCATGAAGGCTCTTCAGGAATGTAGGGAAGATGACCCTAACAACAAGGCCTTGCAAGACTTGACGTTTACATATAAGTACGACGTGCAAGCTTTCTTTAAGGAGTTCTCCTTTCTCAACGCTACCGAGATTGCCAGACGTGCAGGCATCAACCCATCGCTCATGCGCCAGTATGTAAGTGGAGTCAAGACCGCTGGAGAGAAAACATACCAACGACTCAACGCCTGTATGGACAATATTAAAGCGGATTTACAAGCAGCCGTCTTTTGATGGTTGTGTTTTCATAAAGTAATTAAATGAACTCTTTAAGCCCCTGGTGCGTGACGCATCGGGGGCTTTTTGTGCCCAAATGTTGTCAGCATCATGGCTTTATCACAAACTCGACGGCATCGATGGAAATGGTGGAGTGGGAAGTTTCACCGAAGAAGAGAAGAATATGCTCCGTGGAGCACTATGCGAGGTTTCAAACCGCATACGTGCTGCTGCAGACAGAATTTGAACAAAATCTCTTTTCTTGCATCATTTAGCCTTTTTCCATCGGTCAAACATACCACGAACGCACAAATTTCGTTAAAATCCGTGAGTCTTATGGCACTCACTTCCTATTTGGTTATATGACTTTTTTTTATAACCTTTGCAGCAAATTTTAACGCTATGCCAAAAAAGATGAACATAACCCAAAAGGACCTAGACCGTGTTAAGAAAAGGTGCCTAGAAAGCTTAGGAGACTTCTTAAGCGAGTTGTGTCGTGACAAATTGATGGGTCCCACTAGCGTTGAAAAGATTTTCAGTTTCGATCACACTACATTTAAACGGATATGTGAAAAGGATCAAACCATAACTGTTAAAACGATGGCTAGGACGATGGGAATCATAGCAAGTTTCCTCAATGGACTTAAGGAAACATGTGACAAGGAACTGAAAAATCTCCAGGAAGATGATAAAATGAAGTTAAGTCTGAAAAGGAAAAAGATTGATGTGTTGAATAAAAAGAGAGTGAAATGCACGGAAGCCATGGAAAAATACAAGAAGACTTTCGGTATTATAGCAATCAGCTTCTTGGAACTAATCGGACAAAACGATGAATTTTAATCATTAAATAAGAAATAACCGGTCAAGATGCTAACATCAGAAGCCTAGTATTAACATTAAATAATCAACAACAACCAGAAAGTAAACACAACCCTACCCGCCCCCACACCTTACGATAGTAGGCGCTCGGCAGTTCTCCAGCGGCTTACGCTAAAAACGTTAGCGCAAACACACGTCCTCTACTAAAATGAGGCGGAAACAGTTAACAATCAACATAAAAACAATAAAAGAAGATGAAACTTTTTTTCTATAGAAAATTTATTCGCTTCGTAATAAAGCACTTTACCATCGTTATCAACAATACCATACAGATGAATGGTGGACAATACATCGAGCACATGAACAACTATCAGGGAAAGGAGGATGAGAAATGTCTGGACAAAGAATGATCATCATGAACGCTGGTAGCTCGTACTTCGAGCATGTAGAGAACTATTATGGCAGCAATGCCTGTGAGCAAAACTCATGCAGAAATGCTGAGATGCCGGAAGAGCTGAAAACGGAAAAGGCTCAGAGGATAAAGAACAACCTGATAGAGATAGGCTTGGTAACCGAAAATTTCATGCCATCAGGACTGTCTTCATCCGAAGCTGCCATCCTTGCCAACCAGATAGGTACAGAGTTGAAAATCGATAATATATGGAGCGTATTCGGCAATTATTGGGGTCCTAATCCGAACTCGATGAGAGCCGCCTACAACCGAGGAATGGATCAGAAGAAAACGATTCCCTTCCTCGAAAAAGTGATGCCTGCTATCAGAGGCTAATCTGGCAGGTAGTACTAGTACGCGTACATAGTACGTACTAGGTAGAAGTGAGAAATTTGCCCTATCTTTGCCCCCGGAATTCAGAACCAATGCGGTCTGAGTTTCGGGGGCTTTTGTGTATCTGCACATCAACCGTGGTGGGAGCCCCCAATCTTCTAAATTATTTAAAATGATGGAAGTGAAAGCGTATGTGTTCAGTCCTCCTCCTTACAGACGGCTGAGAGTGGTGAAAACGGAAGAGGGGATTACCCCACAAACCAATCTTTTATTAACGAAATAACATGACAGAAACACAACATGTAATTGCACTGAACCCTTATCGCAAGGGCAATAAGGGGAAGGTGTTTTCCAACAGTATGGCGGTGTATGACAAGGTGATTGCATCGCCGGAAATCAGGAAGATGATTCAGCAGATTAGGGGCGAACTGCCTATCCCGAAGGTGAATGCCAACGATGAGGAGGCGGTGAAGAAGGCGCAGGACAGACTGAAGAGCGAACTGCCTTTCTTCTGTCCGCCCGAGAGTTTCATGTTCCAGACTATCATCGACGTGGATGACAGGGAGTATGTAGACAAGGCTATTGAGAAGGCAAGGGAACTGAACTGCTCTGACAGCATCTGGAACGGCTCGCTGCTGCACCTCTGCTACAGTGCCCGGAAGAAGCTGCACATCGGTATCAGACTGCCGGTGGGAATGACCATCGAGGAGACGCAGAAGGCGTATTGCGAGGCGCTGGGGGTGCCGTATGACGAGAGCTGCATCACACCCGAGAGAATGATTTATCTTACGGATAAGGACTCGGAAATCTACAGGTCGAAGATGTGGTGCGCCGTGCTGAGCGAGAAGGAGATTCTGATGCGAAGGCAGGCGTATCTGGACCGCGGACTGACCGTGGACGGAAGAGGGAAAGTTAATAGTTTACAGTTAAAAGTTAATAGCAATGGAAAGAATAATGAAAATAATAGACTATCGGGCAACGATGGCAATCCTGCTGTTTCTGCTGGCTCTGCTGTTCAGCCTGCCCAACCTGGTGATAGCCATGGTGCTGATGCTCCTCATATCGGGGATTCTGGAGGCAATCAGGATGCTGGCGGACTGGAAGCCAGAGAGAAGAATCTGATTGCGTTTGACCTCTTTACGCAGGCTGCCGGACTCGGGGGTATGGAGATTGATACCGTGGGGTCGAGACACTCTTCGCTGCTCGCTATCATGAGCGCCGGTGCTTCGAGGGTGATGGAGGAAGAGGAACTGATGAAGGTGGTGAGGGTGAAAATGCCGAGCTACTATCAGGAGAACGACTGCCATCAGCTGATTCACGACTTCTATGCGAAATATGCTGACAATACGAAGCCGATGTCGAGGGAAGTGATGAGGGTGAATGCACTTGCGGAGCAGAAGGCGAATGAAGTGAAGAGTGAAGAACGAAGAGTGAATAATTCGAATGCTGTGACTAATTATATTGTTCAAAGTTCGAATCTCAAAGTTCAAAGTACCGAGGAGGATTATCCTGACCCGCCGGAGATGCCGAAGAAACTGCCGAAGCTGGTGGAGCTGCTGATATCGAGGACACCGGAAATTTATAAGCCGGCTGTGGCGCACGCTATCTTCCCGCCGCTGGCTACGCATCTCTGGAAGACGAGGTTCCGGTATATTGACAACGTGGAGCACGAGGCGAGACTGATGACGCTGCTGCTTGCGGGTACCGGAGCGGGTAAGAGCAGCGTGAACAGGCCTATCGATTTCATTATGGAGGATATCAGGCTGAGGGATGCTGAAAACCTGAAGCGCGAAAAGGCGTGGAAGGATGAGATGCTGCGCAAGGGTGCCAACAAGGATAAGCGCAAGAGACCTGAAAACCTGATTATCCAGGAGATTGATGCGGATATGACAAACCCGGCTTTCGTGATGAGAACGGCCGAAGCGCAGGAACATTTCCTCTATACTTCGCTCAATGAGCTAGACCAGTTTGATGCGCTCAAGGGCAGCGGAAGCCAGCAGTTCCGCATCATGTGTCTGGCAGCAGACCCGGGTAATAAATATGGACAAACTCGCGTAGGAACAATGAGTGTCACGGAGCGTGTTACCATCCGGTTCAACTGGAATGCATCTACCACCATCCAGAAGGGTCAGCGTTACTTCTCTAAAGTTCTTACCGATGGTCCTATCAGCCGTATCAACTTCTGCACCATCCCCGAAAGGGAAATCGGCGAAGATATGCCTGTTTACGGAACTTATGATGAATCGTACCGTGAGGCGCTACGACCTTACATCGAAAATCTGAACAAAGTAACGGGCCTGATTGAGTGTAAGGAGGCGTTTCAGCTTGCCCTCAAACTGAAGGATGAGAATGCTGAGTTTGCCCGGCTGTCGCAGGACAGGACGTTTGAGAATCTCTCGTTCCGTGCCAACGTCATCGCTTACCTGAAGGCGTGCGTGCTGTATGTAGCCAATGGTTGCAAGTGGGAACCGGAGATTGATGAGTTTATCCGCTGGAGCGAGCAGTATGACCTGTACTGCAAGATGCGGTTCTTCGGCGACATGATTGCGAAGGAGAACTGTACGGCGGAGAAGAGTTCGAAGCGTGGGCCTCAGAATCTTTTACAGATACTGCCCGATAGCTTTACGGCTGCGCAGTTGCTTGCCATCCGGCTGGAGCATGGACTGGATGCGAAGGGTACCGATATGATGATCAGGCAGTGGCTGCACCGGAATTACATCAGGAGGGCGTATCAGTATACGGGCAAGCGTGACAGTTGTGACAGTTGTGAGAAGCTTAAGTACCGCCACGACGGTATGGTTATTAAATCTTAAATTTATTTTTACTTATGCAGATAGTTTTAAAACGTATAGCAAAGAAGAAGACCTACACGATAGGTCGCCTTTACATCCTGAAGGATGAGGACGTGAAGAAGCGCACGATTGAGAGTGTGAACAAGTGCAGGGGGCTGAAGACGGTGTGCGAGGTGCCTGCGGAGAAGCTGAATGCGGACTCGTATTTCTGTGATACGATGGAGCCGTGCTGGCGCAATCTTCTGGGTGTGGAGCTGAGTCCTGCCGAGGAGAATGTGCGGTTGGGGCGTGTATCGGGCAAGAAGGCGCAGAAGATGAAGGGCAAGACGGCGATACCTGAGGGCACTTATCCGCTGGTGATCAGTAAGTCGCCGAGGTTTCAGATGTGGTTGCCGCTGCTGTTGGGTGTCCCCAATTTTGAGGGCATCCGCATTCATGCCGGCAATTATCCCGACGATACGCAGGGCTGCATCCTGGTGGGTGAAAACCGTGTAAAAGGCATGGTTGTGAACTCCCGCATCTGGCTCCACCGCCTCATCAATGCTATTACCGCTGCGAGAGACAGGGATGAGAGCATTTGGATTACCATTGGGTAGTGATTAGTGTTTAATTTTAATACCATTTTTAACATGAAAACAGAAGAAAATACAAAAAAGGAAGAGATGAAGAAGGAAAAGACTGTGGGATATACAGCTGTGTTTGAAAACCCTGAATTCGGTAAGATTCGTATTCAAACCGATGAAAACGGGGAGCCTTTGTTCTGCGCGAAAGATGTATGTAATGCGCTGGGGTACAAAAAATCGTATGATGCTGTAAAACAGCTTGTTAACCGACTTGATACCGCAAAACGCGGTAGCAAGGTTCCGGGAAGTCTCCGTAAGGATGGAACCTCATCAGAACGATTCCAGCAGATGCTCTTCGTCAACGAGAGCGGATTCTATGCTTTGGTTCTCGGCTCCAAGCTTCCAACGGCGGTGAAGTTCAAAAACTGGGTTACTTCCGAGGTGCTGCCACAGATTCGCAAGACGGGCGGTTATATTCCGGTAAAGCAGGGCGAGAGTGATGAGGAGACGATTCGGCATGCTGAAGAGATTCTCAGAGCTACACTCAAGGAGAAGGAGAATCTGCTGAAAAACCAGCAGGTGCAGATTGATCAGCAGAAGAAACTCATCGGAGAACAGGATATGGAGATTCGTCGGCTGAACGGTGTGGTGGACGAACAGGTAGTTTGCATCGCCAAGAACGGTGAGAACATCATCCAGTTGGAGAATCAGGTGGATCATCTTCTGCCGAAGGCGCTCTACACCGACAATGTGCTCAACTCTGTTTCCTGCTATACCACCACGCAGATAGCGAAGGAGCTGGGTATCACGGCGCAGGAGTTGAACCGCCAGCTCTGCGCCCTTCATATCCAGTACTACCAGAGCGGCCAGTATCTGCTCTATGCTGATTATGCCCACATGGGCCTGGCGAAGAGCCGCACCCGCTACTCTACCCTCACCGACCCTCACTGCGATGGGGCACAGGAGAAACTGGGCACCGCCTATACCCACACCTACCTCGTATGGACAGAAAGAGGAAGGAAGTTCATACATCTAAAGGTAAAAGGGTAAAAAGGTAAAAAAGTAAAAAGAAGCTTTAGCCCCTTCCTGTCTCCGTTCCCAGCGATTCCATCGCTGGTCCCCTAAAAAAGGTAAAAAGAGCCCCCTAGCTAGCTTGCCCCCGCTAGGCTCTTTTTACCTTTTTACTTTTTTACCTTTTTAAATTTGGTAATTAGTGAATAAAGCCGTAACTTTGCATGCTCTTAAGCAGAATAAAGGAAATAGATTAGTAATTAAAAGCAAATATGAATAATCATACGACATCAATAACGACAAACAAGAAACATCACTACCGGGAACTGCTAGCTATCGGCATTCCTATCATCATAGGACAGCTGGGTACCATCATCCTGGGATTTGCTGATACGCTGATGATAGGCCATCACAGTACACCCGAACTGGCGGCTGCCGGACTGGTGAACAATATCTTCGGTCTCGTTTTCGTATCCTATATGGGATTCACCTACGGACTCACTCCTATCATCGGACGGCTCTACGGCGAGGAACGGACCGACTGCATCGGACAGAAAGTGCGCAATGCCTTCTGTGCCAACATGCTGACGGGCATCATCTTCACCCTCGCCCTCGTTGTGCTCTACCTGAATTTGGGGCGCATCGGACAGCCTGAAGAGCTGCTCTCGCTCATCCGCCCTTACTTTCTGGTAAACCTCGCCTCGGTGCTCTTCATGGGCATCTTCTTCACGATGAAGCAATTTCTCGACGGACTCGGACAGACCAAGGTGGCGATGTGGGCGATGATTGGCGGCAACATAATCAATATCCTGGGCAACTGGGTACTGATTTACGGTGTGGCGGGTTTCCCAGAACTGGGTTTGCTTGGAGCCGGTATTTCGACGCTGGTGAGCCGCATTCTGATGGCGCTGGCGATGGTGTGCATGCTGATGACGGGCAAGAATCTTGGGGAATACAGACGCGATATTCTGCACAGTTCTCTGACCAAGGCTGACTTCAGGGAGATGAACCGGTTGGGCTGGCCTGTGGCGCTGCAGCTGGGCATGGAATCGGCTGCCTTCACGCTGAGTTGTGTGATGGTGGGCTGGCTGGGAACCATTCCGCTGGCGGCTCATCAGGTGATGATTACACTCTCGCAGCTCTTCTATCTCGTGCTTTCGGGCATGGCGGCTGCGCTGGCTATCCGCGTGAGCCATTTTATGGGTCAGAAGGACTACGGGGCAGTTCACCGCAATGCCTACGACGGGTTCCGGCTGAACCTGCTGTTCTCGCTGTGTATGGGTTTGCCGGTGTTCCTGCTTCGCCATCAGATAGGTGGCTGGTTTAATGATAATGTGGAGGTGCAGGCGTATGTGGCTACGCTGATTATCCTGTTGATGGTATATCAGTTTGGCGACGGACTGCAGTATACCTTTGCCAATGCGCTGCGTGGCATCGCCTGTGTAAAGCCGATGGTGCTCTATGCCTTCATCGCCTATTTCGTCATCTCCTTGCCGCTGGGCTACACCCTGGGTTTCCCTTGCGGCTTGGGCATTCTGGGCATCTGGATTGCCTTCCCGTTTGGTCTGACCATAGCGGGAGAAATGTATCGCAGAAGATTTGAGAAGGAATTGAAGAAGATTGAGGAATAAGAATCAGGCACGGATTTATAGACTGAAGGAAAAAAACAGGCACGGATTACACGGGTTACACGGGTTTATAGAGACATGCTCGAAACGAGTTATTATCTCGAAAAAAATCCGTGTAATCCGTGAAATCCGTGCCTAAAAAATCTGACGGAATTTACTCAGCAACCTGCTCAGCACGATCATCTACGTTCTCACCCTCTGTAGGAGCGAGAGTAGCCTTGAAATCGGTGATGCCGTACTTAGCGAGAATGTTGTACCACTGGAGGAGCTTCTTGATATCGCTGTCGTGAACACGGTCGCGATCGTAGTTAGGAAGAACCTCAGCAAAATAAGCGTGGAGCTCAGCAACAGGCGCCTTCTTGTAGTTGAAAGCGCTAGGCTTGCCCTCTTCCTTCTTGCTTACACTGTCGAGCACTTCCCAGAGTGGCACCTCATCAGCGTCTGTATACATAGCGATGTCACCAAGGCTTGTTACGCGGTCGGTAGCGAAAGCTGGGATACGCTTGTGAGTCTCATCGAGTGTTTCTACGATGAGGTTTCTGTTACCTCTTGATACCAATTTATAAAGGCCTGGTTTGCCTGCAATTGAAAGGATTGTTTCCATTGTCTTTTCTATTATTCTTTATTATTAATGATATCCAATAATTTTCTTACCTGTGCTTCGATATCCTGCTCGCCATCGTTCACGATTTCGAAATCGGAGCGGGCTGCAAGCTCTTCCTGCGGCATGACGGCATCTATCCACTGCTGCGCCTTCTCTGCCGGGATATGGTCGCGCTGCATGATGCGCTGGATGCGGACCGGGACGGGAGCCGTTACGCAGACCACGAAATCGAGGTGGATACGGCGGTAGAAACCGCTATCGAAGAGGATGGCACTCTCCATCCACTCATAGCTGCTCTGCTCGAAATCGCGCGCCACAGCCGGATGAACCACATCGTTGACAGCCTGCTTGTTAGCCTCGCCAGCCAGCAGAAAGTGAGCCAGCACGGGCTTCTGCAAAACGCCCTCTGCACTGTAAACCTGCTCGCCCACCAGCTTCTTCAAACCAGCTTGCAAGCTGGCATCGGTGCGCATGAGCCGCTTAGCCTCATCATCACAGTCGTAAACCCTGATGCCCTGTTTCTCTAATATCCGGCACACATAGCTCTTTCCGCTACCTATACCGCCCGTTATCGCTATCTTCATCACGATGAATTATTAACTGTAAATTATAAATTACTAATCATCATTGCTGTTCCAGCAGATAATCTACCATTTCCAGTTCGAGATGCGCCTTGCTCACCGAGCGCGGCACGCTGCGCAACTGGAGCTGGCACTTGTCAGAAGGGTTGTTAACCAGATCGTTATAATCTACTACCACCTTAAACTGGCTCGGTTTGATGGTTCTGAAGAGGCTGGCTCCGATGGTGAATCTTACCGCCACTTTAGATGGAAAGGTACGGAGCACCATGTTATCAGGCATGTTGATGGCCGTAACAGGCACATCGACCGACACTTCGGTAAGCACATCAGGATATACCGCCAGACGCACCATCCGAGGCACAATCTTCATGCCACGTATCTTCTTGATAGGTACGCTGCGATGAATGGTATCCTGCAGGTTGCGCATGTTGAACGGCTCGATTTCTACCGATTGCAACTCATCGAGCTGCTTCTTGTTGGCATAAACCGTAACCGTAGACGGCAGAAATTCGGTATGCGCCAGATAATAGCTCTTGCTGGTTGTAATCTTACCTCTGAACACCACAGGCACTCGCTTGGAAGAGCCGTAGGTGAAGAAGAAATCAAATTTTGCCGGCTTAATGGAGAGCAGTTTGGTAGAGCCATAGAGCTGGGATGCCACCTGTTTCTGCACATCAGCCATCGGAATCTGTCCCGTTCCCGTTTCCTCGTCGGCATAATTGGCAAAACGGAATGTGAGCGGATGAATCTTGCCTCCGTAAGCATAGGTAACGAGTGTGAATCCCTTATCGCGCACCGTAATATTCACGGTATCAGTGAGTTCGCCGGTTATCACCGCATTGCGGGGCACGCCCGTTAACTGCACAGGAATATTGAATTCTCTCTCTGTAGTCTCATTGAGCGTCATCATCAGCCAGAAGATGCCGCTGAGAGCGAGAAAGAACAAAAAAATCAGAAACTCCTTATTCAGACCACTGAACAGGAAGTTTCTGACAGCTTTTAATATGCTCTTGATACTACGCATTAGGTGTCTGACTAGCTGTATCAGCAAACACGTAGCCCTTAGCTACAGTGATTACCACGCCACGAGCTATCTCAACATCAACGGTATTAGCCTCGAGGTTAACACGCTTAACTGTGCCGTAAACACCGCCGCCTGTAACCACCTTGGTACCCTCTGCCAAAGCATTCTGGAACTTGCGGATTTCCTTCTGCTTCTTCTGCTGAGGACGGATCATAAAGAACCACATGATAGCGAAGATAGCTACCATCATGATGAGAAAACTCATGCTGCTACCACCGGCAGCTGCTTGCAATACTAAATTTGTCATGTCGTTAAAAGTATTATCTATTATTATTTATGTTCTACATATAAATAAGGTGTGACCAGCAAGAAAGGCCTCCGTTATTTACTCACCCTCGCCCAGAGCGCGATGAATGCGCGGACGACGGCCGGCTGGGTGCTGGTTGTCTGGGCGCTGTTCGCCGTGCTGTGCGTGCTGCTTGCGCTCAGGCATCTCCTTCTGGATGAGGTTGCGGCTGATGAGCTCGCGGCAGATGCTGTCGAGCATACCGTTAACATAACCGCCGCTGCGAGGAGTGCTGTATGCCTTGGCAAGTTCTACATACTCGTTGATAGTGACGGTAGCCGGGATGCCAGGGTAGTTCATCACCTCGGCGATGGCAATCTGCATGATAATCACATCCATATAGGCAAGACGTGAGAAATCCCAGTTGCGCAAAGCCTCGCTCATATAGCGCTGGTAGGTATCGCAGTTGAGGATGGTAGCACGGAAGAGCTTGCGTGCAAACTCTCTGTCTTCAGCATCCTTGTATTCTGGCAGCAATTCCTGCTTGGCCTTAGCATCCGGGTTGAAACGCTTGATAGTCTTCAATACGAAAGTATCTATGATATCCTTGTCATCATTCCAGTAGAGGCTCTTCTCCTCAAGGAATGCATCAAGCTCTTCATTATTCTGAATGAACTGCTTGTAGATGCGGCGCCATACCTCGCGGTCGCGGCTGTACTCGTCGAGATCGGCGAGTTCCTTATCAATAGCACCGCTGACATAATCAGCATAGAGATCGCTAGACGTAATCGCAGTATACAGTTTGCGCACCATTTCGATATCCTCATCCCAGTTGGAATGCTTTACATCTATCCATTCGAGCAGCATCTTGTTCTCTTCGAGCTGCAGAGCGAACTTATTGAATGCGAAACGTGGTGAAGGTTCCTGCTCACCCTCTCTCTCGGCACGAGCTACATCTACATCGTAGCGCTTGCGTGCCTCCTGGGTGATGGCAACGATGAGCTGCAACATGTAGTTGTACAAATCGTATGACTTGGAGAGACTAAACATCAGCTCCTTCTCAGCGTTATCCATGTTATGATCGCTGTTTTGATAGTATGCGTAGGTTAACTGCACAATCTTACGTCTTATCAAATCCCTATTAATCATTCTCTAATGTTTTTAAAAGATTCATTTATTAAATTACCTAATACGCTTGCAAAAATACACATTAAATAGGTAATAGACAAGAAAACGGGCAAAAATTTCAGTTTATTTAAGCAAAAAATTGTATTTTCAATATTTTTTCTGCATGTAGAACATGTTTTTCGGCAAAAAGTTTGCTCATTCCAAATAATTTTCGTAATTTTGCACCCGCTTTAAGCAAAGCTAATCCGTGTGATGGCGAGTTAAGGCACATTTTTATTAATAACTTAATTTAGAGTAACACAAAATGAAAGAGATTAATGTAACAGGTCAGAAGCGTACAGACCTTGGCAAGAAAGCTTCTAAGACATTGCGTAAGGAAGGTTTGATTCCATGTAACCTTTATGGTGAGAAGAGGGGCGAGAACGGTGCTCCTGAGGCTTTGTCATTCGCAGTTCCATTCACTGAGTTGCGTAAAATCATCTACACTCCTCATGTATACGTTATCAACCTCATCATCGACGGTGAGAGCCACACTGCTATCATGAAGGAGATCCAGTTCCACCCAACAACAGACGCTCCTCTGCACGTTGACTTCTACGAGGTTAACGACCAGAAGCCTATCACTATCGGTATTCCAGTTAAGTTGACAGGTCTTGCACAGGGTGTACGTGATGGTGGTCGTATGAACCTCTCTATCCGTAAGATCAACGTTACAGCTCCTTACCAGGTTATCCCTGAGCACCTCGATATCGACGTTACAGAGTTGAAGATCGGTAAGAGCATCAAGGTAGGTGACCTCTCATTCGAGGGTCTCGAGTTGGCTACAAGCAAGGCTGTTGTAGTTTGCTCTATCAAGATGACACGTAACGCTCAGCTCGCAGCTCAGGCTACTGAGGAAGAAGAGGCTTAATCACTGAGTCATCTAGAGATTTTACGAACCTGAGTAAAGCATTATCAAACATTGGATAAATATTTGATTTGTGGGCTTGGTAACCCTGGCGATGAATACGCCGGCACCAGGCACAACACAGGATTTATGGTATTGGACGCTTTTGCTAAAGCGTCCAATATTCATTTTGAGGATAAGCGATATGGCTTCGTAGCCGAGACTACGCTCAAGGGAAGAAAGATTTTCCTGCTCAAACCTACCACATTCATGAACCTCAGCGGTAATGCGGTAAGATATTGGCTGAATCAGGAAAAGATTGACCAGAGCCGACTGCTGGTTATCAGCGATGAGCTAGCCCTGCCTCTAGGTGCTTTCCGACTGAAGGCGAACGGCAGCAACGGCGGCCATAACGGATTGGGACATATCCAGCAGCTTATCGGTCAGAACTATGCCCGCCTGCGCATGGGCATCGGCAACGATTATCCACGTGGCGGCCAGATAGACTGGGTGCTGGGCAAATATACTGAGGAAGACATGAAGCAGCTGCAGCCGGCCATCGACCTGGGTGTAGACATCATCAAGAGCTTCGTATTGGCTGGTATCGACATCACCATGAACCAATACAATAAGCTAGGAAAGAAATAATCATGAAGGAATCAGCAAGAATAGACAAGTGGCTCTGGGCTGCCCGCATTTACAAGACCCGCAGCATTGCTGCCGATGCCTGTAAGAATGGCCGCGTCATGGTGGGAGGCGTAAACAGAAAGCCTTCCTTCATCATCAAGCGTGGCGATGTGGTGAGCGTAAAGAAAGCCCCTATCACCTACTCTTTCGAGGTTCTCGACTGCATAGAGCAGCGCGTAGGCGCCAAGATGCTGTATGGTGTCTATAAAAACGTAACCGACCCTAAGCAATACGAGCTCCTGGAGATGAGCCGCATCAGCGGATTCGTAGACAGAGCAAGAGGCACTGGTCGCCCAACCAAGAAGGAACGCCGTGCCCTGGACGCCTTCGTAGATCCAGCCATGTTCGGATTTGACGAAGAAGACTGGGACGAAGATGAAGAATAAAATAAAACTCCCCTTACACTTCGAAGAGTATAGGGGGAGTTTTATTGTGTAGTCATAATTATTTTCCTTTCTTTCTTACTTTGCAAAGATACAACATTTTAAGATACGATGCAAGAATATTGGGATAATTATTGCTAAAAACATACGAAATAGAAACTTATATGTGATATTTGGCTACTTATTTTAAAATAAAGCCTAAAATATTTGGAGCGAATAGAGAAAATATATACCTTTGCACCTCGTAAAAATGATGGAATCAGCATACACACTGATAACCAATCATACTCTATATGAGCATTATATACTATTAATTTAAAATATTAGAGATTATGAAAAAATTATTCGTTATGGCAGCTATGGTGCTGTCTTCAGTAGGTGCTTTCGCACAGCAGGCTGCAGGTACAACAACTATTCAGCCTAAGGTTGGTTTGAACGTTTCAACAATTGGTGATAATGACTGGAAAGCCGGTTTCGCTGCCGGTGCAGAATTGCAGTATCAGGCTACCAGCAACTTTGGTGTTGCTGTAGGCGCTCTCTACTCTGTACAGGGCTTCAAGGCCAAGGATTTTGAAATCGATACTCCAATCGTAGACGGATCTATCGAGAATGACTATAAGTGGAATCCAGGCTATATCAATGTGCCTATCACTTTGAACTACTATCCAGTAGCTGGTCTTGCTCTCAAGGCAGGTTTGCAGCCAGGTTTCTTGGTAAATAAGGACGATATGGACGATGCTAAGACTGTAGATCTCTCTATCCCAGTAGGTCTCTCTTACGAGTATCAGGGCATTGTATTAGATGCTCGTTACAACATCGGTGTAACTAAGATTGCAGATAACGTTGATCACTACAACAACGTAATTCAGATTACTTTAGGCTACAAGTTCTCTCTCTAATCAATGAACTTTTAGTAATCCCAAATAAAGAAATCCCCGTTCTTCATTACGAAGAGCGGGGATTTTTTCTCGTCATATCTGTTTGAAATAAGCCTCACGTAAACATTGAGTGAGGCTTACTATCGTTTTAAATGAAGTCTTTCTAGAACATTCTGCCGCCTGGACGACCACCGCCAAAACCGCCATTGAATGGACGGCCATGGAAGTTTGGACGGCCACCAGGACCTCCAGGTCCACCCTTGCGGGCATCCTTGCCTCCGAAGAGATTCAGGCGGTAAATCACGTGCAGCATCGCATAGCTGTTGATGGCATTATACTCCGTATCCGTACGGGATGTAGCAGAAATGGCACGAGAGAAGGTGCTCTGCTGGCGGAGAATATCGTAGAACTGCAGCATGATGGTAAGAGGCTTGCCCTTCAGGAAACCCTGAGAGAGCTGCGCATTCCATACAAACTCATCCGTATTCATGCTGCTGTCGCTATAACCGCGGCGGCTGCTGATAGAGAGGCTTGAGTTCAGACTGGTGCCCCAAGGCGCTGTAAGCGTCATGCTTGGTCCATAAGAGAACTGCCAGGTATTGAGGTTGCTGTTTGGCTGCAACTTGTTTGTAGCATGGTTATAATTCAATGTTCCATCGAGCGAAAGCTCCAGCCAGTTGTTGCGATAGCTGAAAGAGAGGCGCTCTCTCCAAGTAGTACTGCGGGTGGTATTCTTCTGGGAATCAGACTGCTTGTCGAGACTCAGATAACTCACGTAGTTGTTGTAACCCAAGTAGGTGTCGGTATTCAAGTTCCATACACCGGCACTATCGATAGAGCAGTTGAACATAAAGGCTCCCATCACATTCCAGTTGCCATTGATATTCTCAGGTCGGGTGATTCTACCACCAGTCTTCTCATCGTAGGTCACCTTGTTGCTGATGCTATTGTTGGTGGTAGAGAAGTTGATAAAGGTCATGACACCCTTGTTATGGTTCTGCACGAAATTGTTGTAGAACAATCGGAAGTTCTGGGTGAACGATGGCTTCAAGCCAGGGTTACCCTTCGAGATGTTCAGCGGGTCGCTGTTATCTGTGATATCAAGCAACTGAGAGATGCTTGGCTGAGAAGTGGTACCACGGTAGTTCACACGCAGGTTGCTCATCTTTGAGAAGCGATAACGGAAATCGAGGGTTGGACTGATATTCGTCACCGTGCGGACGGTATCCTTATGATTGCCCATATAATCGTAGATGAAGTTGGAGCGCTGTGGCTGAATCATTACACCGAAGTTGAGATTATATTTGCTTCGGATGAATCGCATCATCACCTGGATATCATGAGTATAGTTCTTATACTCAGAATACTTACTCAAATCCTCATCCTTGTAATTGCCAAGCTGACCGGCAAACGGATTCAGGTAACTATCCCAACCACGATATTCATGATCTCCTGTCATCGCATACTTGCTGAAATCGTAGGTGCTGCGGTCGCTCTTGGAGTAGCTGTAAGTAAACTTATAGCTGAACTGCAGGAAGGTAGCCTTCCAGAGTGGCTCACTATAGGTCAACTGGCCCGCATAACTGTAATTCTTCGAAGGAGTCAGGTTATAGCGGTTGGTCTGATAAGTAGAATCCTTACCCTCCGCTGTCTGTACGAGATAGAGCTTGGCATTGTTAAGCGAGATGCTCTTGCTGTCATTATCCGTATATTTGGCATTCATACGCAAGGTGATGTTGCGTCCCTTGTTGCCCAACTTGCGGTTCACCTGCAGCATACCCCTGATATTGTTATTATCAGAATAGGTGATTCCGTTAGTCAACTGACTGTTCACCATAGCCCCAGCCTTGTCCAACTCATCAATACCTTCCTTAGAAAGAGGGTCTTTGGTGGTAATGGTATAAGGATCCTTGTTGTAAGAAGCCGACTGGCTGCCATTCAATCCATCGCTGGTACTCCAGGAGATGGAAGGACGGAAGAGGATATTGGTCATAGAGTCTGGCATCCACTCCAAGCGGATGTTGCCGTTCCAGCTGTTGTTGCGGGAGAATTTCTGAGTCAAGCTGTTGCTGAACGAAGAGCTGCTACCCATGAAGTTCTCGCTGGAACGACGGCTCCAAATATCGCCATCGCTGTGATTCCAGCGAAGTGAAGTATTGAACTTGAATTTATCTTTCAGTTCATAATTATAGTTAGCACCTATCATCTTGCTGGCATTCAAACCGTTAGCACCTCCGAAACCTCTACCGGGGCCACCGCCTCCGAAACCACGGTCGCTGGTGTTATTGGCATTGGCAAAGAGCATGAATCGGCTGTTATTAGAGAAATAACCGCCCATACCACGCATGTTATAGCGGCTCTTGTTGCCCACGCCCAGGTCGATATTGGAAATCAGACCCTTATTCATACCCTTCTTGACACCGAAGTCGAGCACGGTCTGCTCCTCACCATCATCAATACCGGTCACCTTAGAGAGATCACTCTTCTCATCGTATGCCTTGATTTTCTCGATGATGCTGGTAGGCAGGTTCTTCAGGGCAGTCTTGGTGTCACCGGTCATAAACTCCTTGCCGTCTACCAGAATCTTCTTTACCTCCTTACCATTAATCTTGATGGTACCGTCATCGCTCACCTCTGCACCCGGCAGACGCTTTACGAGTTCCTCAACTACCGAGCCTTCCGGTGTGCGATAGGCAGAAGAATTGTACACGAAAGTATCCTCCTTCAGAGTTACCTTCTGAGCCATAGCTGTTATCACTGCGCCTTTCAGCATGATAGCCTCAGCACCCAGCACAATCTTACCCATAGCCAAATCCTTGTTATCAAAAATTTGGATTCGCTTCATGGTAGACTTGTATCCTACGCTCGAAATCTTGAGCAGATACTTGCCATTAGCCGGAGCGGTGACGTGAAAGAGTCCGTTCTCATTACTGATGGCACCAGCCACATACGTGCTGTCGCTCTTAAGCAATTGAATAGTTACCTGCTCAATGGCCTCCTTGGTATCGCGGTCGGTAATCTGACCGGATATCAGTCGCTGCTGAGCAAAGGATGCTATTGCCATCAACAGCAGCAGCATCGTCAGAATCGATTTTTTCATTCTTATTTTTATTTGTTATTATTTTCAACTATGAGTGTTTTCACACATAATCGCTATGATATTCTATTATCATTTTTGTTACTCGATTGTTTTGACGCGTTAAATACACCAAGGTTTAATGCATTCTGAGATAAAAAACGCAAATTTAGCAACTTTTTTTTTGTTTTGTCTCCATTTTAGTGTATCTTTGCACAAAAATTAATACGTTAGAATGTTATGGAACAAAGAGTAATCATATCAACCAAACTGGAAAGCGAACTGGTAAGTGCACTTTCTGAGTGTGAGCACGACAAGCTTTTTGTGCTTACAGATACTACGACATTGGAACTATGCATGCCTGTATTGCAGAGTTTTTACTGCATGAAGGAAGCCCATATCATCACTATTCCGGCTACCGACAGCCATAAAGACATCGACAGTCTGATGATGGTATGGAAAGGACTGCAGGAGGGAGGAGCTTCACGCCACTCCTGTATGATTAATCTGGGCGGCGGCATGATAACCGACCTGGGTGGCTTTGCTGCCAGCACTTTTAAGAGAGGTATCAACTTTATCAATATCCCTACCACCCTGCTGGCTATGGTAGACGCATCGGTAGGTGGAAAGACAGGCATCAACTTCGGCGGACTGAAGAACGAAGTAGGTGTGTTTAACGATTCTAAGTTCGTTATTCTCGATACAGAATTCTTAAAGACGCTCGATGCAGAAAATATCTGTTCGGGCTATGCAGAGATGCTGAAACACGGTCTGATTTCTACAGAAGCAATGTGGGAAGAACTGGTCTGTTTCGACCTCGACAAGCCTGATTTGAAGCAGTTGCAGCGCATGGTAGGCGACAGCGTGAAGGTAAAGGAGCGCATTGTAGAGCAGGATCCTCACGAGCAGGGCATCCGCAAGGCGCTGAACCTGGGCCATACTTTCGGTCATGCATTCGAGAGTTGGGCATTGAAGCGCAAACCTATCCTGCATGGTTATGCAGTGGCATTCGGTCTCATCCCTGAACTCTATCTGAGTGTTGCCAAAACCGGATTCCCTACTGAGAAGATGCGCCAGACCGTAAACTTCATCAAGGAATTCTATGGTTCACTGGATATTACCTGCGATGACTATGATGAGCTCATCGAACTGATGCACCACGACAAGAAGAACCAGAATGGCATCATCAACTTCACGATGCTAGGTGGCATAGGCGATATCCGTATCAACCAGACAGCTACGACAGAAGAGATCAAGGAAGCACTCGATTTCTTCAGAGAAGGATAATTCAGCTAAAGAATCTTTCTTCAGAGAATCTCTTTAAAGAAAGATAGCACGCTTCGGCTTTCCGGTTTCGGTAAGCGGAAGATGCTCTACATGAAGGAATTCCCTTGGAATCCAATATTTATGATCAGATAAGAGGCGGCGAACAGTCGCCTCTACTTTTTTCATATCCTCATCTTCCGTCAAGAGGACAGCAATTTCTCCAAACTTCCCGTCTTTCTTCTTGGCTATCATGAAAGGTTTTTCAAGATAAGGCTTCAACAGAGCCTCAACCTCTTCTATCTGAATCTTGATGCCTCCGCTGCAAATCACATTGCCTTTTCTGCCTTTGATGCGAAAACGGAGTTTTTCCACCTTATTATATATATAGGATTCTATTTCCACAATATCATTCGTTATCAGGGGTTCAGCACAGACTTGCGGAGCATCTATCACCAGACATTCTTCATCGGTCTGACTGATTCTGACACTATCGAAAGGCTGGTACCATTCGCTGGCCTCAGCACCGTTAATTCTTCTCAGGGCAATATGCGAGAGCGTTTCGGTCATTCCGTAGGTACTCCAGATGGCAATATCGCCGGGAAGAGCCTTCAGTTTCTGTTCGAGAGCCTCATCTATGGCCCCACCACCGATAATAAGATGACTGATGCGGCAGAGACGAGCCCGCTCTTCAGGAACCTGCAGGGTGTTATAAACCTGCATCGGGACCATCGCAGCGAAGGTAATCTCTTCATTTACATCTTTCAAAGGATGCCCACTTGGGCAAACAGAAATAAGATGGAGATGGCGCTCTATACTCCGCACCACCACCATCTTACCTGCAATATAATCGAGCGACATGCAGAGCAGGGCGCTATCACCAGGTTTCAATCCCAGGAAATCACAAGTGATGCGGGCCGAGTTGAGCATCCGCTTTTTCTCAACCAACATCGGTTTAGGCTTGCCTGTAGAACCACTTGTATGAACAAGCACCCGGTCGCTACCGTTATTCCATTCTGAAAGGAATTCTTCTAAAGTCATTTTACTACAAACAGTTTGTCACCACGAATCTCCAAAGGCATCGGTATATTATCAGTAAAGAGCTGACCGGTGCCCAAGCCTTGCGGCATCTTAACATTAGGACCATATACTTTAGCTGCATAATGAGCAATAGCATTCAGACCGATATTACTCTCAAGAGCAGAAGTAATCCAGCTGCCGATACCACGCTGGTTAGCCTGTTCTATCCACTCGTTACATCCATAGATTCCACCATGAAGTGAAGGCTTGAGGATGATATACTGAGGACGGACCGTATCGAGCAAAGCCTGCTTCATACTCCGGACATTCACACCAATCAACTCCTCGTCTAGGGCGATAGGAAGCGGTGTTTCGCGACAGAGCTGGGCCATCTTAGGCCACTGGTGCTGCTTGATAGGCTGCTCTATCGAATGAATGTCATATTTAGCCAAAGCCTCCAGCTGACTCATTGCATTCTCCGGCAAAAAGCCACCATTGGCATCTACACGCAACTCAACCTGCTCCTTGGTATACACATCACGGATGCGCTTGATGAGATCGAGTTCCTTGAAAAAATCGATGGCACCGATCTTCAGTTTCACGCAATGGAAACCCGCCTGGAGCTTCTCCTCCAACCGGGCCAGCATCTCCTCGTAGGTTCCCATCCACACCAATCCGTTGATGGTGATTCCCTCTTCTCCCCTACCGAAAGGAGAGTCGAAAAGTTCTGTCAGGTTCTCCATTCCGGCAGGAACAGAAACCCCTTTCTGCTTCAACATTTCTGAAGAAGAAGATGCTCCTTCAGCAGGAACAATCTCCAAAAACTTCTTCGCTGCATCGAAGAACGAAGCGAAGGCTGTTTCCAAACCGAAGGTGATGCTAGGATAAGCACGAATCATATCGTATGGAATGCGTCCCATCTGCTCCACCATCTGACAAACCTGTCGCAGGGTCATCTCATATTCCGGTTTGGCATCGCAACTGAGATCAGGGAGCGTAGCACACTCTCCCACTCCCTCTACTCCCGGCAATTCATCCGATGTAAGGGTGAGATAATAACTGTGTCTCGTGGTATATACGCCACGAGACGTGCCTGCCGGCTGCTTGAAGTGGAGCGTGCGCTCCGAGATTTCTATCTTATACATTCTTTATATATCTATATATCAATACAATTGAATTCTTCACTCTTCGTTCTTCACTTCCCCTACTTTTTCTGTTTCAATTCGTAGAGATCCTTGCGGCGGTCGCGAAGATTTCTTACAGCACCGTAGGTATGAAGCTCATTCAAGAGATTCAGGTCAACATCTGATACGAGAATCATCTCGGTATTAGGTGTTGCCTCTGAACGCTTGCCATCGTTAGGGAAAGCAAAGTCGCAAGGGGTGAACACGGCGCTCTGGGCATACTGGATATCCATGTTGTGAACACGTGGCAGGTTGCCCACACTACCCGCAATGGCTACATAGCACTCGTTCTCGATGGCACGCGCCTGTGCACAGACTCTTACTCGGGAGTAAGCATTCTGGGTATCGGTCATGAATGGCACGAAGAGAATCTGCATGCCATCCTCAGCCATTAATCTTGACAACTCAGGGAACTCCACATCATAGCAGATGACGATACCAATCTTACCGCAATCGGTATCAAAGGTCTGGATATGGCTACCACCACTCAATCCCCAGCACTTCTGCTCATCTGGTGTAACATGAATCTTCTCGTACATGTCTACGCTACCATCTCTGCGGCAGAGGAAGCCCACATTATAGAGGGAATCGTCCTTAAGATAAGGCATACTACCCGTGATGATATTGATGTTGTAACTGATGGCCAACTCGCGGAAACGGTCACGGATTTCTTCGGTATACTGCGCCATCTTTCGGATGCTCTGCGCCTCACCCAAATCATTGAAACGAGCCATCAAAGGCGCATTGAAATACTCTGGAAAGAGAATGAAATCGCTCTTGTAATCGCTCACAGAATCAACGAAGAACTCAACCTGTTCGAAGAGGTCATCCACCGAAGCGTATGGGCGCATCTGCCACTGTACCAATCCGATTCTTACGGTTGGCTTGCGGTCTACATAAGAATCCGTAGGTGGCTGATAATAGATGTTATCCCACTGCAAGAGGGTGGCGCAGTGTTCGCTCTCCTCATCACTAGGAAGATAGTTGCGGATTACGCGGCGCACGTGGAAATCATTGGAAAGCTGGAAGGTAAGAACCGGGTCATAGATTTCACGGTTTCTTACATGCTCGATATACTCCTTAGGGCGCATCTTATCGGCATACTTGTGATAGTTTGGTATACGACCGCCAAACATGATAGCCTTCAAGTTGAGCTTCTCGCAGAGTTCCTTACGATACTCATACATACGGCGAGCCAGGCGCAAACCACGATAATCAGGGTGGATAAATACCTCGATGCCGTAAAGAATGTTTCCATTAGGATCGTGGGTATTGAAGGTTTCATTACCCGTAACCTGAGCATAGGTATGATCGCCCTTCACCATATTATAATTGACGATGATAGAGAGCGCACAGCCCACAATCTTATCATCAACGATAATAACCACCTGACCCTCAGGGAAGATAGTAATGAGTTTCTTAATCTGTTCTTTTGTCCAAAATACATCTGAGTCTGCGTAAATACGCCTAAATGACTTGGCAAGCTGATCATAATCCTCCATACGGAGGTTGCGCATGCCTACCTTTTCGATTTTTCGAGTTGGTTCCATAACAACTGTATTTTTATTATTATCTAAATCCGGGTGCAAAGATACAGCAAATTATAGATACGACAAAGAGTTTTCGCAAATAATTGACATTTACGAAAACTCTTTTCATGTATTTTACACAAAGAGCGCGTTTACGCTTAAAATCAGATGCTAATATTTGGCAGTTTCCTGTGGAATCGCTTTATCATGATCATCCAGATAAAACAACTTCACAGGATGATACTTCTCACTTGCCACAGAATATTTATCCTGGCGATAACGGGTCAGGATGCCTCCTATCCCCAACATCGTATGAAAAGCCGAAAGACTCGTCTGTACCTGTTGGGTACGATGACCAGACAAAGTTTTCAGTATTCCCGGATATTGTTTTCCATAACCAGATGATGTCCAGATGATGAAAGGAACATGCAGCTCATAATCAGATGCCTTCGGGGCGGCGTGCAGAAAGAGGCGACGGTCATCATCAAAGATATTCTCTCCATGGTCGCTGGTATAGAGCATCGCCGATGTAGGTTGGCTATATACCCCATCCGTCTTTGCCTGAGTCTTCTCCCATTTCTGCAGACGTTCTACGATACCATGCAGGATATAATCGGTATACCGGATGGTATTATCGTATGCATTCAGCAGGTCACGCCGGTTCTCTGGCTTCGCTTCGCTCTTACAGTCAGGTTTAAAGAAAGCGAAATTACGGGGATAGCGCTCCTGGTAATTAAAGTGAGAACCATAAGTATGAAGTACCACGAAGAGTTTCCGATAACGGTATTGCTTGGATGAAGAAGCATCTGCCGCAGGCAATATCCCATCCAACTTCTGCAACAAATCACTATCATAATGATTATCTTTTGCAGAAGCACCTTCCTTCAGGAAGTAATGTTCATCAGCCTGTTCGCCAAGGAAATCAATAAAAGAATGATTAGGCAGCTGATTGCTGATAAATACGGTATGAAATCCCGCCTCCCTGAAAGCTGCCAGGATACCTTTCTCATGAAAGAGACGTTCGAAATCTTCTGCTGATGCAGCCGACAGGAGCATAGGAACACTTTTATGCGTAGTATTACTCTGGGTTGTAGCATCGGGAAAAGCTATGATTCCAGGAGTCTTGGAAAGCAAAGGATTGGTATCGCGCGGATAGCCATAGAGACTGAAATTGTGGGCTCTCGCCGTCTCTCCCACCACCATCACATACACCTCGGGAGCCTCAGCATCGTGCTCGCTCCTGGCATCAAACCTGAAATTTCGGCTTGCCTCCCTGTAATTCTCTGAAGCCGCATCACGCTCGAAAGCAAGATAGAGATTATAGCAAACGTTAACAGGATAAAGCTGGTTGCGTAAGCGATAATCATCTACAGCCACATAGCAAGCCAGCAGACAGAATAAACCGGCAGCAGCTATCTCCAAAGCCCAACGACGCACTCGATGCTGGAGTTGAACCACTATCATCCCTTTCTTGCTGATATTGACAATAGCCAGAACCAGCAAAGGAAGATAAACCACAAAAACACCCACCACGGCAGGCAACAGATTATCAAGCAGTTCCTTCACCTCGCCAGGATTGGTAGTTACAAGATTCAGAAACATATCTACCGCTATCACTCCCGTCCCGAAGAGATAAAGCAATACCAGTTGGAAGGCAGCGAAAAAAACAAAAAGAAAAGCCCACCAGATCATCTTACCCGGGCATCTGGTTAACGAAAAGAACCACATGTAGAGTGCCAAAGGCAGCAACACATTGGCACCACAAGCCCAAGGAGCCAGACATTCAGTATAGCACAGAGCTATATTAGGCAACAACAATGCTACCACAGCATACCCGTAAAGGAATGCGCCCGATGACACCTTATTATATATATCCGTAAAACTGTTCATTCTACTTTTTCATTAACACTTTAAAGAGCATTATCAAACTACATAAAGAGCATTATTACTAAAACGCTTCATTGATATTGAAGAGAAAACCAGACTGCCCCGACTTACCGAATCCATAATCCAGACGTACATTCACATTCTTCTTAAATTCCCAGCGATAACCTACACCGGCATTCGGCAAAATCTGTTTAGAGCGCAATGCCGAGAATTTCGGGAAGATGGTTCCTGCTCCAACCCACACTACGATGCCATTACGCTTCCATACATGTTGGCGCAACTCAACCGTAGCTTCCAGAGAATGCTTATCGCGATAACGGCCTTCATAATAGCCACGCATGGAATGAGTACCACCCAATTCAGCCATCATTCCCCACGAAGGATTGCCAAAGTTGAGGTTAGCCCCAATGTCCTCGGCAAGAACCGTTCCCTTACCCAGTCGCTGATAGGCATCAAAACGAAATGCCGTCGTACTGAAAGCATAATCATTTCCCATAAATCGAGGTCTGAACATCTGATTGATATTCAGATAGATACCACGATGTGGATTCGTAAGATTATCTCTGTTATCATATACCAGAGAAACGCCAGCTCCTACATTCCAAGTATGCTGATCCATGCCTTGCAGTAATTCCGGACGCTCAATATGTTTACCTATTACATAGTCATAACTCGCCATCGGTCCGATATAGAAATTATCTGCATCGCCCATCTCATAGCCTATTCCCCAAAAATCAGCGGGAAAAGAATAGAAATAAAGGTGATAATCGATGCGATATCTTCCTTTAGGAGCAATATGGTTACCACGGACACCCAACATATAGAAACCTACAGAACTGACATCACCATAAAGCGAGACATTAGAAGGAGGAAGAATACTGTCGTTCGGATCAGTACGGTATAGTCCTGCTGCCACCAATCCCAATCCAAACTTGGTATCAGAGGCATAATGAGGACCACCTATCACACTAAAATCGAAACGCTTATGCTTCTTGTTTTTGTTGGAATCATTAAAGTAGTCAAGAATCCGGTTCACCCATGATTTCCCGGCACGTAAAGCCATCGTATCCACCTTCTCTGCAGATGAGATACTATCGGTTACAGAAAGCTCTGAGGCATAGCTGCCCAATGCCAACATCATAATAAGTATTGTCAGAATATGCTTCATTTTGTTGATTTTATTATTTTAATACACTAATGCTACATTATCAATCCACAAGGTATTGCCTGGAGTTCCGATATAGGCTCCACCATCGGATGAGGAGAACTGAAGAATCAGATGAGTAGGTGTTTCGTTAGCACTCGCCCATCCTACTTCTTTTACCGGCACACTCTTACCCTTGCTGTTACGGGCATAGTCAGTGGATCGCAGTCCCATAGTAGCAGCCTGATAACCTGCCATGTGGCGGATATCGCCATAATGGATTGTATAGGTAGCATCTTCCACCCATCTATTGGTACTCTTTCCGAATCTGACTACCATCGTACCCACACGTTTAGCTGTTATATTTCCCTTAGCATCTTCATGCCGTTTCTGCAGATAGAGCACAGCTATAGCATGATCTCGACCTGCAACCGTAGAGGCTCCGCTAAATCCATTCTGCTTGATACGATTGGCTGCATTAGGAAAAGAAGTCTTATAATCAAAGCGCAAAGCCTTAGGACGTGCGGTGAATGGTATACCCCAATTGATGGCTTTAGGACCATCCTTGGTACTTGTTATCGGTTCACGAACATTACCCAGAAAGAGAGAACCGGCAGCCAATACCTTGATATTGATGAGTCCCAGCACTTTTACTTTCTCAATATGGGTTACCAGTTTGGCACAATATCCACTACCATGTTTATCACGAAACACAGAGTTATTCGTCTTATAGATGCCCGATACATGTGCCAGGACATTAGAGGAACCCCAAGGCGAACCACCCTTATTGGTATAAGGAATATTACCATTGACAGTCATATTAGGTCCAACGGCATAAACTGTTTTCTGATTTCCTCCGATAATGCCTGATTCTTTGATATTCCTGACTACCCAGTGGTCCATATTACCATATTTAAAAGGAACCACCTTTCCCTGTCCCTTAACGGGAAGGCACGGCAAGGTAGCAACCGCCATAACGATGCCTGATATTATTATTTTCTTCATATCTGTTTCTTTTATATATCATTAAGGCTGCAAAGATAGAAAAATATTTTCTAGTTTTCAGTTTTCTTCGACATAAAGCATAAAAAATTAAGAAATAATAATATATTTACTGCATTTTAATTGCCATAAAACAAAAAAGTCCTGCATTTGCTGTTATAAACAAATACAGGACTCCTGATTCAATATACAAAACAGAATCTCTTGCACCGGTTACAATAGAGACATGCACCGGTTACAATAGAAACATGTTCCGATTACTCCAAAAGCTATTATCGGTTTGAATACATATTATCATAATACTTCTGATAATCACCAGAGGTTACATTGTCCATCCATTCCTGGTTCTCGAGATACCATTTCACGGTTTCCTCGATACCCTCCTCAAACTGGAGAGATGGCTCCCAGCCGAGTTCCTTCTGCAACTTTCTAGAGTCAATAGCATAACGCATATCGATGGCACGGGCATGATCTACTACATACAACCAGTCGCGCACGTTCTCACCCTTACCATATACTGGCAATGGCTTGCGATGACGGATATTGTTGATAAACAGAGGAATCAACTTCTCTGGGAACTGGTATGGACCGTAGTTGTTAGAGCAGTTGGTTACGATGGTAGGCATACCGTATGTATCGTGGAAAGCACGGACGAAATGGTCTGAGCTTGCCTTGGATGCAGAGTATGGAGAGTGAGGATTATACTTGGTAGTCTCTACGAAGAACTCCTCGCCGTAAGCCTCGTTGCCGCCTGGAGCAGAGACAAGGTTCCCATCACGTTGGTCTGAGCGAAAGTGAATGGATCCTTGATACTTCTATCTACATGGCTCTCGGCAGCGAGATGAATGATGCCATCCACCTTGTAGTCCTGCATCAGCTTCAGCATCAGATTGAAATCACAGATGTCGCCCTTAACGAAAGTATAGTTAGGCTTGTTCTCGATGTCCTTGAGGTTAGCCAGGTTGCCTGCGTATGTCAACTTGTCGAGGTTGATGATGTGATACTCAGGGTATTTGTTCACGAAAAGTCTTACTACGTGTGAGCCGATGAAACCAGCACCGCCCGTGATAATGATATTCTTCATTTCAATTAATAATTTATAATTAATAATTATTTTGCTGCCGCCAATTCAGCGATGCACTTCTTCAAACTGTCAGTCCAGTATGGCACCTTAAATCCGAAAGTCTGCTTCAGCTTACTCTTGTCAAGTACAGAGAAGTGAGGACGCTTCACTGGGCTTGGGAACTCCTCGCTGTAGCAAGGCTGTATATCGCAAGTATTTCCGCTCAGTTCGCAGATAATCTTAGCGAAATCAAACCAAGAGCAGACACCCTCATTAGAGAAGTGGTAGATGCCCGTCTTATCCAACTGGTCAGTTTCGATGATATGTGAGATGACAGCAGCCAGGTCGCCAGCATAAGTTGGAGTACCCACCTGGTCGAAGACCACCTTCAGGGTGTCGTGGCTTGCCGTGAGACTCTGCATAGTCTTCACGAAGTTCTTACCCCACTGCGAGTAGAGCCATGCTGTACGGATGATGATATGCTTGCATCCTGTAGCTTCAATACTCTTTTCGCCTGCAAGTTTCGTTTTACCATATACCCCCAAAGGATTCGTTTCCCAATCTTCACGGCAAGGTATATTCTTATCGCCCTGAAAAACATAGTCGGTAGATACATGAATCAAAGCACCATCTACCTCCTTCATAGCCTGTGCCAAATTTCCCGCAGCAGTATTGTTGAGCAGATTAACCAGATCGTAATCTGTTTCAGCCTTATCTACGTTGGTATAAGCAGCGCAGTTAACAATTACCTGAATATCATTCTCCCTCACCTTTTCTCGGATAGCGTCAAGATTGGTGATATCCAGTTTTTCATAGCCTTCAGCCACATCGGTGAAGACAAACTTGTGATTGCTTTTTTGGGCACAGATTTGCATTTCATGTCCCAATTGACCATTAGCGCCTGTTACTAATATATTCATTGCTTTAATATTTTATTCAATATAATATTTTAAAGTCTACTTACCATTTCCCTCTACACATGAAGAAAACTGATTTTTTCTCTCGAAATCTATTTCCTACTACCTATATATATAAATCCATTCATCTATATATAAATATGTGGCAAAGGTAAAAAAAAAAATTGAGTTGACCAAAAAAAAGAAAAAAAAAGAGAAGAAACTAACATATATTAAACAAAGACCGCCACACTTTTTTCACAAAAGCATGGCGGTTTTCCCTAAAACATAATAGATAAGCTTTGCCTTTAAGGGCAAACTTGAATCATCAAGTAGCCTAGTCTATTACCAATCCTTTTTTCCCTAATATAAACTAAACCTGTTTTCCTATTTAAATCAACATACTAAATCAACAAAAGGAATTTTCTTTATCATTAAATACTTTTAGAAGACTTGAAGTGGTAATTAAACCATAAAAACTACTGTTTTCTGATTTCGGTTGCAAAATTATATCATTTTTTTCAAAGTTGTATACCTAAGTAGTATTTGGGTAAAAAATTAGCCTACTAAAGAAATAGATAACTCCCTAAAAATCAGAGATTTCAACATATTAACTATTTTTGTCTAAAGTAAATGGTATTATATGAAAAGAAATTTGTATCTTTGCACCACAAAACGGACAAAAGGACGAAAATAACATTTAAAAGACGATTTTATTATAATTATAAAGAAGCATTAAAGATGAAAATACTTATATATTTACTTCTTTTGCTTACTATGCCATTGGCTGCTCAAGGCAAAACGGACGAGAAGACTTTATTGGATTGTATTGACAAGATGATTGAAAACGACCAATATTATCAGGGAATCAAGGAAAAGGAATTGAAACATCTGAAGCGGCAAGCTTATGAAGCTGAAGACGACCAAACCCGACTACTGTTTCTTGACAGCATATATCATGCCTATAGTACTTACCGCTACGACTCAGCATACGCATATATGAAACAGGGGCTTAAATTGGCAGAAAAATGTCATAACAACTATTATATATTACGTAACCAGATAAACCGGGCGTCCATACTCTCGGTGAGGGGATTTTATGGCAAAGCAGAAAGCTTACTCCAATCGCTCAATCCTGATGAGATGCCATACCAGCTGAAGCAATACTATTACTTCACATACGCCTGGCTCTACAACTATTGGGAATCATACGCCAAGAACTCAGATTATGCCGAAGAATTCCGTGCCCAGAAGAAACATTATATGACCCTTCTGATACAGAGTTTCAACGAAAACAATAAGCATAACGTCTTCTATCAGTATCTCATGGGCGAATACGCCTATCTCCACAACCCTACCAGCAAGGAATCGCTCAACTATTATCTGAAGGCACTGAAGATGTCGCCAGCCAAATCCCGCATACATGCCATGTCGGCTTATGGTATAGCCAGATATTACAAACATATAGGCAAATTCGACCATTACGAGAAATATCTTGTAGAGGCATCCGTGAGCGATGGATTGTGCCAGCTCAAAGAAACGATTGCGCTTCAAAAGCTAGCCTACTACATCTTTAAAAAGGATGCGAGTAACAGTAAGAGAGCTGCCAAATATATCCAGCACACGATGGAAGATGCACAGTTCTTCAACAACCAACTGCGCATGATGGAGATTTCCAACATCCTTCCAGTCATCGCTTCAGCCAACCAGCAGGCTGCCGAGCGCTCTCGTACCCGCTTTCTTTGGGGGTTCATTGGTGTAAGCATGGCGCTGGTCATCATTCTCATCCTCTCATTCGTCAATAACCGACAGAAGAACAGACTGAAGAAAAACAAGGCTGAGATTGAAGAACAGAAAGAGAAGCAGAAAGAAATGAATGCACAGCTCACCGAACTGAACCAGCAGCTGATAGAGACCAATATCAAGCGAGAGACCTACATGCGCCTCTTTATGGACATCAGTGCGGCTTATATCAGCAAGTTATCAGATTACCGCAAACTGGTAAGCCGTAAGATCAAGGCAAACCAGACCGCCGATTTGCTGAAGAGTCTCCACACCCATAAATTGGAAGAAGAGGAATCACAGATGTTCTACAACCGGTTCGATAAGGCATTCATGGAGTTGTATCCGGGTTTCGTTACAGAATTGAACAAGCTTCTGCTGCCAGAATGTCAACTGGAAGTTCCTACTACGCACGACCTGACCACTGAGATTCGCATCTTTGCCCTGATGCGACTGGGTGTAACCGACAGCCAGGAGATTGCCACCCTGCTGCATTACTCCACCCAGACCATCTACAACTACAAGTCTGGAATGCGAGCAAAGGCGATTAATCGAGATACATTCGAATCAGATATCAATCAGCTTTGCCACATCATTAATAGTTAATAACTAATAGTTTATAGCATAAACCGCTTTGACAATCTTGCTCAACGGCGCAGCCTCTATAAACTATTAACTATTAACTGTAAACTATTAACTAGCTTCTGTGTATCACGGTTCCGTTAGCCTGATGCGTAGCAAGAACCAGAACCTCAGCTATTTGCACATGTTCTGGAGCACTTGCAGCATAGAAGGCTACATCAGCCACGTCATCGCCGTTCAGAGGCTCTATGCCGCGGTAAACGTTGTCTGCGCGGTTCTGGTCACCATGGAAACGGATGTTAGAGAAGTTTGTTTCAACCAAACCCGGTTTCACATTAGTAACACGCACTTTCGTATGTGCCACATCAATACGCAAGCCGTCTGTAATAGCCTTTACAGCCGCTTTGGTAGCACAATATACATTACCTCCCGCATAAGCAGCATCACCCGCCACACTACCTATATTGATTACATGACCATGATTACGCTCCACCATACCAGGTACTATCAGGCGAGTCATGGTTAAGAGGCCCTTGATATTGGTATCAATCATCTGGTCCCAATCTTCAAAATCGCCCTCATATTCAGGTTCCAGTCCACGTGCGAGTCCTGCATTATTGATAAGCACATCCACATTGCGCCACTCCTCAGGGATGTAATCCACCGCTTTCTTGGCAGCTTCACGGTTACGCACATCGAAAGCCAAGGCAAGCACCTCAACGCCCTCAGCCTCGAGTTCTTTCTTCAGGATTTCCAACTTTCCCGTGTTTCTACCTGTAAGAATCAGGTTATAGCCGCCACGGGCAAAACGACGTGCACAACCTTCGCCAATACCGCTTGTTGCGCCTGTAATAAGAGCAATTTTATTCATATTCTTTGATACTTTGAATTATACTTAGAACTTTTGATACTTTGAACTTTTATGATTAGCGAAGCAATTGAATTCTTCACTCTTCACTTAAAGAATAAGGACTCTGACCTCAGCATTCGCCATTTTCTCTATCTGGTTCATCGGACGTTTATAATAAACACTCTGGATAGCCTTGTTGATGATGCCATGCCCCACAGCAAGAACGGTCTGATCAGGATAAGTAACCTTGAGCCAGGTAAGGAAATTCTGGGCTCTTGATTTCATCTTTTCCAGCGTCTCTATGTTGTCCGGCCAATCCTTTGGGTCCGTCGGCAGGTCAGGGATGAATTTACCCGTAAAATCGCCCCAATCGCGCTCTCTGAGCAAGGGAGTGGTGACAACGGGATGCGAGCCGGCAATAATTTCACAGGTCTGTATACTGCGATAGAGATCGCTCGATACGAAAACATCGATAGGTGTACCGGCCATTTTCCTGGCCACTTCCTCAGCTTGCTCAATACCTTTCATATTGAGTTTTCCCGGTGTTTGTCCCTGCATAATTTGCGCCTTGTTATCCACCGTTTCACCATGGCGCACCAAATATAATTTTGTCATTGTCTTTACTTTTTCCGTCTATATCAAAAATGAGTTTTTACTTTTCCTAAGTCTATACTCCAGACATAGTTTTTACTTTCACTAAGTCTCTTTCCAAGACATCATGATTCTGATTTTGCTTACAAAATTACGGCTTTCTATCGAGACCAACAAATAATTTGCGTTAAATATAGCAATAATTAGCGTTAAATATAGCAATAATTTAAGTTTATATAAAAAACTTCTTGCTAGTTTCGGATTTCTTTCGTAACTTTGCCCCGAAATAACAAAATCAGTTTTAGTATGAAGGTAATACACAGTTCAATATTCCGCGCAGTATGCGCCATCATCGTAGGAGTCCTGCTCATCCAATATCGTGAGCAGACCGTCACCTGGATAACCATCGCCATCGGTGTTTTGTTTTTCCTTTCAGGTGTCATCTCCCTTGCCAGTTATTGGGCAGCCAAACGCAATGCAGAGAAGATGCAGGGCCAGATTCTGTCTGATTCCAATGGTAAGCCTATCATGGGCATGATACCTAAATTCCCGCTTGTGAGTGTAGGCAGTCTTATCCTGGGATTGCTGCTTGCCCTGATGCCTCAGGTGTTTATCGCCTGGCTGATGTTCATCCTGGCATTCATCCTGATTCTGGGTGCTCTGACCCAGTTTGCCAACCTGGCTTCAGCAGCTAAGATGGGACGCGTAGGCATTCTCTTCTGGCTCTTCCCTTCAGCCCTTCTTCTGCTGGGTCTGCTCGCCATCATTAAGCCTTCAGCCATCGCCTCTGCTCCTCTTTTCATCATCGGTTGGGGTATGCTCATCTATGGAGTAGTAGAGCTTCTCAACGCCTTTAAAGTCTCCAACAACAAGAGAATCTGGCTGAAGAACCAGCAGCAGAAACAGAATTCAAAGGAGATTTATGTGGATGTAGAGGAAGTGAAGAACGAAGAGTAAAACAACGAAATCATTATATCATCATATATGAATAATAAAATTAAGTCTCTCTTTGCCTGGTTATGGCAAAAGTTTCGCGCATTCTGTACCTGGTACAAAGGATTGTATCAGGGCAGAGCGTGGTATACCAAGACCCTCGTTGCCTTGGCAAGTTGTATAGTCGCCTTCATCTTGTATCTGGGCGCAGTAGATATCAACTTCTTATGGCTCTTCGGCAAGTCACCTGGCTATTTCTCAGGCATCCTGGACCCACAGACCTCAGAGGCCTCTGAAATCTATTCGGCTGATGGAAAGCTCATCGGCAAGTATTTCAACGAAAATCGTACTCCGGTAGAATATGATGAGGTAACACCTGATTTCTTCAAGGCACTGGTAGATACCGAGGATGAACGATTCTACAAGCACATCGGTATCGATCCTATCGGTGTGTTTGCTGCTGCCAAGGATGCACTCCTCCATCATAACGGGCGCGGTGCTTCTACCATCACACAGCAGCTGGCGAAGAACATGTTCCGTGTACGTTCGCAATATTCTACCGGTTTGCTGGGCAAGATTCCTGTACTCCGCCTGCTCATCATCAAGAGCAAGGAGTGGATCATCGCGGTTAAACTCGAAACGGTGTTCAACAAGAAGGAAATCATCACCATGTATGCCAATACAGTAGATTTCGGTAGCAATTCCTATGGTATCAAAACCGCTGCGAAGACCTACTTCAACACCACCCCTAAGGAGTTGACCACCGGTCAGGCTGCCGTGCTCGTGGGCATGCTCAAAGCTACCACCTACTACAACCCACGCACCAACCCGGAGAACAGTCTTGCACGCCGCAACACCGTATTATATAATATGGTGACACATGGCGATCTCTCAAAAGACAGATACAATGAACTGAAAGATGAGCCTATCAAGCTCGATTTCAAGGTAGAAGAAAACTACGACGGACAGGCTAAATACTTCCGTGAGGCAGTAGCCAACTACCTGAAAGACTGGTGTAAAGACGAAGGTTACGACCTCTATACCAGCGGTTTGAAGATTTATACCACCATCGATACCCGCATGCAGAAGTATGCAGAAGATGCAGCTCGCAAGCAGATGAAACAGGTACAGCAGAACTTCAACAACCACTGGAGCATCCGCCGTACCCAGGCAGGCAAAGGCAACTGGATGAGTCAGGATCCTTGGCAGGATGAGAACCACAACGTGATACCAAACTTCATCCAGGGCATTGCCGAGCGCCAGCCATTCTACAAGGCATTGATAGCCCGCTTCCCTAACAATCCCGACTCAGTAAACTATTACTATAAGGAGTGGGTTCACCCGGTTAAGGTATTCGATTATGACAAGGGCAGCATCACGATGAATATGACATCAGAAGACTCCATCAAGTATATGACCACCTTCATGCACTGCGCCTTTGTAGCCATGGAGCCACAGACCGGAGCAGTAAAGGCATGGGTGGGCGATATCGACTTCGACCACTGGAAGTATGACAAGGTAACAGCCGAGCGCCAGCCTGGTTCTACCTTCAAGCTCTTTGTTTATACCGAGGCGATGAATCAGGGTTTAACCCCTTGTGACAAGCGTCGCGACGAATATATCTCTATGGAGGTATACGATAAGAAGAAGCACGAGATGACCACCTGGCGCCCATCCAATGCCAATGGTTCGTTCTCGGGCGACAGTATCCCATTGAAGAGTGCCTTTGCCAAGAGTATCAACTCTGTGGCTGTAAGATTAGGACAGGAGATGGGCATCAAGCGCATCATCGAGACAGCCAAGAAGATGGGTATCAACAGTCCGCTGGATGACACCCCTTCTCTCGCCCTCGGTTCCAGCGATGTCAACCTCCTGGAGATGACATGCGCCTACAGCACCATTGCCAACAATGGCAAGCACCACGACCCGGTATTGGTTACCAAGATTGTAGACCACGATGGTAAGGTGGTTTACAAGGGCCCTACCGATTCCGAGCAGGTGATACCTTACAAGAGTGCCTTCCTCATGCAGCAGCTCTTACAGGGCGGTATGAAGGAGCCGGGAGGTACATCCCAGAGTCTCTGGGGCTATGTAGGCAACTACCGTGATACAGAGTTCGGTGGCAAGACAGGTACCACCAATAACCACTCCGATGCCTGGTTCATGTGTGTGAGCCCTAAGCTCGTAGTTGGTGCCTGGGTAGGAGGCGAATACCGCTGTCTCCACTTCCGCACCGGAGCCTTGGGTCAGGGATCCAGAACTGCTCTTCCTGTGTGCGGTTACTTCCTTCAGAGAGTCTTTGGCGACCCAGCCTTCCAGCAGTATCACGGCAAGTTTGACAAGCCACATGACAGCGATATCACCCGCGATATGTACATCTGTGCAAGTTATGCACCAAAGCCAAAGGTAGATACCACCAAGGTAGACAGTACCGTCTTCCAGGAAGAGATCGTTCTCGATGACGAAGGCAACCCTATCATCCGCGAGGTTCCTGCCAAGAAGGCGGAAGACGAATCTGCCACCGGTACTGCCACTACAGAAGAAAAGACTACAGAAGAAAAGAAAGAGAAGAAGAAGGCTAAGCCAACCGAGCAGCCTATCAACTTCGATGATCTTTAAATTTAGTTTATAGTTTATAGTTTATAGCGGCTACGCCGTTTAGCAAGAAGGCGATTTAATGTGGCTTATGCTATAAACTATAAATTATAAACTATAAATTAAATACAATGATTGATCTCGACAACCCGGAGTTGCAGAATGCACTCCAAATCATACAGTTTACCCGTCGTTCGCTTTTCCTTACCGGAAAGGCGGGGACGGGTAAATCTACTTTTTTACGTTATATAGCCGCTAATACCAAGAAGAAACATATCATTCTTGCCCCAACAGGCATTGCGGCCATCAACGCCGGAGGAAGCACGCTCCACAGCTTTTTCAAGCTTCCTTTCCACCCGCTGCTACCCAACGACAGCATGTATTCCGTCCGCAACATCCGCAACACCCTGAAGTATAATTCAGAGAAGATAAAGATTATCCGCGAGGTAGAGCTCATCATCATCGATGAGATCAGTATGGTTCGTGCCGATATCATCGATTTCCTGGACAAGATATTGCGGGTATATTGCCGCAACATGCGAGAGCCTTTCGGGGGCAAGCAGCTGCTTCTGGTGGGCGATATCTTCCAGCTGGAGCCTGTGGTAAGAGAGGACGACCGCCGTCTGCTCAGCCCCTTCTACCGCAGCAGTTTCTTCTTCAATGCCAAGGTGTTCGAATACTTCAAGCTCGTGAGCATTGAACTCAAGAAGGTATACCGTCAGAGCGATCCCGTTTTCATCAGCATCCTCGACCATATCCGCACGTCTCAGGTGCCCATGCAGGATCTCCAGCGCCTCAACCAGCGCGTGGGAGCCCAGCTCGATGAGAGCGATTCCAAACTTGCCATCACCCTCTCTACACGCCGCGATACGGTAGATTACATCAACGACAGCCAACTCCAGCGTCTTCCGGGAGAGCCTTGCCTCTTCCGTGGCCACATACAGGGCGAGTTTCCGGAGAGCAGTCTCCCTACCCCTATCGAGCTTTACCTCAAGACGGGGGCTCAGGTTATCTTCATCAAGAATGATATCGAGCATCAGTGGGTGAATGGCACGCTGGGCACCATCATCGGTTTTGATGAGGATGAGGATGCCAAGATTTATGTGCGCACCGAGGAAGGCAAGGATGTGATGGTGGAGCCTGCGGCATGGAGCAACATGAGATACCATTTCAATGAGGTTGAGAAAAAGATTGAGGAGGAAGAGATTGGCAGATACGAGCAGTACCCCATCCGTCTGGCTTGGGCGATAACGGTTCATAAGAGCCAGGGCCTCACCTTCAACCAGGTGAAGATTGATTTCACGGGTGGTGTCTTTGCGGGCGGACAGACGTATGTTGCCTTGTCCCGCTGCACCAGTCTCGAGGGCATCAGTCTTCAGGAGCCGTTGCGTCAGAGTGATGTTTTCGTGCGCAATGATGTCAAGCAGTTTGCCCGTCATTATAACGACCAGAGCACCATCAACACAGCGCTTACCCAGAGTAAGGCCGACAAGCAGTATCATGATGCCGTCAAGGCCTTTGACAGGGGCGATATGCAGTCGGCTCTCGACAACTTCTTCCTTGCCATCCACAGCCGTTATGATATCGAGCAGCCGCTTGCCAAGCGTTTCATCCGCAGAAAGCTGAACAGGGTGAACGAGCTTCAGGCAGAGAACGAGCGGTTGCGCGAAGAAATAAGAAAGAAGGATGAAGAGAAGGAGAAGCAGCAGAAGTTCCTCAAGCGCCTTGCCACGGAGTATGTGATTATGGGGAAGGAGTGCGAAAAAGAGGGAATGAAAGAGGCTGCCATCATGAATTACCGCAAGGCCCTTACCCTTTATCCTGAGCACCCGGAGGCGAAAAAAAGGCTTTTAAAAGTAAAAAGGTAAAAAGCAATATAGATAAAACAAAAAAACAGGCAAAATCACTTGCCTGTTTTTTGTTTTATCTATAAGCTGAAAAGCTTTATCAACTGGAAACTTTCAACTATAAGCTATCATCTAGTACCATTGTACAGCGTTCGAATAACCGCTGCGCTTGTCGTATTTCAGCGCATCTGTCAGGGTGGCTGCGTTACAACGGAAGGTGAAGTTGTAGCTCGTATATGGAGCGAGAACCACAGAACAGCTCATGTTAAAACAGTGAAGATCACGAGCCAGACTGGCGGTGGTCATACTGATCTTGTGGTTGTCAAAATCATAACCGGATGAGAAACTGATGTTCCAGCCATCACTGATTCTTACGTTACCACTCATGTTTAGAGTCTGGGTAAACTTATATGCATAGCGCATCGTCTTCTCATTGAACTTTTCTCTTCGCTTATCCTCGCGCATTGTTACACCATAACCGAAGGTCAGCGACCATGGCATCTTAAACGCCATATAACCATCTGAATCCGTTTCAGCCTTGCCGCCCTTCTTGGCTGCCGTCTTACCCTTCTCCATGCTGTCGTCTACGTTGCTCTCGATGTCGGTATCCAGACCTTCATCGTCATCATCATTGCGCTGGCTGTCCTTCTTGTCGTCCTCATCATCGCCCCCGCCAAAGAGTTTCTTCAGCTTCTCCGGGTTCAGTGTGAACGAGAAGTTTTGCGACATACCCTGGAATCGTCCGAACCTGCCCTTGCCCCACTCCGTATGGGTACCCACATAAACATTGTTCTGGTCGTCCAGCTCGTAGGCATAGGTGGCAAACACAGCGTTCATGTTGAAGGTATAGTTCTTCCACCACTTCAGTCTGAGGTTGATATTCATATCGCTCCAAGGGCGAACCTTGGCTGCGGTATTGTAACTCATGTTGATGTCGAACGCATCGATGATACTGAGTTTCTTGTATCCGGTAGAGTCCTTATCGCTCTTCACCTTCATCTCGATGTTGTTGCCCAGGGTAAACGAGATATTACCACTCTTACCCTTGCCCGGCGCATCGTAAAGGGCATTGGCATACTTCGAGTAGCTCACCAGTGATACGTTTCCGTCGGCATCGGTCTTCTGGTAGGTGTCCCAGTAGCCGTAGCGTGAAGCTCCGAAGTCTGGGGCATAACTGAAGCTCACCGTAGGCGTAAACACGTGGCGCACAGCCTGTATTTTATCTCCGAAGAGCTTGCGGCTTGGTATGTAGAAACCATAGAGTTTGGTAGAGAGACCTACGCTCATGTTCCAGTTATATACGTTGTTGAAACCGTAGATGGTATCACATTTCTCCGTTTGGCTGGCTTCATCCCATGATCTCTCCACCTTGTTGGTATACATACGGTCAGTGAAATTGAACGATGGGTTCACATTGAGATATTTGAAGAGCGTGAATGTAGCGCTCACCGGTATCTGATGCTTCCATCCGTTGCGCCAGTCCTTGATGAGTGAACTGTGCATCAGCTTATTCTCTTTGGTATTGATGCTGTTAGAGATGTGTCCCGTATAGCTCATGGCTATCTTCTCGTACCATTTCTCATCGCCCACCATCTTCTTTCTTCTGAACGGATAGAAGCGGGAGATGCTGATGTTGAGGTCGGGCAGCGTCATGGCGATGGATGAATCGCGCATGTTCTGCGAGAGGTTGGCGGTGGAACTGAGCGTCATACCGATGCTTGAGAACGAGGTGCTCCAGTTAACAGATGAGGTTCGCGTACTCTGCGTCATCGTCTGCGGATTGTAGAGCGAATTGAGGTTGTTGCGTTCGTAGCTTGATGTGGCGAAGTTCACACTTGCCGAAAGCGAACTGTATGGGCTTGCCTTGCTGTCCTGGCGGTGGCTCCATTGCAGTTTGAAGCTCTCCTGCTCGGTAAAGTCTGGCATTCCCTTGTCGCCGTTCTTCGTATCCTGGTAACTGAAGAAGAAGGAACCCGAGTATTTGTATCTCTTTCGGTAGTTGCTGGCTGCCGAGAGTCCCCACGATCCCTTGGTATAAATCTCGCCCAGCAGCTTCAGGTCCCATTTATCGTTCATGGCGAAATAATATCCGCCATCTCTGAGATAGAATCCTCGTGCCGTTTCATCGCCGTAGGTTGGCATGATGAAACCGCTGCTGTAGCTCTTGGTGAACGGGAAGAAGCCGTAAGGGATGGCAAGCGGCATAGGCACATCGCACACCACGAGATAGGCTGGTCCGAATACCACATCCTTGCCCGGCCTTACCTTGGCTCGGGAGAGCGAGATGTAGAAGTCGGGATGCGGATTATCGCAGGTGGTATACCTTCCGTGCTGCAGATAGATGACTCCCGATGAGTCGCGTTTCGACTTCACACCGGTCAGGAATCCGTCTTGCTGTTCTGTATATACATTATTAATAAGGGCCTTCTTGCTCTTGAAGTTGAATTTGATGGTGTCGGTATCATAGGTGTCGCTACCCATCTTGAAGACAGGTTTGCCCTTGATGCCTCCCTCCACCGTACTGTCGGGTGTACCCATCGCCTTCACGTTGCTCTTGTCCATATCCATGGAGATGCGGTCGGAACTGAGGTCCATGTTGGTATACTTCACGTTGGAGTTTCCGTAGAGATATGCCACCTTGTTCTTGGCATCATATACGAGAGAGTCGTCCGCCTGATAGTTAACCGGTGCGTCTACTCCACCCTGTTTCTTTCTGGCGATACTGTCAAGGCGAATACTGTCATCCACCACTTTATTATGTTTCCATATAGCTTTCTGCAGCGAGTCCATCTGCGTGGTGTCGTCAGCCTGTTTCAGCTTGGGCTTTATTTCGTTACCCAGCGAGTCTACGAACACACTGTCCCCCACGCTGTCAACGGTTTCCGTCTTCTCCGTTTTCTTCTTTTTCTTTTTCGAATCGGGCGTACCTGGTTTAGCCACCATCATACACGAGATGGCAGCGAGCAGCAGCATAGCTATCGTCGATTGTTTTCTCATTCAATAAATTAGAATTCTATTCAAACATGCGTTCCCATTGCTGGAAGCGTTTTACTCCTTCCTCTCCGAACTTCATGAGACTTTTTTCTGCTTTCTCAATTGTTTTTTCCCGGTCGAGGTGAGTTTTGCTGAAGAATTTATCAGCGTAGCAAATCACCTTCTCCTCCATGGTTTCCGGCAGGAAATCCTGATGTGGCAGGGGCAGGTTCTGTGCTATGATCTGTGCCTCTGTGATGCCTGCACCGGTATGGCGCTCACATACGCGGGCATGTCGCTCATATCCTTCCTTGCGCAGGATTTCTGCTCCCAGTCGTCCATGGCAGATGTAGGGCTGCGAGCCGAAACACTGTATGCCTGGGGCATCGGTCATGAAGATGCCGAGGTCGTGGAGCATAGCTGCTTCTTCGATAAACTGGGCATCGAGTTGCAATTCGGGATGATACGAAACAATCTGTAGCGCTTTTCGCGCTACAGATTGGCTATGTGTAATGAGGATATGCCGAAGCTCATTATCCTCAGGATAATACTTATCAATAATAGCTTGATAATTCATTTCTAGTATATTTACTCAGCATCGCGCTCGATGTAAGCGATAACATCGCCCTTGCGCACCTTGCTGCCCTGCTTGGCATTGATTTCTACGAGCTTGCCGCCCAATGCAGCTGGGATGGTTTCAAACTCGCCCCAAGGAGCCTGGATATAGCAGAAGGCATCACCTTCTTTATATTCCTTGCCGATGTATGGCTCTACAGCTGGCTGGCACTCGCCCTCGCCCTGGAATTCCCAGAAGAGCTGGCCGGCTACTGGTGCCACTATGGCATCTGCCTTGGCGTGCTTGAACTCTGCAAGCTGTGCAGGAGTAAGGGTTGTACCGAGCTTAGCATCCTTTGCCTTCTGAAGGTCGGCCAGGAAGTTCTTCTTTGCCTGTCCGCTCTTGTAGTTGCGATACTGCTCTGGGTGCATAGCGAGCTCAAAGAGTTCCTCGTCGTCCTGACCGTAATCCCAACCGTTCTCGTCCATCTCCTTCTTGAAGTCGTCGAGGGCGTTGGTGAGCAATGTGTGTGCATCAACATCTGTAAACTCGCGGCCCTGCTTCTTGGCGAGCTCTACGAGTTCTGGGTCGATAGTTCCAGGAATCTTACCGCTCTTACCGAGAATCATACCCCACATAGAGTCGTCCATCATTACGAAGCGCCCCTTGCCCTGCTCCATGGTGAGGAGGTTCATCAGTGAGATGTTCTTTACATACTGGCTGAATGGGGTTACCAATGGAGGATAACCTACGCGTGGCCATACATACTCTACCTCGTCGAAGAGCTTGATGAGCAGGTCGTCCATAGACAACTCTTCCTCACCCTTCTTCTTGCGGATGTTGTTGATGGTCTGACGCATACCGCCGAGGTCTGCCATCATAGAACCCATCATACCGCCAGGGAGACCGCAACCGAGCAACAATGAAGACATGATCTTGTTACCTGGGTTGATGAAGTAGCCGAGCCACTCGTCGATGAACTCCTGAGTCATAGCACGAGCCTTCATATAAGCGCTCATGTTGATTTCAGGCACCTCGAAGCCCTCGTTCTTCAGCATGCTGATAACAGAGATTACGTCTGGGTGAACCTTACCCCATGACAATGGCTCGATGGCTGTATCGATGATGTCGGCACCATTGTTGCAGACCTCGAGGATAGAAGCCATAGAGAGACCAGGCCCTGAGTGGCCGTGATACTGGATGATGATCTCAGGATACTTGTCCTTAATCATCTTGGTGAGTTTGCCGAGGAATGCTGGCTGGCCGATACCTGCCATATCCTTCAAACAGATTTCCTCTGCACCGGCAGCGATGAGCTGGTCGGCGATGTTCATGTAATATTCCAGGGTATGAACAGGAGAGTTGGTGATACAGAGTGCACACTGTGGAGTCATGCCACCCTCCTTTGCCCACTTGATAGAAGGAATGATGTTGCGCACATCGTTCAGTCCGTCGAAGATACGTGTGATGTTGGTACCCTGCTTAGCCTTTACCTTATACATAAGGGCGCGCACGTCGTCAGGCACAGGATACATACGAAGAGCGTTCAATCCGCGGTCGAGCATGTGAGTCTTGATACCCACCTCGTTGAAAGGTTTGCAGAATGCGCGTACGGCATCGTTAGGGTTTTCACCTGCAAGGAGGTTAACCTGTTCGAAGGCACCGCCGTTAGTCTCTACACGGCTAAAGCATCCCATTTCGATGATAACTGGGGCTATTTTAGCCAACTGATCCTTGCGTGGCTGGAACTTACCAGAGCTCTGCCACATGTCTCGATAAACGAGACTGAACTGAATTTTCTTCTTCATTATTCTTGTTCTTTTTCTTTATATTCGATGTATGAATTAAATTCCAAGGTGCAAAATTAGACAAAAAAATTGAGAAATCGTCCTATTCGCCTCTTTTTTTATATTTATTATGTAATTTACTTCAATATTTCCTTCTTCATCTTGCTGTTCAGCTTCTCGGCTGCAGCATGGGCCTTAGCGTTGGCCTTCATCGCATTGAGCGAGCGGTGGAACCCCTGGATGCGGCCCTCACGATCAGAGAGGGCCAGACTGTCGCCCTTCATATATACAAAGGTGAAGGTATCGCGCTTCGTCTTTTCGTTGATCACCACGTCCTCCAACTCGCGGCGGCCCTGCACCAGAATCAGTTTGCCGTTATAGGCATGCCATTCCGTATACTGAGGCACAGCAGGATATTCTACCGGGCTATCGTCGTCCACATCTTTGTTTATCATCACCCTGCCCACGGCCACCGCCTCGCTCATGCGCTTCAGGGTGAAGCCATACTGTCGCGGCACCATATAAGTTTCTACGATGCTGTCGGGCATATTGGCAAGGATTCTCGCCTGCTGGCGCTTGCTCAGATGCGATACTTCGCGCAGCTTCGGCATCACCGGATAGGTCCAGGTGGCCTTCAGCTGGTCCAGGTCTATCACCATGTCGGCACGGTTCTTCTCATCCTTCTCCTCGCATGGCATCACGCAAACCCAGTCGCCCACCTCTATATCTCCAAACACCTGATGGTTGCGAGTGGCATCCAGAATATTGTATCTTACGGGGTCGCCGCCTCCGTTGGGCAGCAGCACCAGCGCGGTATCCGAGCAGCCCAGGCAGGCAAGTCCGTAGATAGCCCTGTCGCCCTTTGCCGGTTTCGAGAGGCTGATGGCGAGTTTCGAATTGTCCATACGTGGTGGTTTCTTTCCCCTGTGACATGCTGCGAGGGTTGTGGCGGCTAGCGCCAGTGTGAGTATTGTCTTGACTTTCATCTTTCTATTCATTATTTCAGATGCAAAACTACAACTATTTTTTGGAAGCACCAAATATTGAATCGTAAAATAATTAAAAAATAGGTGATATATTTTGTAGTGTCTCGATTTTGCATTACCTTTGCAACCGTTTTTTGGGATCAACATCCCCCTCGTCCTGCCACACACGCCGGATGATGAAAAGAAATAGGACAAACTCAAGAATTATATGCAACAAGAGAATATGACAGACAAGACAAATACACACGCTCTCCCGGCATGGACCGAGGTAGAGTATACCGCATTATGCAAAAACCCGTACCTGTTAACCCCATTCTTCATCCCTAAGGAGGCGAAGTGCTTCACGTGCCGCGAAGATGGCACGAGGGAAGAAGAAAGAATGGTTTTCCTCGTTTTCAAATCTACTGCAGCCCCTGCTGATGCCGAATGGGAAGATGATCCTGTTCCGGGCGAGATGTGGGTGCGAGCATTGGGCGATGACGATGAGGAGATTGAGCCTGCCAAGGTGATTTACCTGGGTCAGGACATCGAGGATTTCATCCGTGTAGCCGCTGAGGACGACCAGACCATCACCTTCGATTTCTGGTGGCGCTACGGCGAGGTGAAGGTGGAGAAGGCCGAGAAAACCAGCGACGGATTCGTATGCCGCAAGGATGATTTCGGCGATGACGGACTGGCTGTTACCCTGATTCCTGAGGACGGCAACAATCCGGTTGTCCTCCGCCTTCAGATTCCTTACATCGGTTTCTCGCTCTACGATGCCGAGGGCAACAAGGTGCATGGCGAGCTGAGCATTCCGCAGGATAAGGTGGATGACTACACCTACGAATTTGTGGGCGATGACAGCAACGACCGTTTCACCCTTCAGCTCGACAGCAACAGGCTGGTTTACATGTGTGTATTGCGCCATGAGGATCATCAGCTGGTGGTTCGCAACCAACGCGACCGTCTTTCGGTAGTAGATCAGATTCCTACCGAGGGCAAGCTTTCTGAGTTGCTCATGAACACGAATTCTGCGCTCATCAAGAATAGGAATCACCGTTGGCGCATTCAGATTGAGGGCACCACGCTGTCTCACGAGGTTGAGTTGAATGTAGATGCGGCATCTCTGGTAGCTTTTGCAGAGGAGCAGATGCAGAAGGGCATGGAGATTGACGAGCTGGGGCAGCATCTGATGGCACTGGAGCAGAAGTATCATTTCCAGTGGTTCTGGCTGAGTGAGGACGACTGGAGTCATGACAATCCAGTGTTCGACATGTTCATGAAGCAACTTTGTGCCTTTTCGTATGTCAGTCAGAATCCTGTTCAGGCAGATGCGTTGATGGCAAGGAACTACAAGCGTAAGATTCGCCGTTACAGCAGTATGCTGAAGGCTCACAAGCGTGGTGAGTTGAATCTTTTTGAGGAGAGTGATGAGGTGCGAGCCGAGTATCTCCGCATCTTCCAGGGTTTCCACCAGCCTTTCGTAGAGGCTTTTGAGAAGGAGGAAGAGGAATAATCTTTTAAGTTTTATCCCTCACATCCCTCATTTTTTCTCTTTTCAAAATATTAATCACCTGATAATAAGAGAATTATCTATTTAGGAAAGCGTGATGGATGGACAAAATGTTTACAATATCCATCACGCTATCCATCACTAATAGCCTTCATCTATCACGTTTTTCAGCTTATCTTCTTGCAAAAAGCAAGAAGATCTTTGCAGAATATGGTTATGGGACCTGGCGAAAACGGACCACACGTTGTGCTGCGCTGGCTCACGGATATTACTGCATCGGGGTACGGATATTACTGCGTCGGGTTACAGATATTACTGCGTCGGGTTACAGATATTACTGCGTCGGGATACAGATATTACTGCGTCGGGGTACGGATATTACTGCGTCGGCTAGCGCAGACGTATCCGTAGGCTTATTGAGACGGCTGAATTCGCTGACAGAACTACTTGAATTAGCAAACTGAACTACTTGAATAGCCCGACCGGGATAAAAACAAAGCGGGCGGACCTCTTTTCACGAAGAAGCCCGCCCTGTTTCCTAATTAAACTTTGTTGCATTAAAGAAATGCAATGCTTGAGCAAAAATATTTTTATTTCTCTATCAGTCCCTCTACATACTTGCAGAGGATACCGATGCCCTTGAGGTTTTCGCCACCCTGAGGAATGATGATGTCAGCATAGCGCTTGGTCGGTTCGATAAACTGCTCGTGCATCGGCTTCAGGACCTTGAGGTATCGGTCTACCACCATCGATACGGTGCGACCCCTATCGATGGTATCACGCTGAATGTTGCGTATCAGGCGCTCATCAGCATCGGTATCCACGAACACCTTCAGGTCCATCAGGTCTCTCAACTTCTTGTCCACCAGCGTCATGATGCCTTCGATAATCACAACCGGCTTGGGGTCAACGTGAATCGTTTCCGGTTCACGGTTGCATTTGATATAACTATAGGTGGGTTGCTCTATCGCCTTGCCAGCACGCAGATCAGCGAGCTGCTGGTGCAAAAGCTTCCAATCGAATGCCGACGGGTGGTCGAAGTTGATCCGATGACGTTCTTCCTCGGTCATCTGCGAGGTATCGTTATAATATGAATCTAGGGGCACCACAGCCACATAATGAGGCGGCAGCACTTCTACGAGTTTCTTCACCACAGTAGTCTTGCCGGAGCCTGTGCCTCCCGCAATGCCAATAACGGTCACTTTATCTTTCATATTCTTTCTATAAGATTTCATCAAACATCTTGCGGTAGAATTCAGCCTTCTTCTCCACTGTCATAGGATAGGCACGGGAACTGGAGGGTATGCGGTACAGACGGAGTCTGCGGCCCTCGAACTGGAATTCTGCATAGCCTCCCATCTCAGGCTTTTCCTTGATGCCGAAGTGTTCTGAAAATACCTTCGTGGCAAGCTGGCCGGCTGTAAGCACCGCCCTGCAATGGGGCAGCTGGCGGAGCATGCCGTCGAGATCGGCGGGCTGCACGATCTGCAGGTCCTTGTCGGATGCCGTATTCTTGGTGCGTATCACCTGCTGTGCGGTATCATAGATGGCGACGCCCTTCTCCCTGAGAAATTCCTTAATAGCATAGAGGCGGTAGGTCTTCTTCTCTACATCCACGAAATGGAACTTATCCTGGAAGTAGATAATCCCGAATATCCTCCACATATCATTCTGGAAGTTGGGATAATACCAGGGCATGCACCACCGCTTCGCTGCAGGCGGAAACGTGCCGAGCATCAGCAGCCGCGCATTCTCGGGCAGCCACGGCTCAAAAGGATGATTCTCTACCATTTTCTACTTTTTTTCCTTCACCAGGTACATCACTACCGGCAGGTGATCGCTGTAGCCGTTAAGCCATCTGCCGCCTGCCTTGGTACGCAAAGGAGCACCCTTGTACTGACCTTCCTGCTGGATGAGGTAATCGCGGTGGAAGATGTGGTTCTTCCAGAACTTCAGAGAACTGTAGTCCTTGTTCTTACTATCCCTGTTCAGGAGATTAGGCGTGATGACAATCTGGTCGAAGAGATTCCATGAACCGCTGTAGAACAGGGTTCCCTTGCCCTCCTTGGCCAGGATGTTATACCATGGGTTATACATATCATCGGCACCCACCTCGCTGATTTCAGCCTTTGCCTTCAGCACCTTATGCATGCTGGCGTTGGTAGGATCATCGTTCATATCACCCATCACGAACACCTTCATCTCAGGGTTCAGACGGAGCAAACTGTCTTTTACCACCTTAGCCTGGCGCGCTCCGCTCTCGCGATAGAACGAACCGGAGAAACGGCTTGGCCAGTGGCATACGATAACCGCCACATCCTCGCCCGCCAACTCACCACGTACGGTGAGGAAACCACGGGTTTTGTAGGCAGAATCCTTGGCAAGTTCCTGTACGTAAGGCACCAATCGGGTATTCTTCACCGTGAAGAGTGCCGGATTATAGAGCAGCGCACAATCGATGCCTCGCTTATCGGAACCCTCGATATGGCAGAACTGCATGTTTCTTGCCTTGAGAGGCGGCTGCGCGGTGAGATCTTTCAGCACGTTGGCATTCTCAACCTCAGCCAGACCAATGAAGGCACAACCCACGTTAGGCAGCACATCGGTACCCATGTCGGCAAGTGCACGCGACATATTCTTGAGTTTATTGGTATATTTCATACCATTCCATCCCTTAGCAGGGAGATACTCATAATCATTCTTACCGGCATCATGGCAGGTATCGAAGAGGTTCTCCTGGTTATAGAAACCCACAGCATACACCTGATACTGCTTGTTACCGGAAGTCTGCGACTTCTTTTTCTGTGCCGTAGCGCCCAACCCAATCATGAGGAGGGCAGCCAGCAAGAGCAAATGTTTTCTCATACTAATATTAAATATTAATGTATACCTAATTATATATGTTCACCTTAACGCGGTGAGGTAACAGGTAGCAAAGATACCTAAAAAAACGGAAATATCTCCATAAAAACGAATATTTTTTCAGTTTTCATACATTTTTAACATAAATAAATTCATTTTTCAAAAAATTTTTTGTTACTTTGCAGCATTAAACACATTGAATCGGAACAGAAGACACAAGACCAGGGACACGGTAAGTCCCCTTATCGCCCAAACAAGACCTAGCGGGACATATATCATCACTGCTCAAAGAGACTACTGTTGCCGGTTTATTAATACTTAATACATATAAACTATGCAGAAGAAAGTAAACTTAGCAATGTTAACACTCTTCTCATGTTCATTGGCTATGGCTCAGAACGAAAAGACTGACCAGAACATAGCACAGGGACTTGATGAGAATGCTTTCACCTTCTCCGAGGCACAGTTGGGCGAGGACGATGACATGTCATCCAATGTCACCATCCTCAATTCTACCAGCAACGTATACGCGAGCCAGGCAGGTTACCTGTTCTCGCCAGCACGTTTCCGCTATCGTGCCTTCAACCAGAAGTACAACGATGTCTATATCAACGGTGCTTCCATGAACGATATGGAGACCGGACAGTTCCGTTTCTCCAACATCGGCGGTTTGAACCGATTCTCCAGAAACGTAGACTTTGCCCTGCCTTTCGAAGCCAACGGCTATTCGATGACCGGCATGGCAGGCTCCAACAACTATGATTTCCGTGCCGGAAGCATGCAGGAAGGACAGTATGCCAGCGTAGGTGTTGCCAACCGCAACTATACCCTGCGCGGACTCTACTCCTACTCCAGCGGCTTCAACGAGAAGGGATGGGCAATAACAGCCGGTCTCACCTACCGTTGGGCTAACCGGGGATACGTAGAGGGAACCTTCTACAACGCCCTCTCCTATTTCTTCGGTGTACAGAAGAAGTGGATGAACGGCCACTCGCTGAGCTTCTCCACATGGGGTAACCCGACAGAAAGAAGTACCCAGGGAGCATCTACCGACGAGGCTTACTGGCTGGCAAACGACTACCAGTATAACCCATACTGGGGATACCAGAACGGACACAAGAGAAACTCACGCGTAGTGAACGACTTTGCCCCTTCGGCTATCGCTACATGGGACTGGGAAATCAACGACCAGATGAAGCTCACCACATCGGTGTTCGGAAAATACTCTATGTACAAGAGCACCAAGCTCAACTACAACAACGCAGAGAATCCACAGCCAGACTACTGGAAGAACATGCCATCAGCCAACTACTATGTATGGGGCGACTACAAGAACGGCAACAACATGTATACCTGGGAAAACTGGAACAACGCCGTAAACTACTGGCAGGCAAGCAAGCAGAACCGACAGATTAACTGGAACCGCCTGTACTATGCCAACCAGCAGGCAGCCAAGAACGGACAGGATTTGCTATACTATGTTCAGGCTAAGCACAACGACAACCTGACCCTGAGCCTGTCATCCGTTCTGAACACCAAGCTGACCAAGAAATCGAACCTGGCTACGGGTATCATGCTCGGAAAGAGTACCAACCAGCACTATCAGACACTGGAAGACATGCTGGGCGGTGCCATCTTCCACAACATCAACACATATGCCCTGGGAGATTATCCTAAGACCGACCCACGTGTGCAGTACGATCTGAACACAGCCGGTCCTAACAACACAGGCAAGCTGGTTTACGAGGGCGACAAGTTCGGTTACGACTATCGCATCGACGTGAACAAGGCAAACGCATGGAGCACCTATACAGCCGAATTCTACAACATGAAGGCGATGCTGAGCGGACGTATCGGATATACCGGAATGAACCGCCGAGGCTACATGCGCAACGGTATGGCACCGAACAACAGCCAGGGCAAGAGCGGCACAGCCAACTTCCTGGACGGTGGCGTAAAGGGAAGTCTGAACGTGGATATGGGCAGAGGTCATGCCTTCAGCATAGGAGCCGGATACGAGCTGCGTGCACCGATGGCAAACACAGCCTTCATCTCGCCTGAAATCAGCAACGACTTCGTGACTAACCTCAAGAACGAGCGCATCTTCAGCTCTGAATTCAGTTACCAGTATCGCAACGCATGGCTGAGTGCCAACGTGAGCGGATACTACAGCCGACTGGAGAACGTTACGGAATGGCAGAACTTCTACAACGATGATGAGAACTCATTCACCTACGTGAGCATGACCGGACTGAAGAAGGAATACTATGGTGTAGAGGTGGGCGCTAAGATTAAGCTCACATCATGGCTCGACCTGAAGACCCTGGGCGCTATGAGCGAGGCGAAGAACATCAACAATGTAAACGCCGTATACATGCTCTCAAAGAGTGCTGAGGTTTACCAGGACAAGGCTTACGTGATGAATATGCGCGAGAGTGGCACACCGCTCACAGTGGGAAGCATCGGTCTCGATGCCCATATAAACGGATGGTTCGTCAACCTCAATGCCAACTATTACGACCGCATCTACCTCTCTTATTCTCCAAGCTACAGATATGAGAAGGTGCTGACCAACCGCCAGGCTGCCCACAAGGCATTCCCTGAAATCTTTGCTCCTACTACACTCGACGGTATGAGCTGGACTGAGGATGCTGTAGCCCAGGAGAAGGGTCACGGAGGATGGATGGTTGACCTGAGCATAGGCAAGAGCGTGAGACTGAAGGAGGGTTCCCTCAACTTCAACCTCATGATTACCAACCTGCTGAACAACCAGACCATCGTAACAGGCGGATATGAGCAGAACTCACGTTCAAGCTATACAGTGGATGCTAACGGCAACGTGAAGAATCCACGCCTCTACCAGTTCTCCAAGAATCCTAAGAAGTATTACACCTGGGGTACCAACGGCATGTTCCAGGTATCTTACAGATTCTAAAGAGCAGTTTCTCTTTAACATAAAGAACAGGGAGCAATCCCGTTTCTCTATAACAATAAAAAGAAAGAACAATGAAAAAGATAAAATTCATAGCATTGGCATTCCTGGCACTGACTCTGGGGTCGTGTATGGGCGACGGTTATGCTGACCCAGACCTGACCGAGAAGGTGCCTGCATCTCCATGGGGCAACAACAGCCTGAGGGAGAAGAATGTGATCAGCATAGCAGATTTGAAGACCCAGTTTGCTACGATTATCAACAGCGACAATGGCTACAAGCAGATTGAGAAGGACATGATGATCAAGGCGGTAGTGACGGGCAATGATGTCAGTGGCAATATCTACAACCAGGTGAGCGTACAGGATGCATCCGGCGCTATCATCATTGCCATCAACGGAAGTGGTCTGTCGGGTTATCTTCCTGTTGGTCAAGAGATTCTCGTAAACCTGAAGGGTCTCTATATCGGAAGTTACAAGAAGTTGCCTCAGATTGGCGGTGTGAATACCAAGCTCTCAGATGGAAGTCTGGGTATGGGCAAGATAGAGCGTGCCATCTGGAACGAGCACTTCAAGATTCTGAACCCTGGCGAGGCTGATGCAAGCACGGTAGTGCCAGAGGAGTTTGACCTGACAAAGCTTACTGATGCAGCCTATATGGATGCTAACGTGGGCAAGCTGATGACCCTGAAGAAGGTGAAGTTTGCCTCTGCCAACGGCACAAACGTATGGGCACCAGATGATACCAATACGAGTCTGGAACTGATTGATGCCGAAACGGGCAAGAGAATCAACAAAAACAACCTGGTAGTGCGCAACTCGGGTTATTCTAAGTTTGCCAACGAGGTGGTTCCACAGGGCGTATTCGATATCACCGGTATCTTCACCCGATTCGGCAACACCTGGCAGATTGTGCTTCGCAGCACGGATGACCTGAAGGCATCAGAAACAGGCGGTACATTGGAGAAGCCTTACACTGTGGCTCAGGCACTGGAGAAGATCAATGCCGGTACAGCAGGCGATGCAAAGGTTTATGCTACCGGTATCATCGTAAAGGTGAAAGATGTAGATACTGGCACGTATGGTAACGGTACATTCGTTATCTCTGACGACGGTAAGGATACAGAAGGCAAGACTCTCGAGGTATTCCGTTGCTTCAACATCGATGGTGCAAAGTGGACAGAGGAAACCAAGGGTATCCTTGTACCAGGCAAGAAGGTGGTTGTATCAGGCACCCTGCTTGATTATAACGGCACCAAAGAGATTAAGGGTGGCAATCTCATCTCTATCAAGTAATTACTGATTATCAAAATAGTAACAATATTTAAAAAGACAATAATATGAAAAAGTATATATTTTCAGTTTTGATGGCGGCGATGGCTGCCTTCACATTCAGCAGCTGCGAGGATGTGCCAGAACCTTATACACTGCCTACTCAGCCTGCTGGTCCAGGAACCACAGATCCTAACCAAAAGGGTTCTGAAAGCAATCCATATACTGTAGCAGAAGCTATCGCCCTCATCAAGGCAGGTACAGCACCTTCTACAGCTGTATGCGTAAAGGGTAAGATTACAGCCGTAACTTTCTTCAACGAAACCTATAGCAGTTTGTCATATAACATCGCAGACGAGGGTTCTTCAGATGTTATCGAAGTATACTCTGGCAAAGGCAAGGATGGTGCAAACTTCTCTTCCAAGGATGACTTGAAAGTTGGTCAGACCGTAGTAGTAAAAGGAATCGTCAAGGCATTCACGAAGAATGATGGCACTATTGTCAATGAAATCGACAAGAACAGCACCATCATCTCTATCGAGAACGCAGGAACTACAACTCCTGATACTCCAGCAACTGGTAAGGGTTCTCTCAGTGACCCATACAACGTGGCAGAAGCTATCGCAGCTATCAAGGCTGGCACAGCGCCTACTACACAGGTTTACCTGACAGGTATCATCTCAGATGTTGCTTTCTATAATGACCAATACAAGAGCATCACCTATTACATCTCAGACGATGGCAAGGGCAAGGACATGCAGGTTTACTCTGGTAAGGGACTGAACGGCGCAGACTTCGCTTCTAAGGAAGATTTGAAGGTGGGTCAGAAGGTTACTATCCTGGGTAAGATCATGAAGTTCACCGACAAGAACGGAAATGATATCATGGAGGTTGACAAGACCAGCTCTATCATTAAGATTGAAGGTGAAGGTACAGGCGGCGGTGAGGTTAAGCCAGACCCAACACCTGATACACCAGCCAGCGGCAACATCGAAATGACAGACGCATCTATCTTGAGTGGCAAGAGCGGTGATGTAGAACTTGTAGAAAAGTATTATAATAGTCAGAATGTTACAAACGAATCAACCTGGTACACTTGGAAGATTGGCGACACCACCTTTAAAGGTGCTAAAATTTGCATTTCTGACGGAACAAATGGTAAGGGTATCCAAATGCAAGGTAATGCATCTGATGCTAGCAAACAAGGCTTCCTGTTTAATTCTACAGCCTTTGCAAAGGACATCAAGACCGTAACAATCCTGTTCTCAACAAAAGCAACTTCTACCTATGCCCCAAGCTACACCCTCTATGCAGCAAAAGCTGCAAATGGTAAGGATACAGCTATCGAAGGTAAATCTACCAATGAGGTTTCAGGTGATTACAAGACTTATACAGAGACATTCGACTTGAGCGCACAGAACGTCAAGTATTTTACTCTCTTCAACAATAAGGCAGGTGCTCTCTACATCAAGAAGATCATCATCACACTGAAGTAATTCCCCTAGTAGATATTATGTATTAGAAAAAAAATACCGATCCCCATCGTCCTCTACACAAACAGAGGCGATGGGGATTTCTTTTTCTTATCCATCGAAAACATAGTTGGCAGGAGAAACGCCTAACAGAACACATCGCCTGTCATAACTTGAGAACCTACGTATTATGCTCATTTCTAAAATATTTCTTAAAAAGAAGAAGAAATATTTGGTGGTTTCAGGAAAAAAGCGTAACTTTGCAGCCTGAAATTGATAACAGGCTATAATGGGCATGCCCCGATAAGGGACACGAAATGATGCAACATGCATCCCCATGACGTCTAATTTTAATAACCCAATAAAAATAAAAAAGAAAAATGAAAAAAGGTATTCATCCAGAGAATTATCGTCCTGTAGTATTCAAGGATATGTCTAACGGCGATATGTTCCTCTCTCAGTCTACATGCAAGACTAACGACACTGTTGAGTTCGAAGGCGAGACTTATCCAGTTGTTAAGATTGAAATCTCTAGCACATCTCACCCATTCTACACAGGTAAGAGCAAGCTCGTTGATACAGCGGGTCGCGTAGACCGCTTCATGAACCGTTACGGCAAATTGAAGAAGTAATAATATACCTTTTTTATAAGGATATATTTATTATCGCAAAGATACTGAGTGCATTCCAGCGTAGTTGCATATACGTAGGAATGCACTTTTTTTCTCTCACTACTATTTCTCATACAATCGATTTTCTACATATCTCTATATATAGAAAGCACTAAATCTTTAACTTCAAAACATTATCGAGAATTATGAAGCATACTAAGTTTTTTATCTTCGCACTCGTAGCTGCGATGACGTTCTCTGCCTGCGGCACTGACGATACCCTGCAATTCTATTATCCTGAAAATGGTGGTACTACCGGTGGCGGTAATACGGGTGGCAATACCGGTGGTGAGTCAACCGATAAGAACAATACAAACAAGAATGTGGCTACTGCCAACATGCCACAAGTGGTAAGAAACGCTATCGGCGGTCTGGAGTTCCCAAAGCTCAAGAATAATGGTACCAGCTATGCCATCGTTCACATGGATAATACAACAGATTCAGTGAACTATTCTACAGAATGGGATGACAACATGAAGAGCCAGAGATGGAGCTGCTATACTTTCAATACTGTCAATAAGATTAAAAAAGTAAATAGATGGAAACCTAATCAGGGCGAGCAAAAATACCCATGGGATACAGATTTGAAAGAGCAGTGGGGAATCACAGACTTCACAGAGGATCCTACTCCTACAATCCAAGGTTTTGACCATGGTCATATCTGCCCTGCTGATGACCGCAAGCTCAATCTGACACAGCAGAAACAGACTTTCTTCATGACCAACATGCAGCCTCAATATGCCAAATTCAACCAGCAAGGAACATGGTATAATATGGAAAGAGTACTGGGTACACTGGCTCCAAAGATTGACTCTGATACCCTGTTTATCGCAAAGGGAGGAACAATTGACCCGGTTGGCAGCGAGAGTAATCTTCTGGGCTGGAAGAAGAATGGTGCTTCTAGCGAAACAAAGAAACCAGGCTATATCCCAATACCAAAGTATTTCTTTGTTGCCGTGCTGAAGAAAGAGTATAACCAGAAGACCAAGCAGTATACCTACAGTGCCTTCGGCTTTTGGTTCCCTCATGAGGACAAGGTATTTGATAAGAAGAACGACAAGCTCGGCAACTATGTGGTAAACATCAAGACGCTGGAAGACAAAACCGGCATCGACTTCTTCTGTAATCTCCCTGATGAAATAGAGAAGGATGTAGAAAACGTAGATGCAGAAGCTCTCAAGAAACTTTGGGGCTTTAAATAAAAGGCTATATACAAACAAAAGAATCCGCTCTCTCAAATCAATGAGAGAGCGGATTTCTTTTGTATATATCATCATCTTCTCGGCAACTTCTTGATAGCATGTGGCATGAATGCCCTGCCGGTAGCCTTACCTTAGCCTTACCTGTTCCTATCATATAACCATAGAACGTATCGACAATCTTTCCATCTTCCTGCCCCAGATGGAAACCATACTGCTTAGCACCTGCATCCATCACATAGGTAGCACCCGTATCATTATAACGGATATAAATATCACCATTCTTATCGATGTACCAAGTAAACTTCAGTGTCTGAGATTCATTGCTTCCATCATCGGCATAATCCACTTCTACACCATTACCACTGAGCGAGTTAACCTTATCACCCGCCTGATAGAACGTCATCTCAGCATTGAAACTGTAGTTATTGCGAGACTGGCCGTCCTCAGCAAGTTCAGAGAGCATCACAGAGCCTCTCCAGTCGCCTGTAAGAGTCTGAGCCTCCGACAGCAGGTCATCATCCTGAGAGCCGTTAGAACCGTTGTTCCAGTCGCCCTGGTTCCATCCCCAGCCACCATGATTATAGTCATCATACCAGTAATCATCATCATCACATGAGGTAAATGAGAAAGATGCTGCAGCTATCGCCATCCACATCCATATCCGATTAAACTTTTTCATATCCTGTTTCCTTTCTTCAAACTAAATTCCTTATTGCCTTACTTCACTACAAAGCGGCGAACAGGCTTCTGATTATCATCTGCCACCTTAACATACTCTACAGAATCCTTAGCTCCGCGAGAAACAATCTGGGTGTTCTCCAAGCCCGAATGCTGCTTGCTGTAGCCCCAACCGTCATCGTAGTCCCAATCGTAGCCCCAGTCATAATCGCGCCAGTTATAGCTGTAAGAATCACGATAAAGCTCGAAATAAGCACGGTTGCCGTTATCAGCCTCTACATATCCAGAGAACTTGCGGTCGCCCAGAGCATAGTCGTAAATTACAACATCACTACCCTCATCAAGAAGAGTGATATAGATGTTTCTATTGCGTACCGTCCAGGTAATACGGTTTGCTATATAATTGTTGCCATGCCAGTAATTTCTATCAAAGTAATCGATCCAATAGCCTGTACCGGAATAGAAACCATCATTCTGGTCGAAGCGGATTACCGAGTAGAGGGCCTTCTGATTACCATATTCTACCAACATATTACCCTTCCATGTACCATCGAGGGTGTATGCAATATCAGAATCATCATCACATGAGGTGAATGAGATGCTCATCAAAGCTATGAAAGCCATTGTGAGAAGAGTAGTAAACTTTTTCATATCAATTTATCAGTTAAGTTATTTATATTCTTATATCTTCTATACTTTTGAGTTCTCGAAGAACAGCATTCTTTCTTGAACCCGATGCAAAGGTAGTGGATTTTTCGACTGCATCAAAGGGGAAAAGGATACAAACTGAGGGGGAAATCCCTATTCTTTCAAAAGCAACTGCTTTTTTGATGATATTTCTCTTTGCCTAGAGTGGTATTTCTTTCGGTTTTGATGGTCTTTCTTTCTCTGTATCAAATATTTAACACCTTCTTAACACATCGTATCGATATTTTTCGTATCTTTGCATCATAAATAAGTAATTATTCAAAGAACATATTTTTAGCACAAAGCAAATTCTAAGAATGCGCTCACAAAATGAGTTTCAACAGTTTATTAATTATACGTTAAACCTTTAAAATTATTAAGTTATGAACAAATTTTTACGCTATTCATTATCATTGGTTCTGGCGTTCGTAGCTAGCGTTACGTTTGCACAGGAAGTAACTTTTGACTTTGCAGGAAACAATTGGAAACTGCCAGCCTCTAAAGAACAAGGCATTACCAATGCAACAGATTTCACCAATGGCACGTATACCATTACGGTCAGTGCACCGGAAAAAGCATACTATCTTGCATCAAACAATGCCATCATCTATGGAAAAAAGGACGCATATATCAACCTTCCTAAGTTTGACTTTGATGTAGAAAGAATTGATATTATCAGCCCTGCTGGAGGATCTAGTAAAACTACCAGAAACATTTTTGTTGGTAATAAAGCTGTCAGTACACAAACAACAGGTGCTAAAGGTACACACCAGTACGAAATTGCTGCAGACAACCAGGCTGCCAATACGGTATATACCATCAAAGTTACAAATGCCAACAATGACCAAATCCAAAAAATTCTGATCTGGAAAAAGGGTTCTGCCAAACCTATAGAAACAAAGAAGGTAGATAACATTGCTGCATTTAAAGCTATTGGTGTCGGCAATAAAGCTATTTTGACTTTAAAGAATGCACAGGTACAATATGTAGGCACTGGCGACATCTATATCGTTGATGAGACTGGTGGTATAGACATCTACCAGAGTTCTCTGTCTTATAAAGCAGGTCAAATTCTCAATGGAACAATTGAGGCTTCTTATGATGAATTTAAAAAACTTCCAGAGTTAGTTAACATTGCTGCTTCAGACATCAAAGTTACAGATGGTATTGTCAAGCCTTTCGAAATGACGGTAGAAGAGGCTGCAAAACAGGAAAATGCATGCAAACTTGTTACTATCAAAGATGTTACTCTCGTAAAGGCAGTAGAAGGCGAATACACAAACTATTACACAGATGCCGAAAAGACAATGCAGATTTTCGACAAGTTCAAACTTGGTTACAAACCTAATACGGAGACTGCAATGGACTATACAGGTATCATCATTCCATTCAATACCAAGATAGAACTCGCTCCTACTGTAGCTCCTACAGCATCAACTACCGGCATCACTAACATTACAGCAGACGAAGCTGCAAAGAACGCTCCTGTTTACAACCTCGCAGGCCAGAAGGTAACCAAGGCTTACAAGGGTGTAGTCATCAAGAACGGAAAGAAGATGATTCAGAAGTAATCAAATTCAAAACAATATATCCCTACTGCTCCTCCGATATTCATTTATCGGGGGAGTTTTTTGTTAGGCATAACATAAGAAGGAACCACCAGCAAATCAACCAAATATTACCCCTATAACATGAAAAGTGGAATAATTTAATGCAATAACATAAAAAAATACACCTAAAACTACAATATCTCATTTATTTTCACTACCTTTGTTGCGATTAATAAACGTATACGAATAAAAATGATGAAAAGAAAATTATATATCACCCTATTAGGACTGCTCTCTACCATTATGACAGCAGCTGTACCCTACTGCGATGTGAGAAAATTCTCTATCACAGACGGACTCGCTGCCAATACCATCTCAGACCTGAAACAAGGTAAAGACAACCTCATGTGGTTCAGTACCTGGAACGGACTGTCGTTCTATGATGGCTACAAGTTTCATACTTTCAGAGACAACCCCGATGATATTGACGTCCTGTCAACCAACCGTATACTGAAAATAGAACCATCCTATAGCAACAACGTGTGGTGTATCACATACGACCGCAAGCTCTACGTATACGATACCCACTTCTGCCGGTTCTTTGCTGTAGGACAGAAATTCAACGAACTGTTCAACATCGACCTGCGCGTGAGCCAGGTATACCCAATGAAAAACGGAGCTACATGGTTTACTTCAGAAAATGGAAAATACATCATCCGATCAGCAGGAAGAACCTTTGATGAGCGGAATATAGAACTCATCAAAGTAGGAGAAAAGGGACTCAGAAGCGGAAATGTATGGTACATCCATCAAGATATACACGGAAGAGAATGGGTGCTTACCGATAAAGGCGCATACATATATCATTCGAAAATTCCAAGCAAACTGCCTTTCAAATGGCTCAGAGGGGTGGGAGAAGATGAGTTCCTGGCAACTGAAGACGGTAAACTGGCAAAATATGACCTGCAGAACCGACTCACCATGATACCGATGCCGGAAGGCGTAACCCGTATCAACCAACTGAAAAATACAGGTTACCAACTCCTGCTGGCAACCAATCTGGGTGTGGTCATCTACAACCCGCGCACCTTCAAGTTTGATATCATCAACGTACAGAGCCCGAGTCAGCCTCTGGCAGAGGTAAAGAAGATTTATACCGATGATTTCGGTATGGTATGGGCATTTACAGACGGCATGGGAGTAACCCTCGTCAATCCGAAGACCGGACAGAAACAGTGGCTCTTTGCCGACCAGGACGACCCGATGGACCGCACAACCTGCGAAAGCAATTTCATCACACAAGATGAACACAAGACCCTCTGGGTAGTGCCTAGAGGAGGAACCTTCAGTTATTTCGACCGCAAGGCAGGAAAACTGGTGCCTTATCTGCTGAGAAGCAATTCATCGGGCAACTACCGCATACCGAAGATTACGAAATATGTACTCTCAGACCAGGGAATCCTCTGGCTGACAGGCTCTCACGACCTGACACAGGTAGTCTTCAAATATCACCCTTACATTATCAACAAGCTGGATGAGGGCGAAGACGAAGTGTTCTCGGTGAATGCATCGCCAGACGGACGTATCTGGGCTGGTTATCACAACGGAGTAATCCAGGTGCTCAACGCATCCTACCAAAGCATCGGATACCTGTCGCCAAGCGGACAGATCGTGCCACAGCAAGTAAACTTCGACGAGAAGGGCATCTTCGCCATCCACTTCGATATCAAGGGAAGAGCATGGATAGGAACCAACGGAAATGGTATCTATCTGATAGATAAAATGCAGGTAAGACACTTTGTTTATGATGCCAACAACCCGTCATCGCTGCCGTTCGACAAGATACCAGACATTGTAGCCGACCGCACCGGACGCATCTGGATAGGTACCTACGGAGGTGGGCTGGCACTTGTTAACGAGGCGGCAGACGGCAGTATCAGCTTCATCAGCAAGAGGAACGGCCTGCCTTGGGAGAAACAGCACTACGACCGCATACGCCGCATCTGCTGCACCACTACGGGAACCATTCTCGTAGGAACTACAGATGGTCTCATCACCTTCAGTGATGCCTTTACAAACGCAAGAAAGATCAATTACCACAAGACCTACTACATACCGAACGATACAACAAGTCTGGCTGCAAACGATATGAACAATATCATGGAGCACACCAGCGGCAAGATGTATATCTCGCAACAGGGCGGTGTGATGGAAGAGATTGTGAGCAAATCGCTCCTGCAAGACAACCTGAAGACGAAATACTTCCATGCCATCGATGTAAACGAAGGCATCGTACAGGGCATGGTAGAAGACAACCAGGGAAGAATCTGGGTAATCAGAGAATCGAGTATCGACTGCGTAAACCCGAAAACGGGACAGTGCAATGTGTTCGGACCTAACGACTTCGACTTCAATATGTCGTTCTCGCAAAGCCGTCCTTACCACGATCCGGCAAGCAACAACATCTCGGTAGGTACCCCGATGGGACTGATTACCTTCAATCCGGCTACGCTGAAGAAGAGCAACTACCAGCCTAAAGTCATCTTCTGTTCCCTCCATTATAGCGGAGAGAAGGAGTCGGAACCTATCCTGCACAAAGATAAAATAGTGATTCCTGCCAACAAGCGAAACCTGACCATCAACTTCGCATCGCTCGACTATCAGCGCAAGTATCAGACCAAATACCTCTATCGCATAGATGGTTATACAGCTCCAGGCGTGTGGATATCAAACGGAAGCAACCATACCATCGGCTTCAACCGTATCAGTTATGGCGATTACGTACTCAAGGTGAGAGCCACCAACTCTCATGGTGTATGGAGCAAATATGTGGCAGAGTTGCCTATCGAAGTGCGCCCTACCTTCTGGGAAAGCATCTGGGGCAAATTTCTGATGCTGCTTCTGCTCTTCGGTATCGTAGGCGCAATCTTCTATACCTACAACCAGCGCCAGCGCGAGAACGTAACCCACGAGATGAGCGTGATGAAGAACGAGTTCTACAACGATGCAGCCAACCGTCTGAGAACCCCTCTAACGCTCATCGGAGCCCCGGTAAAAACCGTTTTGGATACCGAACCGGGTATCACCCGAAAGGGCAAGGAACTGCTGAGAATGGTAATAGACAATGCCAACGAAATGCTGGTAATGCTGGACAAGGCTCAGAGATACGGCAACAAGGCAGACTTCTATACGAACAGCGGTCTGACCGAGGAAGATTACGACCTGACAGAAAGGGAGAAAGAGAACGGACAGATTGACGACCGCAATGCATCCGACTATCTGGAAGAAGTAAATAAACAGAAAGAAGATAAGGATGAAGAGGCTGAACGACTGGAAGGAATGGGCAAGGAACAGAAAGAAGCACAGGAAGAAACGAAACTCAAAGACCAGACTGTACTGGTAGTTGAAGACAATGCCGACCTGCGCAAGTTCCTCTACAGTATCCTCTCGCCTACCTATAACGTGCTGCTCTCAGAGAATGGAAAGGCAGGTTTGGTGATGGCCCGCAAGGAGATACCAGACTTTATCCTCACGGACGTTACCATGCCTGTGATGGATGGTTTGTCGATGATTCACGAGATCAAGCAGGATACCACCCTCAACAACATCCCTGTGATGATTCTCTCAGCCAAGGCAAGCGTAGAAGACCAGCAGCGAGGTTTTGATGAAGGAGTTGACGCCTATATCACCAAGCCATTCTCTACCCCTTATCTGCTCGGCAGAATAGAGGCTATCCTCACCCAGCGCCGCAACATTCAGGTGGATATCATCAGAAAACTGAAGGAAGCTGGCGATAAAGATGCCATAGCAGCCTTGCGAATACTGCCTGCAGCAGCTCCTCTGCCTGCTCTTAACCAGGAAGAAACAAATGCCGAGAACGAAGCGGTTGACCCAAACAGCGAGCTGGCATTGATGGCGGCACAGATGCAGGACAGAACCATGATGCGTGCCTTCAGGTTTATTGTTGAAAATGCAGGCAACCCGGAACTCAAGATAGATGATATCTCGAACGAAATCGGTATGAGCCGAAGCGTACTATATAATAAGGTGAAAGCAACGACCGGAATGACACCGGTAGACTTCGTTCGCCATATACGTATCAAGAAGGCATGCGAGATGTTGCGCAAGACAGACGATACACTGAGCAGCATCGCCTTTGCAGTAGGTTTCACCGACCCTAAATATTTCTCGAAGGTATTCAAGAAAGAAACGGGTATCGTACCTACTGAATACCGAAACAGAACGCAGGGATAGCCCGCATCATTACAGATGAAAGCAGTCATCATTACTGATGGCTGCTTTTATCTGTATTGACAAAAAAGTAATACATATTACAGGACATATCTTCAGTTGTTGTCGGGCACAGCCTTCTTTGTTATCGTACACAGCAAAACGTTCAAGCAAGGAAAAAAGCAGAATAGTCATAAAATTGAGCCATTTTGCTTTGTTTTTTGACCGAATATTGCAAAAAAGTATAAAAATGGGGGGGGGTATTTGATTAATTTTCCCTTTTTACTGAAAAAAAACTGAGAAAAAGTTTGGTGTTACAAGAAAATGTAGTATCTTTGCAACAAGTTCTTAGAAAAGTTAAATGATAGATTAATCGTAAACCTCTTTTTCTTTGTTTTTTTGAGGAAAAAGAGGTAAAGAAAAAGAAATGCAGGGTTTGTGAAAATCCTGCATTTTTTATTTTTATGCTGTTTCATACTGATATTGTGCAGTTATATCGTCTACCTATTTTATTCTTCTATATTCTATATCTAACCGATATCTACATAGTCAGCTATATGGTATCAGTTTCCCCAGATATACAATATCCATCTACATTATATATATTACGCTTATTCCTTCATCTATGATTTTGTTCGATTTTTAGAATTTTTAAAAAAACTCTTGAAGTATTCTAAGAGAAAAGTAGTATCTTTGCACTCTAGATCACATAAGTTGAGATCGGAAATATAGATAACACATACATAAAGATAAAAAAAATGAGAACTGTTTACGAATTTTCTGTTAAAGACAGAAAGGGAAAGGATGTTTCCCTCAAGGAGTATGCCAACGAAGTGCTGCTCATCGTTAACACCGCTACAAAGTGTGGTTTCACCCCTCAGTATGAGGAACTGGAGAAACTTTATGAGACCTATCATTCTCAAGGTTTCGAAATACTTGATTTTCCTTGCAACCAGTTTGGTCAGCAAGCCCCTGGTACAGATGAAAGCATTCATCAGTTCTGCAAGCTTACATACGGCACAGAGTTCCAGCGCTACAAGAAGATCAAGGTAAACGGAGACGATGCTGCCCCTCTCTTCAAATTTCTGAAAGAATGTAAGGGCTTTGCTGGTTGGGACGAGAGCCACCCTCTCTACCCTGTTCTCGACAAAATGTTGAGCGAGGCTGATCCTAACTACAAGGAGAGTGCCGATATCAAGTGGAACTTCACCAAGTTCCTCGTTAACAAGAAGGGTCAGGTTGTAGCCCGCTTCGAGCCTACCACAAGCTTCGATGTCATCGCTAAGGCTATCGAAGAGTGGTTGAACTTCTAATGAAAGATAGAACCCTTGAATAAAGAATAGATTTTCTAATTCTAAAATAACAGAGAATAGAATTTCAAAAATAAAAGAGAATAGAATCTCTAAATAAAAAGCCAGGTTGCTTTTCGCAGCCTGGCTTCTTTTATATGTGATATTGTTATTTCAATATATCTCAAAGAATAATTGTCAACTGTTTGCTATAAACTGTTAACTATAAACTATTAACTATTAGTCAACCTTTGGCACATCCTTGAGGAACTGCTGGATTTCTTCATCACTCACAGAATAATTGCGCAAATCGCCATTAATATAGCTATCGTAAGACGGCATATCGATAAGACCATGACCTGAGAGACAGAACAAGATAACCTTCTCCTTGCCCTCTTCCTTAGCCTTCAGAGCCTCACGTATAGTGGCTGCAATCGCATGACAGCTCTCTGGAGCAGGAATGATACCCTCGGTCTGAGCAAAGAGCATACCTGACTTGAAAGACTCCAGCTGAGGGATATCTACACCATGCAGGTAACCATCCTTCAGAAGCTGGGAGATAATCATGCCCGCACCATGATAACGGAGACCACCGGCATGAATGTTGGCCGGCTTGAAATCATGACCCAAAGTATACATTGGCAGCAATGGAGTATAACCTGCCTCATCACCGAAATCATACTCAAACTTACCGCGAGTCAGTTTAGGACAGCTCTCTGGCTCTGCAGCAATAAACTCTGTATGGCGCTCGCCTGTAAAGTTGTGACGGAGGAATGGGAAGGCAATACCACCGAAGTTACTACCACCACCAAAACAAGCAATCACCTGATCAGGATACTCACCTGCCATCTCCATCTGCTTCTCTGCCTCAAGACCGATAATGGTCTGATGAAGCGCCACATGATTGAGCACGGAACCCAGTGTATACTTACAGCCTGGTGTTGTGGTAGCCAGCTCAACAGCCTCACTGATAGCTGTACCGAGCGAACCAGGATGATGAGGATCGCGTGTGATGATATTCTTACCGGCACGTGTACTCATGGAAGGAGAACCCTCTACAGTGGCTCCAAACGTACGCATGATGCTGGAACGGTATGGTTTCTGCTGCATGGTAATCTTTACCTGATAAACCGCTGCCTCCAAACCGTAGAGCTTAGCTGCATAAGAAAGGGCTGCACCCCACTGACCTGCACCTGTCTCTGTAGTGACGTTGGTATCACCCTCCTGCTTACAGTAGTAGCACTGAGGAATCGCTGAATTGATTTTATGAGAACCTAACGGGTTGGTACTCTCATTCTTGAAGTAGATATGCGCTGGTGTACCAAGTGCCTCCTCAAGGGCATAAGCACGTACAAGAGGGGTTGAACGGTAGAAGGTGTACTTCTCCAGCACATCTTCCGGAATATCAATCCAAGCGTGCTCTGTATCAAGTTCCTGCTTTGAGCACTCCTTATTAAATACGTGTGACAAATCATCAGCATTCATTGGCTGGTGTGTCTGAGGGTTCAACGGTGGCAATGGCTTGTTAGGCATATCTGCCTGAATGTTGTACCACTGAGTAGGAAGTTCCTGCTCGCTTAAGATGTACTTTTTCTGTCTCATATTTATATATATGTTTAAAATTGTTGTATGCCAGAACAAAGGTACAAATAAAAAATGAAATAAAGAACTTTTTTATGTGTTTTTCCACTATTTTTTTATTTTTATCCAATAAAATAGTTCATTCTACAGGTATTATTTGTTATATAAGTGTATTTTCAGTGTTATTTCTATAAATTTAATCAAATATTACCCCATAAAATACCAAATATTACCCCCTATATTATAATGAAAAATAGTATCTTTGCAACAGAAAAATTCAAAATGCGTTGTGAAACGCTTATCATCATCTTTTACTTATACAAAAAAATAAAACATTGGAGTTCAATAGGGATATTGAGATTCCAATGTTTTTTTTATACACTAAACTGAAACATATTATCATGTAAAGTTGACATATCATCATGTAACGTTGTCAGATTTCTAACCTTTCAGTATAAATCAATAGTCTGTTTTATTGTCTACTCCCACAATTGATACAGGATTTTACCCATAGACTGTAGACACAGATTATTTCTTTTCATTACCTAAATCTATCTGCGATATCTGATTCAACAGATTTACAGCCTGTCCTACAGTCTTCACATCATTGATGCGAAGCATTCGCTTGTTGAATTTTTCCTTCAGAACACAATCTTGAATATGACTGGTAACGTAAGCGAGTATGCGGTTAAACATCTGACTTCTGTAGAACGGACTGTTTACATTGCTCACAAACTGCATCTGCATATAGCCCTGCTTGAGAATAATCTTCTCGCAACCTAGCTTCTTGCCTACCCTACGCAGACCTACCACATGCATCAGTTCGTCTGCTTCATGAGGCACAGGACCAAAACGGTCTATCATACGCTTGCGGTAAGCCTCTACTTCCTCATCGCTCTCCAGACGGTCCAGTTCACGATAAAGGAGCATGCGCTCACTGTCACCCGGCACATAAGTCTGAGGAAAATACATCTCCAGATCGCTCTCTATGCCACAATCGTCAACGAAATCATCACCTGTAAGCTGGGCACCTTCATCCATCTTCTCCTGATAAAGATCACAGAACTCCTCGTTCTTCAACTCTGTGACAGCCTGAGAGAGAATCTTCTGGTAGGTTTCATAACCCAGATCTTCCATAAAACCGCTCTGCTCAGAGCCCAGCAGATTACCCGCACCGCGGATATCCAGGTCCTGCATGGCGAGATTGAAGCCGCTACCCAGTTCGCTGAACGTCTCCAGAGCCTCCAGACGGCGACGCGCCTCAGGAGTAAGTGCACTCTTAGGTGGCGCCATCAGATAGCAGAAAGCCTTCTTGTTGCTTCTTCCTACGCGTCCACGCATCTGATGCAGGTCACTCAATCCGAAGTGATGAGCATCGCTCACGATAATCGTATTGGCATTGGAAATGTCGATGCCGTTCTCTACAATAGTGGTAGAAAGCAGTACATCATAATCATAATTGATAAAGCCCATGATGATTTTCTCCAAATCCTCAGGCTTCATCTGTCCGTGACCGATTGCTACCCTACAGTCTGGGATATGCTTCTCGATGAGCATCTTGAGCTCCGGAAGCTTGGATATTCTGTCGCATACGAAATAAACCTGTCCGTTTCGGCTCATCTCGAAATTGATGGCATCGCAGATAACTTCACTACTAAACGTTACCAGTTCGGTATGAATCGGATAACGGTTAGGTGGCGGAGTGCGCATGATACTCATATCCCGGGCGCCCATCAGAGAGAACTGGAGGGTTCGCGGAATCGGAGTGGCACTCATCGTGAGTGTATCGACATTTACCTTGAGCTGACGGAGTTTCTCTTTGGTAGACACACCGAACTTCTGCTCTTCATCGATGACGAGCAGTCCCAGGTCATGCCATTTCACGGTCTTTGATATCAGCTTATGCGTACCTATGAGGATATCAATCTTACCCTCTTTCAGGGCGTCAAGCACCTCTCTGGTTTCCTTCGTTGTACGGGCTCTACTGAGATAGTCTACCCTTACAGGCATGCCTTCCAGACGCTTTTTGAAAGTCTGATAGTGCTGGAAAGCCAGAACGGTAGTAGGCACCAGCACCGCAACCTGCTTGCTGTCGCACGCTGCCTTGAAGGCTGCACGGATGGCAACCTCAGTCTTGCCGAAGCCCACATCGCCACAAACCAGACGGTCCATCGGTCTGCCGCTCTCCATATCCTTCTTCACCTCCTGGGTAGCCTTATTCTGGTCTGGCGTATCTTCATACAGGAAGGAAGCCTCCAGCGTATGCTGCAGATAATTGTCGGCACTGAAGGCGAATCCCTTCTCGCGCCGGCGCTGGGCATAGAGTTTGATGAGATCGCGCGCAATGTCTTTGATTCGCTTCTTAGCCTTGTCCTTGAGCTTATCCCAGGCTCCTGTGCCCAGTGTAGACAGGCGAGGCGGAGTACCGGTATCGCTGCGGCGGTATTTGCTGATTTTATAAAGCGAGTGGATAGAAACATCCACCTTGTCATTGTTCGTATAGACGATGCGGATCATTTCCTGATAGCTGTTGCCCGCAGGAACCCTAACCAGACCGCCGAACTTGCCGATACCGAAGTCTACATGCACGATAAAATCTCCCACTTCCATCTCCTGCAGTTCCTTCATGGTGAGTGCCATTTTGCCGGCTCTCGCTTTATCTGAGCGCAGGTTATATTTATGAAAACGGTCAAAAATCTGATGATCGGTAAAGAAACAGCACTTCTTGTCATGGTCAGTAAAGCCTTCATGAAGCGTCTTGTCTACCGGTGTAAAACGGATGGCGTAGCGCTTCAGCTCTTCGCTTTCAAAGATATCCTTCAGGCGCTGTTGCTGCTTCTGGCTATCTGCCAATATATATAAGGTGTAACCCTGGAGCAGGAAATCCTCCAGAGTCTGACAAAGCAAATCGAAATTCTTATGGAAAAGAGGCTGTGGAGCGATATTGAAAGGTATCACAGCCGGACTCTCTGACGGAGCGACCTTGCCGAACTCGATACGGAGATGAGCCGCTACTGCCTTCTTGAAATCGAGCGGAGAAACGAGGTTGAGCTCGGTCTTCATGTCATGTCTGATGCGCTCAGCCTCTACCTCAGTAGCTCCCTCCAGCTGCTCGGTAAGGCTCTGCGATGAGAAGCCTTCGGTATAGATCTGACCGATGCGGTCGCAAACGAAAGAAAGGTCTTTCGCAACGACTGGCGTACTTTCGGAGAGGAAATTGAGGAAACACTGCTTGTTGCTCTCGATATGGGCGAGTTCGGGCACGATTTCTATCTCTGTGCGCTTCGCCTGCGAGAGCTGGGTCTCAACATCAAAGGTACGGATGGTGTCAATCTCATCGCCGAAGAAGTCGATACGGAACGGATATTCGCAGCTGTAGGAATAGACATCGAGGATACTTCCACGCACGGCAAACTGGCCCGGTTCATAAACATAATCGGTTTCTTTGAGTTCGAAATCGCGCAGGGTATGAACCACATCGGTCTGAGCAATCTGCTGGCCTACAGTCAGCTTCAGAATCCGTTCATCCAGATTCTGCTTAGCCACAACGAGTTCTGCCAGTGCATCGGGATAAGTGACTACCAGGAAATGTCCTCCCGAAGAGAGGCGCGCCAGCACCTCTGTACGTAGGATTTCGTTCGCTGCATCACGCTGCCCGTATTTCACGGCACGCCGATAGCTGGAAGGAAAGAAGAAGACCTTCTCCTGCCCCATCATCTGAGTGAGATCGTGATAAAAATAGCCTGCTTCATCGGCATCATCCAATACGAAGAGTACCGAACGCCTCATCTTCCCCTGCAGAGAAGCAAAGAACATCGGAGCCGAAGAGCACAGCAAACCCTGGAGAAAAATGGAATGAACCGACTTCTTCCCCATCAAATCAAAGAGGGCATCCGCCTGTGGCGAACGCCCGTATGTTTTTTCTATCTTTTGGATTTCCATCCAAGTACTGATTAGTGATTACTGATTACTGAGTAGTGATTACAGAGTATTAATCCTTCTTCGGATATTTCTTGAACCAGCCATCCAGGCGCAGTCGCATCACGCCAAAGAAAGCCTCACCAAAGATGCCACCACTCATCTTGCTCACACCTTCACGACGGTTAACAAAGATGACAGGCACCTCCTTGATCTTGAAACCTATTCGATGAGCCGTATATTTCATCTCTATCTGGAAAGCATAGCCCTTGAAGCGGATAGCATCCAAATCTATGGTTTCCAATACCTTACGTCGATAGCAGACGAATCCAGCTGTGGTATCATTCACCTTAAATCCGGTTACGATACGTACGTATTTAGAAGCGAAATAGCTCATCAATACGCGTCCGATAGGCCAGTTGACCACGTTCACACCCGAAATATATCTTGAGCCTACAGCCACATCATACCCCTCATCGTGAGTTGCCGCATAGAGACGAGGCAAATCATTAGGATCATGACTGAAGTCGGCATCCATCTCGAAGATGAAGTCATAGCCCTGCTTCAATGACCATTTGAAGCCCATGATATAGGCTGTACCCAAACCGAGTTTACCCGAACGCTCCAGAATATGCAGACGACCGGCAAACTCATTAGCCATCAAGCCCTTAACAATGGCAGCAGTACCGTCAGGACTTCCGTCATCGATAACGAGGATATCAAACTGCTTTTCGAGACCGAAGACAGCACGGATGATTTTCTCGATGTTTTCCTTCTCATTATATGTAGGAATGATTACTATGCTATCACTCATAACTTCTTATAATTTTAATGATTCTGATTCTATATAATGTAATACAGATGCAAAATTACAACTTATTTTTGAAATAACAAGCAAAAACCCGAAATTATTGGTCCGGATTCTCTACAAAACCCTGATATTTCTTGTCAAGTCCGTTCATGATCGCCTCATAGCTCTTGTTCATCTGGTTCTTGATATTGTCAGCTCCCTTGCCAATCGGCTCGATAGGCTCATGAATGGTGAGCTTCAGAGGATGCCAGAAAGCCCAGTAGATGTCCTTCATGCGAGGCTTCACATCAAAACTGCCATTGATGGTAAGCGGACATACCGGCAACTGCAGTTCATCGGCAAGCATGAAAGCACCGCGGCGGAACACGCCCATGTGCCCCGTAAACGAACGGGCACCCTCTGGGAATACCACCAGCGACATGCCCTCTTTAAGCACCTCGCGAGCACGGTCATAAGAAGCACGGATCTTAGAAGGTCCGCTCTTGTCTACAAAGATGTGGTGCGCATACTCACAGGCGATACCGATGAGAGGCACTTTGCGCAAGCCCTTCTTCATCATCCACTTGAAGTTTCTGCCCAGAAAACCGTATATCAGGAAGATATCGAAAGCGCCCTGATGATTGGCCACGAATACATAACTCTGGTTCTTCTTGAGATGCTCACGGCCCTCCACCTTTACAGGCAGGAGGAGGATGCGGACCCAAAGCCAGGACCAATACTTGCCGGGATAATAACCCCAGAAATGGCCATTGCCCAGCATACATCCCAAAACAGTAGTTAAACTGGTTAAAACGCTAGCTACCAACAGGATAGGCAAGCATATTACAAGCTGATACAGACGATATAAGTACTTCATTTTTTATTTAAGAATGAATAATTTAACACTCAACATTTAACATTCAACACTCAACACTCCTCATTTTCTTTTGAGTGTGATGACCACGATTTCTGCCGTAGCCCCTATGCGGATTGGAACGGTACCGCCCAGACCCGATGTGGTATAGAGCTGGCAACCCTCCTCCTCGAAGAGGCCGTAATCATAAGGAGTAAACATCGACGGACGCAGGCCCAGAATACTGATCTGCCCCGCATGCGTATGCCCGCTCAATGTAAGCTGCGGTGCTACGACCAGCGAATCCTTCCTGTCAGGTCCTATCACATCGCCATCCTCATCCTTCTCCTTATTAATAGTAGAAGGCCAGGTCTCGCGCCACTGCTTCGGCATATGCTGCAGCATCAGCACGAAAGAGCCCGGTCTGATGCCATACAGCGCCTTCCTTACGTTGGTGCGCTTTGGCTTGTCATAGTTCTCTGTACCAGCTACATAGATGCTGTCAGCGCCTCTATGCACCGCCACATGCTCATTCATCAGCAGGCGCCATCCGCAACTCCGCTGGAAGTCCTGCATCCGCTTCTCGAGCGCAGCTATCTCCTGCTCATCATCTACATCCATATAATAGGTGTAATCGTGATTGCCCAGCACACTCATCACGCCATCTCTGGCTTTCAGACTACTGAGCAGCGCCTGATACTCAGGCAGTTCATCGGGCGTAACATTCTGTAAATCACCCGTAAAGCAAATCAGATCAGGCTTCTCGGCATTGATGCTGTCGATATCGCGCTGAGGCAGATGACCACGCCAGCCATAGTATGACCCGAGATGGATATCGCTGAACTGAACGATGCGATAGCCCTCGAAAGACTTCGGCAGATTAGGTACATAGATGGTGATACGCTTGACTTGCATCTTAGGAAAACCTTCGGTAAATCCGTAGATAAAGCAGAAGAACGCCACCGCTCCCACTACCAGCCCGAGGAGCTTGCCCCAGTTGCGATGGCCGTGGAGAAGCCTCATACAGCACCAACCGAAGACACTGAACAGGCTGAAGACAAACTGCGGAACCGCACATACTGCCATCATCACAAACCAGATGTCGATGAGCACCGGATTGCGTGGCAGGAAGTTGGGCAGTATCGTGATATATGCGCTGTAGGCGATAACCACGAAAGCCGGCAACCAGAAGAGCACCCGCTGCCAGAGACTCTTCAGCCGTAACTTGCCATACCTTTTATATATCCACAGATACGGCAACAGGGTGAATACCACTACGGGTATCAATATTCTTGCTATCATTTCTTGATCAAACTTGATTGAAGATACGTTTTCATTGCCTGCACGGGCACTCCTCTGCGCTGTGCATAGTCGCGAAGCTGGTCGTCTCCTATCCGTCCCAGTTCGAAATACCGCGACTTGGGATGTGCAAACATCAGCCCCGAAACACTGGCATGAGGCGTCATCATTCCGCTTGTGGTGAGCCGGATGCCCACCTGACTCATATCGATGAGCTGGTCGATGATGAAGTTGGCACTGGTATCGGGCAGCGAAGGATATCCTATAGCCGGACGGATGCCCTGATAGCGCTCCAGATGCTGGTCTTCGATGCTCAGCTGCTCGTCGGGAGCATAGCCCCAGATGCTGCGTCTCACCTCTTCGTGCAACTTCTCTGCCGTGGCTTCAGCCAACCGGTCGCAGAGTGTCTGTGCCATCATATTGAGGTAGTCGTCCGAGCGATATTTCTTCTCCAGACCGCCATCTACCGTCGTGCAGAAGATACCCAGCCGGTCTGTTATTCCACTGCCCAGAGGACGGATGAAATCAGCCAGACAGAGATTGGGTTCTCCCTGAGCCGCCGGATGCTGCTGACGGAGCATCGGGAAGCGGACTTTCTGCCCTTCCAGCCAGATATCATCCCCCTCGCTGTTCGCCTCGAAGAGTCCGAAGACGGCATAGGTATGATATTCGCCTTCCCATGAATGGAGCATATCGAGCGCCTCAGCCTTCATTTTTTCCTTTTCCTCTCGAGGTTTGCCGCTCAATCCCCAGGCATGATAAAAGTATAGCCAGTTGATATATGGCTCAATTTCGCTTATATTGTATACTATTCTTCGCATCCGATACGATATTTTATTTTACAATCCCCGTAAGATTTCCATTTTCAGGAATTGTTTCTGAACTCCAGTTCCTCTCCTCTGCAAGCGGCATCAAACACGCCTTTGTCGTAGATAAGATGACCGTTGCAGAAAGTCTGTTCCACTTTCCATGCAAACTCGTCACCCTCTACAGGGCTCCATTTACACTTGCTCTGAATCACCTCTGCGGTCACCTTCCAAGGCTCTCCCTTGCGCACCACAACGACATCTGCCTTATAACCCGGACGCAGGAAGCCGCGCTGACTGATATGGAACAGACGGGCTGGATTATGGCACATCAGTTCAACCAGGCGCTCAATAATGATTACCTTTTCGTCAACAAGTTTCAGCATGCTTACCAGCGAGAACTGTACCATTGGCATACCTGATGCTGCCTTGGCACAACCGCCCTGTTTATCCTTCAACTGATGAGGTGCATGGTCTGTACCTACTACAGTTATCTTACCATTACTCAGCGCCTTACGCAAAGCTTCGCGATCAGCAGCGGTCTTTACTGCAGGGTTGCATTTGATGCGTGCGCCCTTCACAGAGTAATCTTTATCCGAGAACATGAGATGAGCCACAACAGCCTCGCCTGTAATATTTTCATCCTTACCAAAGAACTCCAGTTCCTTAGCCGTAGTAACGTGAGCGATATGGAGATGCGCCCCGCTTTCCTTAGCCAACTGCACCGCCAGACGGCTGCTTTCATAGCAAGCCTCCTCGCTGCGTATTTCCGGATGATGTTCTACGGCAGGATCCTCACCCCATTTCTGCTTAGCCAGCTGCATGTTGCGGTTAATGATTTCGGTATCCTCACAGTGGGTCATCACCGGCAAATCCAGCTCTTTTGCCTTCTTGAAGATAGCCTGCAGCGCCTCATATTTATCCACCAGCATATTGCCCGTACTGGAGCCCATAAAGAGCTTGATTCCCGGCACACGATGCGTATCGAGCTGCTCAAAATCATTTACATTATCATTGGTAGCACCAAAGAAGAAACTGTAGTTCACATGACTCTTCTCAGCGCCCAGCTGCCGCTTTGCCTGCCAGGCCTCCAGAGTGGTAGTCTGAGGTACCGTGTTAGGCATCTCAAAATAACTGGTCACACCACCAAAGGCAGCAGCGCGGCTTTCGCTCTCGATGTCAGCCTTCTGCGTAAGTCCCGGCTCACGGAAGTGAACATGATCATCAATCACACCCGGCAAAACAAAACACCCCGAGGCATCGATGACTTCATCGTAATTGCCACGGGGTGCCTCGCCTTCATATATCTCCTTGATAAATTCACCATCCAACAAGAGGTCGCCCACAAAAGAGCGACCCTCATTTATAATGGTTCCATTCTTGATTAATTTCATATTACTAAACTTATAAAATGAAGAGTTTTACAAGATGTTAATGCCCAAGACCTTGAAAGAGTCCTGTTTCTACTCCTGACCTTCCTGTTTTTCAGGAATCGTAGGCGCAGCCAGTTCGTTGGCTGTAGGTGCCGGAGCCGCATCAGGATTTACCTGTGGAGCCGCTTCCATCTCTGGCTGCATGCCGCTCTGCGCATCTCGTGTACCGTTCATAATCTCCTGATTCTCTTGAGCTTTCTTATAATAGTCCTTTACATAAGGATCATTCTTGAAATAGTCGGTAGCCTTGCTCATGATATCCTCTATCCAAGGAGAGAGCATCGGATACTGGTTGCCCATTGTAACGAGGAAGAAGACGCCCGGTCCCAGCACATTATTGAAGTTGTCGGTAACAAACGAAGTGATGAGCTTGTCTTCCTGCTCAGAGAGGCGGATGGATTCCTCGTTCAGCCGCTTGTTGACAGCCACCATATCGCTACCATTCATGATAGCCTGGTCGTGCTTGTGTACCAGTTCGCGCAACTGATTCTGAATCTGCTGGTATTTCTTGAAGAATCCGAAGAGTTTATCGTTCATAGGAGTACCGCTTACCACCTGCTGTGTATCATCGAGCTTCACCGTAATGCTTCCACTCTCCAGCACCAGCGGCAGCACAGGGTCATCATCCATGAAGATATTCGCCATCTTCATAGAGTCGACAGAACCCTGAAAATGGAACTGTCCGTGCACTACATCGCAAGAATCCACGTTCTTGAAATCGTTGTTTTCCAGTATCTTAAGGTACAGCATGCGTCCGTCCAGAGTACTTACGTTAGAAGTACCCGAGATATCGTAACTGTTGGCACAAGATGCAAGTGCCATCAAGGCAATGAATGCGTAAAATATTCTATTCATAAGCTATCTATATCACTTTCGGTGAACAAAAGTACAATCTTAATTTGAACTGACGAAATAAATTGCAGCAATTTAATTCATTCTTACAAGATTTATGTTTTGTTTGCACTCCTGTTGGCCACCGAAAGCTTTTTTCTCGTCCTTTCTATATTACTGATTGTTTTCCTTCTTCAGTTCATGAGAGATGCGATGCGTGGTATACAGTTCCAGCAGGGCTGCGATGAGGAGGAAGACTACCCACTTATTATAGAAATAGGTGATATAGGTCTCATAATTCTCAAACCAGCGGCGCAGGAAAGCATACACCGTATCTACCATCGAGATGCCTGAGAGCACGAAGAAGATGTCTGCTACATACTGCATGCGCTTCAGGCGGTGGATTACCAGCGAAGATCCCTCATAGAACTGCATCGCCTGCATCACGCTAAAGAGTATGGTGCCCAGCAGGAACCCCCAGCTCGTTACCTGCACCAGCTGTGGATGTGAAAAACCAAATGCGAAGCAAGCCGCACCGACAACCATCAGCACGCCGCCCAGCAAGAAAATAGCACTTTCCAGTTTACTCAATTGTTTCATTTTCGTCTTGTTCGTTAGTTTTTTCCGGAATATCCGAACTCAATACAAAGATATCTTCATCATCAGCCTTCATGAAATAACGCTGGCGGGCTATCTTCTCAAATGCCCGCGCACCATGCTGCATATCGCGCAGGGTACGCTTGTCGTTTTCATACTGCTCATGATACTTTTCTATCTCCGAACGGAGCGTAGCTATCTCTATCTGGTACTTAATGTGCTGTCTTACACTGTTGTCGTCAACTACACCAACTACCAGAACACCCGCTACAATCACTATAAGATACTTATAATGAGCGAGATAATTCCATATAATACCAAGTTTTTTACTCATTTCTTCCGAATTTGTTTGCAAAGATAATATTTTTTTGTTATCTTTGCATCATCAATTAAGAAAAAATAATGGAAGAGTATATAGTTTCTGCAAGAAAGTACCGTCCGATGACCTTCGATTCGGTTGTCGGACAGAGTGCATTGACCACCACTTTGAAGAATGCAGTGAAGAGCGGCAAGCTGGCGCACGCCTATCTTTTCTGCGGTCCGAGAGGTGTGGGCAAAACCACTTGTGCCCGCATTTTTGCGAAGGCAATCAACTGCGAGCACCCTCGTGAAGACGGCGAGGCATGCAACGAATGTGAGAGCTGCCGTGCCTTCAATGAGCAGCGTTCCTACAACATCTTCGAGCTGGATGCCGCCAGCAACAACGGTGTTGACCAGATTAAGGTTCTGATGGAGCAGACCCGCATCCCGCCTCAGGTAGGCAAGTATAAGGTGTTTATCATCGATGAGGTCCACATGCTCTCAACAGCCGCCTTCAACGCCTTTCTCAAGACTCTGGAAGAGCCGCCTCAGCATGTCATCTTCATCCTCGCCACTACCGAGAAGCATAAGATTCTGCCTACCATCCTGAGCCGATGCCAGATTTACGACTTCGAACGAATGACGGTAGCCAATACCATCAACCACCTGAAGATGGTGGCTGAGAAGGAAGGCATACAATATGAAGAGCAGGCGCTCGCCGTGATAGCCGAAAAGGCTGACGGAGGTATGCGCGATGCCCTCTCTATCTTCGACCAGGCTGCCAGCTTCTGCATGGGCAACATCACTTACCAGAAGGTGATCGAGGACCTGAACGTGCTCGACAGCGACAACTATTTCCGTCTGGTAGACCTGGCTCTGGAGAATAAGGTGGCCGAGATGATGGTAACACTCGACGGCATTCTGAGCCGCGGTTTCGATGGCGGCAACATGATACAGGGGCTTGCCCAGCATGTGCGCAATGTGATGATGGCGAAGGATCCTCAGACCCTGCCTCTGCTTGAGACCAGCGATGACCAGAAAGCCAAGTTCCAGGCTCAGGCCCAGAAGGCACCTACACCTTTCTTATATAAGGCGCTGGAACTGATGAACCAGTGCGATATCCATTACCGCGCCAGCAGCAACAAGCGATTACTGGTAGAGCTCACCCTGATACAGATAGGTCAGATTACGCAGCCCGAGGATCAGGATGTGCCTAGTGCGGGGCGTACGCCCAATAGATTAAAATCCCTGTTTCAGAAACTCCTGGCTCAGTCTAAGCTTGCCTCTCAGGGTGCAGGTTCTGAGCCTTCTGGCAGCAGCGAAAACCGGTCATCACAGCCGGGAGCGTCTGCTGCTACAGCTACTGCTGTGCCTTCGTCAGGGGCACCGACAGCCGCTTCTGCAGCCTCCAATGCTGCATCTTATTCTGCATCTGCCACCGCAGCCGCATCCGCATCTTCAGAAGATTCTGCCTCTGCCGGAGCAGTTGATGCTGCATCGCCTCACAAGCCACGACTCAAGAATATCAAGCTGGGCGGCATAGGCATGACTTTCTCTAACCTGAAGAAGAGGGAGGAGAACCAGCGCCGCCTGCACAGTCCGTATGATGATGCCAATGAGGAAAAAGCGACCATCACGGGCGACCAGAACGAGTTCACCCAGGAGCAGGTGGAAGCAACATGGTTCAGTATGTGTATGAGAATGCAGAACAAGCTGGATTTCATAGGTTTAGCCAACCGCATGAAGAGTATTGTACCGAAGATAACCAACTATCCGCAGATAGAGGTTATCATCAACAACCAGCTCTTGCTAGACGACGTTTTGAACATCAAGAACCGCATTCTCAAGACTTTCGTCTTAGGTCTTCACAACAGCGAACTGAGCATCAGCTACCGCCTTGCCGACCAGGAAGAGGTAGGCAAGGTTCTGACCAAGAATGAAGTTCTGGAACTTCTTATGGAGAAGAACCCGGCGATGAAAAAGCTCACAAAGGACCTGGATCTGGTCATGACATAGAAGATACTCCACACGATACGAAATTCTCCACTCCATGTAGGACAACCTATACGGAGTGGAGAAAATTGTTTTTACAAATATCGAAACTTGGTGCTATAAGAGATACATAAGAGTGAAAGACCAAAGGGCGTTACAGCGTGACAGTTGTGACAGTTGTGACAGTTTTTAGCGGAGGGGGTATATTGCGAGTTTGCAGCTATCAAATTATAAGTATATATATTTAAATTATTATATAATATATAATAATTTACCTCTAAAGAAAGGGAAGGAGGGGTAGGCGCTGAAAACTGTCACAACTGTCACAACTGTCACACTGTAACGCTTTCTGGGTAAAAAGGAAGTAATCAGAAGAAATGGCTTTTTTCATAGCATCTCATTGTTTTCTTGCTCAAAACACACAGAGAAACATTTTACAAAATATAGTTTTCTCCCCCGCAACTCTACGACTTTTTTTGTTTAACTACGAAAGCCGGAATGTTAAAATCGGTTTAACATAACTCTGCAGGGTGAAATTTGGCGGTTCAGAGATTTTATTGTACTTTTGCACCGTATTCATTTTTTTCCATGAAGCGCAGACCTTGAGGCTGTAAAACACAGCCTCAAGGTCGTAAAACAAAAAAGCCCCCGATGCAGAAAAGCACCGGGAGCCTTCGTAAGCAAATTATTATTATCTTAAAAAGATCAACTGAATATGCAGCACATCAAAGTATACACCATGACGCACCGTCAGAAAGCCTTAGATGAGGTTCATGCCCGCTTCCTCAGCCTCCTTGCGCATCTCCTCAGGCCAGATGCTAGCCTGGATCTCACCAATATGAGCCTTATGAAGCAATACCATACACAGACGGCTCTGGCCGATACCGCCACCAATGCTCAGAGGCAACTTGTCGTTCAGGAGCTGCTGATGGAAGTAAAGTTTCTCTCTATCCTCCTTGCCCTCCAGCTTAAGCTGACGCAGCAGACTCTCCTTGTCAACACGGATACCCATAGAACTGAGCTCGAAACTGCGACCCAGAACAGGATACCAGATGAGGATATCACCATTCAGTCCCATCTTGCCGTTCTCAGCCACGGTGCTCCAGTCATCATAGTCAGGAGCTCGGCCATCATGCTTCTTGCCATCGCTCAACTTGCCGCCGATGCCCTCTACAAATACAGCGCCATACTTCTTGCAGATAGCATCCTCACGCTCCTTAGGAGAAAGGTCTGGATACATATCGAGCAAATCCTGCGCATGAATAAAATGAATCTCCTTAGGCAGAAAAGGCTTCAGCTGAGGATAATGCTCGCAAGCCAGGAACTCGGTACGCAAGATGGCACCATAGATGCGGCGCACGATATTCTCGAGGAAGGCGATGGTACGGTCTTCCTTGGTAATCACAGCCTCCCAGTCCCACTGGTCAACATAGAGCGAATGAAGATTATCCAGCTCCTCGTCAGCACGGATGGCGTTCATATCGGTATATACGCCATAAGCAGGCTCAATCTCATACTCGGCAAGCGTCAGTCGCTTCCACTTGGCAAGAGAATGAACCACCTCAGCCTGGGCTTCGCCCAAATCCTTGATAGGGAAACTTACAGGGCGCTCTACGCCGTTCAGGTCATCATTGATACCAAGACCCTTCAATACGAAGAGCGGAGCGGTAACACGACGCAGACGGAGCTCGGTGCTCAGGTTTTGCTGGAAGAATTCTTTTATCATTTTAATACCCATTTCGGTCTGGCGCATATCCAGCAGCGCCTTGTACCCTTCAGGTTTTATCAAATTGCTCATTTTTATTTCATATTTAGTATTTGCGCTGCAAAGGTACAAAATAATAATTAATCTGCAAGCATTTTTCCGTATTTTTTCGCAAAATGATAGCATTTTTAAGTTTTTTAGTAGCATTTTGTAGAACAATTTGCAAATACACATTATATATATGAAAAAATCTGCCCCAAATATTTGGTTATTTCAAATAAAAGCAGTAATTTTGCAGTCGACTTCCGTTTCGATGTCATACAACCGGAGAAACGGGCAGCAGAAAAAGAGGGTCTCGTAGCTTAGCTGAATAGAGCGTCAGATTCCGGTTCTGAAGGTCGTGGGTTTGAATCCCACCGAGATCACCCGAAGCAACAGAAATGATTAATAATTGAAAACATGGATTTAGTAGAACGATTTATAAACTATACGAAATTCGACACACAGTCGAGCGAAGAATCGACCAGCGTGCCTAGTACGGCAAAACAGCTCGAATTTGCCAAGTACCTGAAGAAGGAACTTGAGGACGAAGGACTGAGCGATGTCGAAATGGATGACATGGGCTATATCTATGCCACTCTGAAGAGCAATACCAAGAAAAAGACTCCTACCATCGGATTTATTTCACACATGGATACATCACCTGATGCCAGCGGAAAGGATGTAAAGGCGCGCGTCATCAAGAACTATGACGGCAACGACATCGAGCTGAGCCCGGGCATCATCTCAAGCGTTGAGACTTTCCCAGAGCTGAAGGCTCACAAGGGAGAGGATATCATCGTGACAGACGGTACTACCCTGCTGGGTGCTGACGACAAGGCGGGCATCGCTGAAATCGTACAGGCTATGTGCTATCTGCGCGACCACGACGAAATCAAGCACGGCGACATCCGAGTAGGTTTCAATCCTGACGAGGAAATCGGTATGGGTGCGCATCATTTCGACGTAGAGAAGTTTGGCTGCGACTGGGCTTACACCGTAGATGGCGGCGACCTGGGCGACCTGGAATACGAGAACTTCAATGCTGCCGGAGCCAAGATCGTCATCAAGGGCGTGAGCGTTCATACAGGCTATGCCAAGGGAAAGATGGTGAATGCAAGCCGACTGGCTGTGGAATTCCAGAACATGATTCCTGAGAACGAGACTCCTGAGCAGACTGAAGGCTACCAGGGTTTCTACCACCTCATCGGCATCGAGAGCCGCTGCGAGGAGGCAAAACTCAGCTACATCATCCGAGATCACGACCGCAACAAGTTTGAAAGCCGCAAGGATTTCATCGAGGACTGCGTGAACAAGATGAACGAGAAGTATGGCGACGGAACCGTAAAGGCGGTTATCTACGACCAGTACTATAACATGAAGGAGAAGATTGATCCTAACATGCACGTCATCGATATCGTACTCAGAGCGATGCAGGAGAGCGGCGTTCCACCTCGCGTAGAACCTATCCGCGGCGGTACCGACGGAGCCCAGCTGAGCTTCAAGGGTCTGCCTTGTCCTAACATCTTCGCCGGCGGTGTCAACTTCCACGGCCCTCACGAGTTTGTGAGCATCCAGGTAATGGAGAAGGTAGTGAAGACCATCGTGAAGATAGCGGAAATCACAGAAGAATTTAATGACTAATACAGATATGGGGAATTTAGACACATCTAAATTCCCCTTTTTCATAAACAGAAAAATATGGCTGAAATTCCATTTTTAGTAAAAGACCTCGCCCTCATCCTGATGGTAGCAGGCATCGTAACCCTCATCTTCAAAAGGCTCAAGCAGCCGCTGGTGCTGGGATACATCATGGCGGGATTCCTGGTTTCGCCACACATGTCCTACACCATGTCGGTAGTCGACGAGACGGATATCCAGACCTGGGCCGACATCGGTGTCATCTTCACCCTCTTCTCGCTCGGTCTTGACTTCTCGTTCAAGAAAATCGTGAAGATGGGTGCCTCTCCCATCATCGCCACCGTGGTCATCGTGTTCTGCATGATGATGCTGGGCATCAGCGTAGGCCACGGCTTCGGCTGGGGAAGGATGGACTGCATCTTCCTGGGCGGTATGCTCGCCATGAGTTCCACCACTATTATATATAAGGCATTCGATGACATGCGGCTGCGCACCCAGAAGTTTGCCTCGATGGTGATGAGCGTGCTGATATTGGAAGATATCCTGGCTATCGTGATGATGGTGATGCTGTCGGCGATAGCGAGCGGAAGCAGTCCCGACGGCGGACAGATGCTTGCCTCTATCGTGAAGATAGGCTTCTTCCTGGGCGTATGGTTTATCGTGGGTATCTTCGCCATTCCGTGGTTCCTGCGTTCGGTGAGGAAACTTATCAATGCCGAAACCCTGCTCATCGTTTCGCTGGGTCTGTGCTGCGGCATGGCGGTACTGAGCACCAAGGTGGGGTTCAGCAGCGCCTTCGGAGCCTTCGTTATGGGCAGCATATTGGCAGAAACCATTGAAGCAGAGAAGATTATCAAACTCGTAGAACCGGTAAAGAATCTCTTCGGAGCCATCTTCTTCGTATCGGTAGGTATGCTGGTAGACCCGAAGATTCTGGTAGAATATGCCGTTCCTATCCTCGCCCTGGTGGGCACGATACTGGTAGGTCAGGCGATATTCGGCACCTTCGGATTCATGCTCGGAGGCGAGTCGCTGAAGTCGGCGATGCGCTGCGGTTTCTCGATGGCTCAGATTGGTGAGTTCTCTTTCATCATCGCCTCGCTGGGTCTGTCGCTCGGCGTCATCAGTAAGTTCCTCTATCCGGTAGTGGTAGCGGTGAGCGTCATCACCACCTTCCTTACACCTTATATGATTCGTCTTGCCACACCTACCTATCAGGTGATGGAGAAACATCTGCCTGACAAACTCATCCATATTCTGAACCATTTCGCGATGAGTCATCCCCAGACGCAGCAACAGAGCAAGTGGAAATCGCTGATCCGCCAGATGCTGGTCAACACCACCGCCTACTCCATCCTCTCGGCAGCCGTCATCGCCCTGATGTTCACCTTCGTGCTGCCACTGATGCGCAATCTGCTGCCCGGCTGGCATCTCCACTGGTATGCCAACGCTATCACCGGTCTGCTCACCGTCCTATTCATCTCACCGTTCCTGCGCGCCATCGTGATGAAGAAGAACCACAGTGCCGAGTGGAAACGCCTCTGGGTGGAGAGCAGCATCAACCGCGTGCCGCTGCTCTTTACGGTGTTCGTGCGCTTCATGATAGCACTGGCTTTCATCTTCTATATCATCAATTTCCTCTCGCGCTTTACCAATGCGCTGATTGTCTGCATCGGTGCAGCAGTAGTGATGCTGATGATAACCTCCCGCCGCATCAAGAAGCGTAGCATCGTGATGGAGCGCGTCTTCGTTCACAACCTCCGCTCGCGCGATATTGCGGCTCAGGTGAATGGCGAAAAGCGGCCGCTCTACGAGGGCAGACTGCTGGACCGGGATATCCACATCAGCGAATTTGAAGTGCCTGAAGATAGCAGTTGGACTGGCAAATCGCTGCGAGAGCTGCATCTGCGCCAGCGTTTCGGTGTAGACCTGAGCAGCATTCACCGCGGCTCTCACCGGCTGAACATCCCGAACGGCGACATGATCATCTTCCCGGGCGACAAACTGCAGGTAATTGGCAACGACGACCAGCTGCAGAAATTCAACACCGCCCTGCAGAGCGACCTGCTGCCTGAGGAGGCTGAAATAGAAAAGCGCGAAATGAAACTCAGCCAGCTCATCATCTCTTCTTCCAGCGAATTCCTGGGCAAGACGCTCATCGAAAGCGGTATCAGAGACCGGTACAACTGCATGGTTGTAGGACTGGAAGAAGGTCGTGAGAATCTGACGCACGTATCCCCTACCCGAGTCTTCAAGAAGGGAGACATCATCTGGATAGTGGGAGAAGAAGCAGATTTGAAGAGAATCAAGAATTAAATAAGCCTTACTTGGCATCCGGGACCAGTTGGTCCGGTGTTCAAGTAAGGCTTATTTCGTATTTATCTGAGGCTCAGTTAAAGTTTACGTAAGCCTCATTCCAAGTTGGAATACTGCTCTACTGACAGGATAGGAGCTACTTCACGGTGATATGGAAGCAACCCTGCTTCACCTCATATTTAATATAGCAGCGGTTCTTGTTGCGGAAATCGCGGAGCACCTCGGAGAACACCCATTTCAGGGTATCATTCTGCACCTGTCGGCGAGGCTGTTCACGGGTCTGAATCTGCTTGTAGCGGTTGTAGCAGATATCGAAGGTAGTACCATAGAGATGGCACGAATTCTCGGTAGCATTGCCGTTTCGGGTACGCAGTTTCGCCACATCATCCTTGGTGCGCAGAATGCTCGTCACGATAATCTTATGCAGCGGAATGCCCTTGATCTGCAACGAATCGAAATAGGCGCGACCAATATCCTGAAGCAGCACAGAAGCACGAGGCACCAGGTAAGGAATACTGTTGTTCAGCTTGTCGACATAAAAGAAAGGATTGCTGCCCACATACACCAGCTTGCCCTTGCTGTTCTCCGCCTCCAGACGGTTCTGTACCGGTTTCACGCCGTGCTTAGTAGCCGCCAGAATCTGCACATCTTGCTGGTCAGGAAAAGTATTGCCGAAATGCGGCACCGAGAAGATACGGTGCTTCACCTCCTTGCCATCCTTATCGAAGAAGATAGATGGTTTGCCGCCCTGTTCCGTATCAGGCGTAACGGAGAGCTCATCCTTCTTCAGGTTCTCAGCCACATTCCCTTCAGCATCAGCCGATGCATCAGAAATCTCAGCAGAAGAAGCATCAGAAGCAGCCGAATCCTTCGCTGCCACGAGCGTAGAATCAGCCGCACCAGCAGCCGCAACCTTCGGTTTTGCTACTCCCGGAAAGATGACTCTTACCAGCGCCAGAAGCAAAACCACAATACCAAAACCCTGTAAATATCTGTTCTTACTAATCTTCATAATTATCTTATTTTCACGAAATAATATTCTATATTCTTCAGGCAAAACGGGAACCGCATCGCCAAATTTAGCTGCAAAGGTAACAAAATCTCTCGAAAAAATAGCTTTTTTAATATTTAAAGAATGTTTTATTCGCCGAAATTTGCTCATTTCATGGAAAAGTAGTAATTTTGCAGCGTTATATAACAAAATATTAGATAGGATAGTTTAAACTTTATAGAATTAAGACATTTTGATAGAGAAACATATTGTACTCGAAGATATCGATCCAGTGATGTTCTACGGTGTGAACAATGCCCACCTGCAGATGATTAAATCGCTGTATCCTAAGTTGCGTATCGTAGCACGCGACAACGTGATTCGTGTGCTCGGCGACGAGGAGGAAATGGCAAAGGTGGAAGAGGATATTGAGCAGATGCGCAAGCACTTGCTTAAATACAACATGCTCAATGATGAAGACATCCTGGACATCGTGAAAGGAAAACAGACCAAGGCGGACAGCGTGAAAGGCGTGCTGGTATACAGCATCAGCGGCCGACCTATCAAGAGCCGCAGCGAAAACCAGCAGCAGCTGATAGATGCTTACGAGAAGAACGACATGGTATTTGCCGTGGGACCAGCCGGTACCGGCAAGACCTATCTCAGCATCGCCCTTGCCGTAAAGGCCCTCAAGGAGAAAGCCATCAAGAAAATCATCCTCTCACGACCAGCCGTAGAAGCCGGCGAAAAACTCGGTTTCCTGCCTGGCGATATGAAAGACAAAATTGACCCATACCTCCAGCCGCTCTACGATGCGCTGGAAGACATGATACCTGCCGTAAAGCTGCAGGATATGATGGAAAAGCACATTATCCAGATTGCTCCGCTCGCCTTTATGCGCGGACGCACACTCAGCGATGCCGTCGTCATCCTCGACGAGGCGCAGAACACAACCTCCCAACAGATTCGCATGTTCCTAACCCGTATGGGCATGAACACCAAGATGATTATCACCGGCGACCTGACACAGATTGACCTGCCACGCGAACAGCGAAGCGGACTGAAGGAGGCGCTCAAGATTCTGGACGGCGTGGAAGGCATCGGAGTGGTGAAGCTGGGACAGAAGGATATCGTGCGCCACAAACTCGTAACCCGCATCGTCAACGCATACGACAAGTATGACAAGGAGAGAGCGGAAGCACGGGAAGCTCAGAAAGCAGAAAAAGATAATTCAAAATAATAAGAATTAAGAATGAACAGAATGATTACGCAAGGCATATCATAAAGTTCAAAGTTCAAAATTCAAAGTTCAAAGTTCAAAGTAAAATGAAAGCATTAACAAAGACAGATTTCCATTTTGATGGACAGAAGAGTGTTTACCACGGTAAAGTACGTGATGTGTATGACATTAACGACGACCTCCTCGTGATGGTCGCTACCGACAGAATCTCAGCGTTCGACGTTGTTCTGCCTAAGGGTATCCCTTTCAAAGGACAGGTGCTCAATCAGATTGCAGCTAAGTTCCTGGACACAACTACAGACATCTGTCCAAACTGGAAGTTGGCTACTCCAGACCCAATGGTTACCGTAGGTTTGAAGTGCGAAGGTTTCCGCGTGGAGATGATCATCCGTTCTATCCTCACCGGTAGTGCATGGCGCGAGTATCAGAAGGGCTGCCGCGAGATCTGCGGTGTGAAGTTGCCTGACGGTATGCGCGAGAACGAGCGTTTCCCTGAGCCTATCATCACCCCTACTACAAAGGCTGACGAAGGTCACGACATGAATATCTCTAAGGAAGAAATTATCGCCCAGGGTATTGTTAGTGCAGAGGATTACGCTGTGATGGAGGACTACACACGCCGCATCTTCGCCCGCGGTCAGGAAATCGCTGCCAAGCAGGGCTTGATCCTCGTAGATACCAAGTACGAGTTCGGCAAGCGCGACGGCAAGGTTTACCTCATCGACGAGATCCACACTCCAGACTCTAGCCGCTACTTCTATGCTGACGGTTACGAGGAGAAGTTTGAGAAGGGTGAACCACAGCGCCAGCTCTCTAAGGAGTTCGTTCGCCAGTGGCTCATCGAGCACAACTTCATGAACGAGCCAGGCCAGACCATGCCAGAGATTACCGACGAGTATGCAGAGAGCGTATCCGACCGCTACATCGAACTCTACGAGCACATCACCGGCGAGAAGTTTGACAAGGCTGCTGAGGAAGGCGACATCGCTGCTCGCATCGAGAAGAACGTAAGCGAGTGGCTTGCTGCACACAAGTAGTTTTTAGTTAATAGTTAATAGTTAAAAGTTTATAGCATGAACCACTTTGGCAATCTTGCTAAACGGCGAAGCCGCTATAAATTATAAACTATATATAAATGTATAAGCAAGAACAGATAAAGCCCTACGAGGGCACAGGAGACAAGGGCAAGCTGGTAGAGGAGATGTTCGACAACATCGCCCCTACCTACGATACCCTGAACCACCGTCTCTCGTGGGATATCGATAAGGGATGGCGCAAGAAGGCAATCAGGCGTCTTGCGCCCTTCTCTCCTAAAAAGATGCTCGACATCGCTACCGGTACCGGCGATTTCGCCATCCTAGCCGCACAGATGCTACATCCCGACCAGCTAATCGGAGCAGACATCTCGGAAGGCATGATGGAGATAGGCAGACAGAAGGTAAAGCAGCTGGGACTGGAAAACACCATCTCCTTTGCCAAGGAAGACTGCCTCAACCTCTCGTTCCAGGACGAGAGCTTCGACGCAGTAACCGCAGCCTTCGGTATCAGGAACTTCCAGAACCTGGACCAGGGACTGAAGGAAATGTGCCGGATACTGAAAAAAGGCGGACATCTCTGCATCGTAGAACTCACCACGCCGGTCAGTTTCCCGATGAAGCAGCTGTTCAGTATCTACAGCAACACTGTCTTGCCGATGTATGGCAAACTCATCAGCAAAGACCAGAGCGCCTACAGTTATCTCAACAAGACCATCGAGGCATTCCCTCAGGGCGAGGTCATGATGGAGGTGTTCAAAAAGGCAGGATTCGCAAAGGCAGAGTTCAAGCGACTCACCTTCGGCATCTGCACACTCTATTTCGCAACCAAATAAAACAAAAATATTATGGACAAGTATGGACTCATAGGTTACCCTCTGGGGCATTCGTTCTCAAAGAACTATTTCAACGAAAAGTTTGAGAACGAGGGCATCGATGCCCAATACATCAACTTCGAGATACCTTCTATCGAAAATCTTACCGAGATTCTCGACTCAAATCCTGAACTAAAGGGGCTCAACGTCACAATACCTTATAAGGAGAAAGTGATCAGCTATCTCGACGTGGTAAGCCCTGAGGCGAATGCTATCGGAGCCGTCAACGTGATCAAGGTGGAGCACAGAGGCGAAGATGTTTATCTGAAAGGATATAACAGCGATGTAATCGGTTTTACCAAGAGCATCGAACCTTATATCGAGCCTTATCACAAGAAGGCTCTCATCCTGGGTACAGGCGGAGCTTCAAAGGCTATCAACTTCGGTCTGAAATCGCTCGGACTGGAAACAGCCTTCGTGAGTCGATACGAGCGTCCGGATACTATCCAGTACGAAAAAATCACCCCTGAGGTTATCAAGGAGTATAACGTCATCGTAAACTGTACCCCAGTGGGCATGTACCCACACGTAGACGAGTGTCCTGCGCTGCCTTACGAGGCAATGGACAGCCACACCCTGCTCTACGACCTCATCTACAATCCCGATGAAACCCTCTTCATGAAGAAGGGCAAAGAACACGGAGCCACAGTAAAGAATGGCTTGGAAATGCTCTTGTTGCAAGCCTTTGCATCATGGGATTTCTGGCACCAGGAAAAATAAGCATATCATAAAGTTCAAAGATCAAAGTTCAAAGTAAGAATATGAGTAACAATAGATATATGATGCGCGGTGTTAGCGCAGCAAAGGAAGATGTTCACAACGCTATCAAGAACATCGACAAGGGTATCTTCCCACAGGCTTTCTGCAAGATCATACCTGATATCTTGGGTGGCGACCCAGAGTATTGTAACATTATGCATGCCGACGGTGCAGGTACCAAGTCGAGCTTGGCTTACATGTACTGGAAGGAGACGGGCGACCTCTCTGTATGGAAAGGTATCGCTCAAGATGCTATCGTGATGAATACCGACGACCTGCTCTGCGTAGGCGCCGTAGACAACATCCTCGTAAGCTCTACCATCGGACGCAACAAGATGCTCATCCCAGGCGAGGTAATCTCAGCTATCATCAACGGTACTGACGACCTGCTCCACGAGATGCGTGAGATGGGTATCGGCATCTATCCTACCGGCGGTGAGACTGCTGACGTAGGCGACCTGGTTCGTACTATCATCGTTGACTCTACCGTTACCTGCCGCATGAAGCGCAGCGATGTCATCAACAACGCCAACATTCGTCCAGGCGATGTCATCGTAGGTCTTTCTTCTACAGGTCAGGCTACTTACGAGAAGAAGTACAACGGCGGTATGGGCAGCAACGGACTTACTTCTGCCCGCCACGATGTATTCGCCAAGTATCTCGCAGAGAACTATCCTGAGAGCTACGACCACGCCGTGCCAGACGAGTTGGTTTACAGCGGTAAGTATAAGTTGACTGATGAGGTAGAGGGTTCACCTATCAATGCCGGCGAGTTGGTTCTCTCTCCTACCCGCACCTACGCTCCTGTCATCAAGAAGATTCTCGACGAACTCCGCCCAGAGGTTCACGGTATGGTTCACTGCACCGGTGGTGCCCAGACCAAGGTTCTTCACTTCGTAGGCGAGAACTGCAAGGTAGTGAAGGACAACATGTTCCCAGTACCTCCACTCTTCAAGGCGATCCACGACTGCTCAGAGACCGACTGGAAGGAAATGTATCAGGTATTCAACATGGGTCACCGCATGGAGATCTACGTACGTCCTGAGGTTGCTGAGAAGGTTATCGCCATCAGCAAGAGCTTCAACATCGATGCCCAGATTGTGGGTCACATCGAAGAAGGCAAGCGCAGCCTGACCATCAAGAGCGAATTCGGAACATTCGAATACTAAAAATAGAATTAAGATTAATGGATAATAACAACATATTACAGAAGCTAGAAGGCTTAGAGAGCCGATACGAGGAAGTAAGCACCCTCATTACCGACCCAGATGTCATCGCCGACCAGCCACGCTACGTGAAGCTCACCAAGGAATGGAAAGACCTGGGTGACAAAAGGACATCCTTGCCAACGAGAGCGATCCGGAAATGAAGGAGATGGCTCGCGAAGAACTCAACGAGAACGAGGCGCTGCAGCCTAAACTCGAAGAAGAAATCAAGATTGCGCTGGTACCTAAGGACCCAGAAGACGCCAAGAACGTACAGATGGAAATCCGAGGCGGTGCCGGAGGCGACGAGGCAGCCCTCTTTGCAGGCGACCTATTTAATATGTATAAGAAATACTGCGAATCGAAGGGATGGACCGTCAGCGTGACTTCTGTTTCTGAAGGCGCAGTAGGTGGATACAAGGAAATCGACTTCGCTGTAAGCGGTACTGACGTTTACGGTACATTGAAGTACGAATCAGGTGTTCACCGTGTTCAGCGTGTGCCTGCTACTGAAACACAGGGCCGTATGCACACCTCAGCTGCTACCGTGGCCGTATTGCCAGAGGCAGACAAGTTTGAGGTGAACATCAACGAAGGCGATATCAAGTGGGATACCTTCCGAAGTTCAGGTGCCGGTGGTCAGAACGTGAACAAGGTGGAGTCTGGTGTACGTCTCCGCTACCCTTGGAAAAACCCTAACACAGGCGAGGTAGAGGAAATCCTCATCGAGTGTACCGAAACCCGTGACCAGCCAAAGAACAAGGAGCGTGCCTTGAGCCGCCTCTATACATTCATCCACGACCGTGAGCACCAGAAGTATGTTGACGATATCGCCAGCCGCCGCAAGAGCCTCGTTTCTACCGGCGACCGCAGTGCGAAAATCCGTACCTACAACTTCCCTCAGGGCCGTGTTACCGACCACCGTATCGGTTACACCACTCACGATCTCAACGGTTTCCTGGCAGGTGATATTCAGGACATGATTGATGCCCTGACCGTAGCCGAGAACGCAGAGAAGCTGAAAGAAACAGAATTGTAAAACCCCGATTCATCGTTCCGTACTTCGGGGCGATGAATCATCATATCAATCCATTATGAACAGAAAAGAACTCGTAGAGCAGATTTTCGCCAAGAAGAGTTTCTTGTGCGTAGGTCTTGACACAGATATCAACAAGTTGCCTAAGTGCATCACCGAGAGTGAAGACATCCAGGGAGCAGAAGCCGAAATGATATTCAGATTCAACCAGGCTATCATCGATGCAACAGCCCCATACTGTGTGGCTTACAAGCCAAACCTGGCTTTCTATGAGAGCCGTGGCATCGATGGCATGATTGCCTTCGAAAACACCATCAAGTATCTCCACAGTCACTATCCAAACCATTTCATCATCGCAGATGCCAAGCGCGGCGATATCGGCAACACCAGCAAGATGTATGCCCAGACATTCTTCGAGGAGTACAATATCGACTCTGTAACCTGACCAGCAACAAGGGTAGTCACGACTTCCAGCTCACCGAGGATAAGGAGGGCGAGCGCCTCTTCGAGAAGGTTCTCAAGAAGAGCCAGGAATGGGGCAACGATGAGAACATGATGTATGTAGTAGGCGCTACACAGGGCAAGATGTTCGAAGATATCCGCAAGGTGGCTCCTAACCACTTCCTCCTCGTACCGGGCGTAGGTGCACAGGGTGGCAGCCTGCAGGAGGTTTGCAAGTATGGCATCATCAAGGACTGCGGCTTGCTCGTCAACTCTTCCCGCGGCATCATCTATGCCAGCAACGGCGATGACTTTGCTGAGGTAGCAGGTCAGAAAGCTAAGGAGTTGCAGGCAGAAATGGCAGCAGAACTTGCAAAGTTATAAAAATTCGATTTAGGCGCAAAGTATCTTGAAAAAGAGGCTTTGCGCCTAAAAAATACCCTTTTATGGGGCGAAAAAGCAAAATATTACAAAATAAAGTCGAGAATCTAAATCTTTTTTGCTATTTTTGCAAACAAATTGCGGTTACCTAAAGGTAATGATGCCTTGGGAACCTAAATAAAACAAACTAGAAGTCAGATAAATTATGGAATTTACCGCTCAACAAATAGCCCAGTTCGTTCAGGGCCGTGTGGAAGGTGATGAGAACGCAACAGTCAACACCTTCGCAAAAATCGAAGAAGGTAAGGAAGGCGCCATCTCGTTCCTTTCTAACCCTAAATACACTCATTATGTTTACGAAACCAAGTCAAGCATCGTACTCATTGATGAGAACGTAGAATTGGAACACCCTGTCAGCACAACCCTCATCCGTGTGAAGAATGCATACGAGTGTGTGGCTAAGCTCCTGCAGATGTACGAATCCATGAAGCCTAAGAAGACCGGCATCGATCCGCTGGCTTTCGTATCTCCAAAGGCTAAGGTGGCTGAAGGCGTATATGTAGGTGCTTTCGCATATATCAGCGATGGTGCAGAGGTAGGCGAAGGTAGCCAGATTTATCCTCATGCCTACATCGGAGAGAGTGTGAAGATTGGTAAGAATGCACTCATCTATCCGAACGTTACCGTATATCACGGCTGTAAATTAGGCAATAACGTTACGCTTCATGCCGGTTGTGTAATCGGTGCCGACGGATTTGGATTCGCTCCAGGTCCTGAAGGTTACGACAAGATTCCTCAGATTGGTATAGTTACCATCGAAGACGATGTAGAGATTGGTGCCAACACTTGTGTAGACCGTTCTACAATGGGTTCTACCTATGTTCGCAAGGGCGTAAAGCTCGACAACCTCGTACAGATTGCCCACAATACCGACATCGGCGCCAACACCGTGATGTCTGCACAGGTGGGTGTAGCAGGCAGTACAAAGGTAGGCGAATGGTGTATGTTTGGCGGTCAGGTGGGTCTTGCCGGCCACATCACTATCGGCGATAAGGTGTTCCTCGGTGCCCAGAGCGGTGTTCCGGGCAGCCTCAAGAGCGGCCAGCAGCTCATCGGAACTCCTCCTATGGAGCAGCGCGCTTATTTCAAGTCTCAGGCCATCTTCCGTCGTTTGCCTGACATGTACAAGGAACTCAACGACCTGAAGAAGCAGATTGAAGAATTAAAGAAAAACAATTAAAAATAATAAGGCACGGATGACACGGATGACGCGGAGGCTAACGCCACTAAGGAATCCGAAGAAAACGCAGAGAAAAAATCCGTGTTATCCGTGCCTAAAAAATGAATATAATTATGTCAAAACAGAAGACACTGAAAGGTAGTTTCTCTCTTTGCGGAAAGGGTTTGCATACAGGCTTGAGCCTCACCGTAACTTTCAATCCTGCACCAGAGAACACCGGTTATAAAATACAGCGCATCGACCTCGAAGGCGAGCCTGTTATCCAGGCTGTAGCTGAGAACGTTGTTGAAACACAGCGCGGTACCGTACTCGGTAAGGGCGATATCCGTGTTTCTACCATCGAGCATGGTATGTCAGCACTCTATGCCCTCGGTATCGACAACTGTCTCATCCAGGTAAACGGTCCTGAGTTCCCTATCCTCGATGGTTCTGCTGCTCCTTATGTAGAGAAGATTCAGAGCGTAGGCATCCAGGAACAGAATGCAGAGAAAGATTACTACATCATCCGTCATAAGATTGAGGTGAAAGATAATAACGGGTCTGTTATCACCATTCTTCCAGACGAGGACTTCAGCATCACAGCCATGTGTTCTTTCGAGAGCAAATTCATCAACAGCCAGTTTGCTACCCTCGAAAAGATGGAGACATACGCAGAGGAGATTGCATCAGCCCGTACCTTCGTTTTCGTACGCGACATCATGCCTCTGCTCCAGGCTAACCTCATTAAGGGTGGTGACCTGGACAATGCCATCGTTATCTACGAGCGCCAGGTAGAACAGGCTCAGCTCGACCAGCTCGCCGACCATCTCAAGGTGCCTCACATGGATGCCAACAAGTTGGGTTACATCCAGCACCGTCCATTGCAGTGGGAGAACGAATGTACACGTCATAAGCTGCTCGATATCATCGGCGATATGGCACTCATCGGCAAGCCTATCAAGGGCCGCATCATCGCTACGCGTCCAGGCCATACCGTAAACAACAAGTTCGCCCGCCTCATGCGCAAGGAGATTCGCAAGCACGAGATTCAGGCTCCTATCTACGATCCTAACGAGGAGCCAATCATGGATAATATCCGCATCCGTCAGCTCCTGCCTCACCGCTACCCTATGCAGCTGGTCGATAAGGTCATTGCTATGGGTCCTAACAGCATCGTGGGCGTAAAGAATGTAACCAGCAACGAGCCTTTCTTCACCGGTCACTTCCCTGAAGAGCCAGTGATGCCAGGCGTTCTCCAGGTAGAGGCGATGGCACAGTGTGGCGGTCTGCTCGTCCTCAACCAGTTGGAGGAGCCTGAGCGCTGGAGTACTTACTTCATGAAGCTCGATGATGTGAAGTTCCGCAAGAAGGTGGTTCCAGGCGATACCCTCCTCTTCCGTGTAGAACTCCTCGCACCTGTACGTCATGGCATCAGCTCTATGAAGGGCTACATGTTCGTAGGCGACCAGGTGGTGGCAGAGGCTACTTTCACAGCACAGATTGTTAAGAACAAGTAATAATAAAATAGAAATATGAATCAGATTAGTCCATTAGCGTTTGTTCACCCAGAGGCAAAACTCGGTGATAACAACATCATCGGCCCTTTCTGCTATATTGATAAGGATACCGTTTTGGGCGACAACAATGTATTACAGAACAGCGTCACCATCCATGTAGGTGCCCGCATCGGAAACAACAATGAGTTCTTCCCAGGTGCCAGCATCTCTACCAAGCCTCAGGATTTGAAGTTCAAGGGCGAGCAGACAACATGCGAGGTTGGCGACAACAACAGTATCCGTGAGAACGTTACTATCTCTCGTGGTACTGCCTCTAAGGGCAAGACCGTAGTAGGCAGCAACAACCTCCTGATGGAGACCGTTCACGTGGCTCACGACTGCGTGCTCGGCAGCGGCTTGATTATCGGCAACTCTACCAAGTTTGCCGGTGAGGTGGTAGTAGACGACAACGCCATCGTCAGCGCCAACGTTCTCGTTCACCAGTTCTGCCATATCGCAGGCTACGTGATGATCCAGGGCGGTTGCCGTTTCTCTCAGGATATTCCTCCATACATCATTGCCGGCAAGGAGCCAACCCGCTACTGCAGCATCAACCTCATCGGTCTGCGCCGTCGCGGTTTCAGCAATGAGACCATCCAGAACATCCACGAGGCTTACCGCCTGCTCTACAGCAAGGGTATCCTGAAGGAAGGTATCGAGGAAATCAAGAAGAATCTTGAGGTTACCAAGGAGATTCAGTACATTATCGACTTCGTAGAGAGTTCTCAGCGAGGCATTATCCGATAAAAGTAAAAGGGTAAAAAAGTAAAAAGATAAAAAGAGCATCCTTGCATAGGTTTATGAAACGAGCAAGGATGCTTTTTTCTTGAATATAAAGAATGATATATGAAAACATTGATTGTGGTCTTAGGTCCTACTGGTGTAGGTAAAACGGAGCTTTGCCTTTCACTGGCAGAGCATCTCTCTATACCAATTATCAATGCCGACTCCCGCCAGATTTTCGCCGAACTCCCTATCGGAACCGCAGCCCCTACTGTCGAACAGCAGCAGCGGGTAAAGCATTATTTCGTAGGAAACCACCACATCGAAGATTATTACAGCGCTGCCCAATACGAGGCTGATGTGATGAATCTCCTGCAGGAAGACATCTTCAAGAATCACGATGTGGCGCTGCTTACAGGTGGCAGCATGATGTATATCGATGCTGTATGCAAAGGAATCGACGACATCCCTACTGTTCGTGACGACATACGCACTTGGATGAAACAGCGTCTGGAAGAGGAAGGGCTGGAGGCACTGGTAGAAGAACTCCACAAGATGGATCCGGAGCACTGGGCGATAGTAGACAGGAAGAATCCACGCCGCGTGGTTCATGCCCTGGAAATCTGCCATCAGACCGGCAAGACTTATACTTCTTTCCGCACAGCCGAAAAGAAGCAGCGCCCTTTCCGCATCATCAAGATAGGTCTGAACCGCGACAGAGCTGAACTCTACGACCGCATCAACCAGCGTGTACTGATGATGATGGACGAAGGTCTGGAGGCAGAAGCACGCAGCGTATATCCACACAAGGGCCTCACCGCCTTGAGAACCGTGGGCTACAAGGAAATGTTTGCCTATTTCGATGGCGAGATAGATAAGGATGAAGCCATCCGCCAGATACAGTCGCATAGCCGTGAATACATGCGCAAGCAGCTCACCTGGTTTAAGCGAGATGCAGAAATTCACTGGTATCATCCCGACCAGCAGGATGAAATCATCCGATTTATTGATGAAGAGATATAGACATAATCGCCCGATAGCATATTCATTTTTGTTGTTAGAAATATAGTTGAGATTCCATAATATTACATGGAATTCTCCGGAATCAGATTTGAATTCTGGTGCTTTATAGCCCATGAACTTTTCAAAATGCTCGTGTTCTTTGATGATTTTCTTCATACCTTATAAAATCAGCGTCTTGTTTGATGCAGAATTCTAAATAATTGGAGGTAAAAATGAAATAAGCTTCATGTGCTATCGAAACAGGCTTCATGTGCGATTGAAATAGGCTTCATTCGCCATTGAAGCCTATTTCATTTAGAGCAGAAGTAATCTTCCCCTGCCAAAAAGGGTATTTCTGTCAATATTTATAACCAAATTTTGCATACTGGTAAACTTGGAATCTAGCAACGAAAAAAGGGAGTTTTGGGCACCTCGAATTCTCTATTTTTTGTTTTTAATTAAGCGAATACCCTATAGTTGTACAACTATAAAGTTGTAGTCGTACGACTATATAGGGTATGGTCGTACAACTATAGAATTTCTATTTTGACGCCATTCATCTACAAAACAATAATTAACTGATTATCAACATCTTACCTTTTTCTCCCATATTTTCAATATTCACAAAGAAATAAGAATCGTTTGAAAATACGAGAATCTCAGCAAGGGAAATGTATAAAAATAAAACGACCCGCACATTTGAGCATCGTTGAGAGGCTTGGCGGGTACTAGTGCTGCAAAGGTACGAAGATTTTTCGAAACCAGCAAATTTTTGGGGATAAATTTTAATCTTTTGCTTAACTTTACCCGATTTTCCACAATTCCTCGTTCTCCCAACCCTCAGGAAATCCCATTGGTGCAGGATCAACAAGAGGGAAAGCCGATAACAAATCACGTAACTTCTTCCCCATATCATTATTGGGCGAAATTGTATCCAAGAAATACTTAATGATACAAAGATTATAATAAACTCGCAAAGGATTGGAAGGTAATGTTATCCAAGCATGGGTGGTTCGATGTGGAACCATCGGCAACATTGTATTCTGCTTATTCCATACTCTTGCATGATGACAGCAAGAATTTCTTGTTAAAGTTATAATTGTCATCCATGAATTAAACACCTTTAATTGCAATCCAAAACGTAAAGCTATCCGCTTTTTTACTTGCGCATTCTTGAGATTATTAAAGATGTTTACCATTACACCCAAAGGAATGAGTTCTGCCAGTATCCAAGCTGGCGGATATGGATCAAAATACGTATGCTTAAAATGCGCAATAAATTCTTCACGAGACTTTTCTACTTCATGTTTTAGCAAAACCAAAGTCTTCAGAAACTTATTTGAATCTATAAAATAAGAAGCATTCGTCATCCAGAAGCTATCTCCAAACGCTGATGTACACTCATCAACGATAGCTGTACGAACGGCTATCTCGATTTCATTAAACATAAACAGACGAAGCTTCTTGTCAAAACGATACAACATCATGACCTGTCGGAAACTTGCATCTGTCTTGAACCGATGCTCTGACTTGGGAACTAAAAGCAATGGATACATATATGCTGAAAGGCGATAATAATTTATCGTCTTTAGGTACTGTTCTGCTTTACCGGGATTATCAATAGCAAGTCCTCTTGACAAGAGTAATTGAACAAGAGCATCTGCATGTTGGTATTCCTTTTGAAATGGGATAAGACTATTCATAAAGGAATGAGTTTAGAAGGTTCAAAATGTATAAAAATAAAACGACCCGCACATTTGAGCATCGTTGAGAGGCATGGCGGGTACTGGTGCTGCAAAGGTACGAAGATTCTTCGAAACCAGCAAATTTTTGGGGAGAAATTTTAATTTCGCATGCTAAAAAGTATAAAGCATTTACAAATTAAGCTACTCCGCCCCCATGCGGTAATTCTTTGGCGATAATCTGGTATGCTTCTTGAAGAAGGTGCCGAAGGATGAGGCATTCGGCACAGTCCATTCGTTGAGACTTTGGTATCACTGAAAGATGAAGAAGGAGAAGAATAAAAGTATTATATGAGTATTTTATAAGGGTTTTTAAGACCCTTATAAAATATCGAGTTATAAGATATCGAGAAGTTCCTCGAATCTTGAAATACGACGGAGCTTGGGATGTTCAAATTCCTCTGTCTTTTCATGCGCCCATGTGGTATGAAAAGGGATATGGACAGCCGAAGCTTCGATTTTTAATGCCGGAGCAATATCACTCTTGAAACTGTTACCCACCATCACCAGCTCATCGGGAGTTACATCCAGTTCCCTGCAGAGACGATGATAAGCCTTGGGCGTCTTGTCGCTCACGATAGTCACCACATCAAAATACCGCTGCAGACCCGAACGCCACAACTTATTCTCCTGATCCATCAACTCACCCTTGGTGAAGACTGCCAGCTTATATTTCTTCATCTCACGGAAACAAGCCAAGGTTTTCTCTACCCCTTCCAAAGGCTTGGCATCAAGATGCAGGAGACTCTTACCCAAGTCCACAATTTGGGCGATGACATTCGCCTCCACCTTACCATGACTCACCTTCACCGCATTCTCTACCAGGGATATGGTGAAAGCCTTGCAACCATAACCCAAATCAGCCATATTTTTACTCTCCGTCTCGAAGAGAGCAGCAGAAATATCCTTTTCCTTTCCATATTCCGCAAGCAGCTCGCAATACTCATGCTCCACGTCCTCGAAATAGTTTTGTAATGCCCAGAGCGTATCATCGGCATCGAAGGCTATCGCCTTGATATTCTTCAGCTTTTCCATACTTTTCATTTTTTTAGTTGCAAAGTTAATGTTTTTATCCGAAAAGGAAAACAAATTATTCTGCTTTCTTTTGCATATACCAATATTTTTCGTAACTTTGCCTAAAATTCAAATAAAGCAACAATATGAAATACCCTGTAAACTACTCTTTTAGATATATAATAAAAATCGTTGGAGTATTTAGGATATGTCTTCAGAGAATATAGGTTCGTCAGTCGCATATCAACTGATGTGCACATGTCACTCAGCTTATATACGGCTTTCTTGCATGGATACTCTTTCTTATAAGATATAAAGATGATACCACCAAGGAACAGAGAAGAAAACATCCTCGCCATCTTGCAGGCGGCGACAAGGACATTGTCAAAGTCTTCAAATATGAAGGCTAATGCTGTTGACGGAATATATATGTCGTAATGTAAGAACCTATATTTCTTGATGCTAGAAAGCCTTTTCATAGATACCATGACAATCGTCATACAATCGCACGACACATATCATTCAATCATACGGCATATGCCGTGCGACTACATGACATATGTCGTGCGATTGCAAAAAAAGGACATCTTGCATCATCATTACTATATTCTTACGTCACAACCAATAGCTTTTCATAGCGGAATAAACGAATTTACATTTTAGACACCGAAAATTTGGTAGAACTCATGGGTATGAGGCTCCGCACAACAAGGATTATAGACAAAGAAACGAGGCATGAAATACAACTCCAATCCCGAATGATGATTCTCTTCTATTGAATATGTCATTACTTCTCATCTTTTTTATAATCTTCAAACGACATTTCCTTGACGAGTTTTCCATCCAAATCATAAACAGACACTACAGAATACCTACCAAACCTAGTATCTGAATAATGACGACAAGACTGGCAGATTGGTAATCCATCTTCAGATGTAAAGCCCCTCAAATCCGCAACCTATAGGGTTTAGTGGGATTTTGCTTGCAAAGCGACAAAATTCATTTTATTGTACATATTTCTTGCACAACAGAAATGTCGCAG